>Ga0310811_10003829_pt1 | contig 18960 bp, 12 predicted proteins | sample YCmetagenome_FD_207642 | JGI IMG/M metagenome (GOLD analysis project Ga0310811, IMG submission 207642) | Soil microbial communities from experimental microcosm in Duke University, North Carolina, United States - YC | ecosystem: Engineered > Artificial ecosystem > Soil microcosm > Unclassified ...
TTTCCAGCCAGCGCCGTGGCGTCGCGATCGTTCCGGCGCTCTCGGTTCCGCCGTAGGTCTCGTACACCACCGGCCCCCACCAGTCCATCAGTCGCTGCTTCACGGCCACCGGGCACGGCGCGCCGGTGTGGAAGACGCTCTTGATAGAGCTGACGTCCGCGGCGGCGCGCACGGCGTCGGGCAGTGAGAGCAGCCGGTGGAACATGGTCGGGACCATCTGGGTGGCCTCGATCCGGTGCTTCTCGATGAGCGCGAGGCACTCCTGCGGCGTCCACTTGTCCATAAGCACGACGGTGCCCCCGACGTGGAGGGAGTTGAACGCGCCGACAAACGGGCCCGCGTGGTAGAGCGGGCCGCAGACCAGATGGGTGTGCGCCCGCACGGGCACACCGAATCCTCGGCAGGTGGTCTCGGCTACCCGCCCGTAGAGCTCGTCGGGATCGGCTTCGAGGAGGCGGCGCTTCACGCCCTTCGGCTTGCCGGTGGTTCCCGAGGTGTACATCATCGTCGTGCCCACGACGCGTGGCCGCGGTACGACGGCATTCCCGGTCAGCAGGTCCTCGTAGGGGCGGAACCCGTCGATGCTGCCCACGGCGAACCGGTACTGGCCGGGCAGGTCGCTGCCTGCGGAGCGAGCGACATCCGCGAGAGCCTCATGAGCGATGAACACCCGCGCGTCACTGTCGGCCAGGACGTGGGCCACCTCGCCCGCGGCGAGGTGCGAGTTCACCGGGATGACGATGAGGCCGCTCTCGAATGCCCCCAGGAGGACCTCGAAGAAGGACCTGTGATTGGGCAGCATGACCGCGATGTGGTCGCCGGGGCCGATGCCGAGCGACCGGAGCGAGTCGACGATGCGCCGGGACCGTTCGAGCAGTGCCCCGAAGGTGGTGGCCGTGCCATCCGGGTCGATAACCGCCGGGCGTTCCGGGTCGGCCGCCGCGATGCTCCAGAACCCCAGCGGCCCGGCCGGCCGCGCCTGCGGCGGCGCGGCCGTCTCGCCTATCGTCATCCGTGGATCCTTCCCCGTGGCCGGCACCCGCCACTTCGACGGGGGATCTTGCATATGAGTATACCGAAATCTCGGTAGCGGCACCATGATCCACGGCGTTGCATGCGTAGGTCAAGCACGCGCGCGCGACCTACCCGGCCCGGATGGCTAACTCCGTGGCCTTCGACCAGCGCTGTCGCAACAATGCGAACGGCGGCGGGAGGTGTGCGGCCGACGTACTTACCATACCCACGGCAGTGTGCTAAAAAAGTATACGGTTTCTAGGAGGGAGGCGTCATGAGCGCAACCAGGTCTGAGGGGGAGGCGCCGGCAGCGCAGGCTGTCGGCCCCGAGGCCAAGGAATTCGACTACCCGATCAAGGACGAGGACATCGCGGCCGCGCAGCTGCTGATCGGCCACGACGTGGCCGGCGGCATCCACGAGTACTACAGCGAGGCCAGCCGGGATGCCATCAGGAACTTCGCGATGAGCTACGGCGATGACAACCCCCTGTTCACCGACTTCGACTACGGGAAGACCACGCGGTGGGGCGGCCAGATCGCGCCCGGCATGATCATCAACTGCCTCGGCAACGTCACCTACGGCGACCCGATCCCCGATGACATCAAGAAGCAGACGAGGGGCCTGTTCTCCGGCGTCCACGTCTTCGTGTCCGGGCAGTCCACCGAGTGGTACCGGCCCATCCAGCCGGGCGACGAGCTGTTCTCGTTCGGCGGCACGGAGTCGGTCACGGAGAAAGCGAGCGAGTTCGCAGGGCGGTCGGTTATCCGGGTGCACCGCACGGTCCGCGTCAACCAGCGCGCTGAGATCGTCGCGATCAACCGGATGCTCTCGATCATGACCGAGCGGAAGAAGTCCCGCGAGCGCGGCAAGTACATGGACATCGAGCCGGCGTCCTACACCGACGCGGACATCGCGGCCATCGACGAGGTCTACGCCGCGGAACGGCGTCGCGGCGCCGAGCCGCGCTACTTCGAGGACGTAACCGTCGGCGAGGAACTGCCGAAGATGGCCAAGGGCCCCTTCACGCTGACCGACATCATCTCCTTCCACGCCGGCGGGTCGCAGCTGCGGCCGTACGGGTGGGGGCCGTCGCGGCTGTGGTACAAGTCCCGCCAGCGCATCCCCAAGTTCTATATCAAGAACGCCATGGGCATCCCCGACGTGGCGCAGCGCCTGCACTGGGAGAGCGAGTGGTCGCAGCAGATCGGAAATCCGATGGCCTATGACTACGCGATCAACCGCGAGTGCTGGCTGAACCACTACCTGTCGGACTGGGTGGGCGACGACGGCTGGGTGCTGCGTCAGCACGACGAGATGCGCAAGTTCAACTACGTCGGCGACACGCACTTCATCACCGGCGAGGTCACCGGCAAGCGCGTCGAGGACGGCCGCTGCTACGTCGACATCGAGATGCGCGCCACCAACCAGCGCGGGACCGTCACCGCCCCCGGCGCCGCGACCGTGCTGCTGCCGAGCCGCGAGCACGGTCCCGTGGTCCTCCCGGAGCCGCCGGCGGACCTGCGGGCGAAGGCAGTCGACATCCTTGTCCGCCATCGCGAGATAGCCGCGCAGAAGCGGGCCGGGAAGCTGGCCAAGGAGTCGTGACCGGGTGGTGGATGCTCACGGACGGGTGAGCATCCACCACGTCCCCTAGCCCGGTGGCCCGGGAAGCGAATTTAGGATACTTTATTATCATGTCGATCGCGATCAGTGAAGAACACCGCGCGCTGGCGGAAGCCGCATCGGACTTCTTGGCCAAGCGGAACGTCAGGCAGGCATCCCGGGCCCTGCTCGAGGCCGAAGCCGGGGCGCAGACCCCGTCGGCGTTCTGGCCAGAGCTCGTCGGCCTGGGCTGGCTCGGGCTGCACGTGCCCGAGCAGTACGGCGGTTCCGGCTACGGGCTTGAGGAACTGGCCATCGTGGCCGAGCAGCTGGGGCGGGAGCTCGCGCCCGGCCCGTTCGCGCCGACGGCGATCGCCAGCGCCGTGCTGGTCGCGGCCGCTGATGATGAGACGAAGAAGAACCTGCTGCCCAGCCTGGCTGACGGCTCGGTGATCGCCGGGATCGCGCTTGACGCGGCGGTGACGATCACGGACTCGAGGGTGTCCGGGACGGCCGCGGCCGTGATCGGCGGTGGCCTGGCGCAGGTGCTGCTGGTGCCGGCCGGGGATGACGTGGCCGTGGTCGCGCTGGGCGAGGGAGTCTCGGTCGATGTGCCGGCCAACCTGGACCCCAGCCGGCCCACGGCCCGGCTGACCCTCGACGAGGCACTGGCCACGGTGCTGCCGGGAGCCCGGCGAGCGCTGGTGGACCTGGCCCGGGTGGTGCTGTCCGCCGAGGCGGCCGGCGTGGCCTGGCAGTGCACGGAGATGGCCGCGGCCTACGCGAAGGTCCGCGAGCAGTTCGGTCGGCCGATCGCGACGTTCCAGGCGGTCAAGCATCACTGCGCCAACATGGCCGTGGCCGCCGAACTCGCGGTCTCCGCGGCCTGGGACGCGGCCAGGGCCGCGCACGCCGGCGGAGAGCAGCTGACCTACGCCGCCGCCGTGGCCGCCTCGCTGGCGGGGCCGGCCGCGGACCTGTGCGCCAACCTCAACACCCAGGTGCACGGCGGGATCGGCATCACCTGGGAGCACGACGCGCACCTGTACCTGCGGCGGGCGACCACCCTGGTCAGCCTGCTCGACGCCAGCGCCGCCGCGGCCGAGGTCACCGCGCTCACCCGTCAGGGCGTCGCCCGGCCCAAGAGCGTGGAGCTGCCGCCGGAGGCCGAGGAGATCAGGCCCCAAGTCCGGGCCTTCGCGCAGCAGGTCGCGGCGCTGCCCGCGGACCAGCGCGCCCCGCGGCTGATCGAGGCGGGCTACGCGATGCCGCACTGGCCGAAGCCGTACGGCCGGGCGGCCGGCGCGGTCGAGCAGCTCGTCATCGAGCAGGAGTTCGCCGCCGCCGGCATCCAGCGCCCCTCCTACAGCATCACCGGCTGGGTGATCCTGACCCTGATTCAGCACGGCACGCCGGAGCAGGTCGCCCGGTGGGTCGAGCCCGCCCTGCGCCAGGAGGTCATCTGGTGCCAGTTGTTCAGCGAACCGGGCGCCGGATCGGACGCGGCGGGCATCAAGACCCGCGGGACCCGCGTCCCCGGCGGCTGGCGGGTCAGCGGGCAGAAGGTCTGGACGTCCGGCGCGCACCGCGCCGGCATGGGCTTCGCCACCGTGCGCACCAACCCCGACGCGCCCAAGCACAAGGGCATCACCATGATGGTGATCGGCATGCATAACGAGGGCGTGGAGATCCGGCCGCTGAAGATGCCTTCGGGCCACTCGGAGTTCAACGAGGTCTTCTTCAACGACGTCTTCGTCCCCGACGAGGACGTCGTCGGGGAGGTCGACGCCGGCTGGACGGTCGCCCGGGCCACCCTCGGCAACGAGTCGGTCAGCATCGGCGGGGGCGAGGGCGGCACGGTGCACCCGGGCAGCGACCTCATCGAGCGGTATGACGCCAACCCCGGCCGTCTGCCCGGCGGCGAGGTCCACATCGGCCGGTACATCGCCGAGGTCCAGGCCACGAGCATGCTCAACCTGCGCTCGGTCTACCGTGCCGTCACCGGCAGCGGTCCCGGGCCGGAGGGCGCGATCACCAAGCTGGTGCAGTCCGAGCAGAGCCATGAGGCGTCGGCCATCCTGACCGCGCTTACCGGGCCAGACGGGGCTTACCTGGACGGCACCGGAGCGGTCAGCGGCTTCCTCGCGCTCTCGCATCGCGGTATGTCGATCGCCGGCGGCACGTCCGAGATCAAGCGCAACCAGATTGGTGAGCGGATCCTTGGCCTGCCCAGGGACCCACTGATCAAGTTACAGCAGCGAACTGAAGAGGGCCTGCCGGCTGCAGCCGGCAGGCCCTCTTCAGTGTTTTCACGCTTCTCGCGTGCGCCGTGTCAGCGCCACTGCTTGGCGTTCTGCAGTACCTCGCGGAACGGCTTGTCGGTATCGAAGCTCGGCTCCCGGGGGAGGCCGAGGAGGCGCTCGGCGATGATGTTGCGCTGGATCTGATCGCTGCCACCGCCGATCGACATGACCCGCCCGCTCAGGTAGTTGAGTGCCGTCGCCCCGGCGTTCTCATCGTCGGCGTCCCAGGCGATTCCCGCCCGGCCCGCGACCTCCATGGCGAGCTGGGCGCGGTGCGGCTGCACCTCGCCGATCCCCAGCTTCAGCAGCGACGCGACGGCCGGGTTCGCCTTGCCGCTCCGCGCGAGCTGGGTCACCCGGTCGGCGAGCTGGGCCTGCATGTAGTCGTTGATGTGCGCCCGCGCGATGAGCTGACGGGTGGCGGGGTCATTCTCAAGGCCGCGAGCGTGCGCGAGCGCGACCAGGTCGGCGGGCAGCCTGCGGGACATGCCCGGCCCGCGGGACGCTTCCGCGCTCGGGATGATGCCGTGACCGCCGTGCGAGCCTCCCGCGCGCTCGTACGCCAGCAGCGTGTTCGCTATCGGCCAGCCGCCGTTGACCGCGCCGATGACCATCTCATCGCCGACGATCACGTCATCGAGGAACTCTTCACAGAAGGCCGCGCTGCCGTTGATCTCCTTGATAGGGCGAACGGTCACCCGGGAGTCATTGAGCGGCACCTTGAACCAGGTCAGGCCCCGGTGCTTGGGCACCTCCCAGTCTGTCCTGGCCAGGCAGATACCGAAGTCCGCCATGTCCGCGCCGGATGACCACACCTTGGCGCCGTTGATGACCCACTGATCGCCGTCGCGCGTAGCGCGCGTGCGCAGGCCGGCCAGGTCCGATCCCGCCGCCGGCTCAGACAGCAGCTGCGCCCATGTCTCCTCGCCGGAAAGCATCTTCGGTATCCAGTCCCGCTTCTGCTCCTCGCTGCCGTGGGCAAGGACCGTAGGCAGCACAATGCCCAGCGTCACCATCGTGGCGACCCCCGCGGCGACGGGGACGGCGTAGGCGGCTGACTCCTCGTACCAGATGCGCTCGTGCTCCGCGGTCAGCCCTTGGCCGCCGTACTCAACGGGAAGAGTGATGCCGAGGTAGCCCGCCTCGAAGACCTTCCGCTGCAGGGCCCGGCCCTCGGCGATCTGCGCTGCGGGGATCTTGTCGGCGGTCCGGCGCCGCATGCTGTCGCGGGTACGGGGAGGGAGGTTGTCCTTGGCCCACGCCCGTACGTCAGCGCGGTAGCGCTCCAGCTCAGGCTCGCTCACGCCTGGCCCCTTTCGCCGAGTCGGTGGAACGCGCAGACACGCTCCCGATGCCAGGTTGGCTCGCCGTAGAGGGCGGCGTTGCCGCGGATCCGGCGCATGAATAGGTGGAGATCGTGCTCCCAGGTGTAGCCGATTCCGCCGTGGATCTGCAGCGCCATCTGGGCCAGCTCGTCGGACATGTCACCGATGTAGGCGGCCACCATGCTGACGACCTCGGCGGCGTCCGCCGTGCCGTCCTGGACCGCGCGGGCGGCCGCTGCGGCGCCGGCCTTGCTCGTCTCGAGGTACATGGCCTGGTCGGCCATGATGTGCTTCAGCGCCTGGAAGGAGCCGATGGGACGGCCGAACGCGATCCGGTCCTTGGCGTACTGGACCGTCATCGAGAACAGGGCGTCCATGGCGCCGATCGTCTCGGCGGTGTTCAGCACCACGGCGACCTGCAGCTGTCTTTCCAGGGCGGTCGTCGCGCCGGCCTCGCCGAGGAGCGCCCCAGCAGGGAGCGTGACGTACTCGAATTCCAGGTGTGACATCCTGCGTGACAGGTCAAGGCAGGTCAGGGGCCGTTGCCGCACGCCCGCGGCATCAGCGGGCACGAGGAACTGGGCGGGCGCGCCGTCCAGTTCCGCGGCGACAAGCAGGAGGTCAGCGCTCTGCGCGTCCTGCACGTAGCCGCGGCTGCCGGTCAGCCGGAAGCCTTCCCCGGTGCGGATGGCCGACAGGCCTGCCCCGGCGTCCCAGCCGCCGTCAAGGCTAGCGAAGGCCCACGCGGCGACGGTCTCGCCGCCGGCCAGCGACGGCAGCAGCTCGTCCTTCTGCTCCGCCGTGCCCAGCTCCGCGACGGCGCTCGCCACGACGTTCACGGGGATGAAGGGTCCGGGCTGGACGCGGCGGCCCAGCTCCTCGGCGATCATCGCGGCATCGATGAGCCCGGCGCCGCTCACGCTGCCCCCGCCGTGCTCCTCCGGCACCAGCATGGCGAACCAGCCGAGCCCGGCGCACTTCTCCCACCAGTCCCGGCGGAAGCCGGCCGGGTCATCGTGCAGTGACCGGACGGTCTCCACGGGCATTTCGGCCTCGATGAAGCGCTCGGTCGTATCGCGGAGGAGTTCCTGGTCCTCGGTCACCTCGAGCTGCATGGCATCACTCCTTGCACGATCACCCGACAGGCTGGGCGCCGCGACGGGCCGTCAAACGACATACTAATACAGTGCACTCAGTTGGGCCCTCAATGATACCGTCGACCCGGGCGCCCGTCCTGCGCCCGTCCTGCGCTGGTCCTGGTCGCGCCACAGGAGGAACTGATGGTTGCCGGAAAGTTTTCAGTGTACTTATTATTGCATGGTTCGGCGCCTCGCATCGCAAGGGAGCTAGCGCATGACCGAAACCGCAGGGCCCCTCGTCCAGGCACCCGAGGTCGACTTTGATCATCATTCGCCGCGGTACGCCGACCAGTGGCCGGAGCTGACACGCGACATGCGCACCCAGTGCCCGGTCACGCACACATCCAACTGGGGCGGTTTCTACGTGGTGACCGCCTACGAGGCCTTGCGCAGCGTCATCCTTGACGACGCCACCTTCTCCAGTGCCAAGGCGGTGCCCGGGCTCGAGGCGGACTGCCCCATCGGCATCACCATTCCGCCCGCGCCGTACAGCCACGTCCCGATCGACCTCGACCCTCCGGACAACCGCCCCTACCGCAAGCTGCTGGACCCGGTCTTCTCGCCGAAGCAGTCGCGTGCCCGGGAGCCGTTCGTGCGCGAGGCCATGGTCGCCTGCCTCGACAACATCATCGAGTCCGGCACCGGCGATATCGTCCTCGACATCGCCAACCCGATTCCGGCCCTGCTGACCTGCAAGATCATGGGCCTGCCGATGGAGGACTGGCGCTACTACGCCGAGCCCATGCATGAGGCCGTGTACACGCCGCCGGGCACGCCGGAAGCGGAGATCGTAAACCAGAAGACGATGGTGATGTTCGGGAAGATCGCCGAGGCGGTCGCCGCCCGGCGCACGCACCCGCAGGATGACTTGATCACCAGGCTCGTGCAAGCCGAAGTCAACAGCGTCCCCATGACCGACCAGGTCATCATGGCCATGCTGGCCCTCGTGCTCGTGGGCGGCGTTGACACCACGACCTCGGTGATCGCCAGCGGCCTGCGCTGGCTGGCCCAGCATCCCGAGGAGCGCGAGCGGTTGCGGCGCGATCCCGAGCTGCTCCCGCATGCCCGGGAGGAGATGCTCCGGTACTTCACCCCCACGCAGGGCCTGGCCCGCACCGTCACCCGCGACACTGAGGTCGCGGGAGTGCCGCTGTCCCTCGGGGACCGGGTGTTCATGTCCTTCGCCGCCGCCAACCGAGACCCCGCGGTCTTCGAACGCCCGGACGAGATGATCCTGGACCGCATGCCGAACCCGCACACGACCTTCGGCCTCGGCGTGCACCGCTGCCTGGGCTCGCACATCGCGCAGGTCGAGCTCGACGTGGTGTTCTCCGAGGTGCTGCGCCGGATTCCGGACTATGTCGTCGACGAAGGCGAGTCCAAGCGGTACGCCACGGTCGGCATCGTCAACGGCTGGGAGCGGATGCCGTTCACGTTCACGCCCGGCCGCAGGGAAGGCTCGTCCGTCGCCCTCTAGGCACGTCAACGATCTGTCCGACTTCAGGCACTCAATAAGGAGGAGTCGCTCATGGGGCGAGTAGAGGGAAAGGTCGCGTTCGTCACCGGCGCTGGCCAGGGGCAGGGCAGGGCACACGCCGTCCGCCTGGCCAGCGAGGGCGCCGATGTCATCATCACCGACATCGCCGCCCCGTACCCGGACCGGGTGCATTACCGTGCCGCCACGGAAGCCGACCTGAACGAAACCAGGGAACTGGTCGAGAAGACCGGCGCGCGGTGCGTGAGCGCGGTGGCCGACGTGCGCGACCGCGCGGCGCTGCAGGCCGCGGTCGACGCGGGCGTCGCGGCCTTCGGCCGGCTGGACATCGTGGTCGCGAACGCGGGAGTGATCACCTTCCACGGCTCTTCCCTGGAGATCACGGAGGACATCTACGACCTCGTCGTGGACACCTGCCTGAAGGGCGTCTGGAACACCGTCCAGGTCACTGCCCCCGCCATGATCAAGGCTGGCCACGGCGGCGCCATGATCTTCACGAGCTCCGCCGCGGGCCTGCGCGGACAGCCGCACTACGCGCACTACGCCGCGGCCAAGCACGGGGTGGTGGGCCTGATGCGGACCTTCGCCAACGAGCTGGCGGAGCACCGGATCCGGGTGAACACCGTTCACCCGACCGGCGTCGCCTCGCCCGGCATGGGCAGCGACACCGGCGTCCCCGAACTGTACGCGAGCAGCAGGTACTTCCACCTGTCGGCGATGAACATGCTCCCCGACCTCGACCGCCCGGCAGGCGGCGAGTTCGCGCCCGTCGGCGCCCTGGCGGAGACCGAGATCGCGAACGCGGTCTTGTTCCTCGCCTCAGACGAGGGGCGCTACATCACCGGCGCCACGCTGCCGGTCGACGCGGGCAACACGAACAAGCCATAGCCTGCCCGTTATCTCATGGGCTGCCTGGCGGCGCAGCACCGCCGCCAGGCAGCCCATGTCGCATTTCCGGCGGGGCTCAGGCGAGGGAGATCCAGACGTTCTTCGGGCGGGTGAACTCCCGGATGCCCCAGACGCCGCCGAGCCTGCCGTAGCCGCTCTGCTTGGTCCCGCCGAACGGCGCGGTACCCGGGATGCCCATGAAGCCGTTCACCCAGACGTTCCCCGCCACCAGCTCGGCCGACACCCGGTGCGCCCGCTTGAGGTCGTTGGTCTGGACATAGGCGGCGAGGCCGAAGTCCGTGTCGTTGGCGATGCGCACGGCCTCAGCCTCGTCGTCGAACGGGATAACCGCGAGCACCGGACCGAAGACCTCGTGCTGGGCGAGGGAGCTAGCCGGGTCCACGTCATCGAAGACGGTCGGCTGGATGAAGTACCCGCCCGCGTAATCCCCGGACATCCGCTCGCCGCCCGCGACGAGCCGGGCGCCGCTGCGGCGGGCGGACTCGATGACGCCCATGATGCGCTCGCAGGCCGCTGCGTTGACGACCGGGCCGATGAACACGCCCGGGTCCTGCGGGTCGCCAATCGGCGCCTGGGCCGCGATCTGCGCGATCAACTCGAGCACCTGGGCGTGCACGGAGCGCTCTACCAGCACTCGGGTCCCGTTGATGCAGCCCTGCCCGGACAGCTGGAAGATCCCGGTGAGCGCGCCCTGGGCCGCGGCCGCCAGGTCGGCGTCCGCGAAGATGATGTTCGCCGACTTGCCGCCCAGCTCAAGGCCTACCGGCTTGAGCGTCTTCAGCGCGGAGGCGAGGACCTTCTGCGCGGTCGCGCCGCTGCCGGTGAAGTGGACCTTGTCGACGTCCTTGTGCCGGACCAGGGCCTCGCCGCCGGCCGGGCCCGCCGGGACGACATTGACCACGCCGGGCGGGAATCCCGCCTCGAGGAACAACTCGCCGAGGCGGAGCGCGGAGTAGGGGGCGAGCTCCGGGGGCTTGAGCACCACGCAGTTCCCCGCCGCCAGGGCAGGCGCGAGGATCATCCCGCACGAGATGAGTGGCCCGTTCCACGGGATGATCACGCCGACGACGCCATACGGCTCGTCCATCGTGTAGTCGAAGGCCGGCGAGGCGTACGCGGGCACCACCGCACCGCCGATCTTGTCCGACCAGCCGGCGTTGTAGGCGAACAGGTCGGCCGCCAGCGGCGCGGCTCCCGCGGTCAGCACCGTCGGCGTCCCGTTGTCGACCGTCCCCAGCGCCGCGAACTCGGCGGCGTGGCTGACGAGCAGCTCAGCGACCTTCAGCAGCAGGGTCCGGCGTACGGGCAGCGGCGTCTTCCGCCAGGCCGGGAACGCCGCCTTCGCCGCCGCGACGGCGGCGTCGATCTCGGCCGCCCCGCCGAGCGGGATCCGGGCAGTGACATTCCCCGTGGCGGCGTACACGTGCCCGATCTCCCCGCCGGAGGAATCGCTGACGCGCTGGTCCCCGATGAGCAGTCCTGGGTCCGGCAGGACCTCCAGGGGGGCCTCTTTTACCGACATTTCGGCTCCTCACGTGTGACCATGGCCAGCACAGCCCAGCCTTGAATGAAAAGAGCCTACTCTATAGGGTTCCGACGCGGCAGTGCCCAAGCAGTCGCTCTGCCGGTGGCGGCGCACCGCGCCACGTCATCCGCCTCGCATCGCCTCTGGCCTTCTCAAGCTAAAAAGTATACTGTTGTCGCCGTGGCCTGAGCTGTCGCGAGAAGGGGACGGAAGCATCATGTACGAGCTCATCAGTGTCGATGACCACATCATCGAGCCGCCGCGAGTGTGGGCCGACCGGCTCCCGGCGAAGTACCAGGAGGCCGGCCCGCACGTCATCGAAGAGGGCGACCGCGAGTGGTGGGTCTACGAGGGCAACCGGGTGGACACCATGGGCCTGAACGCTGTCGCGGGGAAGCCTCAGGAGACCTGGAACATGGACCCCGTCCGCTACAGCGACATGATCCAGGGCTGCTGGGACCCGGTCGTCCGGGCCAAGGACATGGCCCTGGACGGCGTGGTCGGCTCGGTCTGCTTCCCGAGCCTGCCCAGGTTCGCTGGCACGCTGTTCCTTGAGTTCAAGGACAAGGAACTCGCCAGCCTGTGCGTGCAGGCGTACAACGACTGGCTCATCGACGAGTGGTGCGCCGCCGCGCCTGACCTGTACATCCCCATGACGATCGTCCAGCTCTGGGATCCCAAGCTGGCGGCGGCGGAGATCCGCCGCACCGCGGCCCGCGGCGCGCGCTGCATCACCTTCCCCGAGACGCCCGCGCCGCTCGGGCTGCCGTCGTTCTTCACCGATCACTGGGACCCGGTCTTCGAGGCCCTGTCCGAGACCGGCCTCGCGCTCAACATGCACATCGGGACCAGTGGCCGGCTGATCGGGCCCGCCCCCGACGCGCCGTTCCACGTGTACATCATGCTGGCCCAGGCCACGGCGGCGGTCGGCATGGTGGGTATCCTGGAGAGCCAGGTGCTGCGCAAGTTCCCCACGCTGCAGATGGTCTTCTCCGAAGGCGGGCTCGGCTGGATCCCGGCGCAGCTGGAGCGGTGCGACCGGATGTGGGAGCGGCACAAGATGTGGTCGCACCTGGATGACCTCAAGCCCTCAGAGCTGTTCAAGCGCAACATGTACGGCGCTTTCGTCGATGACTCGGTGGGGCTGAGCCTGCGGCACACGCTCGGCGTGGACCGCATCCTCTGGGAGAGCGACTTCCCGCACGTGGAGACCATGTGGCCGCACTCGCAGGACACGATCAAGCGGCTCGCCGCCGACCTGCCGGCCGACGAGGTGGAACTGATCACCAACGCGAACGCGCGACGGCTGTACAACTGGCCGAAGAAGGAAAAGACTGCATGATCCAGCTCCTGAAGGGCGTCCGCGTCATCGAGTGCGCCGTCTTGTTCAACGGGGACCAGACGGGACGGCACCTCGCCGACCTCGGCGCGGACGTCATCAAGGTGGAGGCGCCGGGCGTCGGGGACTACCTGCGTGACTTCCTCGGCCAGATGGCGCCCCACCACAGCCCGGCGCACATGTTCGTCAACCGCAACAAGCGCAGCGTCACGCTGAACCTGCGCAGCGCCGACGGCCTGCGTGTCTTCTACGACCTGCTGAAGACGGCGGACATCTTCGTCGACGGGTTCGCCGGCGACGCGTGCGCCAAGCTCGGCATCGGGTACGAGGACCAGCGCAAGGTGAAGCCCGACATCATCTACGCCCAGTGCAGCGGGTTCGGCGCGTACGGCCCGTACGCGCAGATCCCGACGCACGGACAGATGATGGGTGCCCTCGGCGGCGGTGTCCGGCTCGCTATGGGCGACGACGGGCTGGTGCAGGACCTCGGCGGCCTTGCCGACGGGACAGTGCCGGCCGCCGTCTACACGGCGCTGTCCGCACTGGCCGCGTTGCAGTACCGGCAGCGCACCGGCGAGGGCGTTTACATCGACGGCGCCGGGTCGGACGCGGTGCTCGCGCAGCAGTGGTTCCCGGCGGTCTACGCCTGGAATGCGGGCAGGCTGACCGACCGTCGCGGCATGTCGCAGGGCGGCGGCCGTAACCCGAAATATCACTTCTACGAGACTAAGGACAAGCAATTCGTCCTGTTCTGCGCGATCGAACCGAAGTTCTGGGAGAACTTCTGCCGGGCGGTCGGTCGTACCGACCTCCTGGACTGGCACAACCGGGACGCACCGGTCGACTTCGGCGGGGGAGATGCGGCCGACGCGCTGGCCCACGAGCTGCAGTCCATCTTCCACGAGCGGACGAAGCTGGAGTGGGCGGAACTGGCCAGGGAGCACGACATCGCCCTCGGGCCGGCCAACCAGGTCGGCGACCTGCAAGCCGACCCTCACCTGAAGGCACGCGGGATCATCCACGAGTCCGAGCACCCGGTGGCGGGCCCGTTCACCGCCGTCGGCTGGCCGGCCATGGTCAGCGGGCAGCCCTTCGACGTGGCCAAGCCCGCGCCCTTGCTCGGCCAGCACGTCGATGAGGTGCTCGGCGAGCTCGGCTACGACCAGGGGAAGGTCGAGCGCCTCCGCGAAGAGGGAGTGGTCTGAACTGGTGCCCGCATGGCAAGCTGGGCGGCAGCGCTGCCCGGCACGCGGATGAGAGGAGCGAATCGGTGACTGAGATCGGAGACGTCCGGCCAGAGCATGACCCGCTCGCCGAGGACCTAGACCTGATGACGACGAAGGAGGCGGCCGCCCGCCTGTACGACGCGCTCGTCATGGCCAGGGAGCACGTGATCGAGCTTGAGCGTGACGGTGCTGGACCGGAGCAGCTGGATGAGGCCAGGACCCGGGCCAAGGACCTGGAAGATGCGGTCAGCCGCGCCAGCAAGGGCGCGACCCCGGCCTTTTAGCCAGCCGCGCCGGCTTGGTTGAGGGCCTTACGCCTAAGCTTGTTCGAAAGACCGGGCCCGCGGGACGACCCGCGGGCCCGGTCTTTCTGCTGCCTTGTGGCAAGCGGCCTGGCGTATCGCCGTGCCGTGCGCTGGCAAGCCGCCCGGGCTGGGACAGTCCTGGCTGATGATGTCCGAGAGATAGCGGGCAACTGGCGATTCCTCGTTCCGGATCGAAACGAGCCGTTCATCTCGCCGAAACGGCGGACTGCTCGGTGCGATCGCTGCGGACCCTCTAGCGCCCTCCTAAAGAGTATGCTACTTTAACCCAAAACTTGTGACTGTGCTCACAAAACTCGCGATCTCGGCCGACCTGGAAGGTATTTAGGTATACGCAAATGTCCAGCGGGGCCTGAGCTCGATCGTTGGGAGGGAAGCGTCATGCGCGTGCCGACGCTCGTTGGCAGTGCCCTGGCCGCCACGGTTGTGGTCGCTTCGGTCGCCGCCTGCAGTAGTTCCACCAGCTCCACCACCTCCACGACCCCCGCCAACCCCACAAGCCCCGCCGCCAGTGCGTCGGCCGTGGCTTCATCAGCTAGCGCTGCCTCCCCCATCGTCGTCGGTACCGTGGGTGCCTTCACCGGCCCTGAGGGTGCGTCGCAGGGCGGGGTACCGCAGGTCATCAACGCCTGGGCGTCCCAGGTCAACGCCGCCGGCGGCATTAACGGCCACCAGGTCAAGGTGATCGTCAAGGACATCGGCAGCAACCCCACCGGGGGCCTGGCGGCGGTGCAGGAACTCGTCCAGAGCGACCACGTGGTCGCCATCGTGGGCGAGGAGGACAACGGCGACGCCACTTGGGCGAGCTATGCCGAGAGCTCAGGCGTCCCGGTGGTGGGGGGCCTGTCAATCGACACGCCGTTCGTGCAGAACCCCGACTTCTTCCCCGCCGGGACGAACGGGTTCGGACTGATCTACGGCGTGGAGAAGGAGGCCCTGGCCAACGGGCCGAAGCTGGGGATCCTCTACTGCGCGGAGAGCCCGCAGTGCGCGCAGTCGGTGACCCTCGACAAGGGCACAGCCCAGGTGACGGGCATTCAAATCCCGGTTAACATCAAGATCTCCGCCACCGCACCCGACTACACGGCGGTCTGCGAGCAGCTGAAGTCCGCGGGTGTGCAGAGCTACTTCGTGGCCGACAACTCCGCCGTCGTCCTCCGGGTGGCCAACCAGTGCAAGGCCGACGGGCTGACGGCCAAGATGGTCGGTGAGGACGGCGAGGTCACGGCGGCCTGGAAGGGGCAGACGGCGGTCAACGGGATGCTGCTGGCCGAGGCGAACGCCCCGTTCACTGATACCTCGATCCCCGGCGTGGCGCAGTACCAAGACGCGGTCAGCAAGTACGCGTCGAACCTGGGCAACCTGCAGGGGCCGAACTCCTTCTACGCTTACGTCGCGGGCAAGCTGTTCCAGGCGGCGGTGGCGGCTCTCCCGGCCGGCACCGCGATCACCCCGCAGACCGTCAAGCAGGGCCTGTACGCCCTGAAGGGCGAGACGCTGGACGGGCTGACGCCTCCGCTGACCTACACCGAGGGCAAGCCGACCTTGGTCAACTGCTACTTCACCATGGGATTCGACAACGGTGACTTCACTTCCCCGGCTGGCACGAAGACCACCTGTGCCCCGGATGCGTTCGTGAACGGCATCGTCGCCTCTCTGCCGAAGTCGTAACCCTTCCGGGGCTCCCCGGGGCACTGCCCTCGGGAGCCCCGGATCGCATCTAACCCCGGAGTGCTTCACCGTGGAATTCCTGCCTTACCTCATCAGCGGGCTGGTTACCGGCTCCGTTTACGGGCTCGCGGGTACGGGCCTGGTGCTGACCTACAAGACCTCGGCCGTCTTCAACTTCGCTCATGGCGCCCTGGCCGCGGTCGCCGCCTATGGCTTCTACTCGCTCTACGTCACCCATGGGCTGCCATGGGCGCTGGCGGCCGCCATCTGCGTCCTGCTCGCGGCTCCTTTGCTCGGCTGGGTTTTCGAACTGCTCGCACGCGCGCTGGCCCAGGCCACGCTGGCGGTGCGGGTGGCGGCCACGGTGGGCATCCTCCTCATCATCCAGGCGGCGATCGCGCTCATCTACGGCACGACAGGCACCACGACGCTGCCGCACTTCCTGCCCCAGGCGTCGTTCATGGCCGGCGGGGTACCGGTCACCGCCGAGGACATCATCGTCGTTGTCCTGGCCCTGGCGGCGGCGGTCGGCCTGTACGTGTTCTTCAAGGTCAGCCGCCTTGGCATCGCGATGCGGGCCGTCGTGGACAACCCCGACCTGCTTGACGTGTCAGGCACGAGCCCGCAGCGGGTCCGGCGCTGGGCCTGGGTCATCGGCGTGGCGTTCGCGCTGGCGTCCGGCCTGCTGATCGGCCCGCTGCTGGCCTCGCTCGACCCGGTGACGATCACCTTCCTCGTCATCACCGCCTTTGCCGCCGCCGCCCTTGGCGGCTTCACGAGCCTTCCGCTCACCTACGTGGGCGGTCTGGCGATCGGCCTGGCCCAGGCTCTCATCACCAAGTTCTTCACCACCGGGTTCTGGGCCAGCCTGGACCCGACGCTGCCGTTCCTCGTCTTGTTCGTGGTACTCCTGGTCTCACCGCGCCGCCGGCTGGCCGACCGCTCACCACTCATCCCGCGCGGCCGGTCCGCGTGGCGAACGCCGCTGCCCGTGCAGGGGCTCGGCGGGGTGGCCGTGCTCGCCGTGCTGATCGCCGTCCCGTCGTTCGCCGGACTGCATCTCTTCGCCTGGGCAAACGCGCTGCCCATAACGGTGCTCTTCTTGTCGCTCGGCCTGCTCGTGCGTACCTCCGGGCAGGTCTCGCTGTGCCAGGTGAGCTTCCTGGCCATCGGCGTGTGCGCGATGTCGCAGTTCACGACGGTGCACCATCTGCCTTGGCTGGTCGCGCTCGTGCTGAGCGGGCTGGTGGCCGTCCCCATCGGGGCGCTGCTGTCGATTCCGGCGATCCGGCTCTCAGGTCTGGCGCTCGCGCTCGCGACGCTCGGCTTCGGGCTGCTGCTGCAGCAGATGTTCTATGGCCAGGACTACATGTTCGGCACCTTCGGCCTTCCGGTGACTGTCCCCCGCCCGCACATCTCCTGGCTGGCCACAGACAAGGGCTACTACTACCTGCTGCTCGTGTTCGCGTGCATCGCGACGGCGGCGGTCATCGCGGTCAACCGCAGCCGGCTGGGTCGCCTGCTGCGCGGCCTCGCCGACAGCCCGCCGGGGCTGGCGGCGACCGGCACGGCGATCACCACCTCCCGTGTCCTGGTGTTCTGCCTGTCGGCGTTCCTTGCGGCGATCGCCGGCGCGCTGCAAGGCGGCATCGAGCCCGTAACGTCCGTCGGGTATCAGCCGATACAGTCGCTGACGTACTTCGCGGTGGTCATCATCTCCGTCGGCGGCGCGCCATGGTACGCGCTGATCGCCGGACTCGGCCTGACGCTGGCACCCACGTACATCACCAACACGAGCACCTCGTACTGGCTGGAGCTGCTGTTCGGCGTGGGCGCGCTCGCCTATGCCCTGACACCCGAGAGCAAGCGGGGCGGTCCGGCCGCGGTGCGGCGGGCGCTCGACCGCTTTGAGTGGCCGCGCCGCCCGGCCGTCCCGGTGCTGGCGGCGACGGCCGCCGCGGCCGCGGCACCAGTCGGCGTAGTCTCCGGCGATACGCCATCCAGCGGCGCGGTTGCGTCCCGGCAGGCGGGGCGCCGTGATGGCGAACTGTCGGTCGAAGTGCTTCGGGTACGGTTCGGCGGCCTGGTGGCGGTTGACGGCGTCACGCTGGCGGCGCCATCCGGCCGCATCACCGGGCTGATCGGGCCTAACGGAGCGGGTAAGACGACCATCCTGAACGCGTGCTCTGGCGTCCTGCGCCCCTCCGGCGGCCGCATCAGGATTGACGGGGCGAATGCCTCCGCCGGTGGCGCCTCCCAGCGGGCGCGCCGCGGTCTCGGCCGGACGTTCCAGCAGATGGAGCTGTTCGACACGCTTACCGTGCGGCAGAACGTGGCGCTGGGGGCCGAAGGGCGGTATGCGGACTGGAATCCGCTGTCTCATCTCGTCGCGACACCCGGGCAACGTCGCCAGGTGCGAGCCGCAGCCGATGAAGCCCTCACGCTCTGCGGCCTGCAGCCGATCGCCGACGCTACGGTGGGAACGCTGCCCGCCGGGCAGCGGCGACTGGTCGAGCTCGCGCGGTGCCTGGCAGGCTCCTTCCACATCCTGCTGCTCGACGAGCCTTCCTCGGGCCTGGACCGGACCGAGACCAAGAGGCTCGGTGAGATCCTGCGCGCCGTCGTCGCCGAGCGCGGGACGGGGATCCTGCTGGTCGAGCACGACATGTCGCTGGTGACCGAGGTGTGCGACCACATCTACGTCGTGGACTTCGGGCAGCTGATCTTCGAGGGAACTCCAGCCGAGATGATCGCGTCCCCCGTGGTCCAGGCCGCCTACCTCGGCGATGCCGAGCTGGAGGCGGCCGTCGCCGAGGAAGCAGAAGAATCCGAGGTACCCGCATCATGACCCTGCCGACGCGGCCCGTGCCCGCCGACCAGCCTCAGTCCCAGCCAGCGCGTGACGCCACGCCGGTTCTTGAGCTCCGCAACGTCACCGCCGGGTACGGGCAGACGACGGTCCTGCGCGACGTGTCGTTCACGGTCGCGCGCGGGCAGGTCGCCGCCCTTCTTGGCCCCAACGGCGCGGGCAAGACAACGACGCTGCGTGTCGCGCTCGGCCTCGTGCGCCCCCGTTCCGGCACAGTCT
>Ga0310811_10003830_pt1 | contig 18957 bp, 13 predicted proteins | sample YCmetagenome_FD_207642 | JGI IMG/M metagenome (GOLD analysis project Ga0310811, IMG submission 207642) | Soil microbial communities from experimental microcosm in Duke University, North Carolina, United States - YC | ecosystem: Engineered > Artificial ecosystem > Soil microcosm > Unclassified ...
GGCCGCCGAGACGGTTCAGCGTATCGCCGCCTTCGATCGACACCGCCTCGACCTTGATGATGATGCCGTTCGGCATCAGCGCCGGATCCGGAACCTCCTCGTATTTCAGGACGGAGGGCGGACCGTTCTCGTAATACACAGCGGCTTTCATGGCATTTCTCCCGTTGGCTTTGGATAGAGGCTATCGCTAGGGTTGGGGCAAAGACAATCGAGGTGCCGAAATGCCTGAAGCCTATATCTGCGATGCCGTTCGCACGCCCATCGCCCGCTATGCCGGCGGTCTGGCCTATGTCCGTGCCGACGATCTCGCGGCGCTGCCGATCAAGGCGCTGATGGCGCGCAATCCGCACACGGACTGGTCGCAGGTCGCAGAGGTCTATCTCGGCTGCGCCAACCAGGCCGGCGAGGACAACCGCAATGTCGCGCGCATGGCGGCGCTGCTGTCGGGACTGCCCGAGAGCGTTCCTGGCACGACGATCAACCGCCTCTGCGCCTCCGGCCTCGATGCGGTGGGCAGCGCGGCGCGCGCGGTGAAGACCGGCGAGATCGGTCTCGCCATCGCCGGCGGCGTCGAGAGCATGACCCGCGCGCCCTTCGTGATGGGCAAGGCCGAGAGCGCCTTCCCCCGCGCGGCGGAGAACCACGACACCACCATCGGCTGGCGTTTCGTCAATCCGAAGATGAAGCAGGTCTACGGCACGGACTCGATGCCCGAGACCGGCGAGAATGTCGCCGAGGCCTATCAGATCTCGCGCGCCGATCAGGACGCCTTCGCCTGGCGCAGCCAGCAGAAAGCGGGCCGCGCCATCGCCAACGGCTTCTTCGCCGAGGAGATCGTCGCGGTCGAAGCGAAGGACGGCAAAGGAAAGCCCGTGCCCTTCACCGCGGACGAGCATCCGCGCCCGCAGACGACGCTTGAAGATCTCGCGCGCCTCAAGACGCCGTTCCGCAACCCCGGCACGGTCACGGCGGGCAATGCCTCCGGCGTGAACGACGGCGCGGCAGCGAAGCGCAACGACCTGAAGATCCGCGGCCGCGTGCTCGGCATGGCGACCGCCGGCGTCGCGCCGCGCGTCATGGGCATCGGCCCGGTGCCGGCGACGGAGAAGCTGCTCGCGCGCCTCGGTCTCAAGATCGGCGACTTCGACGTCATCGAGCTTAACGAAGCCTTCGCCAGCCAGTCGCTCGCCGTGCTGCGCGGCCTCGGCCTTCCCGACGACGCGGATTTCGTCAATCCGAATGGCGGCGCCATCGCGCTCGGCCATCCGCTCGGCATGAGCGGCGCGCGGCTTGCCATGACCGCGCTGCATCAGCTCGAGAAGACCGGCGGCAAACGCGCCCTGGCGACGCTCTGCGTCGGCGTCGGGCAAGGCGTGGCGCTGGCGATCGAGCGGGTGTGACGATGAAAAAGATCGCTCTCTTTACAGCTGCGCTCCTCGCCAACAGCATCGCCCACGCCGCCGACGCACCGAAGGTCGACGTCCAGCCGGTCGCGCGGGTCAATACAACCGTGACCGGCCAGCCGATTGTGGTGCCCGAGAAACCGGATGTGCTCGTCTCCATCGCCACCTTCCCGCCCGGCGCGCGCCTGCCCGAGCACCAGCATCCGCATCCGCACTACGTCTATGTGCTCGAAGGCGTTCTGACCGTGGTGAATACGCAGACGAACACCACCTTCGACGTGAAGGCCGGCGACTTCGTGGTCGAGATGCAGGACACCTGGCACTACGGCATCAACAACGGCAGCGTGCCGGTGAAGCTGCTGGTGATCGACCAGGTCCCTGCCGGCGCGAAGAACAACCTGGTGCCGCGCCCCTGACACAACACCCATTGTCATCCCCGGCGAGCCGCGCTTCGCGCGGCGAGGTTAAGGGGACCCAGGTGCCAACCACCGTCGCGGTATCTTCCGCCTGGGTCCCCTCGTTGCACGACAGGTGGGGAAGTAGGGGATTGCTGTCCCTACAATCGGCCCCCACATAGTTCCAGTGCGAGACTTTGCAAAATGGGCTGGAATCGTCTGGATGACCGCGGCCGTCCTCTTTGGGGGCGTGGTACTCGCATTTGAGGACGGCGAAGGCAGGGCATTGATCTTCCCGGCGACGGGAGGCATCGGCGAGATCACGCTGCTAGCAGTAACAATGTACCTGGGACTGTTGCTGTATGAGTGGGGAGTGCGCCGCGATCCATAAGCCAGCGCAAATTTTGTTTTCCGCGCCACTTGAACCGAGTCTCTGCAAACCCCACTTCCCGTAAATCCCCACAATTGTGAACGAGAGGCTGCGATGAACATCGCCGCTCGCGCAGGCGCGTCTTCGCGCCCGCCGCGAAGCAAGGACATTTTCGAGAGGCGACAAAGGCTTGCGCCCAAAGCCGCCGGGGTTGTTTTCAAAAAATCGCCGCGCGCCAAAAAACCAAAAGGCCGGACTCGCGTCCGGCCTTTCGCGTTTGCGGTGCCGCGCCGGCTCAGTAACCGAGCAGCGTCGCGTAGCGGTCGCGGTGATAGGACGAACCGCCGAAAGTCGCTTCCTGGGCGCGGGCGCGCTTCAGGTAGAGACCGGCGTCATGGGCGTCGGTCATGCCGATGCCGCCATGCATCTGCACCATCTCGTTCGAGACCAGGTGGACGAGATCGCCGACCTTGGCCTTGGCGAGCGACGCCAGCTGCGCCACGTCGTTTGCGTCGCGGTCGATCGCCTGCAGCGCACCCTCGACGCAGGAGCGCGCGAGTTCGAGGTCGGTGAACATCTTCGCAGCGCGATGCTGCAATGCCTGGAAGGTGCCGATCTTCTGCCCGAACTGCTCGCGGGTCTTGAGATATTCGAGCGTGATATCGAAAGACTGCATGGCCTGGCCGAGCATCTCGGCGGTCAACCCGATACGGGCACGGTCGAGCGTCGCCTCGAGCACACCGGCGCCCTGGTCCACCGCGCCAAGGACGTCGCCCTCGACATCCTTGAAGGTCAGGTTGGCATAGCCGCGGCTGTCGACCGTCTTCAGCACTTCGCGCGACAGGCCCGAGGCCTTGCCGTCGACGAGGACGAGCGTGATACCGCCCTTGTCGCCCGGCTTGCCGCTGGTGCGCGCCGCCACGATGACGAGATCGGCCGTGCCGCCATCGAGCACGAAGGTCTTCTTGCCGTTGAGCTTGACCTTGCCGCCCGAGGCGCTGCCTGCGAGCGCGATCTTCTCCGGATGGTGGTGCGGGCCTTCATCGACGGCGAGCGTCGCGATCAGCTTTCCTTCGGCGATCGCCGGCAGGTATTTCTGCTTCTGCGCATCGGAGCCGGCGAGCAGCAGCGCGGTGGTCGCGGTCAACGCCGTCGAGATCAGCGGCGACGCGGTCAGCGTACGGCCGGTCTCTTCGAGCACGAGGCCGAGCGTCAGATAACCGAGGCCCGTGCCGCCGAACTCCTCCGGGATGAGGATGCCGGCCCAGCCCATCTCGGCCATTTCCTTCCACGCCGCGCGGTCGAATCCGTCCGGATTGCCGCTGTCGCGCACCTTGCGGAACGCGGTGACCGGCGATTTCTCCTGCACCCACGACTTCGCACCGTCGCGGATCATCGTCTGTTCTTCGTTCAAGACTGCCATTGTTCTAACCCCTGGTGTTTCGAATTACTGATGATCGAGAAGGCCAAGAATGCGCTTCGCAATGATGTTGTTCTGGATCTCCTGGCTGCCGCCATAGATCGTCGTGGCCTTGCCGCCGAGCCAGCCGCGCACGGTGTCGAGCTCGGCCTGGGTGAAGCCGCCGCCTTCCCAGCCGAGGCCCTGATGGCCCATCACTTCGACCAGAAGCTCGGCACGCTCCTGCCCGATGCGCGAGCCGGCGTTCTTCATGATCGAGGTCGTGGCCGACGGACCGGCATTGCCCTTCGCCTCGCTCATCGCGCGCTGCACGGTGAGCATGAAGGCGCGGGCGTCCATCATGTGGTTGGTGATGCGCATGCGGAGGTCGGCATCGGCCACCTGGCCGTTGTCGTTGGCGCCGACATAGGCCTTGGCGACCTGGTCGAGCGTGCGCGCCTCGCCGCCGCGGTTGAGACCGCCGCCGCCGATGCCGCCGCTGAGCCCCTGGCGCTCGAACTGCAAGAGGCGCTTGCCGATGGTCCAGCCGCCGTTGAGCGGACCCATCAGGTTTTCCTTCGGCACCTTCACATCGGTGAAGAAGGTTTCGCAGAAGGGCGAGTTGCCGCTGATCAGCTTGATCGGCCGCACTTCGACGCCCGGCGACTTCATGTCGATCAGGAGGAAGGAAATGCCTTCATGCTTTTTCGTATTGTCGGTGCGTACGAGCGCGAAGCACCAATCGGCGTATTGCGCGCCCGAGGTCCAGATCTTCTGGCCGTTGACCAGCCAATGATCGCCCTTGTCGATGCACTGGGTGCGCAGGCTGGCGAGGTCGGAGCCGGCGCCCGGCTCACTGTAACCCTGGCACCACCACACTTCGCCCTTCACGATGCCGGGAACGTGCTTCTTCTTCTGCTCCTCGCTGCCGTATTCGAGCAGCGTCGGGCCGAACATCATCACGCCCATGCCGCCGATCGGATTCCACGCGCCGATCTTGGCCATCTCCTGCTGGAGCACACGCGCCTGCGCGGTGCTGAGGCCGCCCGCGCCGTATTGCTTCGGCCAGGTCGGCGTGCCCCAACCCTTCTCGCCCATCGCCTTCTTCCACTTGCCGTAGTCTTCGGCATTCGCGGGGCCGCCATCCTCGCTCATCATCATGCCGGCCTTGCCGACCAGCGATTTGGGGAAGTTCTCTTCCAGCCACTTGCGGGCTTCGAGGCGGAAGGCCTCCAGATCCGTATCGGCGCTTGCTGCCGCACTCATGCGTTCACTCCTGCTTCTTTATTGATGATCGAGAAGGCCAAGCACGCGCTTGGAGACGACGTTGAGGTTCACCTCCGAGGTGCCGCCTTCGATGGAATTGCCCTTGGCGCGCAGCATGGTGCGCATCGCCTGGAGCTCGCGGGGCTGATAGCCTTCGCCCTCCCAGCCGAGCCCCTGGGTGCCGAGCGCCTCGACCAGAAGTTCGGTGCGCTCCTGGTTGATCTTCGCCATGGCGTATTTGAACACCGAGGTCGCGGCCGACGGGCCTTTGCCGCTCTTCGCCTCTTCCTCGGCGCGGCGGATCGTGAGCTGGAAGGCGCGCGCTTCCATCTTGTGCGCGGTGATGCGCGCGCGCAGATCGCGGTCGGCGACCTTGCCGCCTTCGACGCCGGCATAGTCCTTGGCCGCATCCTCGAGATCGTAGACCGCGGCAGTGCCGGCCGCGCCGGAGCCGCCGGCGGAGATGTTCTGGCGCTCGAACTGCAGCAGCCGCTTGGCGATGTCCCAGCCGCCGTTCAGCCGGCCCATGAGATTGCCCTTGGGCACCTTCACATCGGTGAAGAACGTCTCGCAGAACACCGACGCGCCGGAAATCAACTTGATCGGGCGCGGCTCGCAGCCCGGCGTCTTCATGTCGATGAGCAGGAAGGAGATTCCCTCATGCTTCTTCGTATTGTCGGTGCGGACGAGACAGAAGCACCAATCGGCGAACTGCGCCCCCGAGGTCCAGATCTTCTGGCCGTTGACGAGGAAGTGGTCGCCTTTATCAACCGCCTGCGTGCGCAGCGAGGCGAGATCGGAGCCCGCACCCGGCTCGCTGTAGCCCTGACACCAGCGCACCGTGCCGTTCACGATGCCCGGCATGTGCTGTTTCTTCTGTGCCTCGCTGCCGTATTCGAGCAGCGTGGGACCAAGCATCATCACGCCCATGCCGCCGATCGGATTGAACGCACCGGCCGCGCTCATCTCCTGCTGCAGCACCCGGGCCTCCTGCCGCGAGAGCCCGCCGCCGCCCCATTCGCGCGGCCAGGTCGGAACGCCCCAGCCCTTCGCGCCCATTGCCGCCTTCCACGTGAGGAAGTCCGGATCCTTCGAACCGAACCCCTCCATCAGCGCGAGCGGGCTCTGGCCCTTGAGCGACGCCGGATAATTCGCCGCGATCCACGCCCGCGCTTCGGCGCGGAAGGCCTCCAGATCGGTGTCGAGGGTTTCGGCGGCGCTCACGTTTCGGCCTTACTGGTGATCGAGCAGGCCAAGGATGCGCTTGGCGATGATGTTGGTCTGGATCTCGTTCGAGCCGCCATAGATCGACATCGCCTTGCCCGAGAGCAGGTTGCGCATCGCGTTGATCTCGTCGGTCGAATAGCTGGCGCCTTCCCAGCCGAGGCCCTGGAAGCCCATGATCTCGACCATCAGCTCGGCCCGGTTCTGCACCACGCGGACATTGGCGTTCTTCATGATCGAGGTGACGGCGGACGGCCCCTGGTTGCTCTTTGCGTCATCCTGCATGCGCTGCACGGTGAGGCGCATCGCGGCGGCATCCATCATGTGATCGGCGACGCGGGCGCGCAGATCGGCATCGGCGATGCGGCCCTGCCCGTCGCTGCCGACGTAATGCTTTGCAACCTCGTCGAGGGTGCGCATATCGGCGCCGCGGAACGACGCGCCCCGTGTGCCGCCACCCTGCCCGTCGCGCTCGAACTGCAAGAGGCGCTTACCGACCGTCCAGCCGCCATTCAGCGGACCCATCAGGTTCTCCTTCGGCACCTTCACATCGGTGAAGAAGGTTTCGCAGAAGGGCGAGTTGCCGGAGATGAGCTTGATCGGTCGCACCTCGATGCCCGGCGACTTCATGTCGATCAACAGGAAGGAAATACCCTCATGCTTCCGCGTATTGTCGGTCCGCACGAGGCAGAAGCACCAATCCGCCCATTGCGCGCCGGAGGTCCAGATCTTCTGGCCGTTGACGAGGAAATGATCGCCCTTGTCGACCGCCTGGGTCCGCAGCGAAGCGAGATCGGAACCTGCGCCTGGCTCGCTGTAACCTTGGCACCAGCGCACCGTGGCGTTGCGGATGCCCGGCATGTGCCGCTTCTTCTGCTCTTCGGTGCCGTATTCGAGCAGTGTCGGCCCGAACATCGAGACGCCCATGCCGGTGATCGGGTTGAAGGCGCCGGCGCGCGCGAGTTCTTCCTGCAGGATACGGCCTTCGGCCTTGCTGAGCCCGCCGCCCCAGGGCTTCGGCCAGGTCGCGATGCCCCAGCCCTTCTCGCCCATCGCGGCTTTCCATTTCAGGAAATCCGGATCCTTGGAGCCCGCGCCTTCGACGAAGCCCAGGACATCCTTGTCCTTCAGCGATTTGGGGAAGTTCGCGTCGATCCACGCGCGCGCTTCGGCACGAAAGCCTTCGAGATCGCCGGACATGTCTTCCTCCCGTTACAGCGCGCGAAAGCGATGCATCGCCGCTTCCGTCGCGCCAATCGACTACTGATGATCCATCAGGCCCAGAACGCGCTTGGAGATGACGTTGAGGTTCACCTCGCTCGTGCCGCCTTCGATCGAATTGCCCTTGGCGCGCAGCATGCCGCGCATCGCCGCGATCTCGCCGGGCTTGTAGGCATCGCCCTCCCAGCCGAGCGCCTGGGTGCCGAGGGTCTCGACCATCAGCTCGGTGCGCTCCTGGTTTATCTTCGCCGCGGCGTATTTGATGATCGAGGTCGCGGCCGAAGGGCCTTTGCCCTGCTTCGACTCTTCCTCCGCACGGCGCACGGTGAGCGCGAAGGCGCGGGCTTCCATCTTGTGCGCCGTCAGGCGCGCGCGCAGATCGGCATCGGCGACCTTTCCGGCTTCGGTCTTGCCGACATAGTCGAGCGCCGCATGTTCGATGTCATAGGCGCCGCCGCCACCGCCGCCGAAACCGCCCGACGAGATGTTCTGGCGTTCATACTGCAGAAGCCGCTTGGCGATATCCCAGCCGCCGTTGAGCTTGCCGACGAGCTGCGCCTTCGGGACCTTCACATCGGTGAAGAATGTCTCGCAGAACGGCGACTGGCCGCTGATCAGCTTGATCGGCCGCGCCTCGACGCCGGGCGAGGTCATGTCGAACAGCATGAAGGAGATGCCTTCGTGCTTCTTGGTGTTGTCGGTGCGGACGAGGCAGAAGATCCAGTCGGCCTTGTCCGCATAGGAGGTCCAGATCTTCGAGCCGTTGATGAGGTAGTGATCGCCCTTGTCGACCGCCTGGGTGCGCAGCCCGGCAAGGTCGGAGCCGGCGCCAGGCTCGGAATAGCCCTGGCACCAGCGGATCTCGCCGCGCACGATCTGCGGCAGGAACTTCTTTTTCTGCTCCTCATTGGCGTATTCGAGCAGCACCGGGCCGAGCATCCAGATGCCGAAGGACATCAGCGCCGGCTGCGCCTTGATCCGTCCCAGCTCCTGCTGCAGCACCCGCGCCTCGGCGCCGGAGAGCCCGCCGCCGCCGTATTCTTTCGGCCAGGTCGGCGCCGTCCAGCCTTTGCCCGCCATGCGGTCGAGCCAGAGCTTGCGCTCGGGATTGGCGAACTTCGCTCGGCGGCCGCCCCAGATGGACTCGTCGTCCGGCTCGGTGATCGAGACATCGGCATCGCCGCGCATGGAAGGCGGACAATTCGCCTCCAGCCAGGCACGGGTTTCGCTGCGGAATGTCTCGAGATCGCTCATGGTCCTCACCAATCCGGGCTCTCAAACGACCCGGCGCGCTTTAACTGTAGCGGCGTATGACAGGAGCGCAACGCCCTCCCATACCGCGAATTCCAAGGATAGGCCTGCGGCGTCGCAACCCCGCAAGTCCATGATGCCGCAGGATTTCCACCCACTGCTCAGGGCGTGGGCGTCGCCTTCGCCGCGGGCATCACGATCAGACGATAGGCGGTTGCATCCTTCAGCCAGAGCTGGGCCGCCTTCTGCACATCCTCAGGCGTGATGCTCTTCAGGTTCGGGATGGTGGTACGGACGACATCGAGCAGCCGCGGGTCCTGCTGGGAGCCGGCAAGCAGCGAGAGCCAGTATTCGTTGGTCTGCTGCTGGCGCTGGATATCCTCGATGCGCGGCCCGCGGGCGCGGTCCAGCTCCTCCTGGCTCACCGGCTTTGCCGCCAGATCGGCCACGACGCCGCCGACCTGCGCATAGAAGGTATCGATCTTGTCCGGCGGGATCTGCGCCAGCGCATAGACGAAGCCGTAGTTCGGCGTGATCAGCGAGGCGTAGGACGACGCCCCCGGCGTGTAGGTGATGCCCTCGCGCGTGCGCAACTCGTCGAGCAGGCGCTGGGAGAATATCTCCGCCAGCACGCGGATCACGCGCTGCTGCCGCATGTCGGGGAAGAAGCCCGTTGTCGGCCAGGCGATCACCGCGACCGCCTGGTTCTCCGCGCCGTTGTGGTCGAGCCGCACCGGCGCCGGCGTCCCGGCCGGGAATCGCTCATCGGCGACCAGCGGGGCCGCCGCCCTGCGCGGCGGCAGCGCGCCGAAGGTCGCGGCGACGGATTGGATCGCCTTCTCGACATCGATATCGCCGACGATGGTGACGTCGAGCGGACCGGCGGCGAGCGCTGGCGCGAACACGGCCTGCTCCTGCTCGACGGTCGCAGCCGCGACATCGTCCGGTGTCGGCGCGCGCCAGCGCGGATCGGAATCGTGCAGCCGCCCATACAGTTCGCGGCCAAGCACGCTCGACGGCGACGACGCGCTCGACTTCAGGCTGGTCGCATAGGCAGTGCGCGCCTGGGCGAAGGCCTCGGGCCGGAACGCAGGCTCGGTCACATAGGCCGCGAGGATCTGCAGTTCGGAATCGAGATCGCCGGACCGCGCCTCACCGCTGAGCGAGAAATCGTCGTCATTGGTGCGCAGCGCGACTTCCCAGGCCTTGTCGGCCATCAGCTTCTGCAGATTGTCGATGCTGTAGCGCTTGAGCCCCCCGGCAACGAAGGACCCCGGAAGCGCCCAGACCGGCGAAACCCGATCGCGCGGCAGGCCGAAGCGCCCCTGGCCGACGCGCACGCTGATCAGCACTTGCCCGGCGCGCAGCTGGGTCGGCTTGATCGTCAGCGTCACGCCATTGGCGAAGCGCACATTGGTGACGCCGAGATCGTCGACCGTGGAGCGCGCGGCCACCGTGCCCGGCGTGCCGAACTTGTCATAAGGCCAGGGCGGCAGCGTCTGCGCGTTACCGGCGGTCAGCGGCGTTGCGTCCGCCTCGGCCAGCGCCTGCTTTACCGAAGCGACGCCGCCGGCGAGCGCGGTGTCGGAGGTGACGAAGACGAGCGGACCGGCGCCGCCGAACAGGAAACGCAGCGCTGCCTGGCGATGTCCTCGAACAGCGCGAGATCGGAAACCGGCGAGGTGTAGACATTTTTGTCGTCGACCGAGCGCAGCAGCGCATCGATCACTTCGCTCGTCTGGGTCGAATCCGCCGCCGTGGCGCGGGTCTGGAAGAAGGTGCGCAGCTGCGCGACGACGAAATCGACCTCGTCCTGGCGCACGCCGTTTTTGAGCGCATTGCGCCAGGTCAGCTCCGCTGCCTTCAGCGCCGACAGCGCCTCACCGGGGCGATAGGAGATGCCGAGCTCGGTGTAGTCCGAGACATTGCCCATGTGATCGTGGCTGACCTCCGCCGCGAGGAAAGGCGGCGAATCCGAATGGGCCATCTCGGCGAAGCGCTGGTTGATCACCGCCGTCGCGATGTAGCGGATGAGATCGCGTCGCTCATTCGCCTTGTTATCGGGCGTGGTGTCGAAAGGCTGCAGCCAGTTGAGCAGGATATAGGGCGGAACGCCGGCTTCGCTGAACAGGCGCACCGTTTCGGGATGCTTGGCCGGCGGCCGATACTGCACCGCCTTGCGCGGCGGCGCCTTGGCCTTCCAGTCCGTGAAGCGCGCCTTGAGCATCGCCTCGACCGCCCTGGGATCGACATCGCCGACAATGATCATCGTCGCGCGTTCCGGCCGGTACCAGGCTTCGTAGAAATCGCGCACCAGCTTGGAGTTCGCATTGCGGACGATCTCTTCGAGGCCGATGGGCAGCAAGGCCGAGGCGGCACGGTCGCCATAGAGGAACGCCCAGTCGGCTTTGCGCAGATGCGTCGCCGGCACGTCGCGCAGATGCGCTTCGGCGAGGACGACGTTGCGCTCGGTGTCGAGCGCCGATTGCGCGATGGTGAGATTGCCGGCGATCTCGCGCATCAGCATCAGCGCCGTATCCATCGATGCGTCGTCGTTCTTCGGCATGTCGAAGGAGTAGACCGTCTGCGTCGCCGCCGTGAATGCGTTCGTGTCGGCGCCGAAAGCGAGTCCGAGACTCTGCAGCGTGCGCACCGTGTCGCCGTCGGCGACATTCTTCGATCCCCGAAACGCCATATGCTCCAACATATGCGCAATGCCCTGCTCGTTGTCGCGCTCCATCAGCGAGCCGACATCGAAGCGGAAGCGCAGCGACACCGCACCCTTCGGCGTCGCATTGTGCTTGATGGCATAGCGCATGCCGTTGGGCAGCGTGCCGAACACGACGGACTTGTCGACCGGCAGGTCGCTACCGATCTGCGGCCAGGGTGCCGAGCTGTGGACCGCCGGCGGTTTCGCAGGCGCCGCGGCAAGCAGCAGCAAAAGCGGCAGAACGACCAGCAGCCGGCGGGCGAAGGCAATCATCAAGCTGTCCTTGGGAAAAAACGGGGCGGGATACGCACGAAGGGCGATTGTCCGGGGCTGTGCCGCGAGGTCAAGCCCGGCAAGGTAAACCTTGCGTCAGAATGCGGAACAATTGCGCCGGAACTAGCGCGGCAGCTCGCTCGCGCCCATCAGGAATTCGTCGACCGCGCGCGCGGCCTGGCGGCCCTCGCGGATCGCCCAGACCACCAGCGACTGGCCGCGGCGCATGTCGCCGCAAGCGAAGATCTTGGCGGCCGAGGTCTTGTAGTCGACGGTGTTGGCCTTGACGTTCCCGCGCGGATCGAGCGCGACGGCCGCCTGCTCCACCAGACCCGTCTTGCGCGGGCTGACGAAGCCCATCGCAAGCAGGACAAGATCGGCTTTGAGCTCGAAGGTACTGCCTTCGATTTCGCGCATCTGGCCCTTGACCCATTCGACGCGCGCGCATTCGAGCGCGCTGAGCTTGCCGTCCTTCACGACGGCGCGCTTGGTCAGCACCGCCCAGTCGCGCGCCGCGCCTTCCTCATGGCTCGACGAGGTGCGCAGCTTCAGCGGCCAGTCGGGCCAGGTGAGCGCCTTGTTCTCGTGTTCCGGCGGCTTCGGCATGATTTCAAGCTGCGTCACCGAGGCCGCACCATGGCGGTTCGAGGTGCCGATACAGTCCGAGCCGGTATCGCCGCCGCCGATCACGACGACATGCTTGCCTTTGGCGCTGAGCGTGCCGTTCGGTGCGGCCTTCGCCTCGGGATCGCCGGCGACACGGCGGTTCTGCTGAACGAGAAAGTCCATCGCGAAATGGATGCCCGGCAGATCGCGGTTCTCGATGTCCAGATCGCGCGGCAGCTCGGCGCCACCGGACATGACCACCGCATCGTAATCCTGCAGCAGCATCGCGATGGGCATCGCCGTGCCGACCTCGACATTGGTGCGGAAGGTCACGCCTTCGGTTTCCATCTGGCGCATGCGGCGGTCGATCAGATGCTTTTCCATCTTGAAATCGGGGATGCCATAGCGCAGCAGCCCGCCGATGCGGTCGTTCTTCTCGAACACCGTGACGCGATGGCCGGCGCGCGCGAGTTGCTGCGCGCAGGCGAGGCCCGCAGGACCCGAACCGACCACGGCGACGTTCTTGCCGGTTAGGGCCTTTGGTATCTGAGGCTGGATCCAGCCTTCTTCCCAGCCGCGGTCGACGATCTGGCATTCGATGGTCTTGATGGTGACCGGCGTGTCCGGGATGTTGAGCGTGCAGGACGCCTCGCAGGGCGCGGGGCAGACCCGGCCGGTGAATTCGGGGAAATTGTTGGTCGAGTGCAGCGTCTCGAGCGCGCCGCGCCAGCTCTCGCGATAGACGAGATTGTTGAAGTCCGGGATCAGATTGTTCACCGGACAACCGTTGTGACAATACGGGATGCCGCAATCCATGCAGCGCGAGGCCTGACGCACCACTTCCGTGCTCGGCAGCGGGTGGACGAATTCGCGATAATTGTGCGTGCGCTCTTCGGGCTTGTCGTAGCCGCGATCCAGACGCTCGATGGTGAGGAAGCCGGAGGGATTTGCCATGGCTATTCCGCCGCCACGGATTTGAGGCCGCCGCGCTCGCGGCGAAGGTCGGTCAGCGCCTTGGCATAGTCGGTCGGCAGCACCTTCACGAAATGCGTCAGCGTCGTATCCCAGTCTTCGAGCAGCGCACGGGCACGTTCGCTGCCGGTGTAGAGATGATGGCGCTCGATCAGGATGCGCAGGCGCTCGGCATCGAAACGGAGCGGATCGCCCATGCCATTGTCATAGACGCTGAGCGAGCGCTGCTGCGGCGCTTCCGCGTCGCCGGCCGCGGCGGCGGCGGGCGCGATCTGCTCGAGCGCGACCATCGCGGTGTTGCAACGGTTCTTGAAGGTGCCGTCGGGGTCATAGACATAAGCGATACCGCCAGACATGCCGGCGGCGAAGTTGCGCCCCGTCTTGCCCAGCACGGCGACGACGCCGCCGGTCATGTATTCGCAGCCGTGATCGCCGGTACCTTCGACCACCGCGACGGCGCCCGAATTGCGCACCGCAAAACGCTCGCCCGCGACGCCTTCGAAGTAAGCCTCGCCCGCGATGGCGCCATAGAGCACCGTGTTGCCGACGATGATGTTTTCGGTCGGCTCGCGCCGCGTCGGCTTCGGCTGGCGCACCACGACGCGGCCTCCCGACAGGCCCTTACCGACATAGTCGTTGGAATCGCCGACCAGCTCGAGGCTCACGCCGCGCGACAGGAACGCGCCGAAACTTTGCCCGGCATTGCCTTCGAAGCGGAGCGAGATCGTATCTTCCGGCAAGCCGGCATGGCCATGCGCACGCGCGACTTCGCCCGAGAGCATCGCGCCGACCGTTCGGTCGACATTACGGATCTTGCGCTCGATGCGCACCGGCTGGCCGCTCTCGATGGCGGGCTTCGCGGCCACGATCAGCTCGCGGTCGAGCGCCTTGTCGAGATTGTGGTTCTGGGTCTCGACCTGGCGGATCGCGACGCCGGGCTTCGCCGGCGGCTGATACAGCAGGCGGCTGAGATCGACGCCCTTGGCCTTCCAGTGATTGACCGCGCCGACCATGTCGAGCCGGTCGCTGCGCCCGATCATCTCGTTCAACGTGCGGAAGCCGAGCTTCGCCATGATCTCGCGCAGCTCTTCGGCGACGAAGAAGAAATAGTTGATCACATGCTCCGGCTGGCCGGTGAAGCGGCGGCGCAGCACGGGGTCCTGGGTCGCGACACCGACCGGGCAGGTATTGAGATGGCATTTGCGCATCATCACGCAACCGGCGGCGATCAGTGGCGCGGTGGCGAAACCGAACTCGTCGGCGCCGAGGAGCGCGCCGATGGCGACGTCGCGCCCGGTGCGCAGCCCGCCATCGACCTGCACCGCCATGCGGCCGCGCAGGCCGTTGAGCACCAAGGTCTGCTGCGTCTCGGAAAGGCCGATCTCCCAGGGCGAACCCGCATGGGTCAGCGAGGTCAGGGGCGAGGCCCCTGTGCCGCCTTCGTAGCCGGAGATCGTCACGTGATCGGCGCGGCACTTCGCGACGCCGGCGGCAACAGTTCCGACGCCAACTTCGGACACCAGCTTGACTGAAATGCGCGCCTTGTCGTTCACGCTCTTCAGGTCGCGGACGAGCTGGGCGAGGTCTTCGATCGAATAGATGTCGTGATGCGGCGGCGGCGAGATCAGGCCGACGCCCGGTGTCGCATGGCGCACCTTGGCGATGTTTTTGTCGACCTTGTGACCGGGCAGCTGGCCACCCTCGCCGGGCTTGGCTCCTTGCGCCATCTTGATCTGGATGTCGTCGGCATTGACGAGATATTCGGTGGTGACGCCGAAGCGGCCCGAGGCGACCTGCTTGATCTTCGAGCGCATCGAATCGCCGTTGGGCAGCGGCGTGAAGCGATCCGGCTCCTCACCACCTTCGCCGGTGTTCGAGCGCCCGCCAATGCGGTTCATGGCGATGGCGAGCGTGGTGTGGGCCTCGCGCGAAATCGAGCCGAAGCTCATCGCCCCGGTCGAGAAGCGCTTGACGATCTCCGCCGCGGGCTCGACCTCGGCCAGCGGCACCGGCTTGTCGGCGAATTTGAACTGCATCAGCCCGCGAATGGTCAGCAGGCGCTCGCTCTGCTCGTTGATCGCCGCGGCGAAGGCCTTGTAATCGTCGGCCGTGTTGCCGCGCACCGCATGCTGCAGCTTCGACACCGACTCCGGCGTCCAGGCGTGATCCTCGCCCCGGATGCGAAACGCATAATCGCCGCCGACATCGAGCATGGAGCGATAGATCGGGTTGTCGCCATAGGCGTCGCGGTGGCGCCGCACGCACTCCTCGGCGATCTCCTTCAGGCCGACGCCTTCGATGGTCGTCGCCGTGCCGGTGAAATATTTCTCGACGAAGCTCGACGCGAGGCCGACGGCGTCGAAGATCTGCGCGCCGCAGTAAGACTGATAGGTCGAGATGCCCATCTTGGACATCACCTTCAGCAAACCCTTGCCGATTGCCTTGATGTAGTTCTTCTGCACCTCATAGGGCTTCAATTTGAGCCCGCGCTGGATGCGAATCTGCTCCAACGTCTCGAAGGCGAGATAGGGATTGATCGCCTCGGCGCCGTAACCGGCCAGCGCACAGAAGTGATGCACCTCACGCGCTTCGCCGGTCTCGACCACGAGGCCCGCCTGCATGCGAAGACCCAGATCGATCAGGTGGTGATGCACGGCGGCGGTCGCGAGCAGCGCCGGCACCGCGATGCGGTCTTCCGAAGCGGCGCGATCCGACAGGATAAGGATGTTCGAATCCTTCAGCACCGCACGCGTCGCGGCGGCGCAGATCTTCTCGAGCGTGCGCTCGAGCCCGGCCGCGCCATCGGCCGCGTCCCAGGTGATGTCGATCGTCGCGGTACGGAACGCGCCGTCGAGCAGGGTCTCGATGCCGCGGATCTTCTCCAGATCCGCATTGGTCAGGATCGGCTGCGAGACCTCGAGCCGCTTGTGCACGCCGGCCTGGCGCCCATAGAGGTTCGGGCGCGGCCCGATCATCGACACCAGGCTCATCACCAGCTCTTCGCGGATCGGATCGATCGGCGGATTGGTGACCTGGGCGAAGTTCTGCTTGAAGTAGTGATAGAGCAGCTTCGGCTTTTTCGAGAGTACCGCGATCGGCGTGTCGGTGCCCATCGAGCCGACGGGATCGTCGCCCGCCTGCGCCATCGGCTCGAGGAAGAACTGGATGTCCTCCTGCGTGTAGCCAAACGACTGCTGGCGATCGAGCAAGGCGGACACATCGTTGACCGGCGCGGACTGCTCTTCCGGCAGGTCGAGCTCTTCGAGCTTGAACTGCGTCTTGCGCAGCCATTCCTCGTAGGGCTTCGCGTCGGCGAGCTTCTGCTTGATCTCCTCGTCCTCGATGATGCGGCCTTCTTCGAGGTCGATCAGCAGCATCTTGCCGGGCTGGAGGCGCCATTTGCGCACGATCTTCTCGTCCGGGATCGGCAGCACGCCGGACTCCGAAGCAAGGATGCAGACATCGTCGTCGGTCACGATGAAGCGTGCGGGACGCAAGCCGTTGCGGTCGAGCGTCGCGCCGATCTGGCGCCCGTCGGTGAAGGCGATGGAGGCCGGGCCGTCCCAGGGTTCGATCAGCGCGGCGTGATATTCGTAGAACGCGCGGCGATGCGGATCCATCTGGGCATTGCCGGCCCAGGCTTCCGGAATGAGCATCATCATCGCATGGGCGATGGGATAGCCGCCGGCGATCAGCAATTCGAGCGCGTTGTCGAGGCTCGCCGTGTCGGACTGGCCGTGCGGGATCAGCGGCCACATCTTGTCGAGGTCCGGGCCCAGAAGATCCGACTCCATCGTGCGGCGGCGCGCATTCATCCAGTTGACGTTGCCGCGATGGGTGTTGATCTCGCCATTATGGGCGATGAAACGATAGGGATGCGCCAGCTTCCACGACGGAAACGTGTTGGTCGAGAAGCGCTGATGCACCAGCGCGAGCGCCGACTTGGTCAGCGGGTTCTTGAGGTCGAGATAAAACTTGCCGACATCGGGCGCGAGCAGCAGGCCCTTGTAGACCACCGTGCGCGTCGAGAAGGACGGCATGTAGAACTCGGCGATCGAGGGCAGCTTGTGCTTCTTGGCCAGTTCCTTCAGCGGGTTCTGGGTCTGCTTGCGGATCGCGAGCAGCTTCCGCTCGAACCCGTCCTGATCCTTGATATCCGGTCCATGGGCGATGATCGCCTGGCGGATCAGCGGCATCTGCGCGATGACCGTCTTGCCGAGTCCGGTGGGATCGGTCGGCACGTCGCGCCAGCCGATCAGGCGCTGGCCCTCGGTCTTCACGAAGCGCTCGAACTGCTTGACGATGATGTCGCGCGCCTTCAGCTCGGTCGGCAGAAAGCACATCGCGACCGCGTAGTGGCCGGGCGCCGGCAGTTCGAGCCCCGCTCCCTTGGCCCAGTCGCGCAGCAGCGCATCGGGAATCTGGATCAGGCAGCCCGCACCGTCGCCGACCAGCGGGTCCGCGCCCACGCCGCCGCGATGGTCGAGATTTATAAGGAGCTGGAGGCCCTGGGCGATGATGTCATGGGATTTCTCGCCTCTGATATTGGCAACGAAGCCTACGCCGCACGAGTCATGCTCGTTGCGGGGGTCATAAAGCCCCTGTGCGATCGGCAGGCCGGACATCCCGTTTCACACCCAAATCCAACGTAACGAGCATAAAAATGCCCTCAGACCGCGAAAACTAGAACAAATATTTCTCGCTCGCCAAGTGCGAAATGCCGCGCTGCAACACATGCCTGTTAATAGGCAGGCGCAAGGCTTGGGCACGCGCCGATATATAAGGAGAAATACGAGGGTGGCCTTCAGATCGCGAAGGCGTGCGCCGCGATGACGGTCAGGATGGTCGCGGCAGAAGCCAGTGAGGCCGCGCGCACGGCATGAATCCAGAAGCGTCGGTTCATCGGCCCCTCGCCGTCTCCACTGCCCGGAAACGCTAGTCCCGACATGGTTAAGCGCTTGTAAAATCCTGCCATCCCGGCGTCGGGACAGCTTCCGGACTATCCGCAGCCTCCCCTGCTTTCAGGGGTGGACAGGGTAAAGGCGATGGCCTATATCCGCGCACCCTTCGCGCAAGCGAAGACCGGATGACGCGGGATGGAGCAGCCCGGTAGCTCGTCAGGCTCATAACCTGAAGGTCACAGGTTCAAATCCTGTTCCCGCAACCAATTAAGTAGTAAAATCAGAGGGTCAACGGAAACGTTGACCCTCTTTTGTTCTCCATCTATACTTACCCAGCTCTTACCCATTTGGCCCATTTTAGCAGTCCGCGCGGTTTCGCGGACAACGCGCCAGATGAGAAGAGTTTGGGGGTGCCATGCCAACGCACGAAATTCTCGGCGGCAAGGTGAAGATTTATCGTCGCGACGATGGTGGCGAGAACTGGTTCTGCTCAACCTATTTTCAGGGCAAGAACCGCCGCAAGAGCACGAAGACGGATAGCCTTCCCCACGCCGAAGAGATTGCTGAAGGTTGGTATCTCGAACTGCGCGGCAAGGCGCGCGCCGGCCTCCCCCTCGACGAGCCGAAGGGGTCAAAGGCGTCCCCCGACGATGTGCTATTCGACGAAGCAGCGGACGCATTCGAAGCCGAGTACGAGATTTCGACGGCAGGCGAGAGAAGTCCCCGCTGGATCGCCGAACACAAAGCGCATCTGAAGAACCACCTTCGCCCCTTCTTCGGTAAGAAGCCGGTTGACCAGATCAATGAGGATCTGGTTCAGGCGTACCGAGTACACCGCGCTAAGCAGCCGGCCCTCCGAGGGGGTACCGCGGAGAGCCGAACCCAGGCAATGAGCGATGAGGGGCGCAAGTTTTCGCCTCCTGCACGTAACACGATCCAGAACGAAATCATCACTCTTCGCCTGGT
>Ga0310811_10003831_pt1 | contig 18957 bp, 20 predicted proteins | sample YCmetagenome_FD_207642 | JGI IMG/M metagenome (GOLD analysis project Ga0310811, IMG submission 207642) | Soil microbial communities from experimental microcosm in Duke University, North Carolina, United States - YC | ecosystem: Engineered > Artificial ecosystem > Soil microcosm > Unclassified ...
CCGAGACCCGACGTGCGATCCTCATCAGTGCGCTCGAAGAGCAGCTGCATGCCGAGGCAGATCCCGAGCACCGGCTGGGTCAGTGTCGAGAGCACCGATATGAGACCGGCCTGCTTCAGACACCGCATGACATGGCCTGCGGCGCCGACTCCGGGCAGCACGACTCGGTCGGCGCTCGCGATCGTTGAGCCATCATCCGTGACAATCGCTCGGCAACCTACGCGCTCAAACGCATAGCGAATGGAGGCAAGGTTTGCGCCGCCGCTATCCACGATGATCGCCTCCTTCACAAAACTCCCTTGGTGCTCGGCAGATCTTGTCCGCGGCGCAGCATCGCCTGGCGGAGCGCCCGGCCGACGCCCTTAAAGCACGCTTCGATCATGTGGTGCGAGTTTTCCCCTTTCACCGTGACATGAACGGCAGCTCCCAGACCCTCACTCAAGGAACGGAAGAAATGTGGCACCAACTCTGTTGGAAATGAGCCCACTGTCTCTCGTCCGAACTGTCCGGAGAAGGCTGCAAATGGCCGTCCAGATAGATCGATCGCCACGTCGGCTATAGATTCATCCATGGGCAAGACGAACCCGTAACGGGCAACGCCCAACTTTGACCCCAGAGCGCGGCGCAGCGCCTCACCGAGCGTCAGTGCGCAATCCTCAACCGTGTGGTGCTCATCGACTTCGAGATCGCCTCGACAGGAGAGTTGCAATGAGAAACCGCCATGCTTGGCGAGTGACCCAAGCATGTGATCAAAGAAGCCTATCCCGGTCGAGACGTGCGGGGATGTTTCGGCATCCAGATCCACCTGCACAGACACTCTTGTCTCCTTCGTCTGCCGCACCACATTGGCGTGGCGCGCCGTGATCGCGCGTACCACGGCAGGCCAAGTCTCATTTTCGGTTCCTTCGCGGCGAACGGTGAAGCCCCGCAGCTTCAGGTTGGAGGCGAATTCCATGTCGGTCGCACGATCGCCAATGACCGCGCTTGCGGCCAGGTCAATGGGCGCCGTGCTCAAATATTCTTCTACGAGCCCCGTGCGGGGTTTCCGGCAACTGCACCCGTCCTCCTCGCGGTGCGGACACACGAACACTTCATCGAAGCGGATGCCTTGGGAACTGAATACGTTCAGGACGAACTCGTGGGCTTCGGTGAAGGCTGCGAAGGGGAACGCATTCGTGCCCAGGCCGTTCTGGTTAGTCACCATCACCAGGCGGTAGCCTGCACGCACGAGCTCGTTCAACGCCCCGAACACGCCGGGGAGGAAACGGACCTTCGCAAGGCTATCGACTTGATTCAGGTAGGGTTCCTCTATGAGGGTCCCATCACGGTCAATGAAAAGTACCGCGCTCATGACCAGGCCTTGAGGAGCAGATCATTCTCCTCGTTCGTCCCGATACTGATGCGCAGCGCATCGGCGAGTCCTGGATACCCGCGCGCATCCCGTACCTGAACTCCTGCCGCTGCGGCACGGGCGAGTGCGTCGGCGGGATCTTTGAAACGGGCTAAGAGAAAATTGGCATCGCTTGGCAGGACCGAGGTTACTCCGGGCAGCCGCCCGAGCATCTCTCGCACCCGAGTCCGTTCGGAGCGGATCACCTCTACTCGTTTGTTCACCGTTCTTAAGTGCACGCCTGAAAGAAGAGTGGTCACCGCTTCCAGCACCAGCTGCGGGACCGCGTAGGGCGCGCGCACTTTGCTCAGCAGCGCGATTATCTCGGGGTCTGCAATGAGCGTGCCTAAGCGCGCGCCCGCGAGTCCATGGGCCTTCGAAAGGGTGCGCAGGATCGCGATCTGCGGTCGGCGAGCAATGTGTTGGGCGAGACTCTTGCGCTCGGAGAACTCGATGTAGGCCTCATCCACCACTAGGATTGCACTCTGTTCGAGCGCGTCGGCGACTTCGAGAATCGCAGTTTCGCTCAAACAGTTCCCGGTCGGGTTGTTTGGTGAGCAGAGAAATACGAGTTTCACGTTCGGGGAGCGCCGCCTGAGCAGTGCTCGTGCATCGAGTGTGAACCCCGCATCGGCATTGAGCGGCACGCTGAGGACCTGCGCTCCCTGAATGCGCGCTGCGATCGCGTACATACCGAAGGTTGGGGGGCAAACCACAACGGCGTCCTCTCCGGCGCGGCAGAATGTGCGCATGAGGAGATCGATCGCCTCATCACTTCCTCGGCAGATGAGCAGTGCTTTCGCGGGGACCCCGTAAACTTGCGCCAGCCGCGCAGTCAATGTCTGCGCCCCAGGTTCCGGATAGCGGTTCAACCCCGCGGCGGACTCATCCTGATGGTGCCGCCACGGCAACTCATTCGCATGGAGCCGAATGCGCCTCGGATCCCACGAGGCATGCTCGTAGGACTTGAGTGTCACGATTTCTGCGCGTGCCAGTTGCGCCACCCAGCTCATGAGCTCAGCTGCGCCTGTGTCGTGGTTGCATCCAGGTGCTGCTCCGGGGTTGCCGCGAGCCGCTTGGACACCGCATTAGCATGTGCGTCGAGTCCTTCCAGCCGCGCGAGAGTGATTGCCGTAGTACCGAGAGCATGCAGCCCATCTCGGGAGACCTCCTGTACCGATATTGTCTTGACGAAATCTCGGACCGACAAACCGCTGATCGCGCGCGCATGGCCGTAGGTCGGCAGCACATGGTTGGTGCCCGAGCAATAGTCCCCTAGGGCTTCGGCCGACCAGGTGCCAACAAATACCGAGCCGGCATTCTGCACCCGCGCCAAGGCACGCTGCGGCTCGCGTACCTGAATCATGAGGTGCTCGGGTGCATAATCGTTCGCGACCGCGAGTGCCACATCGATGTCGGACACCACAATGCCGCGGCATGCGGCGAGCGATTGAGTGAGGATTTCCTGACGAGACAGATCCGCCCGCTGTGAGGTGATTTCCCGAGCGACCGACTCGGCCAATGGGTGGCTGTCCGTCACCAGGATCGACTGCGCCAGTGCATCGTGCTCGGCCTGCGCGAGGAGATCTGCCGCGATGAATTCTGCACAGGCGGAATCATCGGCAACGATGAGAACCTCCGACGGTCCCGCCGGCAGATCGCAAGCGCTACCGGCGGGGTCACTGGCTACGAGTTGCTTTGCGGCCGTGACCCACGCATTGCCAGGACCGAATATCTTGTCCACCTTCGCTATGCTCTGTGTTCCGTAGGCGAGAGCAGCAATTGCCTGCGCGCCGCCGACCTTGAACACAGTATTGATGCCGCATAGCTGCGCCGCCACGAGTAGGGCAGGGTGCACAGTGCCATCGAGCCGCGGAGGGGTGCACAGGGTGCGCTGTCTGCACCCGGCGATCCTCGCTGGCACGGCAAGCATGATCACCGTGGAGGGAAGGGGAGCGGTGCCTCCCGGTACGTAGAGGCCGATGCGACCGATGCTCCGCACGAGCTGCTCGCAACGCACCCCACGCTCGGCTTCCGTCACGAAGGACTTCGGCAGTTGGGGCGCATGAAAACGTTCCACATTCCGAATCGCGTGTTGAATCGCCAAGAACTCCGGGGCGCTCAACGCACGCTTGGCGTCGGCAAACTCATCCCGTGTCACTGTGAGTGTGCTTAAGCGTGCGCGATCGAAACGCTCAGTCAGCGAACGTAATGCCTCATCACCGTCACGGCGGACCCGCTCGATGATCTCCGCGACGCTGCGGACGATATCTGCGCGTGAGTTGACCCCGGGTCGTGCGAGGGCTGCCTGCCTGGCCGGTTTATCCAGGCTGTTCCAATCCAGGATACGCATGACTTCAAGCGAGCATCTTCTCGACCGGCAGCACGAGAAGGGCGCTCGCGCCGGCTTTTTTAAGTGACTCGAGGGTCTCCCAGAACACGTTCTCCCGGCACACGGCGTGGATCGCCACACGGTCGGGCGCGCCTTCGAGGGGAATAATGGTCGGGGACTCAGAGCCCGGCAGAAGCCTGCGGATTTCCGAGAGCGCAGACCGGGGGGCGTGCAGCATGATGTACTTGCTTTCCCGTACCTGCTGTACACCGTCGATGCGCATGAGGAGTTTCTCTACCCACTCGGCCTTGTCTTCTGAGAGCGTCAACGGCGTGCGGATCAGCACGGCGTGGCTCTCCAGCACTGTCTCGACTTCCCGCAGATGGTTGGCTTGGAGCGTAGAACCTGTCGACACGAGGTCGCAGATCAGATCTGCTCGGCCTAGGCGGGGGGCGATCTCGACAGCGCCGGAGAGGGTCACGATGTCCGCCGTGAGCTTGTGCTCGCGCAGGTATCGCTCGAGGAGAAATGGATAACTGGTCGCGATCCGCTTACCGCGCAGTGATTTCACGCCTTCGTACGCTGCGCCCTGTGGTGCGGCCAGCGATAGCCGGCAGCGGCCGTAATCGAGCATCCGTATGGATTGAAAACGCGGATCGTGTCCACGCTCGTTCAGCTCCAGGCGTTTCTCCTCGAGCACATTGAGGCCTACCAACCCCAGATCGCAGACATCCTCTTGCACTAGATCGGGAATGTCGTCGTCGCGCACGAAGAGGACATCGAGCGGCATGTTCTCACCAAAGCCCACGAGCTGGTCTTTTCCGCGAGAAAGCTTCAGGCCACAACGCGCAAGCAGATCGAGCGAAGGGTCGGTCAGCCGTCCGGACTTCTGCACCGCAAGCTTCAGACGCGTCTCATCCATGACGGGCACTCTCGGCGAGGCGCTCGGATGCCGCCTCATATCCGCCATGGCCCGAGGTCAAAAAGCGTGCGACGCGCCCTATAGTCGTGACGCTCACACCGGTCAGCCGATGGATTTCCCGGTAGGGGATTTCCCGCTTCAAGTACGGGACTACCGCCCAGCGATCTGCCATCGCCTGGATTTCCGTCGGTGTGCAGAGGTCGCGGAGGAACGCGCGCACGTCTTCGGGCGCCTTGAGGGCTGCCAGCGCGACGCACAGATTGCGCTCCGCCAAGGCTTCCTGGCGTGCGGTGACGTTATCGTGAGCTTTCATGTTCTGTGCCTATGTAATAACGCGCTAGTACAATAGCACGAGAGCCTGTCCAGCTCGATAACTTTTCGGCATATCAATCTGTGTTCCGGATGCTACTGCCTCAAGCTGTGGCGATTGGGTAGCCTGTCGGACTGCTCAGTCCTGCCGCGTTCAAGGGCGCCAGCAAAGGGCGTCCACATGCCAACAGCTGTGGCAATATCCAGCAGCGTCAGGATAGCGACGAGCATCGCCCCTAGAACAAATGGAATGAGAGTTGCGATGCCGGACCCCCAGTGTCCCATCATGTTAGTCGGGACAGCGGTGCCACGCGCCTTCCGAGTTGGTCATCCAGGTCCCCGCTTGCTGTAGTTCTCCACCTTCACCGTACAAATTAATGAGCAATACCGGCGCACGGCGCTCGCGTGAAAGCGGCAAGGACACCTCGCCCGTGAAAAGCCATATGTGCGTGGCGTAGGCCCAACATGTCCAGACCCGACCTGTTTCCGCGATCTGGTTGAGGACCCGCCGCAGTTCCAACGGCAGGGAGTCCGGGTCCCGCAGTTGATATGCCCCTTCGGGCAGAACTCCGCTACGCGTGGCACATGCTTCCAGCAGCCGTTCCACCTGCGAGGGCTGGAGCAATTTACGTAGCCGGAGTGTTTGCATCGAAGCTGCTTCAAGCCTCGGTTGGCGTGGTCAGCTCCGCACCTTCGCGATTTTTGATTGCCTGTATACGCTCGAATACCTCCTCACGATGTACCGGAACGTTCTTCGGGGCCGCGATCCCCACCCGCGCTTGACTGCCCTTTACACCCAACACCGTGATGATTACGTCATCCCCAATCATGACGCTCTCGCCGACCCGCCTCGTGAGAATGAGCATCGCGCTTCCCCTGCTTAGTCGTTATGGATTGGCTCGTTCCGCGGAAGTTGATGTTTCCGGGAGAGGTGAACCGGCTGCGAGCCATACGCTATGCAGCCGTAGTGCATTGCCTGAAGAATTCCTGATCGGACGGCCGTCGCCCCCTATGACAGGCGTCAGCGTCATATCTGAGGTCCGGATCCCGCGATACCGTTTTTCGAGCAGGGACCTCAGGGATGCGGTATCGAAACGCTCCTCGCCCGCGCGCAACATGCGTCCCTGGTGATCGAAGAGGATCCAGATGCCCTCATGGGCGCGCGTTCCTTTTGCGAGTACTTGCGGGAAGAAACTCTCGACCAAGGCGCGGTCCACGTTGCGCGTATCGAGGCCGCCGAACACAACGAGCACGGTGTTGACTGGCAACTCGATTCTGGACTCACCGATGTAGCGCAGCCGCCCCGCTAACGGTCCGAATCGATAAAACTGCTCTTCAGAGGCGGTGAGTGCCTCTTTACCTGGCGAGCGGACGTCAAGGCGAGTCTGCACAACATTGCCATCGGCTTCGAAGAGCACGGTGACAACTGGCGTTCCTGCCATTTGTTGTGTCAGGAGTTGGGGATAGCGAGCTTTCACCAGGTCTGTCAGGCGCTCGCGATAGGTTTGGGCCGTCTCATCGGGTGCCGGCTTGCGCAAGTCCGAGGCCGCCAGTGCCACGGAACAGCACACCGCCAAGAGAACCCCTACCCCCCGAATCATCAGTCCTGCATCCCTGATCGCCGCAGTGCGGTAACCGGACATAAACAAGACTGAGCGGAAGACGCCAATAGATTTTGAGTCGAGTTGGATTCTTGACAGCTATCGCTAGGAGAATTTTGGGTGAGGGCGATCTGACTACACTCGAGGCCGGCCGCGTTTGCTCGCGAAGATTCCGCGTGTCGGAATTGGCTGGGGACTCTGGTTTTTCCGGCAGCCGGCCGCTAAGTCTCGGATAGAGTGATCTATCCTGGTGCAGCGATCTCTGCAGCGCACCGACCTGGTGCAAGAGCTCGGCAATGGAGTTGTACGCAGGTACAAGTCAGCTTAGGAAAAAAGGCCCAGGGTCTCCGCAACCTGCAAATCGATGCATGAAGGCGATACGGCATCCGTGAAGGTGCTTGCCTTCGTGGGAGTTGATGGGCGTCAAAGGAGCCTATGGGGCGGCCGGACAGGGGGGCAAGTGCGGGCGGGAGATCCCGTCGGACCCACCAGGCCGACGGGGCCCGCCGCTACACCGGAACAGATCAAACCTGCAGCGGACATTTAGTCTCACGCCAATATGGATGGGTCGGCCAATTCCTTCTCTGCCAAGTCCAATCTCTAAAGGCTATCGGGTACGCCGGCTGCGCTATCCTCTGCGCAGGGCCGCACGCTGCCCCGCACGAAATGAGATACCCAGCCGCATGGCTTTTTGCTGGACAGCTCCGGGTGTGCGGCCCAAGTTCTTTGCCGCAGTTTCCACGGTTCCCTGCTTCGATAATCGCTTCAGCCTCGAAACCTGCGTCCCCGTCCAGCTTCCCAAATGATTTGTCGGATGTCTACGCATGGTCTTCCTCCAATGTACCCACCAAGATCGCCTGCGAAGCGTAGGCTCGCTGGGCGGTCGGGTAACCGCCAACCCAAGCGGACCGCACTGACTCCGTCACCTCAAAGCCTCACGCGAGCGTCCCTGCGAGTCAACGGCCGCATCCGCAAGCCAGTCCTTCAGATACGGCAGATAGCTTCGGTTCACGTACAAATCAATTACCGGCTGCGGATCGACGCAGTCAAGAATCAGCGGCAATTGAGCGAAGCGAGTGCGGGTACTGCGCGCTGCGGGGAAACTGTTTGGATACAGGTCAAGTCCGCACCCTTTGCTTAGAAGATCCGCCGCGGCGGACCCAGACAGGCGCACAGTCTTTAGGCTGCAGGAGAGATCCACGACAGCAATGCTCTGGCCTTCCAACTGTCGGTGAAGCCTGTCGAAAAGTTGTGTGGGAGCGATGGCGTCGGAGACCACGAGCCGCTCCGTTGGCGCAAGGCACAGGACCCGGACCTGTCCTCCAAGACCCGGTGGAACGAGCGAGGATAAGAACGAAGAACCCAATCCGTTGGACGCCGCTGACGGCTCCCACGACTTGAGGCGCACCACTGCGCGGTTGTCGATCAGGTCTAGCTGGACCGCATCAGGCATGCATGCGCTCCGCGCCGGCGTTATAAAACACTCCGGTGATTACTTTCGCGCGGCCCACCGGCATTCCGCCATCGAAGACGGCGACTTCTGTTCCGTCCTGGGCCCGGCCACGACGCAGCAGGGCCAAGGCAATGGGAACGCCGCCGAAGATCGTCAAGCCGGCGGAGCTCACCCAGCCGTCCGTTGCGTGCATGGAGCCTGGCAGGCGTAGATGGCTGCCGATGACGAACGGTTGGGTGCTGGCAGGGCCGTCTGCTGATAGTGAGGAGTGATAGAGAGTGGCCGCTCCCGCCGACCACTTGAGACCTCCGGCATCGGTAACGGGCCTTAAGCCGACGAGCTGGAAACGGTCGGGGTTGAGGTGCGCGGGCAGAGAGAGCGAGCGCTTGCCGATGTAGTGGCTCGTCTTCTTCGCCGCCACCTGCCCCCAGCCCACGTCCTCCGGGATGGTGGTGCCGTCTGTGTCAGTCCCAATGTGGAGGTTCGCTTTCTCGAGGCGCAACCTCATGAGGGCATCCATTCCGAATGGCTCCAGGCCATGTGCGGCGCCTGCCTCCAGCAGCGCCTCCCAGATGCGGACACCGGAATCGGCAGGGACATTGATCTCGAAAGTCAATTCGCCCGTGAAACTGACGCGGTAGATGCGTGCCGGCTGGCCCAGGAGCATGCCTTGGCGCATGCCGAGATGTGGAAAGGCCTTAGGCGACAGGTCGATGTCCGTATCGAGTTTGGTCAGGACTTTGCGCGCGGCAGGTCCGGCGAGTGCGATGGTGGCCCACTGCTCGGTGACGGGGGTGATGACGACCCTGAGGTGGGGCCACTCGCATTGGTGCCACTCATCCAGCCACTGGTATACGCGAGCGGCGTTGCTGGATGTGGTCGTGATCAACAGGTGGGCGGGGCTCAAGGCGATGACAGTGCCGTCATCGAAGAGGGTGCCGGTCTCGCGAAGCATCAGGCCATAGCGCGTGCGGCCCGGCTGCAGCGTCTTGAGATTATTGATGTAGAAACGGTCGAGGAATTCGAGGGAATCGGGCCCCTGGATCTCAATTTTCCCCAGCGAGGAGGCATCGAAAAGGCCCACCGCCGTGCGCACTGCGAGCGCCTCGCGGTGCGCTGCCTGCTCACGACTTTCACCGCCTCGCACGTAAGCCACGGGCCGCTGCCAGGTGCCAAAATCCTGACACACGGCCCCATGCGAGACGTGCCATTCGTGCATCGGGAGATATCGCGCGGGGGCGAACCGCTCGCCGGTGTCCCGGCCTGCGATCGCACCGAGCGTGACGGGGACAACCGGGGGGCGCAGCGTCGTGTGACCCAGATCGGCGGCAGGCAGAGCCCGTAACTTACCGATGATCTCAAGTGTTGCAGCGTGGGAAGTCTTGCCCTGGTCGGCGGCCATGCCGACGGTGGTGTAGCGCTTGACGTGCTCGATGCTCGTGTAATTTTCGCGGTGAGCGAGCTCTAGGTCGCCGACCGTGACATCGTGCGCCAAGTCGACCCACTGGCGGTGCTTGTTGCCCACCGGGCTGACTCGCGGACCTGCCGCAACCTTTTCGGCTGCGCTGCCAACGATGTTAATGGACGGGTGGCTCGTTTGCGGCTGCAGGACACCTGAATCCTCCTCGTAAGCGAGTCTGCCGCCCCCCTGCGCATAGAGCTGCAGGGCCGGAGCAAAGCCGCCGGAGACAGCCAATGCGTCGCATTTGAAGGTTCGACATGTCTGGGCGCACTGCCCGTCTTGGGAGAGGCGAGCAACCGTCACGCTCTTCAGTCGGCTGAATCCTGACGCCCCCGTTGGGATCGAGTCTGCGATCAGATCAATGAATTGTTGTCTCAACTGTACGCGCAGCGCTTCAGGGATGTTGCGGCGGTGTCGGCTATCCACCAGAGCAAGAACGGCGACACCTGCTTTCTTGAGGTCCACGGCGAGCGCATATGCCGAGTCGTTGTTGGTCGCTACGAGTACGCGCCGCCCGGGCGCCACGCCGTAGCGATGCAAGTACTCCCGCGCGGCGCTTGCGAGCATGATCCCCGGTCGGTCATTGTGGGTGAAGATCAAAGGCTGCTCGATCGCGCCCGTGGCCAGCACGACGCGCTGGGTGCGCACGATCCAATAACGCTCGCGAACAAGAGGGCATCGTGAGAGGTCGTCGCGTTCCCAGAGAGTTACCACCCCGTGATCGTGGATGCCGACCGCGCTCGTTCGCATCATGACTCGCACATCCTCCAATCGCCTGAGCTCACCTAAGGCGTCCGGCATCCACTTTGAAGCCGGTCGTCCCTCGATTAGTGAGCTATCCCACACATGCCTACCGCCGAGACTTGATTGCTGCTCCGCGAGCACGACCCGCTTGCCCTCGCGGCCAGCGTCGATGGCTGCGTGAATGCCTGCTGTGCAGCCACCGACCACGAGTACGTCGCAGTGCAGATTGTGGACCTCGTAACGGTCGGGATCGGGCCCGGCGGGGGCTCGGCCCAAGCCCGCCATTCGGCGGATCGCAGGCTCATAGGTGTGCCAGCTGGGCCAAATAAATGTCTTGTTGTAAAAGCCTGCAGCCCACAACCGTGCCGTCAAGTCGAGCACGCGGCCGATGTCGAAATCGACACTCGGCCAGCCCTCCTGTGAGCGGGCCTGAAGGTCTTCGGTCAACTCGATCATCGTCGCGCGTGCAGAAGGAATAGTTCGGGACCCTTCACCCACCTCAACGAGCGCACTCGGCTCCTCGGCACCGCACGAGAAGATGCCGCGTGGGCGATGAAACTTGAAACTGCGCGCTAGGGTGTGGACACCGTTCGCGAGGAGGGCGGAGGCCAGTGTGTCGCCTGGATGCCCGATGTAGGTTTTGCCATCGAAGCGGAAGAAGATCTTGCGTGTGCGATCGACCTGCCCACCGTAGGGCAGTCGGTATGGGCCGCTGGGTGCTCTCATGCGTCGTTCGGGTCCGGCGCCGGCAGGCCCATCACATAGGTCTGGAGAATCTCGTGTGTGCGCGTATCGCGTGCGACATTGAACCAACGGCCGCATCCGTATAGATGCTGCCAACGCTCGATGTGGACGCCAGCTGGATTTGCTTTGTTGAACAGATACGCTGTCCACGTCCTGTCATCGGTTTCAGCGGGCGGCCTTGCAATGTTGGAGGGTCCCCCAAAGGTAAATTCCTGCTCATCGCGTGTGCCGCAATAGGGGCATGTAATCCTCAGCATAGATAATGGAGATCCTCTTTTAGAGCGTGCCAGTGCGCGCATGCGAAAGCGGCGTGGGAATCTGCGCAGTGACTCGCGACTGGTGGTCATCAATGGGCCACCCCCGCCGCCGCACCCTCGTCGATGAGTGCGCCTGTCCTGAAGCGATCGAGACCAAAGCTCTCAATGAGGGGATGTGGTGTACCCGTCGCAATCGTGTGAGCCATCGTATGGCCGCCTGCGGGGATAGCCTTGAAGCCACCGGTCCCCCAGCCGCAGTTGATGAAGAGGCCGTCGATGGGTGTGACGCCCATAATGGGACTGGTATCCGGAGTAATGTCAACGCGCCCCGCCCACTGCCTCAGCATCTTTAGGCGGCTGAAGCTCGGAAAGAGCTCCACGACTGCTCGGACGACATCCCGCATCTGCGGCAGACCTCCGCGCTGAGCGTAGGAGGGGTAGGCATCGGCCCCGCCGCCGATCACGATCTCGCCACGATCGCTCTGGCTGACATACGCATGCACCAGACCCGAGATCACCATGGTATTGAGTACCGGCCGCACCGGCTCCGTCACCATGGCTTGCAGGGCCATGGTCGTGATCGGAAGTTCGATCCCCGCAAGCCGCGCAAGCTCGGAAGAGTAGCCCGCAACACTCATGACCACCTTGTCCGCTCCGATGATTCCACGTGAGGTCGCCACTGCCCGCACCTTGCCGTTTGCGAATTTGAACCCGGTGACCTCACAACTCTGCACGATGTCAACACCCAGACTGCTTGCCGCGCGCGCGTAGCCCCACACCACAGCATCGTGGCGGCAGATGCCCCCGCGGCGCTGAATGAATCCCCCCAAGACGGGAAAGCGCCCGTCGAGGTTCAAAGGCGGTACCAATGCTCGAATCGCATCTCTCGTCAGCCACTCGGAGTCGACTCCTGACATTCGGATGGCATTGCACCAGCGCCGCTGCAACTCCATGTCATGCTCGCTGTGGGCTAGATTCAACACCCCGCGCTGACTCAACATCACATTCAAGTTGAGCTCACGACCCAACCCTTCGTACAACTTCAGCGAATGGTCGAAGAACGCAACACTCTGCGGATAGAAGTAGTTCGATCGGACCACCTGGGTATTCCGCCCCGAATTCCCAAGCCCGATCGCACCACGCTCGAGCACCGCGACGTTCCGGATGCCCTGGTTTTTGGCGAGATAATATGCGGTGGCCAAACCATGACCACCCCCGCCGATGATGACGACCTCGTATCCGGATGTCGGCTCGGCGTTCCGCCAGGCGGGCCGCCAGCCTCGATTACCGCGCAGCGCCTGCCAGGCAAGGTGGAGAAAGGAATATCGTCGCACCCGGATAGCTTACGACGTGAATGCAGAGAGTTAACACTTTGCCCCAAGCCGCTCGGACCGGCTAATAACGAACGGGTCAAACGAGATTAGGAATGGTTATCGAACACCCTTTGAGACTCGCGCTGCATCCTGGGGCGATGGTGAAACGATAACTTCCAGGACATCGAGATGATCTACAACATCAATAATGGCGCGCGCTTCAACACCTACGTCATCCGTGCGCCCCGCGGGGATGGTCAGATGTCCTGAACAGGGCCGCGGCGCGTAGGGCGTGATCATGGCCGCTTACTCTGCCTATACCGAGACAGAGCTGCGTGATCATAAGCCCATGATTGCATTGGTAGACGAGCACAACCGTGCGCTGAATCGATAGTGAAGGCAAATCGGCTTTGGACGCAAATCCATTAGTCAATCCTCCAGCCTTCGGGCACGCTCAACCATGGTTTGGGGGTAGCGGGGCCGTTCAGTCCGTGCCATCGAATTGTCGAGTTAGATATCTGTCGCGCAATGCCCGTACTGCCGCGGTCTTCTGCGTGCTTCTCGTGTTGCTGGCCCTCACCGTACTCTCGGCGTTCTACTTCATGCTCAGCAGCTTGAACTCCGATGACGTCTTGAAAGCCCTGGCGAGCATGCAGTTCCAGCCCAAGCAGAGTGTCACCGAGGTCCTGCGGCACTAGCTACAATCCGGAAGTTTAGGCACACTGACAGTCTGATGATTTCATTCGTACGCATCGCGCTCATTACCTGCCCGGCCGCGGCGAGCGGCCGGGCGGTTTGTGCGCGAACTCAGTCCTTCAATGCGTACGAGGAATTGAATTCATGTCTTCTCCAGTTTGGCAAGTCTTCACGCTGCGAGTGTCAGCCGAGGCCGATCCGGGCGCACTAGCCCGCATCCTCGAGCGGTTTACCAACTTGAACCTGAAGCCGCGTCGCGTAGTCGCGGAGTGGGGCATCAACGACACCCTTCACGTCCAAGTGGATATCGCCGGCCTGCCGGCGGAACGAATGAGTTTGATTGCCGCGAAGCTGAATCAGGTGCCATCGATACTTCGGGCCTACTGGCATCGCTGACTGCGACTATTAGCCCTGCTTCTTATGCGGGCGCCGGCGCAGCTGCCGGACAAGCTTCTCGTGCTCGAGTTTCATCTCAGCGTCTAGGCGCCGCATGTCATCCAGGGAGCGGCGCTTGGTCTCTTCCTTGCGCGGCGAAGCTGACTGATTGTAGGGATCGATACTCGGAGCAGGCGCAGGAGGTGAGTCCAGTGAGAGCTCATCGCCCAGGTTTTTAACGCGAGCTGTATCGATCGTGTCTCCGGCCCACTTCCACGTCGCGTTCCCCTTGTCGTCCGTTGTGGGCCGGCCGCTCGGTTTTTGGGGTGGCTTGGGCATCTCAGCACGAATATAACTATGTCACCAATCTCTCTCACGGAACCGATGCGGTGCAGTAGGTAGCAGCGACGACCGTGCGATTGTAGAACGTTCGATTATCGGATCCGTCGAGCGAGTCACAGTTGTGGAGTGCCGCGGCTGCGATGCACTTCCGGGTGTCGCAGAGCCCGTGATGTACCTTATTTCTAGGTCACGGTTCGACACCCGCGTTAGGTCGGGTGCGTTCGCGAGGGACAGGTGTCACAGGGTGTGTCCGAAGAGACCGAGACGGATGCTGCAGCAGTGGCCGCGGCAACTGCGCTCGATTCCGCGGGCCGAGCGACTGCCTTAATCGAAAGCGCACCCGTCGCGATCTATTACGTCGATCACACCGGCACATTAACCTACGCTAATCCCGAGTACCGGCGCGTGTTCGGATTGAAACCCGAGCATAGTCCGGATGATTGGGCGCAAGGAGTTCATCCGGACGATCGGGCGCGCATGGAGGCCGAGTGGGGCGATTTCTGCGCGAATCCGCGCCCGAAGCAATTCGCGTACCGCACCGTTCCGCGCGCGGGCACGGTTCGATACCTCACTGAGCGGGTCGTTCGCCTTGGTCGGACGGCCGGCTTTGTGGGCATCATCAGTGATGTCACAGAGCTTCAGTTACACCAGACACTTCTGGAAACACTGATCGCCAATCTGCCGCTTGCGCTGATTGCATGCGATGCCGACGGCAACGTCACTCACTACAACCGTGAGGCGGCCGAAATGTGCACCATGGGCCGCGAGTCTGGAGCGGGCAGCTCGCCCGAATACCCGGTCGCCGCCGTGATATATCACGCGGACGGCGCGACGCCTGTCGAGCGCACTGACCGCCCGCTGGCGAGGACACTGCGAGGCGAGACGGTGCAGAACCAGGAGATGGTTATCGTGCCGCGGGATTCTCCGGCACGTATCACGCTCTCAAATGGTCGCCGTATGGTTGGGCCAAATGGTCAGCTGATGGGTGCGGTCGTGGTCACTCAAGATATTACCGAGCGCCGGCGCGCCGAGCTTGAGCTTGAACGGGTTCACGAGCAACTGCGGGCAGCCGCGCGTCAGGCCGGCATGGCAGAAGTCGCGACCAGCGTTCTGCACAACGTGGGCAACGTCCTCACCAGCATCAACGTCTCGGCAACTCTACTTGCCGAGCTGGTCCGACGCTCGAAAGCACCCGACCTGCGTCGCGTCGCTGGGCTCCTACAGGCACAGGGCGAGCATCTTGCGCAGTTCATCACCACTGATGAACGCGGAAAGCTCATTCCCAAATATCTGGAGGTCCTAGGAGAGCAACTTGTCAAGGATGTCAACGCCGCGCTCGAGCACCTGGCGTCGCTGCAGAGGAATCTGGAGCACGTGAAGAGCACCGTAGCCATGCAGCAAAACTATGCCAAGCTCACCTGCGTCAATGAAACCGTTAATGCCCTGGATCTGATCGAAGACGCCGTGCGCCTGAATGCGAGTGCTTTCACACGACACAACATCGAGCTGCGCCGGGAATTTACTCCCGTCCCACCCATTACGGTCGATAAGCACAAGGTATTGCAGATCCTTGTCAACCTCATACGCAACGCCAAGTGGGCGTGCGATGAGTCCGATCGCAAGGACAAGCAATTGACGTTACGTGTCGAAAGGGACGTGAGTGCCGTTCGCATCTGCGTGATCGACAATGGTGTCGGCATCGCTCCTGAGAGCATGAGTCGCCTCTTCAGCCATGGATTCACGACTCGTCGAGCGGGGCACGGGTTCGGTCTACATAGTGGCGCTATCGCTGCGCAAGAGCTTGGCGGGTCTTTGCGCGCCGAGAGCCAGGGCCTAGGACACGGCGCGGCTTTCATCCTCGAACTGCCGCTGGCCACATCTTGAGGGCATCGATCATGTCTAAGTCCGCAATGATGTCCAATCCGCGCATTCTCGTTATCGATGACAATGCGGCCATACATCACGACTTTCGCAATGTCTTGGAGACGAGTGCCGAGGCCGAGGGAGCCGCCGATTCACTCTCCGTGCTTGAAGCGGACGTTTTTGGCGAAAGACGCACCGCCACGAGCCGACTGTACTTCCAGATCGACTCTGCTCAGCAGGGTCAGGAGGGGGTCGAATTGGCTCGCCGGGCGCTTCAGCAGGGCCGCCCCTACGCCGTGGCGTTCGTCGATATGCTGATGCCGCCGGGATGGGATGGACTTACGACCATCGAGCAGCTCTGGCAGGTCGACTCCGATATGCAAATGGTGATCTGCTCAGCCCATACCAAGTATGACTGGGTCGAAGTGGTCGAGAGGCTCGGGCATTCGGACAAGTTACTGGTGCTCAAAAAGCCGATGGAACCGATCGAGATGCTGCAATGTGCAACCGCGTTGCGACGCAAGTGGGAGATCGCGCAGCTGGTGCGTGAGCAGATGAAGGGTCTTGAACAAGTGTTGGAGGTACGGACGGAGGGGTTGAGGAGTGCTCATCAGCAGCTGCAACACCTGGCAACCCACGACGCTCTCACAGGACTTCCCAATCGGGCCCTGCTGGATGATCGCTTTACGCAGGCGATGGCGCACGCGGCACGTGACGGCCGGCCGTTCGCCTTATTCGTGTGCAATGTTGACCGACTCAAGCTTGTCAAAGAATCCCTTGGGCACCGGGCCGGGGATCAGCTATTACAGGAAGTGGCCAAACGACTCACCGCGGTCGCCGGTAACCTCGACACGGTCGCCCACATCGGGAACGATCAATTTGTGATGCTCGCCACCGCAATTGAGAAATCAGAGGACGCCGAGCATCTGGGCGCACAAATGGTCGAGACACTGCAGGCACCCATCCTCATTGATGACGTCGACGTCCATATCGGGCCCAGCATTGGAATCGCGTTTTATCCGACGGACGCAGATACCACTGAGATGCTGATTGCGCGAGCAGATGCAGCCATGCATCTTGTCAAGCAAAGCGGCGGCCGGAAGGTAGCGCGCTTCACGCCGGGGATGGATGCGGGCGCCGGCAGCCGATTGCAGCTCGAAAGCGAGCTGCGCGCCGCTTTGCTACTTAAGCAGTTCGAGTTGTATTACCAGCCCAAAGTCGACATCAAGACTCGCCTGGTGCGAAGCGCCGAGGCGCTCATACGCTGGAATCATCCCAAGCGTGGACTCGTCGCGCCGGCAGAGTTCATTCCTCTGGCGGAGGAATGCGGCCTGATCGGTATGCTCGGCGAGTGGGTGATTCGGGAGGCCTGTCGGCAGGCTCGCACCTGGCAGGACCAGGGACTCGAGGCCATGCGGGTGTGTGTCAACCTGTCTGCTTCGCAGTTCCGTCAGAGTGGGCTGGTAGAGACAGTGCGCCGTGCACTCGAAGATGCTCGTCTTTCGCCCCAGTATCTGGAGATGGAGCTCACTGAGAGTGTGGTGATGAGTGATCCTGATGAGTCGACCCGGATCCTCAAAGAGCTTAGTTCGATGGGGGTGCTGCTCTCAGTCGATGATTTCGGCACCGGCTACTCGAGCATGAGCTACTTGCGGCGCTTCCCGATCGACCGGCTCAAAATCGATCGTATCTTCATCAGCGAGATTGACGTAAGCCCCGAAGACGCCTCGATCGTGCGCGCGATTGTCTCGCTCGCCCAGACTCTCAATCTTAAGGTCGTTGCAGAGGGAGTGGAAACATCCGCGCAGCTGGAGTTCATCAAGCAGATCGGTTGCAATGAATATCAAGGCTACTATTTCGCACCGCCGGTACGTGCCGCGGATTTTGAGCGCCTGGTGCGGGAGCGCCGCGCGGCCCAGCAGCCCTCCGAGAGCTGTGACCTAAACCTCACCTACAGCAAACTCGCCGTCTATCGGGACCGTTAGCAGGTGTTAGTGACCGCGCAGTGAGCGATTGCCGTACGTCAAGACCTCCGCCAGCTCCTCGCGACTGAGAGGCTCACATGCGCGCAAGAATTCCATCAGAGCCTCATGTGCTTCGCGGTTGCTCTCCGTGAGCTGCAACAGCTTCGCGAGCTCGGGATGCTTCCTCACCCCGGACGGCAGATCGTCATCGTTCATTCTTCAACGGGGAATCAGACGAATGACGTCACTGCTCTCGCTCGTGCCACCGCTCTCTGGACGATTCGTGGCACTCTGTGCCGCGCCTGCAGTTTTGGCGTCGAGGGAGGCAGCCGTTACGCGGTTGCGGCCATCGTGCTTACTGCGATACAGCGCTGCATCCGCCACCTTCAGCATGCGCTGAGCAAGTTGGCGCTCACCTGCCCTGACACGCTCGATGCTGCACAGTCCGAAGCTCGCAGTCACTTGGACATTTCGGTTTTCAAACTTGAAATAGGTCCGCGCGATGCCTTCCCGGAGCCGTCGAGCAATGTCGCGCGCGCTGGCGTATGGCGTCTCGGGAAGCACTATTGCGAACTCTTCACCGCCGATGCGCGCGACCCAGTCGATACCGCGGCGCAGGCCTAACTGGAGGCGCTTGCCGAGCTCCCGCAATATCTGATCGCCGCCGGGATGACCCAAGCTCTCGTTGATCTTCTTGAAGTGATCGACATCGCACAGGAGGACCGACAGGGCTCTCCCGCCGCGGGCGGCGCGTTCGACTTCGCGCGGAAAGTGCTTGCCAAAAAAGCGCCGACTCGCCACCCGAGTCAGCTCATCGGTAGCGGCCAGTTTGCGATTCTCTTCCAGAGTAACCCTTAATGCGCTCTCAAGCTCTGCGATGCGACGCGCATTGGCCAGATGCGCAGACAGCTCATGTTCCGAGACCCGACGGGCGACGCAGTCATCAGCGCCTGCCACGAGTCCCGCCTCCCGGTCAGCAGACTCATCGAGCTCGGCTATGTAGAGAACGAAAGGAGCCCTGGCCCCTTGTTTTGCGCGAACCTTACGGATCAACTCAAGGCTGTCCGTGACGATCACTGGCCAAAAGGAGGCAGTGCAGTTACTCAAAGCCTCGTGCTCGCTGCTGGCTAATTCGACGTCCAAGACATCAGGTGTGATCCGCCGCTCCATGTCTCGGCGAACGAGAGGCT
>Ga0310811_10003832_pt1 | contig 18954 bp, 21 predicted proteins | sample YCmetagenome_FD_207642 | JGI IMG/M metagenome (GOLD analysis project Ga0310811, IMG submission 207642) | Soil microbial communities from experimental microcosm in Duke University, North Carolina, United States - YC | ecosystem: Engineered > Artificial ecosystem > Soil microcosm > Unclassified ...
ATTGGTGAAAGAAGGCATTGTATAAGATGTAGGTCGCTAATGGGATGATTCAACGGTGAGATGAGGAATTGACAAAGGAAAGTCCAGAGAATGCTGGGCTTTTATATTGAGCATCTTGGGTTGTTTTGGCTCAACATCAAGCTGAAGTGAAGATGTTGAGTAAAGTCTGTTAGGGGTCTTTTCATTGTGAATGCTGTGAGTGTCTGGTGTCCAGATTTCATGTGCTCAAGGTTCAAAATTGTTTGAAGGAACCGAGCGGATTCCAATTGATAATAGGGGACCAGAAACCGAGTAAGTGGTGGTGGCGGCATAATTTGAACAAAAGGGCTGCTAATTTCATTCAGTTTGCATTCACTTGAAGGCGGCAAGTCACTTACAATGTGGTCGTGGAAGTGCCGGGTGGTCGCTACCAAGAAATTTACAAGAGATCCGACAAGGAATGATTAGTAACTCATCCGGCAGTGCCCACCGACTGTGGCTTGATCTGCGGGTTGTGGCCTCAAGCCCACTGCACCCATAATAGCTACTCCTTGCCTTCGGCTCGAGCATATTGCCGGAGTTAGCGAGTGGCAGAAGAGCGCATTGGAGCCTGATTATCAGACAAATGGGTGCGTGAGTCGCGCTGGGTTCAAGACAGGTTATTAGGACATGCAGTTTGAAGGAGAACCTAACTATACAACCAAAGTCACGCCTCAAACCGAAAAGCTGACAGTAGTTCTGTACTTTCCATTGATATGAGAAATCAATTGATCTCTCAAAAAATCCTGGTCAATGACGTGCTGTGATCAGCAAACGTTCCCCACAAACAATGTTTAGTAAACCTCTTTTGCGATGGATATGGAAGTATCATGTAGATGCCGAGAAGTTGAGTAATGATCCTGCCCTGCAATCAACAAAGCTTCCAAGCGAGCAAAAATGAAGAATGTTGGTGTCTGGTAACCTGTGATCATTCGGATCTTTCTCGGTTCCTTCGAACGACTTCAAACCCTGAGCAAACAAAGTTCGGACACCCTCACATTATTCACAATGAAAAAACCCCATTGGAACTCTGCTCAGCATCTCGCTTTGAGTTCAGAGTTTGTACTAGTACCCTGTTATGACTCCAAGTTAGCTCGGCTGCTAGACCTGCCTCGAACAAAAAGTCCAAACACCTCACAGCAATCACAGGATTCAAGGCCCCAGGATACTCCCAACATATTTGCTTCAAGGCAGTGAAGGTAGACGCTGAGTGTGTAGTGCCTTAAGTTGTTAGCATTCCAAAGTACAGTAGATATGCTCATACTGCATACCGTTGGGGCGGCAAAAACTTGATGCATTTTAACATATATGCACAACCACATATGTCACACGGGTGTGATATATGTGACATCTGCCAAAATTGTGACATGGAAAAGTACAGTATTGGGTGACTATCCATAGGCTAAAATAATGCAGAATAGAATATAATCAAGTTTTAATTGGTTTAAACAAGTTGAATCAACGCTCGCACTCGGTTCTGGGTGAGACTTGGTCTGTGTGCATACTTGTCACATCTAACTGTGACATACCCTTGTGACTAGGTCTCCTAAACGCTGGTGGCACAGACTTTAGCTTTTTGTTTTAGCTGTCATCCAGCGTTGAGCACTGCCTGCTCATGCATATCCTGCGCCATAATTTAAAGCTATTTATTGAATCTCATTCTCAAATTTCAATTCCATTGTACCTCCATGTCAGATACTCAAAATGCCTCATCCAACACTCAATTGTCTCTTATGGGACCAGGAAGACCAGGATCTTCAACTCAAACCAACTCTGGAAGACTGTTTGTATCTGAACAAGAGTTGGTGGAGAAATGTCTCAGCACAGTTGAAGACTACAAAAATGCTATCATCTCCAAACAAGAAGCTTTTGTCATTATCACAAAGACTATCACATCAGCAACCTACAAAGCCACAGACCAAGCTGAGTCTCTTATCACAGCTCTGTACTTCGACATGCTCAAAGAATGGTCCAGAGAGCTTGACAAAACCAGAGCCCCTTTTGAATCAGATGATGCTCGGCAATCTAATAGGGACTCTGTTGCTCCTAGAGAGGATGGACTTCAACAAGAGCAAAGCATTGAGCAGTTTGAACCTGCTCGAAAGTGAGTCAAACTTGATCGCACCTGCCTCGGACGAGCTGAACAATCATTCAAAGGAGGTCAGCTCTCCAAAAACCTCATGCACACTAATGAAGTCCTCCTTAACTGGTCACAAGTTCCCAAAGAAGTTTGATGACAACTCATGTATTGCCATTGCTGCCCTGAATTCCATGAAGCCGGATGGGCAGAAATTGTCACTGGCAAATGTGTCAACCTTGACACTGTACACTCCATCATCTCTTCCTCATGCACCATTGATAAATGTACCGAGACACTTGGTGATATTGAGATCAAGTTCTCCGGAACTTCTGCAGCAGTGTTGAAGAAGATTACAACTGCAGCACAATGGTCCACAGCCTGGAATAGGGCTGCAAGAGCCATTAAGTTTGCCTTCCCTCATCAAGAGGATGAGCTCGCAGCCTATGGAGAATACATCAATGACAAATTTGACTGTAGACTTGAGCAAACCCATGAGAGGATTATCCGATATGACAAAGCTGTCAGAAACCGAGCCATGAATTCATGTAGAGTCGAACTTTCAGACTTTGTGGCCTTTACTGATATCTATGAGTCTCACTTCCAATCTGATGGCAGGCACTTTGACAAAGAAAAGCAGTCCACACCTGGTGCACAGGCATGGGCCAAATCTGCTTTCAGCCGGCATGAACCCTGTCGCAAATGGCATGCAGGAGAATGTACCCACAGTGCTCAAACCTGCTGTTATGTGCATGACTGCTCACATGAGCAGGACAGAAAACTGTGTGCATGACATCACACAGATGCGAAGAATTATGAGGAGTCAAAGCCCAAATCCACATGAACCACCATTTAAATGCCCATGTCATAGACGGGGACTTATTTGGTCACCCACAGATGCTACTTTTAGTCCTACAGCATGTTCTTCAGAATATGCTGAGCCTGTTCCTTCTCCACCATTGAATGAAATCTCCGATAGTGATGCTGTGCGAACCATTGCTCAGAGACCTGACCTCTTTCATATTGTAACACCAATCAATGTTGACTGATTTGAAGAACTTCTTGTGGATCATCCCAATCAGCCTTTTGTCAAGTCAGTTTGTCAAGCTTTACATCACAGTTTCTGGCCTTGGGCCAATACCTCTGATGATTCTTATCCATCTATCAATGACAACTCTTTGCACACATGCTCAAAGACCGATGACCAGCTTATATTCATTGAAGACCAAATATGTGAGGAGATACGCTCAGGGCATGTATCAGAAATTTTTGGTACCAAAATTTACCCAGGAATGTATAGTGTCCCAATGCACACTGTACCAAAGCCAAACTCCGACAAGCTTTGCCTGATTGTTGATCATACTGCAGGTGAATATTCCCTGAACTCGATGATTGATTGCGATGCAATCAAAGGTACCAAACTGGATGGATTGCACTCACTTGGAGCTTCATTGCTTCATTTTTGGAAGCAGCACTCTACTGTTGAATTGGTGATGTTCAAGTCTGACATCTCACAGGCCTTTCATCATTTGCCAATGCATCTGCTCTGGCAGGTGAAACAAATTTTGACTGTGCATGGTCAGCAACATGTGGATCATAATAACTGTGGCATACACAATATGCTCGGCTTCCACTCTTGTCATCCCATGGAGTTTTGCATTACAAGTGCAAGTTCCATTGGAGATGCCAGCCTTCAGCGCAGATGAAGGAGAAGTGAATATATGTTTAGCAACCTGCATAGTAGATGAGTACTACACAATATTATTGGAGAAAAAATGTACCTGCTCCAAAAGATACTTGCGGGAAAGTCCTTCAATGATGTCCTCAGGGTCAAAATCTTCACCTGGAATGTCGCCTGGATATAGATAGGTGGGCCACAAGGCAGAGGTCACCTTCAGCGCCCCATTATCAAATTTGTTTTTCATCCTGTAATACCATTAGTACTAGTAATTCAGTAAAATAAAATGTACCCAGTTGAGTCCTTGATATAGTTGACCAAATGCTTAGCTGGACAAAGCATTTTGCCCAGCTGGACATGGTTAAATCCCTTTTTGGCACGATTTTTGCTGTCATCAGCAATTGGAGGGTAGATGAGCTCTTTATTGGGTTGTGGAGCTGTGGATGAGCCCATGCAGATCTTGAGGTGACTTGCATCCTTGGAGCATGTGTGATTGATCATATTTTGCATCTGTTGATAGTGAGTTGCGATCAGTACAAGAGGAAAGTTACATACCTCGCCAATAAGTTGTGTGAGCTCCTCATGCTTTTTTTTCTTGCTGAGTAAACTCCCGAGATAAGGAGCATGTTCCATGATGTATTCAAATGTCTGCTTGTAGTGTGCGCGAGTGAGATCATCACTGACAATGATATTAGTGTGCATATATGCAGTCAAAGCGCACACACATGCAGTCAAATGTACTTACCAGCCATTCAAATCTTCCTGTGGGTGGCTTTGGTTTGCTTGTCTTCCATTTTGTCTCTATTCTTGGCTTCTTCTTCTTGTTCTAAAAGAAGACACACCTGGATATGGATGTCTGATCTGGATATAATAACATCTTGATTCACCCCGATGACCGCTGGAAAGCGGCATTCACCACCTCCTTTGGACTCTTCGAACTGAAAGTCATGTTCTTTGGCTTATGCAACTCCCCTGCCACGTTCCAGGCCTATATGAACCAAACCTTCCAGAAAGAAATTGCCGAAGGATGGATGATCGTCTACATGGACGATATTCTCATATTCTCGAAAACTCTCGAAGAAAACCAGAAACAAACCCGCCGTGTCCTTGAAATCATCCGCAAAGAAACCCTTTTCTTGAAACCCGAAAAATGCACCTTTGACGCCCAAGAAGTCAACTATCTTGGAATGATCATCTGCCCTGGGCAAGTAGCCATGGACCCCGCCAAGCTATCTGGCATCAGCCAATGGCAGGCTCCCTCCTCAGTGAAAGAAGTATGATCATTCCTTGGATTCTGCAACTTCTATCACCACTTCATCTCCCACTATTCTAATCTCACACAACACTTGATTGATCTTACAAAGAAAGACACCGTCTTTGCATGGACACAAGCATGCACCGACTCCTTTGAGAAACTGAAGCAATGCTTCCTCTCAGAACCCGTTCTCCGAAACCCTGACCCCTCTTGACAATTTGCCCTAGCCACCGGTGCATTGCTTGTTGCGACCAGTGCAGTTCTACTCCAGACTGATGAGAATGGAGCATATCACCCCTGCAGATACCTTTCACAATCCTTTAACCCTGCTGAACGAAATTATCAGATCTATGATTGTGAACTCCTCACCATTATCCGTGCCCTGAAAGCATGGAGGCATTACCTCAAAAGAAATCCCCACCCTGTCATTGTATTCACTGATCATAAGAATCTCCTATATGTCTGATCCGCACAGAACCTCACACGCCGCTGAAGGCACGAAGACTGACTGCGGTGTGCGCAATCAATCTCTAGATGTGAGATCAACAACACTGCTGGTGAGGCAGTATGTTGGGTCTCACTGTGCCTAGGCTGCTATGCCTGAGACAGGCACGTTCGACCCTAAAGGGGACTGCTACCACACACAGAACCAGAAATAGAGAGAACTCAAGTAGACAGGGGATGTGCACAAGGATATGGAGAGGTGTGAAGCACGCGATGAGAAATGCGCAGTAAGCGGAGCATGGGAAGCGCGGGAAGGCATGCACCTATAGTGTGCATGAGCATGTGAAGGCACGCAAGTGATGTGGAAGGCAAGGAGTGGTGTAGGGATTCGTAATGAGCGTGAAGTGACGTGAGCGAAAGCGAGCACGATGTGAAGTGAGAGCAAAGGTGGAGCAGACAAAAGCAAGGCTTGATTAGGCAATCTAATCTAAGCCAAAACGCGATAACCACAGGGCGCGCACCCTAATGGTGACTACTACTCTAAAGTAAAACCCAAACACTAGGGAAGTACAGTAAAGGGGAGTAATGGGGAATAGTAGCGCTACCATCAGGCTTTATACTAAGTAAGATCTCATCAGACACGGAAGGGATAGGGACAACATGCGCGATAGTATGTAATGACATGTAATAGTGCTGCAGTCCTTGTTACACTTGTGCAGCATGGAATATGACGTACCACATGGGTGTTTGGACATGAATCAGCCCTCCTGGATGATAGGCGATAGAGCGCGGGAACACACGCTAAGTGCAGGCGCAGGAAAGCGTGCACCTTTGTTGCGCTATGCAGGGAAACATCATGCAACTCCATAGTGAAAATGATCAATGGACAGCTCATGTAAATAGGCCCTTTCCATGCCTACAGAAATATGATTCCTTACACCGCCAAGCCAGATGGAATTAACCCTGAATGAATTCAACCTAGAACTCCATCATGTCCCAGGAACCAAGCTCGCCGCTCCTGATGCCCTCCCTCGCCGCCCTGACCACTCATCTGACCCTGCTGATAACGCAGATGTCACCCTCCTCCCTGACGCACTCTTTGCTCAAGTTGTCGATATCGACCTTGCTAAAGCCTTGAAATCCACCGACCCCCTCTCTGATCCCATGATCATTGCTGCACAGCAAGCCCTTGATGGGCTAAATGCACCTCCTATGAAATCCACCCTCTCTGATTGGCATCTCAATGACAGAACCCTATTTTATAAAGATTGATCTCTAAATTTGCCAAAGAACTTCGAAGACTCCTTGACTATGAAGTTGCTCTCTCCACAGCATACCATCCCCAGACCGATGGACAGACTGAACATCTGAATCAAGAATTAGAAACCTATCTCCACATCTACTGCCGCTCTGCACCTCTTAATTGGGTTAAACATCTTTCCATGGCAGAATTCATCCACAACCATCAAAAACACAACTCCCACAATGCCTCCCCATTCTTCCTCATGATGGGATATGAACCCCGAGGCATCCCTCACATCCTCCCAAACTCAGCCATCCCTGCTGCAGAAGAGTGAATTAAATACCTTCAGAAGACCAGAGAAGAAGCCATCACCTGTCACAATCTCGCAATGCAATGCATGGCCGCTCGATCCTTTGGAAAGAAGTTTGTACCCTAGAAGATCGGTGAGAAAGTATGGCTATCAGTGAAGAACCTCATTTCTGCTCTCCCTTCAAAGAAGCTCACCCCTAAGTGATATGGCCCTTTCACAGTTGAAGCCATCCTCTCCCCTATCATGTTTAAGATTGGACTCCCTCCTTCCTGGAAATCACACCCTGTCTTCCATGCTTCTGAGCTATCCTCCTATCAGGAAACAGAAGTCCATGGTCCGAATAATACCAAACCCCCTCCTGACATCATCAATGGTCAAGAAGAATACGAAATCGAAGCCATTCTCACCCATAAGGGAAACATAAAAGGAAAATGCCACTTCCTTGTGTCATGGAAGGGATATCCCTCTTCTGATAACTCATGGATACCTGAAAAAGAAATGAACAATGCCCAAGAAATTCTGAAAACCTATAAAAACCGTCTCCGAATCTCTCGACTCCTCACCAACTAAGAACTCGAACCATGTCCTCCTCGCAATCATCCCAGTCTTCCCTTGAGAGTCACCGCTCTCAGCTCAAACTTCATCACAAACGTGCCCTTGTAGAATCAACTTTGCTTTCCCTCCCATGCACCCTTCCTTTAGACCATTTCTTCTCTGAAGACCCAGTCGCCCTTTCTCTCATCACTGCTTACTGCAGTGCAGACCTGTCATCCAGCTATGCTCATACTATTAACGCTCCTGAGGAGGAAGCCACTAAATGCTCTATTATCTATCACATGACCAAAATCAAACTCATCCTTGCTGACCGACTCCTTGAACGAGGGTTTGAGCAAGCACTCACCCCTTCAATGATTTGAGAAATCACTGAGTCTAGGCACGGATCCTGTGATCCCTTTGGACCAACCCCTTTACAACCTATGCACTCCCCATCATTAGACATACCAAGATCCCCATCAGAAGCCTCTGATGAAAGCACTCCAGTTCCACCCCCATCATCTCAGCTTGCGGTCTGCTCCTCTGGATCCCCTCGCCAAAGTCGTAGAAAAAGAAGGAATACCATCGCCTTTGGAGTAGGTCTATCACGACCCTACACACCGTCTCCTGCCCCCCAAATGAAGGAGGAAGAAGACTCTGAACCTCCTGTCGCATCCTCTCCCACCGACTCTCGTGCTCCTTCTGAGGAAACCTTTTATGACCGCAATGGAGTTGATTACTCCAAGATGACCTGTCGCTACTGCGGATGAGATGGTCATTGTCAAATCCATTGCCCCCACTACTTCTGTTGTATTTGCCATAACCACGTCCCTAAGCATCTTACTGCCTATTGCCCCCAACTCAAGGGAACGCGTGTCATTGCAACCAGACCTGGATCTTGGCTCTTCCTTTCCCAATTAAAAGCTTATGAAGACTGCATGGATGAGGAGTATGAGGCGATTGAGAAGAGAACTCTTGCTGATGATACTTACTCCGCTGACATATACTTGAATTTAGATGACTAAAGTCAGAGACTTTAGACGTTGACAGGGGGGTAATGTTACAACCACCCTATTCTTTCTTCACAGAACATTTCTCTTCCATTCCACTATGCTTCTATATCACTTTGTTTCCTTTTCACTTACTTCTCTTTCACCTTGCTGTCTCCTCATGCTTTCCTTATCTCTGACTCACTCTAACTCATTTCCCACGAACCTTCCTTTCTTGTACTATTATCCTTGGTCCATGCTCGCTTCCTTTACCTATTTAATATCATAGTTACTGTTTGTATTTCTCTAACTTGAATCTACTCGGTTCTCTCTGATACTTGAACTCTAGCTCCTTGGGAAGGAGGCTAGCCTTTGTCCTCGAATAAGTTCTAGATCCTGTGGGAGTCCATAGCCTGACGAAGTATAACTTTAGTTGGTCCTGATCTTGATTAGCCTTTATTGGTGTGACTCCATCCAAGTTTGTAACACATCTGGCAAAAAGTCCCTTGACCCCACGCAGGCTGCTGAATATCTCCTTGAGCTTGAAAAGTCCTTGAGCAATATTGTTGATGCTTTCGTTCAGCAGAATAAATGAGCAATTGTAAGTATATTTTCAACTTGTTCACTTAATTTAATGCTAACACTCTAGATTCAAGAAGCTAACTGGGATCAGGGTACATTTGAGCAACTTCTTGCTGAATGGATGGTCACATGTGATCAGCTATTTGAGGAGGTCAACAGGATCGAGTTCCACCACCTCCTCGAGTATACGCACTTACGTCAATCACTTCACATTCCTCTTTATGGCATGTGATGAAAATGGGGGAAGAGATGGTCAAAGATGTGAAAAAGATGATTGGGGAATTAGACTGTAATGTTAGCATTTTGCTTGATGGCTGGATGTCCAGCAACCTATTTGGGTTCTTGGACATTGTGATGCACTACATCACCAAAGGTTAGAAATTCAGTGAGTACTTACGAGTACATCCAAGTCATTACTAAATCACCACACAGAAGAACTCCTCATCGACTTCCATGAGCTTGTGGGCGAGCATTCGAGCAAAAATATGGCCCAAGCAGTATTTGAAACCCTAGGTCTGTTTGGGCTCAAGGGTCGAGTCCTTGCAATAATGGCCAACAATGCATCAAATAACAACACGATGTGCGAGGAACTGCAAAAGTTGTGTGAGCAGGAAGACATCAGTTTCAATGCACAGCGGGCTTGATTACAATGCTTGCCACATACAACACATCTTTCAGCATTAGTGGTATGAATTTCGCTTATTTTGTGTTCATGTCTGATTTGTCTTCACTTCAAGCTGTTAGAAGGTATTGGCACTATCAAGGCAAGCAAGACAACGAAGAATCATGATGCATACCAGGATTGTGTGACTGCACCACTCACTCAAGAGCACAACAATGATGTTGCTGGACAAGAAGATCAGCCAGAAGATGAGTCTGAGCCAGGTGAAAATCTTCATCAAGTTCTGTCAGCAGTTAAAAAAACAAATTCTAGTTTATTACCAGAATCAATTCACTAACAATTCATTTTCAGCTGCAGAAGATAGTCTGTGCTGTTCATTCTAGCCTTCAGCGCCGCCAAGCTTGGCTCCGAGAAGTCAACCTATCAATGAAGTTGGATGATACATTACCACAGACAGCTCTAATGCTGATTCTCGACATCAAGACTAGGTGGTCTTCAACTCACCAAATGCTTCATATGTCATCTTACTTTCACACCCATTTCATTTTATCAACTTACATCTCCAAGGTCATGCGCTTGATTATTGCAAAGTCATCAATGACTTTGTTGCAAAGACACAGGATCTTCACTACTATGAGTTTACACCTGAGGACTGGAGTACAATCCAGCTTGTCTCACACTGGCTTAAGGCATTTTGTTCAGCCACAACACAGATGTCAATGACAAAGCATTCAATGCTATCATCTACTCAAGCCATTTTCCGTGGTCTGCAGGAGTCTCTATCTGAATTGCCAGATAATACACCGCCTTGTCTCAAGAATTCACTCATCAAGGCACATCAGAAAATGAGTGACTATTACACCAAGTTTGATGAGTCGCCATTGTACATATGGTCCTCTCGTAAGCTGTTTCCTTACATCCATCCCAAGGTTCCAACTCATTTATTGACAGTTCTTGATCCCGAATTTCATATGGAGGTCTTTTGGATGACTGTGGTGATAACCCCACCCTCCAATGTCACTTGGAAGGGGCAAAAGATCAGTTGCAACAATACTATCAGGACAACTACCTCACATTGCAAGCTACTTTGGCTGTTCCCCAACTGGCAGCAGCAGCAGAAATTGTCTCCGGCTCACCACAGAAAGTCAACTTCACAGCTCAATATAAGAAACAGCCAACAAACTTGAAGGACGAGCTGGAGGAGTATTATAGGCTGCCATCAGAAGACTTCAATGCCTGTGACCCCATCCAATGGTGGGCAGGCTGCCACTCACAGTTCCCAAATCTCTCACATTTGGCTTGTGATATTCTTGCTATTCCTGGTAAGCTAAACCTGCTCAAGCTATTGTCTTTAAGTATATTAATGCTCCACACATCATACAGGATCTACCATCGCTGTTGAGTGCATTCTTTCAGGTGGTCATGACACTATTTCTCTTCGCCATGCCAGCCTGCAACCTAACACTATCAGGACTTTGATGTTAGTCAAGCAACAGCTGCACTTAGCTTGCAATGCCATCACAGTAATTGTTACAGTACGCTTATCCTATATTCATTTTCCTTGTCTTAACCCGTTGTATTACATCACGACCACCTGTTGCCGTCGCTAGATGACTTGACCTGTGACATGTTTCCTTTCTTGGCTTATTGTTCTTGTTAGTGCATACATACCTAACTAGGTAGCTACTTCACTCATTGTACCTACCCTAAACCTTTCTACGATTCACTATAAATACGTGCATCTGTACTATGTAGTTTCTTTACTTTAATCTTACTAGGTTTTACCAGACACTCGATTTCCTTCGTCTAAGCCCTCCAAGCTTAGTCGTCTGAACTGATTTCTAACTTCAAGCACTCCTTGTCGTTAGGCTGAACCTCTTGAACCTAACTTCAAGGTCAGACCTTGTCGTTAGCTATTAGTCTTGCAAGTAGACTTCATTGTCGTTGCATCACTAGATCAGACTCAACTCCGACGACTCTCTCTTGAGTCTCAGTTGTTAGAACCTATCCTAGTTCGTAACAGTAATTGACTGACCCATACCATGGTTGTATCATGTAGCTAGCATGATAACTCAATTTTTGTCGTCTCCCGTATCTCCATATAGCTGCCCACATCAGGAAAATCAGGAATGTCTTGAACAGACTTTTTTGACTTATACAAGGGCCTTAAGGGAAAAAAATGAGCGAGTGCCACAAGACTCACAAAGGCCACGCATCTTCTTGTAGTGACTTGAATGGACTTATCACACAGATGCATCATAAAATCACTAAAATGCATGTAAAAAGGTGATTAAGTCAATAAAGAGCGAGATGCACAAAGCATTAAGAGCATTAAAGGGTGGCTAAGGAGTGTTCAGAGGTGATTAAAGACGAGAAAAGCAGGATAAAATCCACATAAGAACTGCAAAAACAGTTCGAGATCTTGATGCGAGGCTTGTATATCTGTAGATAGTCAAAACCTGGGGATGGTGAAAGACATCATAACTTACCAAATGTCTGCGCGATCGTTGTCGTCCTCAAACGAGTCATTGCTGGAGTACTTCTTAAAGCCTGGCTTCTTCAGAAGCTTCCATGACATTGAGACAGTGAGCTCAATTGATGCCTCGCCCTTCTTCATTGCCCCACGTATAAACGCATCAGTCTTTGGCTTCCACTTAGCAATTGAAAATGCGTGCTCCAAGATGGTCTCTTTGCATGTAATTTTGTTGAATGTCTTCGGTGTCTTGAGATGAGCTTTCCGTGCAGTAATTGGCAGCCCCGAATTATGGTCGTTGTCAACAGTGACAATATTATCAGCAAGAAGAGAGAAAGCACGTTTGAGCTACAGATACAAGAATTAGTAGGTGACAATCAGCTTAGGATTGACTTACTGAAACAGCACACAACCCCAATGCTCCAACAAAGCTGTGTCTAATTAAACTGTCTGTGTTGAGAGCAGGGACGTCAGCATGTCCTATAATTCGAGACAGATGCGCAGTTACAAGAAATTCCTGGACAAATGCAGAGCGGAAGGTTTCGGACTTGTCAATATTGTCAGGGTTAGGGTATAAGAATGCATATTGTGCAAGGAGGAGATTCGAAAGTTCTGCGGGCGTCAAATCTTGATTGGAGGCACAAAAATCGATCACGATCGCAAGCGCTGTAGACCCAAAGTTGCTATGTCATTCACCAACACGTTGTGTGACCTGTAACATATCAGTGGCATCCCCAAAATAAAACAATAACACAGACAACACCAAAAACGGACCCAGACATGGTGGGGCTGTAGCAAATATCTGGATAGACAACCTTGAAAATTTCTTTGCACGCCTTGAGCAACTTAGCATCAGCAAGAACCCAGAGTTCCTCTTGGGCACCAAGCCACAGAAAGACTGTCAGTAAGAAGACTCGAACCCATTTTTCATCTTCATGACAGCCTGGTGGGAGGTCCATGTTCAAATATGACAAACGTGACTTTGATACTGGTTCTACCCAGGTACCGGGCAATGCAGTTGATCTTTCCTCGGATTTGATGTTGCCCTCGAGTTTGGCATTCTTCTCAAGCTTTACCTTCTTTGAGGGGGGAAGAGGAGCCTTGCGAGTAGTGGTAGTTACTGAAGTCTAAGACTGAAGTTAGCGACAAAAAAAAAGAAATAACAGAGGGAGATAGTACAGAAGCTGTAGTGCGTCTAGCTTGAGTACTCATTGACTTGGGCTTGATATTGGCATCTGATTCGTCATCTGGGCCATCAACATCCATAATGTCATCATCTTCATCCAGAAACTCAGACATCTCACTCTCAGAGAACTCGATGACCTCAGCGAGCTGCTTCCTCTTTGTGCTGGACACGGCTCGAGTTTGCGTCGAAGATGGTGGCATCAAATCCCGATTCTTCAGGCCAGGTTGAGTGCTGGGTGGTGGCATCAAGGTGCGATTCTTCAAGCAGGGTTGAGTGCTCGGTGGTGTCTCAAGGTCAGGATCGGTGTTAGTAGATATAATGCTAATGGTAGACTCAATTCAAATCAGCCTAAGAGGCGCATTACAATTGAAAAAATTCACTCACCTTTGCTGGTTGTTGAACCTGACTCTCAGTCATATGTGCCGCTGCCTGCCATTCAAACGTTTCATCCAAGTCATCATCTCCAAAGGCTCCAACAAGGTCTTTAGTATCATCTGCCTTGCTGCTAGGAGGGGGAGGTGCATATGAACTGACAGAGGTCCTCTTCGATACATTGGAAAAAACTGAGGGTGGCAGTTGAGTGGCACTAGTAAGTGAGTCTTGCTGGGAACTTGATTTCTGGGGTGAAACATGTGTCCTCCAGCTTTGAATGCGGCCACCTAGGCTAGAGTTTGATCTAGATGCCCAGGTAAAATTGAGAAAATGTAGAGTAGACTCACACTTGAGATAGCAGCCTTGAGCATCTGTTTCTTTGGCTTCTGCTTCGTGCCACCTGCGTTTTCAATGCTGCCAACACCCAACAACTCATCTTCACCGAAAATCTGCTCCTTCAAGTTCGACATCGCACCAGGACTATCTGTATCACCAACAGCATACTGGCGACCTGCTTTGGAAAAGGGCTCCTCTGATTGGCTGGTACATGCCTGGCAACCCTTTGGTACTGGTCACAGTTTGACTGCCTTCGGCTTTTCAGCAGCTTGAGCCTGCATAGCTTCCATCTGACCTTGCATCTCTGCCAGTCTGGTGAGCCCTGCTAGGGCATCTGCTTCCTTCTGTTCCCTGGCTGCTGCCAAGCGGTCATCATCTGCTTGTTTTTCAGCTTTGGTGCGTCGTTTTTGTTGTGCATCGAGAATGATCTGACCTGGATGTGTCGTAGCATTTTTAGCACGTGTCCGACAAGGAGGCATGGCAAGCAGTGACTTGGTGAAAAAAGGGCGGGGCCAGGCTGAGTTGTACTAGTGTGGGTGGTTGGAAGGAAAATACTGAACAGAAATTTGTAAGTGGCACCCTGTTTTGTCTGGAGCGCATTAACCCTTAGCGCTAAGTGCTTATTGAACCTAGCCTTTGAACTTCGCTCCAGCCCATGTCCTACCTCCTCCTGACACCTAGAATCCATTACAGTCCTCCCAACACCGAAAATTCACTACGGTCCTCCTCCCAACACCTAGAATCCATTACGGTCCTCCCAACACCAAAAATTCACTATGGTCCTCCTCCCAACACCTAGAACTCATTACGGTCCTCCTCTCGACACCTAGAATTCACCACCTGCGACAATCTACAGAAAATATGTCTGAAAATATCCCTCACACTCAGATTTGTCACAGAGACTTTAACTTCTTGCAACTTGCATGTGGACATGCAGGGTGCAACCGGTTTTTCAAGACAGGTGCAGGTGCACAAAGCATATCTTGTCAGCCCATCCTGTGATATCTTCCCCACCACCAGAGCAGGACATGGACATTAACATGCCAGATGTCCTGTTGCAAGAACTCGAAAATTGGTACAATGGTGAAGATTTCCCCCCCCCTACCTGATGACGAGGAACTCGATTATGGGCACAGTCATGATCACCATGCTGACGTGCTGAGGTCTTCCCCCCCACCTGATGTCAATACTGAGTTTTTTGGGCGTGGAAACCATTTTTTTTGCAACTATCACACGAAACTCAATGGTTTGTCTCATATCTCTTATTAATTCAGCTGCTGACATGACTTACAGGACATCCATGTGATGCCCATGGTCATTTTCTTGATGATAATGCGTTACCGCCATCTTGTGAACCTCGGTCTCCAAATGACTGGACACCATTCCATAACCGCACTGAATTCAAAACTGCCGACTTGTTCTATACTCAGAACCCAACACCTGCCTGGAAAATCGATGCACACCTTGCCTTATGGGCATCTACCTTGCTCAAACATGGCGATACACCACCCTTTACAGACCATTGAGATCTCTATGCAACCATTGATGCAATACCATTGAGAGAGGTCAAGTGGGAGAGTTTTTCGTGCTTGTATACAGGTGAGAAGCCCGAAGGTAGTTACCCACCCTGGATGGACAGTACCTTTGATGTATGGTACCGAGATCCACATCAAGTGGTCCAAAACATGCTCGCAAACCCTGATTTTGCACATGAGATGGACTTTCAACCTTATCGAGAGTTCTCAACAGTAGGAGAGGAGCGCCACTATAGAGACTTCATGTCTGCTAACTGGGCATGGGATCAAGCGGTATGTACATGTCCATTGCTATCAATACGAGTCTAGGGATCTAATCCATCATACTAGGACACCATTTCTAAGGATCCAGATACAATTGGTGCTACCTTTGTTCCCGTCATCCTCGGAAGTGACAAAACAACTGTTTCTGTAGGAACCAGGAATAATGAATATTACCCGCTCTATCTATCCATTGGGAATGTCCATAACAATGTCTGGCGTGCACACCGGAACGCAGTCGCTGTCATTGGCTTTCTTGCAATGCCGAAGAGTGAGTGAAACAACTTCTCATATCACGCAACATACTGATGACATAGTAGCTACAAAGGAGCACGCAAGTGACCCATGCTTCCAAAATTTTCACCGCCAGCTATTTCATTCTTCACTCTCGAAGATTCTCAAAAGACTTAGGCCCGGAATGACAAAACCTGAGGTTGCAAAATTTGGTGATGGCCATTTCCGTCGCATCATCTATGGCCTTGGACCTTACATTGCAGACTATGAAGAGCAGGTTCTGCTGGCATGTATTGTGTGCTGCTGGTGTCTACGGTAATTGGTTCATTTTTACTTCTGCATCTTTGACTTATGGTACATTCAAGATGTATGGCACCAAATCACAATCTTGACGCAGCTGGCACACTTCCTTGATGTCAAGAGTTTACAGAAGAACTCATTGATGTGGGGACATATTTAGAACTATGGGATGAATTCAGAGTTGTAGCAGATCTTGTCGTACGTCTTCTCATTTCTATAAGTTCTTTCTTGTTCTCACCACAGTTTATCTGCAGCCATTCACTAATGATTTTCCTCACGCCGATATTTGCCAGTTGATCGCACCCGACATCTTGTATCAGCTCATTAAAGGTACGTTCAAGGACCATCTTGTGGACTGGGTCCATAAGTACCTCCTACAAACACATAGCACATGCAATGCGCAACACATCTTAGATGACATTGATCATAGGTATGTTGATTTCATATCTCATTTCTATTATTATCTAATTCCGGCTCTACCTTTGATAGAATTGCTATTGTTGCTCCTTTTGCAGGCCTGAGGTGTTTCCCACAAGGGCATGGCTTCAAGCAATGGACTGGAGATGATTCGAAAGCGCTTATGAAGGTATGTGTCCCATTACTTTTCACAATGACCTCACTTGATGAAGCAAAAACCCACAAGGTTTATATAGCAGCCATCGAGGGACATGTCCCAGTGGAAATCATATGCACATTCCGTGTGTTTCTCAAATTTTGTTACATTGTATGAAAGAGTACCATATCTGAGTGCACACTGGAGCAACTGCAAGACGCCATTTCCCGTTTACATCATTATCACCAGATTTTCCTGGACAGTGATACTATATCCACGTTCTCTCTTCCATGGCAACACTCTGTCTCTCATTACCTGCAGCTCATCCAACTCTTTGGTGCTCCAAATGGACTCTGCTCGTCTATTACAGAAAGCAAACACATCAAGGCTGTTAAAGGTCCGTGGAGGCACTCAAGCAAATATAATGTGCTCAGTCAAATGCTCATCACAAATCAACGGCTTGATAAACTCACTGCGGCACAAGTCAACTTCACCAGTTGCGGGATGTTGAATGGAACTTGCCTTTCAGCAGCCCTTGAAGCCTTTTGTGAGTTCTAAACATATTTGCAGCCGCTTGAAAGCTAATTTTAATACCATAAGTACAACAAGACGAATCAAGGCATGATGCACTTGCTGCCGATGATGCACTCAATGATGCTCCAGACGAAAACCTTGATGTGTCTGTTCCTGAAGATGACATTGATGGTGTAGATCATGGCCCAACAGTTCTGCAAGCACATACACAATTAGCACGAACTGCACACAAGTATATTCCCTTGTTTTTGTGTGTCAATGTCTGATTTGGTGTTGCATGCAGAGATGAAGCGTGCACGCACCATCTTGGCTCTCACTGAAGAGCTGAATATCCCCCATCTACCTGATATGGTCCGCTGCTTTCTCTTTCAACAAACACGTCCAGATGATCCACGAGACGCATCAGAAATTCCTATCACAGGATGCCCTCGATATGAGGGCAAAATATGGATGTTCAACTCAGCATGCTCATGGTTCTTTGCCCCGAGCAACCTAAGTGGGATAGGTGGAATGCGAATTGAGCACATTCGTGCTTGTCCCATGTGGCAGAACGAGGCCCCTCGCTATGACTGTGTTTTCATCAATATTGGGTCAGAAGATGTGGGCATTCAAGGACTCGAAGTTGCGAGGATTCGTGCATTCTTCTCATTCAATTATGGAGGAACACTCTACCCATGTGCCATTGTGCGGTGGTTTGATATCATTGGAGACTCACCTGATGAAGATACTGGTATGTGGATGGTCCGTCCAGCCTGTGGCACCAACAATGCACCTGTCTACAACATTATACATATTGATTCAATCTATTGTGCAGCTCACCTTATTCCTGTCTATGGCAGACGATTTCTTCATCACGACATTAACCTTCACAACTCATATGACAGTTTCCATACATTCTATGTTAATAAGTATGCTGATCATCATGCTTTCGAGCTTGCATCATAGACATTTGCACTTATATTTGTTGATTTAATGTATTTAATCGCATTTTCAAGCCTTATCATCTTTTCTCCCTTGGATGACTTGAAACTACTTAAGCTAAGTAACCTTTGGCTGACTTGTTGTGCCTTGGTCTGCATTTGTGAAGTTGCCTGAAAACTCAAGCTTAAATAAGCCGCTCAAAGTCAAATAAGGAATCTTGGGTTTTGCTGATGCATATACCCTTAAAGTGTCCCATGCCATACCGTCGAGGGTTTTCAGCAAGCCATATGTCATACAGTACAATATGGGTGGTACCTGTGAGGCCACCATAACTTGTATGGTCGTAACCATATATGGTTACGGTGGCCAGCCCTACAAAGTGATGGGGAGCAGGTGGTAAAGGAGGATGAGGACGGAGAGGAGGATGAGGATGAGGATGAGGATGAGGATGAGGATGAGGATGAGGATGAGGATGAGGATGAGGATGAGGATGAGGA
>Ga0310811_10003833_pt1 | contig 18953 bp, 14 predicted proteins | sample YCmetagenome_FD_207642 | JGI IMG/M metagenome (GOLD analysis project Ga0310811, IMG submission 207642) | Soil microbial communities from experimental microcosm in Duke University, North Carolina, United States - YC | ecosystem: Engineered > Artificial ecosystem > Soil microcosm > Unclassified ...
CAGACCGAAATCATCGTCCGAGACCTTGATTTGACGCAGATCCATTGCGTGGATCGTCCCATCCGAAATGGGAAGCTCGTAGGCCTTGCCGGTCCGGTTATCGGTGACGGTCAGCGTATTCTTGTCCACGTCCAAACTCCACTGCGGAAAGTTGCCGTGGCGGGCCTGACGCCCGGTCGGTCGCGCCAAAGATACGCCTGCCGAAAAGCCGGGCCAACCCTGGCGCGCGCTGCGCGACAGGGGCTCAACCACCCAGGAAATGGTAGTCAGGAAACTGAAGTGGGGGCCGCTGCCTGCCGGCTGGTGCGCCGTGCCGCGGTTACGTGCGCAAGCAAATGGCGTCCATCCGAGGAGAACAAGGGAAATAGATTGAGATAGCCCGACACGTTGGCGACGAAGGTGTAGATAAACAGGTCGCCGACAGCAGTGCCCAGCCGCGGAGAGCCTGCGAGCCACCAGTAGGCCACCGCCAGCAATGACACCAGCAGATTCGACACGCCGCCCGACGCGGAGATCACCGGTGCCCGCCAAGCGCCGCGACCCCACTCGAACCGCCAGGATCCCGGCCGGATGTCCCGATACCCGATGGCCGATGCGTCATCGTCCCGCAGGATAACGGAGCCGATCAGCGGGAAGAGACCGATGCGCAAGCGGCACCCTGCGAGCGTGCCGTCGAACAGCGCCGGGCCGATTCCCAGGCGGATGCCCCAGATCCGCACCCCCAGCACCCGCGCCGCGGTGGCGTGGCCGATCTCATGCGCGTAGAGCGCGATCCACGAAGCCACGTACGCCAGCAGCAGCGGCTTGGCAAACGTGATCGCTCCGTCGCGGAGAGCCTCGGGCAAGCCGGGCAGCGACAACATCGGAATCAGAAGCATTGCGGGCGCGAACCTTGACGGCCAAGAATCAGGCGGTTGGCAACGTCACCGAGCAGACGGTTTCGAAGCCGCCCCTCGCGTTGTACCGCGTCGTGACCGTTAGACGTCTCGGCGAGAGTAGGCGCCACAGATCCTCAGCGATTCGGGCCGTGGCGTGCTCCTGAAAGACACCGACGTTGCGAAAGCTGATCACGTAGTATTTGAGACTCTTGAGCTCGACGCAACGATCGGACGGCACATAGCGAATCGACAAGACCGCAAAGTCGGGCAGGCCGCTGTAGGGGCAGACCGCGCTGAACTCCTTGGTCTCTGTCACAATCTCCTGCTCGGGGCCTTCATAGGGAAAGGTCTCGAGCACTGCGACATCGATTGCGTCCGGGCCGGTGAAGGAAAGCGTGCGGCCTTCGGCCAGAGCCATGAGGTCGTCCTCGAAGTGGTCCTAGCCGAATCTACAACGGGGGAGGGACAAAGGGGCCTACTGCTGTTTCAGGTTCCCCACTACGCCGGTTTCCAGCCAGGCGTACTCACCGCGCAGTGCTCGTTGCGCTGTGGCGTAGGTCGTGACGTCGTCGTTGTCGAACACGGCGCGGAACTTCTCGCGCACCCGCCGGCGTGCGTGGCGGGCAAAGGCGTCGGCTAGGTCCACCGCGTTCCGCCGATCCGGTTGGGCGCCATCGGCCTGTCCCGCCACCGACTGGGCCCGCGCGCAGGCCGCCGAGATAGCGAGCAGCTCGGCGCCGATCTCCACCAGCCGGCCGAGTACGGCCTGGCGCTTCTCCAGCTTCGGGCCGAACCGGACCATACAGTGGAAAACGGTCCGCGCCAGCTTCCGGGACATTCGATTCACGAACCGAAGATGGGTGGCGAGCAGGCCGAACTCCGCGTAGCGCGGCCACCGTCCCCAGCCCAAATAGAGCTTGGGATACCAGGTACTGTAGAATACGGCCGCCCGTCCCAGTGCCGTGAGCTTCCGGCGTGCCGGCGCCTTGGGATCGATGAGATCGCCCGCGACGTCGAGGTGGGTGTCCACCGTCTCCCGCGCGATGAAGAGCCGCATGATCTCGCTCGATCCCTCGAAGATCAGGTTGATACGACAATCGCGCAGCATCCGCTCCACCGGGTCCGGGCGCTCCCCCCGACCGCGCAGGCTATCCGCCGTTTCGTAACCTCGGCCGCCCTTGATCTGCAGAGTATCGTCGATCAGCCGCCAGCTGGTTTCCGTGTTCCACATCTTGGCCATTGCCGCTTCGAGCCGGATGTCCGTGTTGCCGCGGTCCGCCATGAGTGATGCGAGGTCGGAGACGGCCTCCATGGCGAAGATTTCGGCCGCCATGCGACCGAGCTTCTGGGCGATCGCATCGTGCTTGCCGATCGGTTGACCCCATTGGACCCGCTCCGCGGCCCATCGCCGTGCGATCTGGAGGCACCGCTTCGAGGCTGCCACGCAGGAGGCGGGCAGGGTAAGCCTGCCCGTGTTGAGCGTGATGAGCGCCAGTTTGAGCCCCTTGCCCTCGCCCCACAGCACGTTTTCCCGCGGCACCTTCACGTTGGTAAAGCGGATGATGCCGTTCTCCAGCGCTTTGAGCCCCATGAAATGCAGGCGCTGCACGACCTCGACCCCCGGCCAATCGGCTTCCACGATGAAGGCAGTGATTCGCTTCGGACCGGTCCGGGCCATCACAACCATCAGCTCTGCGATGGTGCCATTGGTGCACCACAGCTTCTCCCCATTCAGCACGTAGTGAGTGCCGTCTGTCGACAGCTCGGCCGTGGTCGTCATCGCGGCCGGATCGGAGCCGACGTTGGCTTCCGTCAGCGCGAACGCGGATACCGCGCCTCGCGCCAAGCGCGGCAGATACTTCTTCTTCTGTTCAGGGGTGCCGAAGAGCTTGAGCGGTTGCGGTACGCCGATCGACTGCGCGGCTGACAGCAGCGCGGTAAGGTTGCCGTCCTGGCTCGTCACCAGGCCGATCGCATGGGTGTAGCTCGTCTGGCTCAACCCCAGACCGCCGTATTCCTCGGGGATCTTGATCCCGAATGCGCCCAGCTCGCGCAGCCCCTGAAGTACTGCCGGGGGGATCTTGCCCTCGCGATCGATCCGGTCGCTGTCCACTTGCTCGCGGAGAAATCGTTCGAGCCGCTCGAAGAACGGTTGCGCCTTCGCCAGGTCCGCCGCGTCCTGGGTCGGAAACGGGTGGATCAGATCGAGCCGAAAGGACCCCTCGAACAGCTGGCGAACGAAGCTCGGCGCCTGCCATTCCTTTTCCCGCGCCGCCTCGGCGATCTCACGAGCTTCCTGCTCGGTGGCGAGCGGTGCATCGGTCGGACGAAGGTCCGGGGGGGTCAGGACGTTGGTCATAGGGCGAGTTCCGGTTTCGGATCGCGGGTGAAGGTTCAAGCGCGCGGTGCCATGGCGGCCCGCCCGTGGACACCGTAGAGCACGAGATCGACGACGTGACGCTTGCGCTGCGCGAGCGCCGCGGGGCTGTTCATCTCCACTCCGACGGCGGGGGCAATCGTCCCGGCATGCACCAGGGGGAACCAGCACAACGCAACGATGCTGAGGAGAAGCTGGGCGGCATCGCCTGAGGGCGAGGGGTCGAGGCCCAGCTCGACGGCGAGGGCGGCGAGCGCCTCGCGCCCCACCTGAATCTCGGCGGGGGCGTCCGGCAGGACTCCGGCGGCGGTAAGAGCCTCGCGTTCGATCAGGCGAACGAAGTTCGGGCAACCAACTAGAAAATCGAAATAATCCGAGACAGCCCCCTCCAGGACGATTTCGGGCGCTTCGCCGCTGGCGAGGGCGCGCTCTCGTCCCACCTGGACTGCTTGCCGTACCTCCGTGAAGCAGCGCTCCAGCACGGCCCGATAGAGCTCGGCCTTCGAGCCGTAGAAGTACCCCGGCGTTCCCCGGGACACGCCGGCTTCCTGGCCGACCTGGCTCAGGCTCGTGGCTTCGTAACCCTGCTCCGCGAAGAGTCGCTCGGCGGCATCGAGGATGGCCTCGCGAGTGCGGGCGGGGTTTCGTTCCCGCTCGGGAGCCGTCATAGGGTGCTCCGACTGGGGTCCTGGGATGACTTGCTTGTCGTCTAGCAAGTATATGGATCGGCGCGGGCCCCGCAAGGGGTCGAGCCCTTGGGTGTTCGCGGCCTTGGGGGTTGACGGAAAGCGGCCCTGCACCTGTGACTCTATGATGTCGCGTTAGTGCAGTTGCTCATCCACTAGCGAATCGTTAGATAGGTGATATGGATACCATCGATATATCTGTCTTGGGTGCACTTCAAGCAAATGGACGTGAGTCTTGGGCCCGAATCGGCGAAAAGGTCGGCTTAACTGGCCCTGCGGTCGCCGAACGAGTCAGGCGACTCGAGGAACGAGGTGTCATCCAGGGCTATGCGGCCTTGATTGCCGCCGACGCCGCCGGCTTTCCGCTAACCGCGTTCGTCTCGGTGACGCTCGCCGGGCCGGAACACCGCGCCGGCTTTCTGGCTCGGGTGGCACAGCTACCCGAAATCCAGGAGTGTCACCATGTCACTGGCGATGACGACTACCTGCTCAAGCTGAGATGTCGAGGTCCGTCGGATCTCGACCGGCTCCTGACCGAGGAGCTCAAGGGGGGACCGGGTGTGGCGCGAACAAGTACCCAGGTGGCTCTGCGATCGGAAAAGGAGTCCGTCGGATTGCCACCGCTAAGGAGCACGGACTAGGGCAATGGAAGAGATGAGCCTTGCCCTCCGAGGCGCGCTGCTCGGTCTCGCAATAGCTGCACCGGTGGGACCGATCGGAGTGCTTGTCATTCGGCGGACGCTAGCAGTGGGCCCCAAGGCGGGGCTGGTGTCCGGGCTGGGCGCGGCGACCGCCGATGCCGGCTACGGGCTGGTTGCCGTTCTTGGTCTTGCCGCCTTGACCCGCCCGCTGGTTGCCCATGCGGATCTGCTGCGCGTTGTGGGCGGCGCCTTCCTCTGCACTTTCGGGATTCGGACGTTCCTCGCTCGTCCGTCGGATGCCGCCGCCGCAGAAGGACCGGTCGCCCGCCTATGGGGCGCGTATCTCTCGACCCTGGCTCTCACGGTCACCAACCCGCTCACCATCCTCTCGTTCGCTGCCGCGTTCGCGGGGCTCGGCCTGGTCGCCGCCAAGGGGCATGCGAGCCACGCCGGGATTATCCTGGTAACTGCGGTGTTTCTGGGATCGGCTCTCTGGTGGGCGATTCTGAGCGGTGGTGTGGGCCTGCTCCGGGGGAGGCTCGGTGTCCGTGCGCTTCGAGCCATTAACTGGGGGTCCGGCTTGCTACTGGTGGGCTTCGGACTGCTCGCGCTCTTCCGTCCTAGAACGTGATCCCGAAGAGGGCGACCCACGCCCGATTCTTCCCCTCGAAGCCTTCCACTACGTTGTGCAGGCCGATGACACGGCGAAGCTCGAGCCGTATTTCGGTGCCGGGCTTCCAGGCGTATTCGACCCCGCCGCCCAGGATCGCGCTCCAATCGGTGCTGGAAAGCTGCAGCCCGGTGCCCGGCTCGTCGCAGCGGGACTCCGCGACCGCTCCCGGCACCTCCAGCTGAAATTCGCACCCGACGGACAACGCGAAGGAGCCGCCACCGTAGAGAACCGGCCTGAGGCGGCCCCCGACCGGGAGTGTGACGCGGCCCAGCAGCGGCGCCTCTACATAAACCAGTTGAACCGCCGCCTCCGTCGAACCGGTCGGCGTCGCGGCCGGCAGAGAGCCGCCCTTCCTGGTGAAGACCAACTCAGCTTGAGCAGCGAAGAGATTTCCCAGTCGTTGCGCGATGAATCCACCGATCACGCCACCCTGGCGGCTTCCCGTGCCGCCGGACGGCTCGAAGCTCGCGCTCGAAAAGCCGAGCTCGAATCCGAGCAGGGTATGATCGGGCGGGCGTACATTTTGGGCGCAGACCAGGGACGGCGCTGCACCCAGGAACAGACCAAAGATGACGTTGAAACGGGCAGAGCGCCGGATCATGGCGCCCGGAAGCTAACCGCTACGCACTTCGCCGAGCGAGGGCGAACTCTGGCTCCGGCTGGCACGATTGCAGGTACGCGGTCCGGGTGGCGGCCATGTACGCCGCGGCCCCTTTCGGAGCGACCTTGCGGAACAAGGGGCCGAACCGCTCCCACTCAACCAGGATAGTCCGCGCCCGCGGGCTCGTCGTCTTCTCCTCATGCTCGCGCACCAGGCGCCGCAGCAATTCTTCGTCGTCCGCGTCGAGGTCGACGATGTCCACCATGTCGAAGTTCACCCGCTCGTTGAGCGTACCGGGCTCGTCCAGTATGTACGCGATTCCGTTCGACATGCCGGCGCCAAGATTGCGCCCCGCCCGTCCCAGCACGACGACGATCCCCGACGTCATGTATTCGCAGCAGTGATTTCCCGCGCCCTCGACCACCGCAATAGCTCCCGAGTTCCTCACCGCGAACCGGTCCCCCGCCTGTCCGGCGGCAAACAGCTTTCCTCCAGTCGCACCGTACAGCACCGTATTGCCGATGATGAGGTTCTGGTGAGTCGCGTCGGCGTACACGGCCTTCCGGTAGGGGCGGATCGTGATCTCTCCACCGCTCAGACCCTTCCCGACGTAGTCGTTGGCCTCGCCCTCCAGGTCCAAGTGCATGCCCGGCGTGAGGAACGCCCCGAAGCTCTGGCCCGCAGCGCCGCTGAATCGGAGACGAATCCGGCCTTCGGGAAGTCCGGCGTCGCCGCACCGGGCCGCGACGACGCCGGCGACCCTGGCTCCTACCGCCAGATGGTGATTTCTGATCTCGTAGTTCCCGGCAAACGGGAGCCCGCTATCGAGATAAGGCCCCAGGGTCTGAAGCACCTCGTCGTCCAGGCAGGTCATGCCCGGACGATCGTTTCGCGCCTCGGTTCGGCGTAGCGTGCCGCTCGGCGGCGCGCCGAGCAGCATCGAGAGGTCGAGCATCTGCGCGCGTGGAAGGTCGGGTCGCTCCACCCGCTCGAGGAAATCGTGGCGCCCGACGATCTGGTCGAGGTTCCGGAACCCCATCGATGCCAGAATCTCGCGCACCTCCTCCGCGAGAAGTGTGAAGTACGCAATGACCTGCTCGGGCGTGCCCTTGAACTTGGCGCGGAGCTCGGGCCGTTGGGTCGCGACTCCAGTCGGGCAGCTGTTGAGGTGGCACTGGCGCGCCATGGCGCAGCCGATCGCGACCAGCGCCGCGGTCCCGAACCCGTACGCTTCCGCGCCAAGCAGCGCCGCGATGACCACGTCGCGGCCGGTCTTCAATCCCCCATCGGTGCGAACCTCGATGCGGTGTCGAAGCCCGTTTCGCACCAGCGTGGCCTGCGCTTCAGCCACACCGAGCTCCCACGGAGCGCCCGCGTGCTTGATCGAAGACAGCGGGGACGCTCCGGTGCCGCCGTTGTGTCCCGCAATCAGCACATAGTCGGCGTACGCCTTGGCGACGCCGGCCGCAACCGTTCCCACACCAGCTTCGGAAACGAGCTTCACGCCGATGCGGGCCCGGGGGTTGATCGTCTTGAGGTCGTGGATCAGCTGGGCCAGATCCTCGATCGAGTAGATATCGTGATGCGGCGGCGGAGAAATGAGCTGAATCCCTGGCACCGCGTGACGGAACCGCGCGATCAACTCGGTGACCTTGTGGCCCGGAAGCTGGCCGCCTTCGCCCGGCTTTGCGCCCTGCACGATCTTGATCTCCAGCTCCTCCGCTCGCACAAGGTACTCGGCGGTCACTCCGAAGCGTGCCGACGCAACCTGCTTGATGCGGTTATCCAGCCGGTCGCCGTTGTCGAGCACCTGAAAGGTGGCCGGGTCTTCGCCTCCTTCACCCGAGTTCGACTTGGCGCCGATCCGGTTCATGCCGACCGAGAGCACCGCGTGTGCCTCGGGTGAGAGTGCACCTAGCGACATCGCGGACGAGATGAAGCGGGTGCGGATGGCGTCGGCCGGCTCGACTTCCTGCAACGGGACCGCCGTGCCCGCTCTGATCCTGAGCAGGTCGCGAGGACCGGCGGGGCGGCGGGCCTCGGCTTTCGAGAGGTACGCGGCGTACCCCTCCGACGTGCTCGACTTGAGAGCCTGTTGGAGCGCGCCCACCACCGGTGGGGACCAACCGTGGTCTTCACCGTCCTTGCGGAACCGAACTCGGCCGTGGTCGGGCAGCGCGCCCGCGGGCTCGGCGGCATCGCCATAGGCTGAGCGGAAGTGCGCCAGGACATCGTCTCCGATCTCCTCGAAGCCGATGCCGCCGATGGGCGATGCCGTTCCCGAGAAGCACGTATCGATCACTTCGGCACCCAGCCCGAGCGCCTCGAAGATCTGGGCTCCACAGTACGAGGACAGGGTAGAGATGCCCATCTTCGACAAGATCTTGAGCAGCCCTTTCTCGGCGGCCGATCGAAACTTGAGGCGGGCTTCCGCCGGGCTCGGGCGTTCGACCTCATGGGCGTCGCGCCGCCGCTCCGGCTCGCGGCCATCGAACAAAGCATCCACTGTCGCGAGCGCGAGCCATGGATAGACGGCTTCGGCCCCGTAGCCGATCAGTGCAGCGAAGTGGTGGATGTCGAAGGCGTCTCCTGCCTCGGCGACGAGCCCCACCCGCGCCCGGAGCCCTCGCTCGACCAGATGCTGCCGGACCGCGCCGACCGCGAGCAGCATCGGAATGGGCGCGCGCCGGGGCGCGACGGCGCGGTCACTGATCACCAGGATGTTGGCCCCCCGGCGAACGGCGCGCTCCGCCACGCGGCGCAAACTCACCAGCGCCGGTCGAAGCCCCTCAGGACCGAGGCTCGGATCCCAATCCGCATCGATCGTGACCGCCGAAAATCCAGCGATGTTGTGCAGCGCCGCCATCTCGTCAGGCAGCAGGATGGGATGCTCGATCCGGAGCATGCGGGCGTAGCTGGGACGTTCCAGTAGCGGCGAGCCGCGACGTCCGAGGTGAACCCGCAGAGACATCACCATGGATTCGCGCAAGGAATCGATCGGAGGGTTGGTCACCTGCGCGAACCGCTGCCGGAAATAGGCGTACACGCTCTGGGGCACGCGTGAGAGCGGTGGAATCGGGGTATCGTCGCCCATGCTCCAGACCGCGTCCGTCCCCGTGCCGCCCATCGGCTCGAGCACGTGGCGGAGATCCTCGAATCCGTAGCCGAACGCCCGCTGCAGGCGGCCCAGCCCTTCAGGGTCCGGTCCGGCGGGCACGCGAGAAGGGTCAGGGTCGAGCCTCGCCATGTATCGCGCGACCCATCGCGCGTACGGCCGCCGCCCCGCGACTTCGAGCTTCGCCTCCAGATTGCGGATGACCTCGCCCCGCCGGGTGTCGACTAGCAGCACTTCCCCGGGGCCCACCTTTCCGGTTTCGACCACCTCGTGGGGATCGAGATCCACCAGGCCCACCTCCGAACCGGCGACCACCAATCCGTCTTGGCGGATCTTGTACCGGCACGGGCGAAGCCCATTGCGATCGACGATCGCGCCCGCGGAAATCCCGTCGGTGAAGGCCACCGCAGCGGGCCCGTCCCAGGGCTCGTGCACGCATTGGTGATACTCGTAAAACGCCTTGATGGAGGGGTGAAGGTCCGGGTATTTCTCCCACGCCTGCGGGATCATCATCATTAGCGTGTGGATGGGGTCCCTTCCGGAGCGCACGAACAGCTCCATCGCGTTGTCGAGGCTCGCCGAGTCGCTCCCGTCCTTCCAGATCACCTCCCGGATACGTTCGACCTGGGTTCCCCAGAGGGGCGAGTCCAGCAGCGGCTGGCGCATCGCCATCGCGTTCCGGTTCCCCCACAGGGTGTTGATCTCGCCGTTGTGAGCTAACAGGCGGAACGGCTGCGCCAAGGGCCAGCTCGGGAGCGTGTTGGTGGAATAGCGTTGATGGAAGATTGCGATCGCCGTCTCGTACTCCGGATATCGAAAGTCGGTGTAGAAGACGGGCAGGTGAGTGCCCGTGAGCAGCGCCTTGTAGACCACCGTGCGGCAGGACAGGGACGACACGTAGAAATCGGTCAACCCCACTTCTTCCGCCCGCCGTTCCATCCCGCGCCGGGCCAGGTAGAGAGCTCTCTCCCAGCCGTCCTCGTCCAGCGCACCTGCGGGGGTTCCCACGAACGCCTGGCGGATCACCGGACAGGAAGCGCGGGCAGTCGGACCGAGCCCAGCCGGATTGACCGGGACGTCACGCCACCCGAGAAAGGGGATTCCGTCGGCACCGAGGATCTGCTCGACGATCCCGGTGGCGGCAGCGAGTCCATCCGGGTCGCTGGGCAGGAAGAAGGCACCCACGCCGAAGGGTCGACCCGGCTGGAGCCGAAGCCCGAGTCGGTAGGCATCACGGAAGAACAGCCGGTGCGGGATCTGGGTCAGCAGGCCGGCGCCGTCGCCCGAATGGTCTGTGGACGCGGCGCCCCGGTGCGCCACCCGCGCAACCGCCTCGAGCGCCATCGCGACCACGTCGTGCGACCGGGCCCCCGAGGCCTGAGCGAGGAACCCGGTGCCGCAGGCATCGCGCTCCCGATAGGGATCGAGTGCGGATCCGCGCGTCGCGGAATGGCGAAGTGCGGTAGAGGGGTGGGAACCGGCCGGGTGGATCCGCTGCCCAGATTCGGCCATGGTGCCTCCATGTCGGTGATGCCTTTCGTCGGCCGGAGAGGCCGGCGCCGGGCCACAAAAAGGCCCGCTCCGTGTCGGAGCGGGCCGGGTAGGTCACGTAGGTGCTCGAATTACCCGGTCGCTCCCGCGGAGCGGACGAGAATAAGGGTGGCGACCGGGGCGAGCATCGTAAACATCGTGTTGCAATGTTATGCATTCGCCCCAGCGAGTCAAGCGCTCGAGAACTGCGTCGAACCCCCTTGACAGATCACTAGGAAGAGCCGTAGCCTTACACTCTCGCGGTATAAAAAGTCGGTGACACCGTACCCGTAGCAAAAAGACTTCATGACTCAGCGGCTGGTCCTTCTTGGCGTCCTTGGTCTCTCGCTCGCGCTTAACGAGCGGAGGGTTCGCGGCGTGCCGGGTACGACAGCGTAGTCGAGTCTCCCAATAGCACCAGGCGCCGCGAACCTCAGGGTTCGCGGCGCTTTTTCGTTTCAGTTCAGTCCGAACAGCGCGGATGGAGCCGCATCATGGCACGAGACGTCATCATCTTCGACACTACCCTTCGGGACGGCGAACAAGCCCCCGGGAATAGCCTCACGGCCGAGGAGAAGCTCCGCCTCGCGCGCCAGCTGGACGCGCTGGGTGTCGATGTGATCGAGGCCGGCTTTCCGGCAGCCTCCGATGGGGACTTCCGCAGTGTGGGCGACATCGCGGTGGATCTTCGGCGACCCATCGTGGCCGCCCTCGCCCGCTGTGTCGAGCGTGATATCGATCTCGCCGGCGATTCGCTGCGGGGCGCCGCTCGTCCACGCTTGCATGTTTTCATATCCACCTCGGACCTGCACCTCCGGGAAAAGCTCCGGATCGACCGGGACGAGGCTGTCGAGATGGCGCGGGCAGGAGTGCGCCGGGCCCGCTCGTTCACCGATGACGTCGAGTTCTCGGCTGAGGACGCGAGTCGAACCGACGCGGACTTCCTGTGTCGGATCGTCGAAGCAGCCATCGCCGAAGGTGCGACGACGATCAACCTGCCGGATACCGTCGGCTACGCACTGCCCAGCGAGTACGCGGCGATGTTCTGCTCCGTCCGCGAGCGAGTGCCGGGCGCCGACCGAGTCACGTTCAGCGCGCATTGCCATGATGATTTGGGAATGGCCGTTGCGAACTCGCTGGCCGCCATCCAGGCCGGAGCAGGCCAGGTGGAGTGCACCATCAACGGCATCGGCGAGCGGGCCGGCAATGCCGCGCTGGAGGAGCTGGTTATGGCCGCCGTGGTACGGCCGCAGCTCGGGTTTCGTACCAACGTGCAAACCCCGGAGCTCTACCGGACCAGCCACCTGCTCTCGTACCTCACGGGCGTCTTCCCCCAGCCGAACAAGGCCGTGGTGGGCCGGAACGCCTTCGCACACGAAGCCGGCATCCACCAGCACGGAATGCTGCGCAACGGGCAGACTTACGAGATCATGCGGCCGGAGACGGTAGGCATTCCCAAGTCCACCCTCGTGCTGGGCAAGCACTCCGGCAGGCACGCGCTGGAGCAGCGCTTCCGCGAGTTGGGCTACGAGCTAGATGCGGCACGACTGACGGACATCTACCACCAGTTCACGGCCCTGGCCGATCGGAAGCGCGCGATTCTGGACGAGGATCTCCTCGCGCTCCTGCACGACTCCTTCCACGATGCGCCGGAGGAGTATCAGCTGGTCCGGCTCGAGGTTGTGTGCGGCAGCGTGCCGGCGACGGCGACGGTGCGTCTCCTCGGTCCCTGGAGCGGCGAGCGTTCCGCGCAAGGCAGCGGCGACGGGCCGATTGCAGCCGCATTCACCGCCATCAGTGAGATCCTGAGGCGGCAGGTCGAGGTCATGAGCTTGCAGGTGCGGTCGGTTACGCCGGGGCGCGACAGCGTGGGGCAGGTCTTCCTGCAGGCCAGGGTGGATGGAAAGTCCTTGAGTGGTCAGGGCGCGTCGACCGACATCGTCGAAGCGGGCGCACGCGCCTTGATCCATGCGCTCAACAAGTCGCGCCACGCCGAGCGACTGGAGGCGAGTGCGTTGAATTCGTCGTACATGTGGGGGGTGTGATGACGAAAATAAGCGTCACCGTTCACGCTGTTCGGGAACGACGGCCAGCCGCATGACGGAGCTCCTGACCGGCGCCCACGTAATGTGTCGCGTCCTGCTGGAGGAAGGCGTGGACGTCATGTTCGGCTATCCGGGCGGCGCGATCATGCCCTTCTATCACGCGCTTCCCGAGTTCCCGACGCTTCGCCATGTCCTGGTCCGGCACGAGCAGGCTGCGGCCCACGCTGCCGACGGTTATGCCCGGGCGAGCGGGCGCCCCGGCGTCTGCGTCGCGACGTCGGGCCCCGGCGCGACCAATCTGGTGACCGGGCTCGCCACGGCCATGATGGACAGCGCGCCGGTCGTCGCCATCACCGGCCAGGTGCCGCGCAACATGATCGGACGGGATGCGTTCCAGGAGACCGACATCCTCGGGATCACGCAGCCGATCACCAAGCACAACGTGCTGGTGCAGGATGCCGAGCTGCTGGCGTCTGAGCTGCGCGAAGCCTTCGCGATCGCGCGGGAGGGCCGCCCCGGCCCCGTGCTGGTGGATGTGCCGAAGGACGTGCAGAACCAGAAGATCGAGTACGAGGGCCGGAGCAGGCAGCATCAGTCGGCAGCACGGGCGAGCAGGAGTGTTCCTGCCGGCTCCCGACTGTTCCCGCACGCTTGTGGAGACCTTCGCGAAGCGGCGGAGCTCATAGCGACCGCTCAACGCCCGCTCATCATGGCAGGCCACGGCGTGCTGCTGGCCGCCGCGTACGACGAGCTGCGCTGTCTCGCCGAGCGAACCGGAATTCCGGTGATCACCACACTGCTCGGCATCAGCGGCTTCCCCGAATCGCACCCGCTTCACCTCGGCATGCCTGGCATGCACGGGGAAGTGCACGTGAACCGCGCGATCCAGCAGGCCGACCTTATTCTCGGCGTGGGCCTTCGGTTCGACGACCGAGTCACCGGGAATACGGCGGCGTTCGCGCCGCGGGCCAAGATCATCCACGTCGAGCTCGATCCCTCCGAGGTCGGCAAGAACGTGCCGGCCACGGTGGCGCTGCTGGGCGACTGCCGGACCATTCTGCGGGAGCTGCTCCGCGCCGTCAGCCCCCGGGATTGCAAGGACTGGCGAGCCGAGATCGCCGGGCTGATGAAAACCCGGACGGAGCAGTATCGCGGGGATCTTTCGCCCGAGGGAATTCTTCAGGTGCTCGACGAGGAGACGAAGGGTCGCTGCACCATCGTGTCCGACGTCGGGCAGCACCAGATGTGGGTGGCGAAGCTCTACCCCTACGAGCGTCCCAACACGCACATCACTTCCGGAGGGCTCGGCACAATGGGATTTGCCGTGCCGGGCGCGATCGGGGTGAGGTTCGCACGACCGGAGGAACCGGTGTGGGCCATTTCGGGCGACGGCGGCTTCCAGATGAACATGCAGGAGATCGCCACCATGGTGCAGGAGCAGATCCCGGTGAAAATGGCGATCTTCAACAATGGGTATCTGGGGATGGTCCGGCAGTGGCAGCAGTTCTTCCACGGGCGTCGCTACTCCGCCACCCCCATCTGGAGTCCGGACTACGTGAAGCTGGCTGAGGCGTACGGGGTGGCCGGCTGGAGAGTCGAGAATGCAGGGCAGTCCCGCGAGGCGATACGGGCGGCGATGGCCGTGCCGGGGCCGGCCCTGGTCGAGTTTCTGATCGAGCAGGAGGCGAATGTGTTCCCCATGATTCCGCCGGGGGCCTCGCTCTCCGAGCCGATCGAAGGTGAGCCGGCGCCGCTGGTTTCGGCATGAGCGGCGGTCTGACGCTGTCGGTGTTGCTGGAGCACGATCTGGTGACGTTCACCCGCGCGGTCGGGGTTCTTCGACGGCGCAATTTCCCCATCAAGAGCATTGCGGTGGGGCCCAGTGCTACGCCGGGACTTGCGAGGCTGACGATCATGATGGAGGCGGATCAGGCGACGGCGGACCGCGCCGCGCGCCAGCTGGAGAAAATCATCGGCGTGCGGGAAGCGAGCGCGTTTCCGGCGGGGGAGGGCGTGGCGCGCGAGCTCGCGCTGGTGAAAGTACGGGCGGCCCGCGAGCGCCACGCCGAGTTGCTCGACATCGCGCTGCTCTACAAAGCCGCGATTCTGGACGAGTCGGCGGATGGCGCGATCCTCGAGGTCAGCGGGTCCGAGGCCTTCGTGCTTTCCTTCTTGCGGGCCCTGGAGGGGTTCGAGCTGGTGGAGGTCGCGCGCAGCGGGGCCGTCGCTGTTGGACGGACCTCCGGATCACCGATCCCAGTCACGCAAACGTCGGAGGCAGTGCAATGACAGCCCCGGGAGTTTTCTACGATCGCGACGCGGACCGGTCTCGGCTGTCGGGCCGGACCTTCGCCATTGTCGGTTTCGGCAGCCAGGGCCACGCCCACGCCCTCAACCTTCGCGACAGCGGCGCCTCTGTCGTCGTTGGCCTGAGGCCGGGTGGTGGGTCCTGGAGCAGAGCTGTCGCAGCCGGGCTGGATGTGCGCCCCGTGAGCGACGCGGTAAAGGCGGCTCAGGTGGTCATGATGCTGGTCCCCGACCAGGACGCGCGAACCGTTTACGAAACCGGCGTTGCGGGTGGTCTCGCTCCGGGGAAGACGCTGATGTTTGCGCACGGATTCAACATGCACTACGGCGAGATCGTGGCGCCGCGCGAGGTCGATGTTTCCATGGTTGCGCCCAAGTCGCCAGGGCATTTGGTGCGCAGTGAGTTCGAGGCCGGGCGCGGCGTTCCCGCGTTGGTGGCGATTCACCAGGATGCGTCGGGTGAGGCCCTCGCCAATGCCCTGAGCTACGCGTCGGGCATCGGCTGCACCAAGGCGGGCGTCATCCAGACCAGCTTCCGCGAGGAGACCGAAACCGATCTCTTCGGCGAGCAGGCGGTGCTCTGCGGAGGGGCCACGGCGCTGGTCAAGGCAGGGTTCGAGACCTTGGTGTCGGCGGGTTACTCTCCCGAGATGGCATACTTCGAATGCCTGCATGAGCTCAAGCTGATCGTGGACCTCATGTACCGGGGTGGACTGGGTTTCATGCGGTACTCGATCAGTGACACGGCGGAATACGGCGATTACACGCGGGGCCCCCGCCTCATCACGTCGGAGACCCGCGCCGAAATGCGCCGCATTCTCGATGAGATCCAGGACGGCCGTTTCGCTCGCGAGTGGCTTGCCGAGAACCGGGTAGGGCGACCCAACTTCGATAAAATGCGCACCGCAGACCGGGATCATTTGATCGAGCAGGTGGGCCGTCGCTTGAGGGCAATGATGCCGTGGTCCGAGGAGGGGAGTAGACGGGAAGAGGCCGGCGCCGCCGGGACCGGACGGGAGCAGGCGGGACCGGGCGGCAGCAGGCGAGGTCAGGTCGGCGCAGCCGGGAGTGGGGGCGCCGGTCAGGCGGCCGATGCCTCCAGGGTAGTCCCGCCCGCTCCTGCACGAGCGAGAGGCTAGCGTTGGCCCCCCGTACGCTCTTCGAGAAGGTCTGGGCCGCGCACGTTGTCCACGAGCCGGCGGACGGGCCTGCTCTGCTGTACGTCGATCTTCACCTGGTGCACGAGGTCACTTCGCCGCAGGCCTTCGAGGGGCTTCGCGTGGCGGGGCGCCGGGTGCGGCGTCCGGACCTGACGCTTGCAACGGTGGACCACAACGTGCCAACCGGAGACCGAGCACTCCCGATTGCCGATCCGATTTCGGCTGCCCAGGTGCGTACGCTGGAGCAGAATGCTCGCGAGTTTGGGGTGGATCTTTACGGGCTCGAGTCCCCTGACCAGGGAATCGTGCATGTCATCGGTCCCGAGCAGGGCGCCACGCAGCCCGGCATGGTCATCGTGTGCGGGGATTCTCATACCTCGACGCATGGGGCGTTCGGCGCCCTCGCGTTCGGAATCGGTACCAGTGAAGTGGAGCACGTGCTGGCGACGCAGTGCCTGGTGCAGGCCCGGCCGAGGACCATGGAGGTGCGCTTCGTTGGGCGGCCGGCGGCGGGCGTGACGCCGAAGGACTTCGTTCTCGCCTTGATCGGAAGGATGGGCACGGCTGGCGCGGCGGGCTACGTCATCGAATACACCGGGGAGGCCATCCGGAGCCTTTCAATGGAAGGCCGGATGACGATCTGCAACATGTCCATCGAGGCGGGGGCTCGAGCGGGCATGATCGCACCGGACGATGTAACCTTCGCGTATATGCGCGACAGGCCCAGGGCGCCCCGGGGTTCGGCATGGGAACGCTGCACCAAGGGGTGGCGCTCGCTCGCGAGTGACCCAAGGGCTCGATACGATCACGAAGTCGTTCTCGATACGTCGGTGCTGGCGCCCCAGGTCACCTGGGGTACCAATCCCGGCATGGTTACCGATATCACGAGCTGCGTTCCGGATCCCCACGGCTTCGAGCAGGAGAGCGACCGGCGAGCGGCCGAGCGGGCGCTGGAGTACATGGGTCTTGCGGCCGGCATGCCGCTCGAGGGGGTACCGGTGGATCGGGTCTTTCTGGGTTCCTGCACGAACGGCCGGATCGAGGATCTGCGGGCGGCCGCCTCGGTCGTGCGAAACCGGCGGGTCGCAAAAGGCGTCAGGGCGATGGTGGTCCCTGGTTCTATGCGGGTCAAGGCTGCGGCAGAGGCGGAAGGCCTCGATCGAGTCTTCACCAACGCGGGGTTTGAGTGGCGCAATGCCGGCTGCTCGATGTGCCTGGGGATGAACGACGACGTGCTGGGCAGCGGCGAGCGTTGCGCCTCGACGTCCAACCGCAACTTTGAAGGTCGGCAGGGCAAGGGTGGGCGCACCCACCTGATGAGCCCGACTATGGCAGCGGCAGCGGCAGTGGCGGGACATCTGGTCGATGTCCGCGAATGGTTGCACGGAAGCGCAACGCGGTGAGCGGCCGGCAAGAAGCAAAAAAAGAAGTAAGAGGTAAGAGGGAAACAGCCGAGAACGGATCCTCCTCCCCGGGCTCCCTGCCAACTTCGTACCTCTTACTTCTTCTTGCTCATTGTGTCGCTGGCGCCAAAGGAGACGAATGAGGTCCTTCACGACTCACACAGGGCGGGTGGCGGCGCTGCCGCGGATCAATGTCGATACTGACCAGATCATCCCCAAGCAGTTCCTGAAGCGAATCGAACGCACCGGGTTCGGGGAATTCCTGTTCTTCGACTGGCGCTTCAAGCCAGACGGCTCCCCGAATCCCGATTTCGAGCTCAACCAGCGCAACGCCCACGGAGCGTCGATCCTGGTGGCAGGTGCCAACTTTGGTTGCGGCTCGTCCCGGGAACACGCCCCCTGGGCACTGGGGGAGTATGGCTTCCGTGCGCTGATCGCACCGTCTTTCGCGGACATCTTCTACAACAACTGCTGCCAGACCGGCTTGCTTCCGGTCCGACTGACCGTTGCGGAGGTCACCGAGCTGATTCGGCGGGCCGAAAGATCAGCTCACGGCTATGAGCTGACTGTGGATCTGGAGCGCCAGCGGGTTACCGGCGTCAACGGATTCGAGGCGCGATTCGAGATCGATGGCTACCGCCGGGAGATGCTGCTTCGGGGACTCGACGAGATCGGTAAGACATTGCTCGACGAGCGGCTGATTTCGGCGTTCGAGAGCCGCCGAGAGGCAGGACCCGGGCGGTTATCGTGACCAGATACCAGATCGCGGTGCTCCCGGGCGACGGGATCGGGCCCGAGGTGACCGCCGAGGCGCTTCGGGTTCTGGCCGCCGTTGGAGATCTGTTCGGCTATCGGTTCGACTTCATGGAGCATCCCATCGGCGCATCGGCCTTTGCCCGGTTCGGTGAGCCCTTCCCACCCGCCACCCGCGATGCCGTTACGCAGGCCGACGCAGTGTTCCTCGGCGCCGTGGGAGATCCGGCGCTGGACCGCGCGCCAAGACATCACCGGCCCGAAGCCGGGTTACTGGCGCTGCGGAAGCTGCTCTCGGTGTACGCCAATCTCCGGCCGGTAACGGTCCATCCTGCGCTTGCCCACGCGTCGCCGCTTCGGCCGGAGCGGTTGGTCGGCGTGGACCTGCTGATCGTTCGAGAGCTGACCGGAGGGCTCTACTACGGGGAGCCGAGGGGTCGGGACGACGTGTCTGGCATCAACACGTTGTCGTACACGGCCGCAGAGATCGAGCGGGTCGCCCGGGTGGCATTCGAGGCCGCTCAAGGCCGCCGCAAGCTGGTAACGTCGGTGGACAAGGCAAATGTGCTGGAGGTGTCGCAGCTCTGGCGGGAGGTGGTCTCCCGGGTCGGCATGGACTATCCAGATGTTGCGCTCCAACACCTGTACGTCGACTTCGCTGCGATGCGACTCGTGGCCGACCCTGCATCGCTCGACGTGGTCGTGACCGAGAACCTGTTCGGCGACATCCTGAGCGACGAGGCCGCCGTCCTCGCAGGCTCGCTGGGGCTGCTGCCGTCGGCCT
>Ga0310811_10003834_pt1 | contig 18951 bp, 17 predicted proteins | sample YCmetagenome_FD_207642 | JGI IMG/M metagenome (GOLD analysis project Ga0310811, IMG submission 207642) | Soil microbial communities from experimental microcosm in Duke University, North Carolina, United States - YC | ecosystem: Engineered > Artificial ecosystem > Soil microcosm > Unclassified ...
CCGGGCAGATCATCCCGGAAATGAAGGCCGGTGAACGTTGGGAGGCGATCGAGGAAATCGTGAGCCTTCTCGTCAACGCCGGCCGCATCGCCGCCAAGGACAAGCCCAGCGTCCTCGCCGCCCTCAAGCAGCGCGAGGAAACCATGAGCACTGGCATTGGCTTCGGCATTGCCATTCCGCACGCCTCCTCCGACTGCGTCACCGAGGTGATCGCCGGATTCGGCCGCTCGAAGGCGGGCCTAGAGTTCGACTCCCTCGACAACCAGCCCGTTCATTTCATCGTCCTGTTCATCGTTCCCCGCGATCAGTTCCAGACCCACCTCCGCACCCTCGCCGCCATCGCGAAATTCCTGAACGACCGCACCGTGCGGGAGGAACTCGGCAGCGCCGCCACGGCGGAGGACATCCTCAAAGTCTTTACGAACCGTTCCCCGCGCGGTTGATCTCCATGTCCACCGTGCGCTCTCTTTTGGAGGAGCGTCTGCGCGCCGCGCTCGACGCCCTCTCCCTCGATTCCTCTTCGGCCGAAGTCACGCCATCTGCTGACGGCCGTTTCGGCGACTACCAGTCCAACGCCGCCATGGTGCTGGCCAAAAGGGAACGCAGAAATCCACGGGAACTCGGGCAGGCCATCGCCGACAAGATCGACGTGACCGGCCTCGCCGAGCCGCCCACGCTCGCCGGCGCGGGCTTTTTGAACTTCCGCCTCACGCCGGAATTCCTCAATACGACCGCCACCGCACGCCTGTCCGGCGACCACTGCGGCGTCGAGGCGGTCGCCCGTCCGCGCACCATCGTGGTCGACTTCAGCTCGCCGAATGTCGCCAAGCCGATGCATGTCGGCCACATCCGCTCAACCATCCTCGGCGACAGCCTGGCCCGGATCGCCCGATTCCTTGGCCATCGCGTGATTGGCGACAACCATATCGGCGACTGGGGCACGCAATTCGGCATGCTCCTCTACGGATGGAAGACCGAGCTCGACCAGTCGGCCCTGAGTGCCGACCCGCTGGGTGAGATGGAGCGCATCTACAAGCTGGTCAGCGCCCGCTGCAAGGAAGACCCCGTGGTCCTGGACCATGTGCGCCAGGAGCTGGTGCAGCTCCAGGCCGGAGAGTCGAAGAATCTCGCGCTCTGGCACGAGATGATCCGCCTTTCGCAGTCGCAGTTCGATACGATCTACGGGCGGCTGGGAGTAAAATTCGACGCCACGCTCGGCGAGAGCTTCTATAATCCCCGTCTCAAAGCCGTGGTCGAGGAACTCAAGGCCGCGGGCATCGCCACCGAGAGCGAGGGCGCATGGTGCGTCTTCTCCGACGGCGCGGCGAAACCCGAGGACGACCCTTTCCTGATCAAGGACAAGGACGGCTGGCGGCCGAATCCCGCCCTGGTGCAGAAAAGCGACGGCGCGGCGAACTATACCACCACCGACCTCGCGACGCTGGAGTACCGCCTGTCGGAATGGGCGCCGGACGAGATCATCTACGTCACCGACGGCCGCCAGCAGCTCCACTTCCGCCAGTTTTTCGCCATTTTCCGCCGCTGGCATCCGGAGGCGACGGTCAAGCTCTCGCATGCCTGGTTTGGCTCGATCCTCGGGGAGGACGGCAAGCCCTTCAAGACCCGCAGCGGCGAAACGATCAAGCTCGCAGAGCTCCTCGACGAGGCCGAGGAGCGCGCGCTCAAGCTCGTCAGTGAGAAAAACCCCGACCTGCCCGAGGCGGAGCGCAGGGAAATCGCCCGCATCGTCGGCCTTGGCGCGGTCAAATACGCCGATCTGTCGCCCCATCGCCAGACCGACTACGTCTTCTCGTGGGACAAGATGCTGAGCTTCCAGGGAAATACCGCGCCTTATCTCCAGTACAGCTACGTCCGCATCCGCTCGATTTTCCGCAAAGCGGAGGCCGCAGGGGTGACCGCATCGGGCGCCGCCATCGCGATCACCGAGCCGAGCGAGCGCACGCTGGTAATCAAGCTCCTGCTTTTCGGAGAGGTGCTGCCGCAGGCGCTCGCCGATTTCCGTCCGAACCTGCTCGCGACTTATCTCTACGAGCTCGCATCGACCTTCCACAGTTTCTTCGAAGCCTGCCCGGTGCTGAAATCCGAGGGCGAAGTCCGAGCCTCCCGCCTTGCTCTGTGCGAACTCTCCGCCCGCACTCTCCGCACCGGCCTCGACCTCTTGGGCATCGACTGCCCGGAGCGGATGTAGGGCCCCGTCAACGCAGGTAGCGATTCAGGAACGCCACGATCTTCGCCTGCTGTTCCGGCGCCCCAAACGCGGCTCCGCCGTGTCCGGCACCCGGCAGCAGGATGAGCCCGCCCGGCACCCCGGCGGCCCTCAAGGCCTGATCGAGAGTAATGCTCTGCGCCGGCAGGACCGTGTCGTCCGCGTCGCCTTGCAGGATCAGGAACGGCGGCGCCGTTTTCGCGACGTAAGTGATCGGGCTGGCGGCTTTCGCCACATCGGCCTTCTGGTCACGAGGGCCGCCCAACAAGTCCTCGACCGCCGTGCGCAAATCCGGATGCGCGGCGTTCCATTTCGCATTGTGGGGAATCCGCAAATCCGAAGGACCGTAAAAATCCACCACGGCTTTCACCGCCTCGCTGGTTTTGGAATCCGGAGCATCGGTCAATGCCGCGACCTTGGGAGCGAGGCCCAGGAGCGACGCGAGATGGCCTCCGGCGGAGTCCCCCATGGCTCCGGCGCGATCCGGATCGAGATTGAACTCCGCGGCATGCTCGCGCAGGTATCGCACCGCGGCCTTGCAGTCCTGAATCTGAGCCGGGAACGGCGCCACGTTCGTGAAGCGATACTCCACGCTGGCAACCGCATAGCCGACATCGAGCAGAAACAATGGCACGCCTCCCGCCTTGTCGCCGGCACGCCAGGCTCCGCCGTGAATCCGTACCATCCACGGGAACGGCCCCTTTCCCGCGGGAAGGTAGAGATCAAGTTTCTGCGGACCACCGGGATCGCGGGTCGCATACACGATATCGCGCTGCTCGCTGCACCCGGGAGGCAGATTGGGCCCCGCAGCCATGGCGGAGGAAAAAACGGTCATACCAACGAGGAGGACGGTGATGGGGAGCTTCATTCCGAGGAGCTCCAACCAACGGGCAATTCGAGCACGGCGGCAAGCAGATCTTCCGATTCCGGAGAAAATCACTCCGCCAGCGGAGATTCGTCGTACCGCGCCAGCAGATCCGCCGGATCCTTGAAAATCGCCACGCAGCCCGCCTCGCGCAACTCGTGCTCTGGAAAGCCTCCGCACAGCACCCCGATCGTCCGCAATCCCGCCCGTCTGGCAGCGATCGCATCCCAAGGCGTGTCTCCAACGACAATCGCCTCCGCCGCCGACACGCCATCGAGCTTTTCGAGTGCAGCCTCGAAGATATCGGGATGCGGCTTCGATTTGTCGGCGTCGTCTTTGGAAGTCTCCTCCTTCACCAGATCCTCGATCCGCGCTTTCTCTTTATAAGTCTCCAACTCCTCGCCGGCCGCCGACGAGGCCAGCGCCACCTTCCGACCGTCCCTCAGGATTCGCTCGAAAAGTTCCCGCACGGTGGGAAAACCAGCCACCGAGGGCAGATACTTCTTCCGAAAGATCTGCGACCGCTCTTTCTCGAGCTTCCCGCCGAAGGCCTCGATCTCCTGCGCGGACAAAAATTCCTTCATCAACTGATCGCCGCCCTTGCCGATCTGGTGTCGCACGGCGACAAACTCGAGCCGGTACCCTCGCTCGGCGAACGCCTCGACCCATGCCCGGGCGTGCTGGTCCACGCTGTCCACGAGAGTGCCATCCACATCGAAAATCACGGTTTTCAACATTCCTCCCATGGTTCGCGCTGCGATCGCGGTTCGGCGGTGGTAATGTGACCTTTCCAAGCAAGACATGGAAAGTTGGCCAACCGCGGCTATGGTACTACCGTGAAACTCTGGCTCCGGGTTGGCGCTGTCCTTTTGATCGTGTGGCTTCTGGCCGCCGGTACGGCGCACCTCGTGCGCTCCATGAAGCCGACCCCGGAGTCGCTGGTCCGCTACGTCGACGCGCACCCCATGGCGAATGCCTCGACCGCCGAACGCCGGCAGATCATCGACAAGGTCGTCGCGCAGCTGAACCGCCTCAACTTCGAAGAACGTCGCGCCGTCCGCACCTCGAAGTCGATCGACGGCTTCTTCCGCAACCTCACCGACGAGGAGCGGAACGACTTCCTCGACCGCACGCTGCCCGAGGGGTTCCGGCAAATGATGCTCGCGCTCAATAAAATGACGCCCGAGAAGCGCAAGCAGCTCGTCGAGCGCGCGCTCTCCGATCTCGACAAGGCCAATGCCAACGGCTCCGACCAGGCGCGACGCCCGATCGACCAGGCCCAGTCGCAAAAAATCATCAAGCAGGGCATGAGCGCCTTCTACGAGGAGGCGAATGCCGACGTGAAGATGGATTTCGCCCCCGTGATCGAGCAGATGCAGCGCACCATGCAGAGCCTGCGATGAGCAATCGCCGGGCTGCCTTCACGCTCGTCGAGATACTCGTCGTGGCGGCCATCATCGCCGTCCTTGCCGCGCTGGCCGTTCCCGCGCTGGCCAGAATCCAGGCTCAGGGGCTGGCTTCGAAATGCCTCTCGAACCTCCGCGAGATCGGGGTTGGAATAAACCTCTACCTGAACGACCACAACCAGGAACTGCCCACGCTCGAGGCGGGACGCCACAGCCGGGAAGAGGACGTTCCAGTCATCGACACCGTCTTTGCGGAATATCTCAAGGATCCGCATGTCTTCGCCTGCCCCGCAGATCCCAAACTCGCCCGCTTGACCGGCACCAGCTACTTTTGGAATCCGGCCCTCAACGGACAGCGGCTCGGGAGCCTGAACTTCCTTCACCTCGTCGACGAGACCAGCCGCATCCCCATCCTCAGTGACAAGGAAGGCTGGCATCGCTACAGCGCGAAAAAGGTCAATATCCTCTACGCCGATGGCCACGCCACCCGCGGCCTGAATTTCTAGCCCCATGCTCCGCATCGACGGCATCTCGAAAAGCTACAAGGGCCGCCTGGCTCTGCATCCCCTGTCGCTCGACGTCGCCCGCGGGGAAATCTTCGGCCTCCTCGGCCACAACGGTGCCGGAAAAAGCACGACCTTCGGCATCATGCTCGGGCAGCTCCATCCGGATACGGGCGAGGTGTGGCTGCATGAGGCGTCGGTGCAAAATCAGCGCGCCCGGGCCCTGGCCCGCGTCGGGGCCATTTTCGAGACGCCCTCGTTCTACGAATACCTCAGCGGATGGCGAAACCTCGAGCTGCTCGTCGCCCTTTCCGCGATTCCCGATCAACGACGGCTCCGCGAAGTCGTGGCTCTGGTCGGTCTCGAGTCTCGCATCCACGATCCGGTGCGAGTTTACAGCCACGGCATGCGCCAGCGGCTCGCGCTCGCGCAAGCTCTCCTGCCGAATCCCGAGTTCATCCTCCTCGACGAGCCCACCGAGGGGCTCGATCCGGAGGGCATCCAGGAAATGCGCCATATCATCCTGCACCTCCGAGCGGAACATGGCCTGACGATCATGCTCTCGTCGCACATGCTGGTCGAGGTCGAGCAGCTTTGCGACCGGATCGCGATCCTGAACCAGGGACGGCTCATCTTCTCCGGAGATTGGAAAACCGCGGAACTCTCCGCACGCCGCATGCGCTTTACCGTGAACGACTGGCCTCGCGCGGCGGAAATCCTCACCTCGCAAGGATGCCGCATCGAATCCGAAGGCATCGCCATCCTGCGCGATGAGACCGATGCCGCCGGACTCGTCCACGCGCTCGTGCAGGCGAACCTCCGTGTGGCCGCGGCCGAGCCGCTCCGGCTTTCGCTCGAGGATTTCTATCACCAGCACGCCGGAACGCCATGAGACTCTTCCTCCTCCAGTTCCAAGGCGAGTTGTTGAAGCTCTTCGCCCGCAAGCGCACCTACATCGGGTTCGGCGCCTTCCTCGGCATCGAGACCATCCTCATCTTTCTCCTCCGCATGGATCGGGTCGAGCGGTCGATCCGCAAGGTTCTGGATAGCAGCGGTTACGAGGGCGGCGAATACCTCTCCGGCCTCACCCTGGCCTTCATGGTGTTGATCTGGTCGGTCTTTCTGCTCGGCGCGCTCTACCTGGCTCTCGTAGCCGGCGATGTCGTCAGCAAGGAAATCGAAGACGGTACGATGCGCATGATGCTTTGCCGCCCGGTCAGCCGGCTGAGGATCGTCCTCGTCAAGGCGCTGGCGACGGTCGTCTATACCTTTGCGCTCGTCGGCTTCATCGGAGTCACCGCGCTCCTCTCCGGGCTGATCTACGGAGGCACGGGCGGCTTGTTCGCCTTCGCTCCGCTGGAGAAACTTTTCGCACTCTACGACTTCGGCCCCGGCCTTGTCCGCTATGCCAGCGCCATCCCCCTCCTCGGCCTCAGTCTGCTCACCATCTCCGCCCTCGGGTTCTTCTTCTCGTGCCTGCCGATGAAGCCGGCCGCCGCCACGATCCTGACGCTCTCGATCTTCTTCGTGGATACGATCCTCAAAAGCATCCCGTATTTCGAATCGATCCGGGAATGGTTCCTCACCGCCCGCATGTCCGCGTGGCTCCACGTCTTCGAGTACCAGATCCCGTGGGAGACGATCACCGAGGACTACATCTGGCTCCTCGCCATCGACGCAACCCTGTTCACGCTCGGCTGGGTGGCCTTCCAGCAGCGGGATTTCAAATCGTAGTCGCGCGACAAGCCCCCGGGGCATTCACGCGAGACAAAGCAATGCAGAGAGCGCTCCCCGGAACGCTCCCTGCAATTTTCGATACGGATGTATCGCGATGGTCCCCCTGGACCACCCGGCTGTCTTTTGCCGAAATCAGGCGGCAGTGGCCTGCTGGCGCTTCTTCCGGGCAAAAATGGTGACGAAGCACAGCCCTCCGATCAGGCAGGCGATCGTCGTTGGCTCGGGCACGGCCCCGGTCGTCACGTCCTGAAACGTGCCGCCCATGCGAATCTCGTCGTAGTTGGTGCCGGCACCCGCGCCGCCGAACGAGGAAAGATAGAAGCGATCCACCGACGAGAGATCGAAACCCGAGATCGTCAGGCCGCCGGAGGGATCCCCGGTCGAGGAAATGGAAGGGTCCATCCAGGCAGTCACCGAATCGCCCAGCGCGGCGCTGGTGAGATCGAACCTGATCACAAAGAGGTGCACCCCCGAGTCGTAGGCTCCCAAGCTGCCGGAAAGAGAGGCGTTGTTATTGATCCGGAACCCGAAGTTCGTCGAATTGGGAAAATCGCCGGTGCTGGCGACGCCGAGCTGGAAGGCCCGCGTGCCATCGTCGCCACCGCTATTCAATTCGAAGGCCTTGTACACCGACGAATCGCTCACCTGCATGAGGAAACTCAGGTAAACCGTGCCATTCGAATTGAAGGGATTCGTGACGTCGAAGAGACGCCCGATCCGCGCCGCGGCGGTGATGGACAAAGAACCCCCGGAAGGTGCGGCATAGCCCGGTGCGGAGTAGGCAAGGGAGGAGGCCGAGACAACATTCGTCCCATCGAACTGAGCTACCCAGGCTCCACTGAAGCCAGGCACCGTGGGATTCTGCCCAACGACCGTCACGCCCGGACTGTAGCCGGTCCCGCCGGTCAAAAAAGGATCGTTGGCCAAAAGCTGGGCGTGCAGGAGCGGGGCAAAGGCGAGGAGCGCACCGAGGAGAAGGAAGGGATTGGGGATTTTCATAGGGGATATAAGCAGTCGTTCACAGGGAAGAGCGGAAAAGGCTCCGCCTCATCACGAAGAGCGCGATCGGAACGAGAGACCCGACAGGAATTCCGAAAAAAAACTTCCGCCCCCTTAGTCGGCGGATTTGCGAAGGGAGGGCATCAAGGTCTCCGCCTCGGTCAGGAGAGCCTTCGCATAGACCCAGTCGAACCAGTACCCCTCCTGCACGCCGCCTTGCACCATCTCGTGAGAGAATTTCTCACGCACGGCAGCGGCACAGGGGGCGAGATCCGCCCGTGCCTGGAGTTCCTGCCCGAGATGAAAATGATTCATGGCCACGAGCGTCCGCGTGACGACCCCCACGGTCACACTATCCGGCGGGTGGGCGAGGAGCCGCTCGCACCAGTCCAGGCTGTCGCGGAATTCTCCCTGACGAAATTTCCAGAGCGCGACTGAGACGGCGAGCCAGCCGGAGTCGTCGCCATGGTCCAGGCTGACCTTCGCCGCCAGCGCGGCGTGCGGGGCGAGCTCATCCATCTGCCCGGTTGAAGCCGGGCGGAGGAGGCCCATGCGCAGAAATCTTTGCAGAGGTCCGACATCCGCATTGGGCTTCAGGTTTGCGAGCGCGAACGATCGAAATTTCTCGAAGCCCTCCGAGTCGCCCAGCGCCGCATACAACGAGCCGCAGGAGACGTAGTCCATCGACACGATCTCCCGATTATCGAATTCATTCACCTTCAGCAGGATGAAAAAACGGCGCGCGGCCTTCCTGGCGTCGCCATGGAGGGCCAGCCACTCCGCCACCCACCGGTAGGCGGCAATCCCGTCGAGACTGGGACGGGACGGCTCGTGATGAAGCTGATCCAGAAGATGATCGGCCTCATCCAGCCGATGCTGGTTCACCAGGACCGCGGCGTTCGCAATGCGCTCGCGATCCTCGGCATCCTCGCGGAGCTGGGCCTGGACGTGCCTCGCCTCGCGCTCGCGAAGGAAAAGATAGCTCGAAGTCCCCAGACCGGCGGCCAGCGCAAGAACCACCGCGGCACCGGCCGCGAGGTACCCGCGATTACGCAGGACGAACTTCTGAAACCGGTACCAGCGATCCGGAGGCCGGGCATGAACAGGCTCGTTCGCGAGGTACCGCTCGATGTCGGCCGCGAGACCATTGACCGTGGCGTAGCGCCGAGCACGGTCCTTTTCCATCGCCTTCATGACCACCCAGTCCAGATCTCCGCGCAAGGATGCAAAGAGTTTATTCCGCTCGACCCGGTGCAGGCGCGCGACGGATTGCTGCTCATCCTCCGGCAAATCCATCAGCACCCGGGACGGCAACGGCGGGTCGACCTCCTGCAGCACGCGGCGCATCTTTTCCAAGCCGGAGGCGAGCAGTGGAACGGTGTCGAAGGGAGGACGCCCGGTCAGGAGCTCGTACAGCAATGCCCCGAGACTGTAGATGTCGCTACGGGTGTCGATATCCACCCCGCCGGCTCCGAGTTGCTCCGGGCTCATATAGGCCGGCGTGCCGACGAGCTGATCCAGCGCGGTGACGGAGTCCTTGCCGGAGAGCCGGCCTTCCACGGCTTTCGCGATTCCGAAATCGATCACCTTGGGAACCCCGATTCCGCTTTGCCCCGTGACCAGCACGTTCGACGGCTTGATGTCCCGATGGACGATCCCCTTCTGGTGCGCGTGCTGGATCGCGGAACAGACCTGCAAAAACAGGGCGAGCCTCTCCGCCGTATCGAGCGAATGCTCATCGCAATAGGTCGTGATGCGAACACCGGTGACCAGCTCCATCACGAAAAACGGCCGGCCGTTGGCCGTGGCGCCGGCATCGAGCACCTGCGCGATATTGGGATGATCCATCATCGCGAGCGCCTGCCGCTCGAGCTCGAATCGCGCAATGACGCGCTCGGTATCCATGCCGAGGCGGATGATTTTCAAGGCCACCCGGCGCGTGACCGGCCCATCCTGCTCGGCGCTGTAGACCACGCCACAGCCTCCCTCACCGATGCGGAGCAACAGTCGGTAGCGCCCGATGCGCACCTGGGAGTCCTCCAAGGGGGGCGGGTCGGACATTTCCTCCCCACCCGATTGCAGGGGATCGATCTCGAAAAATTCGGCAGCCGGCCCCGCGGCCTCCAGCAGTTTCGTGAGCCGGTCCCGCATGCCGGGAGACTCCCGGCAGGTTTGTTCCAGGAAAGCGTGCCGGGCTGCGGGGTCTGGAAACTGCAAAGCCGCATCGAAGAGGGCCTTCTCGATCTGGCGGGGAGTAAGATCCATCGATCGTTCGCGGCGAATGCTATTCGCCGTCGCGAATCATCTCGAACAGGCACGCCCTTGCATAGGCCCATTGCCGCTCGATGGTCCGCTCCGTTACCTGGAGATTGCGGGCGATCTCCTTGTTCGTGAAGCCGCCAAAAAACTTGAGGGTCACGATCCGTGCGCTCTCGGGATCCTCCGCCTCGAGGCGGCTGAGCGCCTCGTCGATGAGAAGGATGCGATCGTCGATATCCACCACCGCGATATCCATGTCCTCCAGCCGGAGCCGGTCGGGACTCTGTCCGCGTTTCAAGCTCGCCTTCTGGCGGGAGCGGTCCACGAGAACACGGCGCATCGCCTGGGCGGCGACCCGGAAAAAATGAGTCCGGTTGGACCAGCGACGGTCCCCTGTCCGGCTCAATCGCAGCCAGGCCTCGTGCACGAGCGCGGTCGCCTGCAGGGTCTGGGAGGCGCTTTCCCGGGACATGCAGGCGGCGGCCAAATGGCGCAGCTCGTCATAGACGAGAGGAAGGAGTTCCTCCGACAACGCCCCATCGTCGCCGCCGACGGTCTGGAGAAGCATCGTAACTTCGCTCATGAAAATGCAAATTCCAAGGGCACCATATCTCTCTCAGACGGAACGCGAGAGGCGGGGATATCTCGACGCCCAGGTATCCTCCAACAGGGGCCAGTCACATTCCATACTATAAACCGGGGACCTTTCGATTTCAGCTCGATCTCTACAAATCTTCGTCGCCCTGCTGACGACAGCGCCTCCAGATATCGTGGCTCTCATCGACGACCTGCAAAAAACCAATGCAGACATCGACAGCCGTCCTCGTTCAACGATCGGGATCAGTCATCGGAGACGAGGATGGTTTCGTTTGCGTTGTTCGTCTCCGCAGCCTCCTGGAGGCTGCCCTCAAAAAAGTGCCTGGCGAAGGCATCCAGAGCAACCTGCACGTGCTCGCGATTCGGGTGGCGGGGAAGATTATCGTCCACTCCGAAGACCGGGCCGATATGACTCCCAAACCAACGGAAGAACTCAAAGGTCGGCCAGTAAGCAATCGCAGCGTCCTGCTCGATAACCTTTTGTACGCCCAGCCTGAGGGCAGATTTCGACAGGCAGTCTTCCACCAAAGCGGAAGGGGTGCGAAAGCTCCTGAAAAGCGGCACCGGGGAAACAGTGACCACGATCTGGAGTTTGGGATTCACCCCCCGGAGCATGGCAACGAATCTCCGAATCGAGTCCGAGATCTCACGCGGTCTCAAAACCCGCCAGGTACAATCATGGCCCTCTCGTGGGTTTGGCCGGATGACAAGCCGGCCACTGGCGGATTCAAAGCAGGAAATTCCCACTCCAACCGTCAGGATAAATCCCGCCGCATTCCGCAAGTCCTTCAAAAACAGCTCGCGCGCGGACGCCGTCACTTCCTTTTCGAAGAGATCGGTCGCCTGAGCGGAGGGATTTTTACTGACCAGACACTCTAGCAACAGCTCGTTCAACAATGGCGAGTTGGCCTCCTCGTGGACACGATAGGCGTGCGTCTGCACTCCGCGTTTGCCAAGAGCCTCAGCGATATTCTTCGCGAAGCACGATCCCATCGTCACCAACAGATCGCCAGGCGCGAAACGCTCTCCCTGAAGTGAATATTTGCTCCAAAGATGCAGTTCGGAAGCGGCGGCCACGTCGCCGAGTTCCTCGGCGCTCCTTGGATATTTGTGATTGAAAGAACCCACGCCTCAACCATCTATCCGATGCCGTTCCATGGCAATGCCAACTCCAGAGACTTATGTCCTCGGGCGTTCAGAAAATTTCCGATCTGGCCGGTGGAGCCGGAAAAAATACAGGCCGTCGCGACGAATGCCACGACGGCCTGCTGTTCCCCCCAGAACAATCTTACGATGCCTACTTTGACGAACGTGGGAGCGCTTTGTTCAAAATTTCTTCAAATTTTTTCCGGAGGCCAAAGAACCCCGCAATTTGAGGGCATTTTTCAGAGAAAATCCCCGGCACCAGGCATTTTCGAACCGGAGGGCGAAATTGCTCGAATCACTGAACTCTGGTTTCCAGACTGCCAGGCGATGCCTCTCGCTCTCGCCGATCTTGCCCAAGTTTTCCCCAAAATCCGTCTGATTGCGCTCGGGCTCGTCCTTGCGGCCATTACTTCGGCTCCGGCTGCGAATACGGACCTTCAGATCAAGGATGGGCAGAAGGTCGCCTTCCTCGGAGACTCGATCACGGCAATGGGCTGGGATTCCAAGGGGGGATACGTGCAACTGATCATCGACGCGCTGGGAAAGAGCGGCATCAAGATCACCCCGATCCCGGCCGGCGTGGGCGGTAATACCTCGAAGGACATGCTCGCCCGTCTGGACAGCGATGTGCTGAGCAAGCAGCCCGACTGGATGACGCTAAGCTGTGGAGTGAATGATGTCTGGCACGGTGCCACGGGCGTCGACCTCGAGACGTACCGGAAGAACATCACCTCCATCCTGGATCAGGCGCAGGCGAAGGGAATCAAGGTCATCATCCTCACCTCGACGCCGATCAGCGAAGAGCCAAACCCAAACAACGAGAAACTCGCCGCCTATAACGACTTCCTGCGCCAGCTCGCCCAGGAGCGCAAACTGCCTCTCGCCGATCTCAGCGCCGATTTTCTTGCCACGCTCAAACCCCTGCCAACGAGCCGGGACTCCCGATTCCTCACCATCGATGGCGTGCACATGAACGCAGAGGGCAATGTCCTGATGGCGAAAGGGGTACTGCGCGCTATTGGCGTCAGCCCCACGCAGCTGGCCCAGATCGAAAAGGCCTGGCTCACCCAGCCCGACACGGCATCGGTGACGGTCTATCCCTTCGATCCCCGGCCGGACCTCGGCCTCAAGCTCGGCCAATTCCGCGCACTGAACAAGATCGCGGAGTCCCGGAAAGTCAGCGGAGCTCAATTCGTACGCTCCATCTGGCTGCGCAGCCTGAGCAAGGTCGTGCAGGCTCACGCTTCGAACCCGACCCTCGACCCGGAGCAGATCAAGAACGAGGCGAACCTCCAGCTGGTGAAGGACATCCAGGCCATCACCAAACTGCCCTAGGAACGCTCACTCGCCGGCAGGCAAGGCCGAGGCCTCTACTGCGCGGTCGAGGTCACTTTGCCCTCGGTGAGACCGTTTTTGTTGTACGCGTCGATGCGGTAGAAATACTTCACGTCGGCATTCAGGCAGGAGACGGTAAGCCTGTCGTTCTTCCCGCCCTGAACCTGGAGGTTCAGATGGAGAGCATCGGGCGCGACGCCATAGCGAATGACGTAGCCATCGGCGGTGGCAGATGGCTTCCAGGTGAACGAGACGTTGTAGGCCGGATCGAGGCGCTTGACCTGGAGATCGGTCGCGGGTGCCGGAGCAGAGCCGTTCCCCTCACCAAAGACACGGAGGTCACGGATCGCGAATTTCCCGAGTTTCGGAGAGTGTACGTTCTCGACCTTCACGAAGCGCGCCTTCACGGGCTTGGCGAGCGGGATGTAGTCATGCGGGACGGCGGTCTTGTTGGCCGACTTGTCGGCAAGAGTCTGCCAGGTTTTCCCGTCCTCGGAGGCAAGGAGGCGGTACGCGTGGTAGTCGTCGCTCTCGGGATTTTGCTGGGTATTTTGCTCGGCGAAATTGACCTGGATGGCACGAATCGTCATCGGAGCGCCAAGATCGAGCTGGAACCATTCGCCAGGATCGCCGGTCCTGGCAGACCACCAGGTGCGGACATTTTCGTCGGTGGCACGGGCGGGCGTGTGCTTGTCATCGAGGGTCGTGGAAGCCGTGGCAGCCGCGCCGGGAGACAGGACGGACCAGCCGGCGAGGAGCGAAGTTTTATTCGCATCGACAGGGCCTGATGGCACGACGATCGGATAGTCTCCGAGCTCGGTGCGGGTAAACATGCGTCCCCTGGCATCGAAGCCCGCCGGGAAGAGACCGATGCGACGCTCGAAGCCGCCGAGAACGCCAATCCACATGGTCGTGACGCGCCACCAATTCCCGTAGCGATCCTGAAAGAGGCAGCTATGGCCGGTGCTGTTGATGAAGCCTCCGACCTTCATCGCGGCGGGCGAGTAGTCGGCGAGTTTGTAAGGGCCATTGACGGCATCGGCCTCCCAAACAGCGTCACTATACCAGGGGCAGGCAGTATCGGGGACGGCATTCTGGAGGTAGTAGCGATTCCGGTACTTCGTGAGCCAGGAGCCTTCCTGCGTGGGCTCTTTCCCTTTGCCATCGCCGTCGGCACGCATGAGGGGGAGAATTTTCCCGGTATCGAGCGAACCAGGCTCGTCCCATTTCACGGTCTGGTAAGCGTGCTTGCCATAGAAGAGTCCGTAGGGAGGACGAGCGGCGAGGACGTCCGCGAAGGTCTTGTAAATCGGGATGACCTGGAGGCGGCTGTTTTTGACCTCCTCGAAGGTCCTGGCATCCAACTGGCGGACGTGATTCTCGTTCATGCCGCCGGATTCGTAGAGCTTGCCGTCGGTGTCGAAGAAGAGGGCGGGATCACTTTCAGGGGCGATCGTTTTGACGAGCTCCCATTTGCCGGAGTCCGGGTCGGCGGTGCGGAGGAGGTTCTTGTTCGCGAAGGTGGTGTAGTAGAGATAGTGGCCATCGGTCGCGACGGCGGGAGCGGTGATCTTGACGCGCCCGTCCTTGTCCGTGGACCCCGCGAGGGGAAGCGTATCGGCGGCGAATGGGATGAAGACCCAATGAACGAGATCGTCGGAGACGCGGTAGCCGTATCGATCCCAAGTATCGAAAAGGTAGTAGCGGTTCTTGAAGAGAACGATGACTGGATCAGCACCATGTCGCGAGCCATTGGTCTGCTCGATCGAGCCGTAGTCGAGGTTGATCGGGTTGCAAAACGTCAGTGGCTGGGCGGCGATCGACGGGTTTGCGGAAAACAACAACCCCAGGAGAGCCCAGGTCAAAAAAGAGGAACGCATGGGAAGGCAGAGTGCTCGGGGGGAGTTCATAAAAGTGAAACGCCGAGCTTCCGTGAGGAAGCCCGGCGCGTCAAACGGTTGGTGACCGAAGCGAACGCTTACGCGTTGCGGCCGATATTGTTCAGGTCCTCGAAGGAGCTGATGAGGCGCTTCGTGAAGCTGTCCTCCGCGGCGCCGACCCAGACACGGGGGTCGTACTGCTTCTTGTTCGGCGCGTCTTCGCCCTTCGGATTGCCGATCTGGCCCTGGAGATAGTCGTGATTCTTCGCCTCGTACTCGCGGATGCCGTCCCAATACGCCCACTGCAGGTCGGTATCGAGGTTCATCTTGATCGCGCCGTAGCTGAGCGCCTCGCGGATTTCCTCGCGCGAGCTGCCGCTGCCGCCGTGGAAGACGAAGTTCACGGGCTTCGGCCCGGTGCCGAATTTCTTTTCGATATACTTCTGCGAATCGTCGAGGATCGCGGGCTTCAGCTTCACGTTGCCGGGCTTGTAAACGCCATGCACGTTGCCGAAGGCAGCCGCGACGGTGAAGTTCGGCGAGACCTCGAGGAGCTTCTCGTAGGCGTAGGCGACTTCCTCGGGTTTCGTATAGAGGCTGGATTCCTCGACGCCGGAATTGTCCACTCCGTCTTCCTCACCGCCGGTCACGCCGAGCTCGATCTCGAGCGTCATGCCCATCTTCGCCATGCGGGCGAGGTACTTGGCGCAGATCTCGATGTTCTCCTCGATCGGCTCCTCGCTGAGGTCGAGCATGTGCGAGCTGTAGAGCGGCCTGCCGGTCTTTGCGAACTGCTCTTCGCTGCCGGCGAGCAGGCCGTCGACCCAGGGGAGGAGCTTCTTCGCGCAATGGTCCGTGTTCAGGATGACCGGGACGCCATAGGCCTTCGCCGCCGCGTCCACGTAGTGCGCACCGGCGAGGCCGCCGAGCACGGGACCGAGCTGGTTGTCGCCCTTCACGCCCTTGCCGATGAAGAACTGGGCGCCGCCGTTCGAGAACTGGATCATCATGGGCGAGTTCACCTCGCGGCCCGCGGCCAGCGCGGCATTGATCGAGCTCGTGCCGATGCAATTCACCGCCGGGAGGGCGAACTCATTCGCCTTGGCGTAATCGAGTAGTTCCTTGACCTCGTCCCCGAAGAGGACGCCTGCGCGAAATTTTTTGTCAGCCATGATTTGGAGCCCTTGGTTGATATACGGTGCCGTCGTTTTGCGCAGCAGGAATCGTTCGGCCCCGCAGATCGAATCTGGTCCAAAGAAAGCCTTGAGAGGCGGGATTACCCGGGGGGTAGCCGCGCCTTTATTTACCCTTTTTTCGTTTATGGCTTTCCGGCGGTGGTGCCTGGATCCCCAACCTATCCAGATAAGGCTTTTTCTCATCTGCCGTGATGCCGGACGTCGACTGCAGGAGGTCGTAAACGGCTCGGACCTCGTTTTCCCCGGATGGAACAGGATGCTTGAGGACCGCAAATCGCACCACATATCGAGCCAGGGTTTGCCAATATTCCGTCAAATTTTTCTCGATCGGCCTGGAGCTTTCGGATTCCTCCCAACTCTCCAAGGGTTGGGTCGATGCCGATGCTATGGCGCCGGAAACAGCTGGAGGGTCACGTTTCAACGCCGACTGACCGAGAGCCACTCCATCTGCGGCGCTGACCGTCTGCTGCGCCAGCAAATACCAGATCTCGGGGTTGAAAGGATTCGCATCCAGAACGCTGCGCAGCATCGTCAATCCAAGCGTCTTTTGCTCCGCAGCGGGCAGGGCTTGAAAGATGCCGACCGCCATGCGCGTGTCCATGTAGGACTGCAACCCGAGGTTCATTCCCAATGACAATCCCAGTTGATACTCCGATCCGGTCAGAAGCTTATGGTTCCGGGCCCTGCGAAAACGTTCCGCGGTGGAGCCCACATCCTGAAAAGGCCACCCCGCGTAGGTCACAGGAGGACCGCCGGCAAAGGCCTGTTCGATCACGGCGAACCATTTCCCTTCATGGTTCCGAAACGAGATGAGGTTCGAATGCTTTGGCTGGGTCGCCCTCACCGACGGCTCGCAGAGGGCACCATATGTGTCCACCGTGATGCCCGACATAACCACGCATACGCCCCCGTGTACGATCCGGTCGGGCCACGCATTCCAATGCCAGGGAGAGGGCTGCAACTCGCGCGGAATCACTCCCTCCCATTTACGATACGGTCCATAGGTGTGGTAACGCTCCGGCCCGTGTTCCCCGAGGTATTTTTCCCAGATGTAGCGGGCCTCTCCCAGCGGCATCGCCCGTGCCAGGGGCATCAGCAGCGGCCACGGAGCTTCGGCCATCGGAAACAGCGGCCAGGCTCGCGTGCCTTTCTTCAATTTCAAAGGCGGGGGCTTCTGTTCGTAGACGAAAGCCAGATAGCGCAGCCAGGTCACGATATCCGGCTCGGCCTCACGATGTGCGGGCCGCTGCCCGAGCTCGACCATGGCGCCTTTGAGCAACGTGACGTAGGACTTCGTTTTCCCGGTCTGAGCGATCAGGTGCGGCGGGGTTTTGCGCTCCTGCAGGTATTGAACCAGCGCCTCCTTCTGCGCGGCATCCTTATAGAGGTCGAGGGCGGAGACATGGTTGCGGGTCATATATTCCGCGATGACCTTCTCGAGGGCGGAACCCGTCGAGGGCGGCTCATCAGCGACCGCATCCTCGTCCTGCACGTCAGATTCATCCGCCTCATCCGCGGCGACGGGACGCGGAGCCACGGCACTATTATTTCGGTCGACGCCCATCACCCGTTTCGCAACGGCGGCACCGATCACCAACGAGCGATATTTCCGTAGAAAGTCCGGGCCCAGCATTGAGCGGAGATAAGCGTAATTCTGCAATATGCTGGGATCCGGAGGGAAGACGGAGCCAAACATAGCCTCCCGCAGCGTCGGATCGGCGTTCACCTCCGAAAGACAGCTCACCGGAATGCCTTGACCCGCCTTCAGGAGCTGATCAACCACAGAAACTTCCGCCCAATCGAGATAGGCGGCGCGGACCTCGGCGGTGAAACGCCCCCCACTTTTCCTCAAGACATCCGCCATGCCACCAGCAGGCTGGAGCGGCATCACAGGCCGAGCTGGATCCGCTATTCCAGACAGCGACATGCCCTGCAGAAAAACGACGAAGAGCCAGATCGATTTCCGAGACATGGGAGCAGAATGCGATGTGGATTAAGAAACTGCCAGTCTGGAGGATCGTCCGACTGGTTGAGGCGAAGAAAGTTTTTGTTCTACCAAAACTAGGCGACTTAACGAACGGAAGAGGTATAACGAATGTTATTACATGGCTATCGAGACCAAAGTTCGCCGCATTGGAAACTCGCTCGGGATCGTGCTGCCCAAGGAGGCGCTGAACGCGCTGAAGGTCGAGGAAGGGGCCACGATTTACCTCACGGAGGCCCCGGAAGGGGCGCTGCGCATGACGCCGGAGCAGCCGGGCTTCAATGAGATGATGCGTATCGCCGAGAAGGGAATGCAGCGCTATCGTAACGCCCTGCGCGAACTCGCGAAATGACCGAGCCAATCTGGGTCACCCGAGAGGTGATCCTCGCCACGCAGGAGCAGCTTCTACAGCGCTTCGGTGGCCTCGCCGGCATTCGCGAGGACAACCTGCTCGAATCCGAACTTCATCGCCCGCGTCATCTTTTCGGCTATGGCCAGCCTACGCTTTTTGAACTCGCCGCGAGCTATGCAACCGGCCTCGTCAAAAATCACCCCTTCGTCGACGGGAACAAACGTATCGGGTTCATGGCGGCCTACATCTTTCTCGGCGCAAACGACCAATTCCTCGAATGCGCCGAGGAGATTGTTGTCGAGCGCACGCTTGCGCTCGCTGCCGGCGCGATTGGAGAGGCGGAGTATGCGGAATGGCTGGAAAAATCCTGCGCAACTGCTCCTTAATACGCTAGCATCAACAAACTATGGGACGTCAGTGGCTCCACGCTAAGCGCGAAGTGGCCGGCCTGAAAAAAGGCCAGGC
>Ga0310811_10003835_pt1 | contig 18949 bp, 13 predicted proteins | sample YCmetagenome_FD_207642 | JGI IMG/M metagenome (GOLD analysis project Ga0310811, IMG submission 207642) | Soil microbial communities from experimental microcosm in Duke University, North Carolina, United States - YC | ecosystem: Engineered > Artificial ecosystem > Soil microcosm > Unclassified ...
GAGTCTCCCCGGGCGCACTCGAGCGTAGGCCCGCAGTTTGCACCCTGTCTCGCCCTCGCTGTGGAGGTGGCATGGGCAGGAGCTCCGTCACGCTTTCCGCGCGCGGGATCGCGCGCGACACGAACGACCTACACCGACTGCTCGTCGATAGCGTGACGGACTACGCGATCTTCGCGCTGGATCCACTCGGGTACATCGTGAGTTGGAACGTGGGCGCGGAGCGGTGCAAGGGATATACGGCCGACGAGGCGATCGGGAAGCACTTCTCAATGTTCTACCCGCGATACCTCGTCGACGAAGGATTTCCCGATTTCGGGTTGCGCACCGCGGCGAAGACCGGGCGGTTCGAGGATCAGGGCTGGCGCGTTCGCAAGGACGGGTCGCAGTTCTGGGCAAACGTCACCATCACCGCGCTGCGCGACGAGACTGGCGCCCACGTCGGTTTTGCCAAGGTCACGCGCGATCTGACCGAGCGGCGCAAAGTCGACGAAGCGCTGCGCGTAAGCGAAGAGCGCTTTCGCCTGCTCGTGGAAGGCGTCAAGGACTACGCGATCTTCATGTTGGACATCGCGGGGCGTGTCGCGACGTGGAATCGGGGCGCGGAACGGATCAACGGATACCGCCCCGAAGAGATCATTGGCGCACATTTCTCGAAGCTCTATCCAGGCGCCGACGTTGCCGCGCGCAAGCCGGAGCGCGAGTTGGAAATCGCCTCGCGCGACGGCCAGTATGAAGAGGAGGGATGGCGCGTTCGGAGCGACGGCACGTTGTTCTGGGCGAACGTCACCATTACGTCTTTACGAAATCGAGTCGGGGAGCTTGTTGGGTTCGCGAAGTTGACCCGCGACTTGACCGAGCGCCGCGCCGCGCACGAGCGCGCGCTCGATGACGCCCGGCGCGCGTCCGCGCACGAGACGGCGCGGCTCCTCTCCGAGGAACGCCAGGCTGAGCTCCGCGAGCTCGCGGACAAATTGCGGTGTCAAGCCGTAGAGTTAGAGGCGCGAACGCGGGAGGCAGACGAAGCGCGGGGGCGCGCCGACGAGGCCAATCGCGTGAAGAGTCAGTTCCTCGCCGCGATGTCGCACGAGCTGCGCACGCCTCTCAATGCCATCGGCGGTTATGCGGATTTGTTGTCCATGGAGCTCTCGGGACCGATCACCGGGACGCAGCGTGAGCAGCTTGCACGCATCAAGAACAGCCAGCAATACTTGCTCGGGGTCATCAACGACATTCTGAACTTCAGTCGCATCGAAGCAGGTCAACTGTCCTACCGTTTCGGTGCCGTGCCGCTGCGCGACGTCGTCGACGCGGTGCTTCAGATGGTGGCGCCGCAGGCACAGGTCAAGAAGCTCCGCTTCGAAAGCCTCAGATGCCGCCCGGATGTCGTCGCCTGGGCCGATCAGACCAAAGTCGAGCAGATCCTCCTCAACCTCGTCTCGAACGCCGTGAAATTCACGCCCCCGGGCGGGATGGTCACGCTATCGTGCGAACGCCGTGACGCCGATCGCGCGTGCCTGACGGTCCGCGATACCGGATGTGGAATTTCCAAGGACCAACAGCACACGATCTTTGAGCCCTTCGTTCAGGTGGGACGCACGCTCACGAACATGCGGGAGGGAACGGGACTGGGATTGGCCATCAGCCGGGATCTCGCTCGAGCGATGCACGGAGACATCAGCGTCGAGAGTGAGGTGGATGTCGGTTCCGCCTTCACTCTGACGCTGCCGCTGCGAACGGACCAGAAGTAGCACGGATGTCGCTCGCCGCGAATTTGCCCTGAGCTTCTAACCTTCGATCGCACGTTTCAGCGCCGCTCGAGCGACGCGGATCTGCAACTCCGCCGCCAGCACACGCGCTTCACTCTCCGCCAGCTCTGCATCCGCCGCCGCAACGGCCGCCGCCGCGTCCAACCCGCGAACGCTCCGGTCGCGCGTAACCTGCGCCACCGCACGGCGCGCATCCATCGCGGCACGAGCGACCACAGCCCCCCGCTCGGCGCGGACGACTGCCCGATACGCACGCTCCACTTCGACCGATACTCGATCTCGAGCGAGCGCCAAACCAACCGCGGCTGCTTCCTGCTGCGCCATTCGCTCGCGCAACATCGAGCCGCGCTTTCCCCAGTCCAGCACGGTCCACGATCCCTGGACGCTCAGCCCTACCGCTCGACGCGGGAGAAAGCTCACGCCATCGAGCATCGAATACGTCAAGCCGATGCCGACGTCGGGCACATAGTCCGTGCGGGCTAGCGCCACCGCGCGGTGCGCCTCCTCGAGCGTGGCGCGCGCAGCGGCAACGTCAGGACTCACCGACAGCGCCTCGGCGACGTACGTGTCGAGCGCCGTCAGTGGTTCCGTTGGCGCTTCCGGCGCCACGAGCTCGACGCGCGTGCCTGGTGGTAGCGCGAGCGCACTCCGCAGCTCGCTCTCGGCATCGGATGCCGAGTCCTCCGCTGCAGTCAGTGCAAGCTCGGCGGCGAGCGCCGAAGCGGTTGCGCCGAGCTCTCGCGTCGACATCACGATTCCCGAGGCGGCCGCCTGGCGCACGTCGACACTCACTCGTCTCGTCGCGCGCGCGGCCACCTCCGCGGAACGCTCACCGGCGCGGGCGATCAGCACAGACGCATACAGCCGCTCGATCGTCAGCCTGACATCCGCCTCGGCGCGCGCCTGCTCGGCGGCGGCACTCATCGTTTGCGCCGATGCGAGGCGCTGCGCCTGACGGATGCGCCAGAGTTGGGTCACCGGTTGCGTGATCGAGAGCTGCGCGTACGTGAGCGCCGTTGCGCCCTGATCGAAGCGCTGATCCAGCGCCGGCAGCGGCGCGCCCGAGGATTCATTGCCGAGCGCACCGCGCGGCACGACGATGGTGGTCCTTCCACTCGTGCGCATGTGGTTTCCAGTCACCGCCACGCGAGGCAACACGTCCGACGTGGCGCCGCGCTCGTGTGCCTCGGCCGACGCGAGGCGCGTGCGCGCAAGCCGAGTTGCATTCCCCTGTTTGATCGCGAGCGCGATCGCATCGTCGATCGTGAGACGAACAACAGATGAGGCACTCGCAGAGGCTGGATCCTGGGCGCTAGCGCCTCGTGACGGGATTGCGAGCCCCAGAACGGCGATCAGCAGCGCGGCGCCCACGGCGCCGCTCATCGCTGCGATTCCCGCTGGAAGTTTCGCGGAGCTCGGCAGGGCAACGCCGGTGTCCAACATTTCATGCGTGTGCCGAGCCGCACGACGCGCCTCGCGTCGCTCGACCACGACGTAGAGCACGGGCACGAGGACGAGAGTGAAGATCATCGACACGACGAGACCCACAGCGATCACGCTCGCCATTGGTGACCAGAGTGGAGAGCGCGACAGAATCATCGGCGTGACACCGAGCGCGGCGGCCATCGTGGTGAGAAAGATCGGACGCAGTCGACGGCGTCCAGCGAGCAACGCCGCGGTTTCGATGTCCACTCCGCCGCGCCGCAGCTCGTTCGCGTAGTCCACGAGAATGATGGCGTTCCGGACCACCACGCCGGTGAGCGCGTTGAGTCCGAGGTTCGCCGTGTACGTGAACGGATTGCCGGTGATCACGAGTCCGATCGCCGCGCCAACGACCGCGAGCGGGATCGACGTCATGATGACCAGCGGGTGGCGCACCGTGCGGAACTGAAAGAGGAGAATCAGAAAGACACCGATGAGCGACGCAAGCAGCGCCACATTCACCGCGCCCTGCACCTCGGCCGAACCCTCCTTCTCGCCGCCGTACTCGATGCGCATTCCCGCGGGCAGTGTCAGCGCGGCGATCTTCGGCGCCGCCGCCTTGAGCACCACCGATGGGAGGATGTCCGGCTCGGCGAAGCTTCGAACCGTCAGCGTTCGAACACCGTTGCGTCGAACGATTCGGCTCGCGCGAAATGCCGGCGCAACGTCGGCCACTTCTCGAACGGTGACGCGGGCACCGGTCGTCGGCGACAAGACCGTCGCACCGCCGACGTCATCCATGCCAGAACGCTCGGCGTCATCGAGTCTGAACGTGACGTCGAGGTCGCGCTTGCCCTCCCAGAACGTCGAGACGGGTGCGCCGGCAAAGGCCCCGGCGAGCTGGGATGCGACGTCGGCATCGCTGAGCCCCAGACGTGTCGCCGCTTCCGGCCGTACACGCAAGCCGAGCGCGAGCTCTTCATCGCGCCAGTCGGTGTGCACGTACGCGCTGCCAGGCGTGCGCTCGAAGATCCGCGCGATGCTGTCGCCGTAGGCGCGGAGCGCCCGCGAATCGTCGCCGATTAGGCGCACTTCGTTCGGCGCGGCGAACACCGGGCCCTGTTGCAGAGGCTTCACGTACACCCAGCCCTCCGGCACGGCTTTGTTGGCGCGGGCGTGAAGCCGACGAACGAGCGAATCGGTCGCCTCGGGCGAGGCCGTATTGATCAGCAGTTCGCCGAAGTTGGGCGTCGGCGGCTCGGGGTTGTGATTGTAGTAGAAGCGCGGCGCACCACCGCCGGCGAATGCGGCGACGGACCGCACGCCTGATTCGCTACGCACCGCATCGGTCAAACGGCGCAGCGCCTCGTCAGTGCCGGCGAGTCGAGTGCCGGCCGGCATCCAGAGATCGACGATGAGCTGATCGCGCTCGTTCATCGGGAAGAAGCGATACGGCACCGCGGACATCAGCGCGAGGCCCGCGACGAACGCGCCGACGGCGCCGACCATCGTGAGGCGCTTTCTCGGCATCGCCACGCTCATCGCGCGCTCATACGCCGATTGCATGACGTCCAGCGGAGTGCGCCGGCGCCGTGTCGTTTTCGTCGCATCCGCGCGATGCAGGCCGGTCTTGACGAGCGTCAACGCGAGCATCGGCGTGAGCAACATCGCGATGGCGAACGACACCATGAGCGCGATGGCGACGGTGAACGACATCGCCCGAATGAACTCGCCGGGCGCACCGGGCAGGTACGCGAGCGGGAGGAACGACGCGACGATCGTGAGCGTCGCCGCGAGCACCGGGACGGCAAGCTCGGTCGGCGAGCGCCACGCGGCCTCCAGCGGGCTCATGCCGTGGTCGAGCTTCTCGACGTAGTTGTCGACGACGACGATGGCGTCGTCCACCACGATCCCGAGCGCGACGACGAGTCCCGCGAACGTGACCTGATGCAGCTCGATGCCCACGGCGTTGAGGATCGCCGCGGTGATCGCGACGGTGATCGGAATCGCGACGGCGGCGATGGCGGCGACGCGGAGTGGTAGCAGCAGCACCGTCACAAGGATCACCGCGGCGAGTGTGATGAGAAATTCGCGTCCGAATTCGACCATGCGATGCTGCACGTGGGCCGGCTGGTCGGCGATCGGTTGGATGATCAGATCGGGTGGCAGCGTCCCCCGAAGCTGCGTGAGCTTCTCGCGAACCGCGTCGCCGAACTTCACGATGTTGTGCCCCTCCTGCATCTCGATCGCGAGGAGCACCGTGCTCTCGCCGTCGACGCGAACGACGAATTGCGGGTCGGCGTATCTGCGATCGACCGTCGCGAACTCGCCGAGATGCAGGGGACGGCCGTCGCGCGAGCTCCCGACGAGTAGACGCGAGAGCGCGTCCTCGCTCGGCAGGAGACTGTTCGCCGCGATCGGCACGCGTCCCGCGTCACCCGCGTCGATCGTTCCCGCGTCGATCACCGCGGTGCGCGAACGAATCGCACTCGCGACCTGGACCGGCGTGATGCCAAAGCCCGCGAGCCGCGCATTCGTCGTCGAGACACGAAGCTCCTCGCGCTGTTCGCCGATGCGATTGATTCGTGAGACCTCTGGGATGGTGCGGATCGCGTCGTCGATTCTGTCGAGGTATTCGCGTAGCTCTCGAGGTCCGTAGTGCGGTCCGCGCACGGCCAGCAGCATCGCGACGACGTCGCCGAAGCTGCTGTTCACGATCGGACCCTGGACGGTCTGCGGCAGCTCGACCGCGCGCAGCTCGTTCATGTCGTGGCGCAGCATCGCCCAGAAGCGATCCGGATCCTTTACCCACTCCTCGAGCTCCACGTTCACGACGACGGCGCCGTCGCGCGAGGTGGAGAAAGTCTTCAGCTTGCGCACCTCCTCGTGCCTGAACAGTCGTTCTTCGATCTTGCGTGTTATCTGGTCCTCGACCTGTTGCGCGCTGGCACCCGGATACCGCGCGAGCACGAGCCCGGTGCGGATCGTGAGCTTTGGATCTTCGCGGCGTGGCATCGTGAGAAGCGAGATGACGCCGAGGAGCACCGCGAACCCGGTGAGCACGATCACCAGTGAGCGATTGCGGAGAGCGGAGCGAACGGGATTCATGGCTTGGCGCTCCCGGTCGTCGTGCTCGGTCGAGCACTGGTGAGCAATTCGACGCGTGCGCCGTCGCGCAGACGGTGCTGTCCTACGACGACCACCCGATCGTTCATCGTCAGGCCGGACGCGATCTCGAGCGAATCCCCGCGCGCCGTGCCTGTCATGACACGACGTGCATGGGCGCGAGGCGCGTCGCGATCGACGACGTACACGAACGTGGCTCCGTTGGCGCCGTCGTCGTGGAGCACGGCGGCCGCGGGCACTACGAGCGCCGACGTCGTCTGTCCTGTCGTGATCGTCGCCTCGGCGATCATCCCGGCGCGGAGGCGCCGCATGGGATTCGGTACGGAGATCTCGACGGTGTAGCTCCGTGTCGTGGGATCGGCGACCACGCCGATCAGCGATACGCGACCAGGGAAGGCTGCGTCGAGCGCGGGAATTCGAACCATCGCCGACGCACCGGCGGTGATGTGTCCGACGTCGGCCTCCGGCACCCCCACACGCACGCGAACCGGGTCGAGGTCGACGATCGTCAACACCCCCTGACCCGGCGCCACCGTCGCGCCGACTTCGATCGCTCGATGCGCGACCGTTCCCGTGATGGGAGCGACGAGTCTCGTGTCGGTGAGATGCTTCTTCGCGAGCTCGGCGGCCGCGGCACTCTGACGCGCGGCGCTCTCGAGGTGATCCATGTCGGCCGGCGCGATTCCGCCGGACGCGAGCAGCGGTTGGTTCCGGTCGCGATCGCGCGCGGTGCGATCCGCTTGCGCGGCGGTTTGCTCGAGTGCGAGACGATAGTCGGTCGGGTCGAGCGTTGCGATCTCCTGACCCGCGCGCACGGTCTGTCCTTCATCGGGTCCGACCGAGACGACCTTCCCCGCCACCTGAAACGCAACGTCGACTGTGGTGTTGGCGTTGACGATGCCGCTGGCCGTCGTGGACCAGGCGCGCGCCGAGGCCACGACGGGGCGGGCGATGACTGGGACGGCGGTGCTGTCTGCGTCGCTCGTCGCGCTTGCGGCGGTACGCACGCAGGCGGATATGCTCGAGGCGAGGATTGCTGCTGCTGCCACTGCGGTGATGCGGGATCTCATACACCCTCCAGATAGTAAACAGCGATAGTACTACTAACATTGTTAGCTCTACGACAAAACGATCCGCCTCAGGTCATCGCTTGGTTTTTCAGCCGAGGGTCAGCGCGCTAGTCGCCGCGCCGGCGCACGCCGCGCGGACGAACGCGCGGGACGCTTGATCGCCTCGGACTTCACGAGGCCTTCGAGCGTCGCATCGATGAGCCGGTGCGCCGTTTTCCGCGCATCGCGCCACTCGATCCAACCCGCCGAGCCTTTGATGTTCTGCAGCGCCACGACGCCATGCGCGCTTGCCCAGGCGAGTTGCGTGATCTCCTCGGCATCGGTGTACTCTGGGCGGAACACGCCCGCGGCGAGTCCGTCCTTCACGGTCTGCTTCAGGTAGGCGTACGCGTTCCGCTCCGGATCGTCTTTCCCGACGTCCTCATTGTCCGTCACCAGCTGGGGCGTGAGGAACATGAACCGGAAATGGCTCGGATGGTCGACGGCGAAGTCGGCATAGACGTACCCGATGTGCCGAAGCCGCTCGACGGGATCCAGCGCGCCGAACGTCGCGAACGCGCGCGCAAGGCTGCGGAGCTGACGGTGGCACAGCTCCGTGATGATCGCTTCCTTGTCGCGGAAGTGCGCGTAGATGACGGGAGGCGAGTACTCGATGGCGTCGGCGAGGGCGCGCATCGTGACGCCTTCGATGCCGTCCTTGGCGAAGACATCCAGCGCCGCGTCGAGAATTCTCTCGCGGACCTGTGTACGCTCGCGCTCTCGTCGTTCCTTGACGCCCATGGATCCTCCGTAACCTGGTTTAAATAGCTAACAGCGTTAGGCAAATACGTCAAGGGTCGGCGAAAATCGACCCGTGGGGCTCGAGCCGGTCCGGGCTCCTCCGTTCCGCGTCGCTTGGACTCCGGTAGGGGAGCGTGGCGGACGCTGGTGTTTGGAGAACATTGCTTATAGTGTACTCATGCGCGCCGCCGGGGGCCGCCACCCATCCGACCCTACGCCGTGCGAGGAGTCTTCACGTGACGCGCCTGCCGCATCCTTCCATCGCCCTGTTGGTCCTGGCGCTCATCGCGACCGCGGGCTGTGGCAACTCGAGGACGGTCGCTCAGCGCCTCGACGCCTGCCCGCTCGCGCAGCGCGACTCCGCATTGCTGGACGGCGGGCCGGTGTATCGCGACTGTGCCGTCGAAGTGAAAGCCAAATTCATCGCATCGAGTGCCACGCGCATCGACTATAGCCCACCGACGGGGGCGAAGAGTAGCTGTTCCTCGGTGGAGGTGCAGATGGTCGTCGACACCGCAGGCAAACCCGAGGTGTCGACCGTGCAAGTGTTTCGCGCGAATGATCGGCCGTTCGCGGATGCGGTGCTCGCGACCGCCGGGTCCTGGCGATTCGAGCCAGCGATGTTGCAGGGCGCGCGCGTCCGACAGATTGTCGTCGAGAAGCGCACGGTGATGTCGATGCTTGTCGCCGTTCCGGCGGGACAAGGGCCGCCGCGGTCTCCATCTCGAGGCCAAAGACCCGTCTGCTAGCAGTGATTTGCACTCAGAGGTGATGCCAGTCCGCGTCGAGGATGCGCTGGTACGCTTTGGTGTCGGTCATCAGATGCACGAGGTCGAGATCGAGGAGGCCGGCCTTCGCTTCCGACTCGAGTATGTCGATGGCTTTTTCGACTGGAACCGCCGGCTTGTACGGTCGATCGGGTTCGGTCAACGCATCGAACATGTCGGCGATCGTGATCAGGCGCGTCTGAATCGGAATTTCGTTGCCGTGCAGCCTTCGCGGATACCCGGCTCCGCTGAGCTTCTCGTGGTGCCCGTACGCGTACGGGGCCAGGTTCTTCAGGTCTTCCGTCCACGGAATGCGTACGAGGAACTCGTAGGTCTGACTGACGTGCGACTCGACCTCGGCGCGCTCTCGAGCGTCGAGCGTCCCCTTGGTGATCTGGAGAAAGTGCAGCTCCTCTTCAGTGAGATAGGGCGCCGTCGTCCCATCGGGGAGCGTGAACGTGCGACGGGCAATGTCGCGCAACTCGGCCGCCGGCGGCTGATCCGTCACTGAAGGCTCGTTCGCTTGCGCCACGATGCGGCGCGCCTCCGCCAGCCGCGCCAACTTTTCGGCGAGCGTTGGACCGGAGCGATCGCTGTGTCGGCAGTCCTCGAGCTCCAGAGTTCGATGGATCAGATCGAAACGCGCATTCACTCGCTCCCACAATACGGGCGAGAGCTTTTTTGCCTTCAACAGGATGTCGTCTCGAAGTGCGACCTTTCCGAAGTCGTGCAGCAGGGCGGCAAAGCGAAGCTCGCGCATCTGCTTGCCCGTGAAGTGCACGTCGCGATACGGTCCGGTTGCGGCCTGCTCGACGGCGCTCGCAAGCTCGCTGGTCAGCGCCGCGACGCGGACGGAATGCCCCGACGTCGCGGGGTCGCGCTGATCGATCGCCGATACCGACGCTTTGACGAAAGCCTCCAGCGTGCGCTCGATTTGCGAATACAACTTGAAGTTCTCGATCGCGACTGCCGCCTCGCTTGCCAGCGACCGGGCCAATCGCAATTCCCTGGCGGTGTACGGGATCACATAGCGATCGGCATCCTCCTTTGTCCTGATCCGCGCGGTCGGATCTGTTTTACGATTGACGAAAACGAGGATTCCAACGCGATGGCCCAACTGATCGACCATCGGTGCGATCAACATCGACTTGCGGTGATAGCCGAATGCCTCGTCGAACTCGCGGTTGTTGATGAAGCCGGCGTCCGGCGGAAGGTCGTACGCATCGGCCACGACGATGGTTTTTCCCGTCAGTGCGGCGTGGCCGACGATACTCATGCTGTCGATGGGTACGGTCCGACCGCGAATCCCTGGCATGTCGCCCAGCGAGTCGAACTCGTATAGTGCGAGCCGCAGACGTGGAACCTCTCCTTCGGGCTCCTCGGCGAGGATCAGAACGCCGCCGTCGCTGTGCGTGAAGCGCTTGCCCACATCCAGAATCTTGTGCAGCAGTGTGGGGCGATCGTGCTCGTGCATCAGGCCCATCCCGAGGTGAAGCAACTCATCGAGCTCGGAATTCACCTTCGCCATGTAACGCCATCGCCGCGTGGCTTTGTGCCGGGCGCAGGCCAACTCACACGAGGCTTCGAGCACTCCAAGTCTTGCCGCCGGGTCGCTCACGCCGATCATCGAAACCCGGGCCCGGTCGCCGAGCGCCGTGGCCGCTTCTTGGTCTGCGGCGACGACGACGACGCTGCGGTGCATCCGCCGAAATCGCTCGACATGACCCAGCATCGACCGATCGACGATCACAACGGCGACGTCCGGAGGCGGATCCGCCGCGAGCAGTTCTTCTACTGGACGCCAGTCGGCGGTCCCGGTGATTGCCGGCGGCTCGCCGCCGTGATACACCGGGCATCCAAGCGCGCGCGGCTTGCCGTCGGCCGAGGTGGGCATGACGTCAAGAAACGCACTGGACGTGCTACCGGCGCTGATCGCGTTCGCCGGAAACGGCTGGAAGGGTAGGCTCTTGGCCCAATGGTAGCGAGTCTCTACGGGAAACGATCATCAAGCCGCCATGGCGGAAGACTCATCCTCCAAGAAACCGCTCAAATCGGTCGACTTCGCCCCGGTCGTCGCCAGCGGCGCAGACTCCGGCTCAGTCTCCGTCGAGCTGTCGTCTCGGCGAACTGGGATGTCGTTTCAGCGCACCAGGATGAGCGCGGATCGGACATTGATGAGTGTGATTCGGACGTCGCTGTCGCTGATCAGCTTCGGATTCACGATCTATCAGTTCTTCGAGCACCTGAGAGAGTCGAGCATCGTGACCGGCGGACACGCCGCGCGGAATTTCGGAGCGACCCTCGTCTGGCTCGGCGTTGCCATGATCGCGGTCGGCATCGCTTTCCACGTCCAGTTCATGTTGGAATTGCGGAAGACGCGACGCGAGTTGGCGGAAGAGGGGCTCATCCACGCCCAGAGTCGATTCCCGCCGTCGTACACACTTTCGGTGGCGATCCTTCTCCTCCTGGTTGGGATCGCTGCGATATTCAGTGTGCAATTCCACACCGGTCCGCTAGGCTAGACGCGGGCGGCGTGCGGCGCGCGGCGGGTGGGCCAGCCACAGTAACCGTCTACGGGCTGATGTGCGTGCGCTGCAAATGAGCGTGATGCGAGTCACGCATGTGGTGAGCCCGCTACAGTGATCGTGATGCGCATCACGCGAACCTGGCGGGTTTGCGCAACACGAGTTCGATTCCGCTCGTGTGGCTTGCTTCCTTTCACGATGCCATGAAACGACCCGGTTCCGCGGTACTTCAGGATCCCGCCTTCAGAGCGCTCAAGCGACTGACATCACCCAGAAAGGTTCAGGACTTTCTCGACCGGATTCCGATCAACATGGAGCCGGACGGGGAGACCTGCACCTCACCGCGCCTCACGCTACAGCGGAATACTGCGCACTGCCTCGAGGGCGCCCTCGTCGCCGCGTTGGCGCTTTGGATTCAGGGCCAGCGACCGTTGATCATGGACCTGAAGACGACGGACGATGACGTCGACCACGTGGTCGCATTGTTCAAGCAGCATGGCCACTGGGGGGCAATCACGAAGACCAACCACGCGGTGCTTCGCTATCGCGAGCCGATCTATCGCACCGTTCGTGAGCTCGCGGCGTCGTACTTTCACGAATATTTCCTCCCCACCGGGAAGAAGACGCTCCGCTCGTACTCCGTGCCGTTCGACCTCGCCAAGTATCCGACCGACTGGATCACCTCGGACGCCGATCTCTGGGCGCTCGAGCGAGCCATCGACCGCTCGTCCCACCGTCCATTGCTCACCCCGAGGCAGATCGCCGGCCTGCGCCGAGCCGACGCGATCGAGATCCAAGCCGGCGAGCTCCTGGAATGGCGACGGGGGAAACGGCGGAGTCTCCGCTGACCGCGCGGTGATCTGGCGAGCGCTGCTCGCCCCAGCGACGGGCACGCGGTAAGTTCGGCTGTCGTGAGCAGGCCGATCGCACGGCCCTGGCGATCGATGCACCCACCCACCGAGGCGCTCCTCATGAAGCGACTGACCTTCGTCGTTCTGACCTGCCTGGCCGCCACTGGACTCGGCGCGCAATCGGTTCCCGAAATCCGGTTCGACGCGACCGCCGACTTCCTCAAGCTGCCACCGAATGTCACGTTCGGCGAAGTGGCCGGCGTCGCCATGGATTCGCGCCGACATCTGTTCGTGTACAGCCGGACCGGCACGCGCAGCACGCTGCACGGGCAATCGTCGGCGCAGCTCTTCGAGTTCGGGCCGGATGGCTCGTTCATCAAAGAAATCGGAAAGGACCTCTACGGTTTCGCCTTCGCGCACACGGTGCGGATCGACCGCGACGGAAACATCTGGGCGACCGACGAAGGCACGAACATGGTGATGAAGTTCAGCCCGTCGGGCAAAGTGCTCATGATGCTCGGACGTCGGGCCGAGGCGGTGGAGGAAGCGCCACCGCGGTCACCCGGCTCGCCCGAGCCGCGACCGGGTTGGGGCTCGTTCAATCGTCCCACCGACGTCGCGTGGGATCTCGCGGGCAACGTGTTCGTCGCCGATGGCTACAACAACTCGCGTGTCGTAAAGGTCGACAAGAATGGCAAGTGGGTGAAGACGTGGGGTGATCGCGGCAAGGATACCTCGCAGTTCAACATTCTCCACTCCATCGCCAACGACGCGAAGGGAAACATCTACGTCGCCGACCGCACGAACCGTCGCATTCAAGTGTTCGATCCGGACGGAAAGTTTCTCCGCATGTTCTCGATCGACGTGCCGTTTACCAAGGACGTCGACGTCATGCTCGGCGCGCCACCGGGTCCGAACTCGCTCAACGTGTCCGGCGCACCGTGGGCGATCTGCATCACTCCCGGGCCCAATCAATTCCTCTACAGCGCGGACGCTGTCCCCGGTCGTATCTACAAACTCACCCTCGACGGAAAGGTCGTGGGCGTGCTCGGCGAAGCGGGGAAGCAGCTCAGGCAGTTCGGCTGGATTCACCAGATCGCCTGTCCGTCGGAGAACGAGCTGTACGTCGCCGAGCTGCTCAATTGGCGCGTTCAGAAGCTGTCGCTGCACCCGTAGCGCCACGCGTCGCGATGTCATCCAAGCAGCGCTACTACGCGCTCTACATCGACGGAAAGTGGGTCGACTCGGCATCACGTCGATGGATCGACGTGATGAATCCGGCGACGCAGGAGGTCTTCGCGCGCGTGCCCGAAGCCGACGCGGCCGACGTCGATTCCGCCATTCGAGCGGCGCGTCGCGCTTTTGACGTCGGGCCGTGGAAGGACGTGAGCGCACAGGAACGCGGACGGATTCTCTTTCGCCTCGCTCAGGTCGTGCGCGAGCATGCTGCCGAGTGGGCTCAGCTCGAGACGCTCGACAACGGAAAGCCGATCGTCGAGTCGGAGTTCGACATCGCCGACGTTGCGACCTGCTTCGAGTACTATGGCGGTCTGGCAACGAAGATTCACGGCGACGTGATTCCGGTGCCGGACAACGCGCTGAGTCTCGCGCTGCGCGAACCGATCGGCATCGCGGGGCAGATCATTCCCTGGAACTATCCGCTGCTCATGGCGGCGTGGAAGCTCGCACCGGCGATCTGCGCCGGCTGCACGATGGTGCTGAAGCCGGCCGAGCAAACGCCGCTGACGGTGCTCGAGCTCGCGCAACACTTCGAGGCGGTCGGCTTGCCGCCGGGCGTCGTAAACATCGTCACGGGATATGGTCAGACAGGCGCCGCGATCGTCGCGCATCCCGACGTCGACAAGATCGCGTTCACCGGCAGCGCGGAAGTGGGAAAGCTCATCATGCGGTCGGCGGCCGACACCCTGAAGAAGATCTCGCTCGAGCTGGGCGGCAAATCACCGAACATTCTCTTTGCCGACGCGGATTTCGAGGCGAGCGTCGACGGCGCGCTGTTCGGACTGTTCATCAACCAGGGCGAAGTCTGTTCGGCGGGAAGTCGTATTCTCGTCGAACGGTCGATCTACAAGAACGTCGTCGACGCGATGGTCGAGAAGGCGAAGCGCATCAGGCTTGGTCCTGGTATCGACCGCGCGACGAAGATGGGTCCGCTCGTGAGTCGCGAGCAGTTCGACCGCGTGCGCGAATATCAGGAGATCGGAAAATCCGAGGCAAAGCTGGCCATTGGTGGTGGACAGGGACACGGTGATCCGCTCGATCGCGGCCTGTTCGTCGAGCCGACGATCTTCTACGACGTCGACAACAGTGCGCGAATTGCGCGCGAGGAGATCTTCGGGCCAGTCGCGGCGGTCATTCCCTTTGATGACGAAGACGACGCGATTCGTATCGCGAACGATACCGACTATGGACTTGCCGCGGCGGTGTGGACACGCGACGTGTTTCGGGCGATGCGAACGGTGAAGCGACTTCGCGCCGGCATCGTGTGGGTCAACCACATGCAGCCGACGTTCGTCGAGGCGCCGTGGGGTGGGTACAAACAGAGCGGTATCGGTCGCGAGCTCGGTCGCTGGGGCGTCGAGGAGTACCTGCACGTCAAACAGGTGCACATCAACCTGAACGAACAGCCGATCGGCTGGTACTGAGGGGCGTCGCGGGAAGAGTTCGCTATCGCGCCAGGGCCGCGCAGCGTAGTTTCTTGGCACTCTCACCGGGAGCGATCCATGTCCGTCTCACGCCGCTCGTTCGTCACCACCATCGGCGGGGGCGCCGCCGGACTTCTTGCCTCGCCGATCATCAATTGGCGCGGACACGAGGACTTGATCGCGCAACAAGGCACGCAGGGCGGTTCGGGCGTGGCGGAGCGACGCGCCGATCGCCTGCTTGCGTCGCGGCCGGGCATGATCCGCATCGACAGTAACGAGAATCCCAATGGCCCCGGGGCGCGCGTCCATCAGACGATCATGCAACATCTGGCCGACGCCAATCGCTATCCGACCAAGGCGGAAGACGATCTCATCGCCGTGATCGCCAAGTTCCACGCAATCGCACCCGAGAACGTCATCCTCGGCTGCGGGTCGGGTGAGCTGCTCCGCGCAGCGGTCCAGGCATTCACGTCGCCGACGAGAGGCCTCGTGTCGCCCGAACCGACCTTCGAAGCGCCGGGGAACTTCGCCAAGTTCATCAACCGTCAGGTGGTCTCGCCAAAAGTGGATTCCAAGCTGCGCCTCGATCTCACTGCGATGTCCGACGCGGCGCGTGATACCGGTTTGGTCTACTTCTGCAATCCGAACAATCCCACCGCGACGGTCCACGGAAAGAGCGACGTGACGTCGTACGTCGAGCAGGTCGGCCGCATTTCGCCCGAGACGACCATCCTGATCGATGAAGCGTACCACGAGTACGTCGAGGATCCTTCGTATGCCACGGCCATCCCGCTGGCGCTGACGAATCCGCGAGTCGTCGTCACGAGAACATTCTCGAAAGTCTTCGGCATGGCCGGAATGCGCGCCGGATACGCCATCGGTCAGCCCGCGACGCTCAAGAAGATCTCGTCGTGGTTGCTCGGTTCCAACGTGAACCAGCTGGCGCTCGCCGCCGCGATGGCGACGGTGGCCGATACGGCGCACATCGCCGCCGAACAAAAGAAGAATCGTGAAGCTCGCGCGTTCACTCGGAAGTTTTTCGAGAGCGCCGGCTACACCGTTCACGCCGCGGAAGCCAACTTCATGATGGTCGACGTCCGCCGCGATGCGAAGGCGTTCAAGCTCGAGTGTGTAAAACAGAAGGTCGCCATCGGCCGCGCGTTCCCGGCTGTCCCGACCTACGCCCGTGTATCGGTGGGCACGATGTCGGAAATGCAAAAGGCCGTCGCGGTGTTCAAAACGGTGCTGAACACCAAGGTCGCGTCGTCGCACTGACCTGTAAGGGTGTTGTCTCACCACTGACTGACTAACGCACGCGGTCGCAGATTGACGAATGCGCCCACTCCCACTCCCCGCATTCGTCGCCATCGCCGCGTGTTCGACTGTCGTCGCGGCTCAGCAACCGCGCGTCACGACCGGGACGGTGCTCGTCGCCAATCAGCAGGCGGCGAGCGCCACGATCGTCGATGTCGCGACGCAGACAGCCACCACTCTCGACGTCGGCGCTGGTCCGCATGAAGCGGTCGTGTCGCCCGACGGCAAATGGGGCGTGATCACGATCTATGGCGTCGCAGGCGCGCCGGGAAACCAGCTCGCCGTCATCGACATCGCAGCGAAGAAAGTCGTTCGCACGATCGACCTCGGCACCTACACGCGGCCGCACGGCGCATCATTTCTGTCCGGGCAGGCAAACACGATTGTCGTGACGTCGGAGACGACACAGAACGTCGTTCTCGTCGACATCGCGCAGGGACGAGTCCTCGGCGCCGTGCCGACGCAGCACCCGGGATCGCACATGCTCGGCGTTGCCAGCGACGGCAAGCGGGCGTTCACGGCGAGCATTCAGTTCGGCGGGATCAGCGAGATCGATCTCGAGACGCGCGCGTTCGTGCGCGACCTCCAGGTATCGGAGTCAACGGAAGGCGTCGCGGTTGCCCCCGACGGCAACACGGTGTGGCTCGGCTCGCGTACACTCGGGACCGTGAGCGTGGTCGACACGAAATCGTGGACATCGGTCGCCACACTGACCGGGTTCGGCATGCCGTACCGGATCGGTATCTCGCCCGATGGATCCCTCGCCGTCGTGTGCGACGCGAAGGACAACAAGATTCACATCGCCGACGTGCGCACGCGAAAGCTGATCGGTGAGGTGGCGACGCCGGGCTCACCACGCGGCGTGAAGATCGCCTCGGATAATCGCACGCTCTTCGTGACGCTCGGTCCCGAGAACTCGCTAACCGCGGTCGACCTCGTCGATCGGAAGGTGCTGTGGACGGCCCCGGTGGGAAAGGCGCCAGATGGGGTTTGGTACGGGCCGGCGATTCGCTGACAGCCGAGTCTCAGCCCGCGTAGTATGCGTCGATACACCACGACACGGCGTGATCGACCAGATCCTTGGAGATGTGCTCGGCGCACTCCGGCGCCTGCTCCAATCCCTCGTGGACGGCCGATTTCACGAGTACGATTGACCGCTCAGGGCTGACACCGCCGGCTCTCAGCGTCGAGACGTAGTTCGCCACCGCGATGCGCATCTGACTGCGGCTTCGACCAACCTTGGCCATTTGGCTGTCGTCGGCGCACAACGGCACCTCGTAGTGGCCCAGTTCGTCGGCGGCGCCAAAGAACGCGCGCGTGTTCGCGGCGACACGGGCCGCGGTCACGACGTCGCCGTGGTCTCCGCGCGCGGTTGCGCGGCGCTCTGGTCGCGGGACCGCGATCGGTGCGGGAAGCTCCCGTTCGAGAAGGGCCAAGATGCTTTCATCGTCGAGCTCGGCCCACGACCGAGGAAAGCTCCAGGCCCGGCGGACAACTCCTTCACTGTCGAAGATCAGGCAGCGATCGCCTCGCGCTCCGGGGATGCCGGTCGCATCCATTTCGCGGACTCGCCACGCAATTCCTTGGTGTCGGAGATCTCTCACGCTGTCCTCGGCACGCGGGGAATGGAACCGAGGGTTTTCCCGCGCATTGTTCATGCTCGGGGGAAGAAACTGGCTGCGCATCCCGAGCAAGAATCCTTGCGCCTGATAACCTCCGTGAGGGGACGAGCCGCCCGCGCAAGGCTGGCGGACGACTTTCGAGGGCGGTAGCGTGTTGGGCAAATGACCTCGCGCTCCCTCCTACCCGCGGCGCTGCTGCTGTTCGGGTGCAGGCTGCACCGGCAGCCGGTCGCGCCCGAGCCCGCGCGCGGGCCCGCACGCGACAGCCTGTTCCAACTGGATCAGTCTCGCGGTGACACCGTCGCGGCCCGAGGCCCGATTGAGGGTATGCTGGCGCTGCTCGACACCGACGTCGTCTATCTGCGCGACGGCGTTCCGGCTGCCTACGCCGGGGCGCGCGCGCTTTTCCTGGCAGGGACCCGACCCAACTCTGGCGGATTCACCTGGCAGCCGCTCGGCGGAGGCGTGTCATACGATCTCCGTTACGGCTACACGTTCGGCATTGCGGCGGACGAAACGAAGTCCGGCACCAGGCTCGAGCGCTACATCGCGTTCTGGCAGCGTGCACGCGAGCAGTCCTGGCACATCGTCGCGTACGCCGAGGTCAACGGGCCACCCGCCGTCGAAGTCGACCTGACCGCCGATCAACTCTCGCCGCCCGTCCGGCGGCTGTCGCGCGAAGCCGCGGATGCGTCGGCGAGGCTACGTACCGTCGACAGTCTTTTCTCGGATCTCGCCGATCGGATGGGGGCTGCGTATGCGTTCTCTAACACCGTGGCGCCGTACGGCGCGGTATTCGGCGGCACGCGACTGGTCGTCGGGCCCGAGGCTGTGAACGAGTTCTTCCTTTCGCAGAATGGCGGATCGGCGCTTACCTGGCGACCCGTTTATGGCTCGGTGGCCGGGTCGGACGATCTCGGCTTCACGACGGGCGAGTACGTCGCAACCGGCCGTGGTCCATCGGGCGCGGCGGTGCAGCGGTTCGGGAAGTATCTCACCGTGTGGCAGCGGCAGCGGGACGGCAGTTGGAAATTCGTCGTCGA
>Ga0310811_10003836_pt1 | contig 18948 bp, 17 predicted proteins | sample YCmetagenome_FD_207642 | JGI IMG/M metagenome (GOLD analysis project Ga0310811, IMG submission 207642) | Soil microbial communities from experimental microcosm in Duke University, North Carolina, United States - YC | ecosystem: Engineered > Artificial ecosystem > Soil microcosm > Unclassified ...
TCCTGATGAGTTGCGTTGCAGTTTGAGCACGGCTGGCTGACAGAGTTCATGCTCAACATGCGCGCTGACGGTTTTCCCCTATCAACTGGATGATTCCGCACGCCCACGTGTCGGAAAGCGGGCGCAAGCGCTCAGATATCCGCTTCGCGTTTCAACAACTCGCGTTTACGTTCGACGCCCCAGCGGTAGCCGGAAATGTCACCGTCGCGCCGCACCACGCGATGGCACGGGATAGCCACCGCGATGCGGTTCGCGCCGCAGGCTTGTGCTACGGCCCGTACCGACTTGGGCGAACCGATGCGCTCGGCTAGCTCGGTATAGCTGACCGTCGTGCCGGGCGGGATCTTGCGCAGTGCCTGCCAAACACGTTCCTGAAAAGCGGTACCCCGTACATCCAGAGGCAAGTTCATGCCTAACGCAGGCGCTTCGATGAAACCGACGACTTGGGCCATCAATTGTTCGAACTCGGGATCGCCCCCAATCAGGCACGCCTTACGGAACAGGTCCTGCAGTTGGCGGACCAGGGCTTCGGGATCGTCGCCGAGCAATATGGCGCAGATGCCGCGTGCGCTTTGCGCGACCAGGATAGCGCCGAGCGAGCATTGTCCGACGGCAAAGCGGATTTCGGTGTTAAAGCCGCCGTCGCGGTAGTCGCGTGGGCACATGCCCAGCATACCCGTCGAGGCTTCGTAGAAACGGCTGTTTGAATTGAAGCCGGCGCCGTAAATGGCGTCCGTGATCGTTCCCGATTCGACCAGCTCGCCGCGAAGCCGACGGGCACGTGAGGCACTGGCGTACTCTTTCGGCGTGAGGCCGGTCTCAGCCTTGAAGACGCGGTGGAAATGAAACATGCTCATGCCGGCCTCATCCGCAAGCGCTTCCAGATTCGGTAACAACTCGGCACTTTCTATCGAACGACAGGCTTGTGCGACCAAAGCAGCTCGCTGAGCGGCGGCAACGGACCGGTCCGCCGACGCGCGCCGGCTCGGCCGATAACCGGCAGCTTCGGCTGCTTCTGGCGTGTCGAAGAACTCCACATTCTCGCGTTTGGGCAGGCGCGCGGACGAACCCGGCCGGCAGTAGACGCCAGTGGTTTTGACGGCATAGACGAATCTGTCGTCGACCACCGAGTCGCGCGCCCGGACCGCCGCCCAACGGATATCGTCCAAAGAAGACGGCAGTGGCGAAACTGACTGTTCAGGATGGCGGGAATTCATGGCGGTGTCCGTGTGAAGGTTCATTGAGGACACTGTAAAACGGAATTCGATCGCAAGAACTCCGTTTCTTGTCGTTGAAATCTTCCGAGCGGTCAATCGGGAGACTGACCGCCCCGCACGTGCAACGCCAAAGACCGAACCTTCAGCGGCGGGACTCCGCCGTGACATGGGCCGAGCCGGCCGAAGGCAGTTCACCCCAATTCAGGAGGATCTGTTGAATGCTGCGCGCATAGGCATCGCGGAGTTTGGGCGATTCCGAGTGGTACGCGCCGATCGCGCGCCAGGTGTTGCCGTATTTCACCATCTTTTGCTTCAGCAGCCAGGCGGCGACATAGATGTTCACGCAAGGATCGGTGAGCGCCCCATGCGGTACGCCCTGACGCGCCAGGTCACCGAAATGGATGGAATTGATTTGCAACTGACCGACGTCGATCGAACCGTTCGCGTTCCGTGTGATCGCCGTCGGGTCTCCCTTCGATTCGACCCACGCGATAGCGCGCAACACGGCAGGGTTGACGCCTTGATAGACGCCCGCCTGGTCAAAGCAATCGTCGGCGCGCGCCACGCCGCATGACAACGACAAGGCCAGCGCTGCATAAGCACGCGCCCGCGCATATCGGGAGCGCCGGCGCAAACCCGCCGCGGCGCTAAAGTCTTCGGAGGACACGCGTCATGCCTCCGCTTGATGGCGACAGTTCATGGTTGTTTCCGGGGTTCCAGTCGGGATTCAGTCGGGAATCAGTCGGGATTATTTGAGCAAGGCCTGGTCGAGTTGATGTTCGACAGTATCCAGGTACGCATGCGAAGCGTCGGAAACGATCAGACGAACGGTCGGGCCGGCGCTTTTACGTTCGTGTGCGTGCCAGATCCTTTTCCGCCATGTCGGCTTGGACGGCGGGTCGTCATCCTGAGTGGTCGACGGCGGCAGCATAGCCAGCGACGGCAGCGGCGGGTAGACCTTGTCCGCCGCGGCGGGGGTGGGCCCGGCCGGCTGAGTTTCGACCTGGCCAGCGAACGAGGTGGTGGTTAGCAGGAGGCTCAATGCCAGTACGGTAAGGCGGTGCATAAGCTTTGCTTCCTTAGGGTGCTGGCTTGATCGACACGCTATACGACTGATTCATGCCGGCCGTCAGGTTTTCGAGGGTGACTGTCGCCGCGCGCTGCGAGGGCACACCTTTCCAGATGGCCTGATTGAGATAAGGGAAGTCCGACGCGAGCGCGGTGACGAGAACGGTCGTCGGCTGGTGCTGCTGCGCCGCCAGCGTACCCGCTTTGGCGAGCACTGTTGCAAGTTGCGGATCCCGTGCGCCCAGCGCATCAGCCGGAATGATGAAATTCATGATTTCACCCGAGGCCGGTGCTTTAGTGGCTTGCGTCGCGGTGACCGCGGGCAGTTGCGCGCATCCCGCCAAAGCGGTGAGAACCACCGAATACGCCAGCTGCTTCACAAGTCGCTCCCTTAAGTGTTGTGGGCACTATGACCGTTTTCGGCAGGCTACCGAGGAACTTGAGACGAGAACGGCACCCATTTTTGAAATGGGAGGATTTATCTCATAAATCAGAGGAATCTGCACGTATCGGCCGTGAACGGCCGTCGAGGTCCGAAGTTGTCTCGCGCCGACCCAGGCCGCTAGAAGACAACATATTTCATTACACAACGGCGCCGATCCAACATATCTCCGTTACATTTTCGCGCTAAAGTACTGACCGCGAATCGAAATCATTCTTATTTCTAAAACACGCCAGTCGAAACAGGCGATCGATGAAAAAAACTTTTGCAGCCGCCGCATGCATGGCGGGATACGCCTGCTGCGCCCATGCGCAAAGCAGCGTCACGCTGTTTGGCTTGATTGACGCGGGTCTCTCGTACACCAGCAACCAGCAAGGCCACCCGGCGTGGCAGGCAGGCAGCGGCAACACCACAGGCAGCAACTGGGGTCTACTCGGCAGCGAAGATCTAGGAGGCGGCATCCACGCAATCTTCCGGCTCGGGAGCGGCATTAGCGTGATGAACGGCTCGTCGCGCCAGGGCGGCCGCGTGTTCGGCTATCAAGCCGACGCCGGACTCGCAAATGACCGTCTGGGTACGGTGACGCTCGGACGCCAGTACGATTCGGTCGTCGATTACCTCGCTCCCTTGAGCTTCACGGGCCGTCGTCCCGGCGGCAATAACCTGTCGGCACATCCGTACGACAACGACAACCTCAACAATTCGTTTCGCGTCGACAATTCAGTCAAGTTCACAAGCATCACGTACGCGGGCATCAACTTCGGTGCGCTCTATGGGTTCTCCAATGAGGCGGGGGGCTTTTCCGACAACCGGCTGTATAGCTTCGGCGCATCGTACGACGCCGGCCCGTTGCATCTGGCGGCCGGCTATCTGCAGGCGAATAACGGCGGCCAGAACAACACCGGCGCGCTGACGCTGACTGATCGTACCTTCGTCACCGCCTTGCAGCGCACTTACGGCGCGGGCGCTGCTTATGCGATAGGCGCAGCCAACTTCGGCTTCGTCTGGACGCGCACACAGATCGGCGGCCTGGACACGATCAACGGCGCGAATAGCTTGGGACTCGCTCAGAACGGACAGGGGGCGAGCTTCAATAATTTCGAGGTCAACGGTAGCTATGTGCTGACGCCCGCGCTCAACCTGACGGGCGAATATACGTACACGACCGGAAGTCTATCCACCGCGAGCGGACAGCATCGTCCGACGTGGCATGAAGTCTCGGTACGAACCGATTATCTGCTGTCGAAACGCACCGACATCTATCTGCAGGCAAGCTATCAACACATCAGCAGCGACGGCTCCGGTCTCACCGCGGACATCAGCGGCCAAACGCCGTCGTCGACGAACCAGCAGCTGGTCGTTGCGGCCGGCTTGCGGCATCGGTTCTAAAGTCTCATTGACCTATATCGCCCGTCGCGCGCGCTATGATGCATCTTGGATGACGTTTAAACGGTTTCGATTACCTCATTGCACAGCGAAGGCGGCCAATGAAAACACACAGGATTGCGGTTATCGCGGGGGACGGCATCGGCAAGGAAGTGATGCCGGAGGGTCTGCGCGTGGTTGAAGCGGCGGCACGGCGGTTCGGCATCCCGCTCGAATTCACCGTGATGGATTGGGCCAACTGCGACTACTTTGCGCGGCACGGTGAAATGATGCCGCCAGACTGGTTCGATCAGTTGATGCCGTTCGAGGCGATTTTATTCGGCGCCGTCGGCTGGCCGGCGACCGTACCCGACCATGTCTCGCTATGGGGCTCGCTGCTGCGCTTCCGGCGCGACTTCTCTCAATACGTGAACTTGCGTCCGGTGCGGTTGATGCCCGGCGTGCCGAGTCCGCTCGCCGGACGCAAACCGGGCGATATCGACTTTTATGTAGTGCGTGAGAATACGGAAGGCGAATATTCGTCGATCGGCGGTCGCATGTTCGAGGGTACCGAGCGCGAGTGCGCAGTGCAGGAAGCGGTCTTCTCGCGCCAGGGCGTCGATCGAATTCTCAAATTCGCTTTCGATCTGGCGCAGAGCCGGCCGAAAAAACACCTGACTTCGGCGACCAAGTCAAACGGCATCTCCATCACGATGCCGTATTGGGACGAGCGCGTCGAGGAGATGGCCAAGCGTTATCCGGACGTGCACTGGGACAAGTACCATATCGACATCCTAGCTGCGCGCTTCGTACTAAGCCCGGAGCGTTTCGACGTCGTGGTCGCCTCCAATCTGTTCGGCGATATTTTGTCGGATCTGGGTCCGGCCTGCACCGGCACGATCGGCATCGCGCCTTCGGCGAATCTGAATCCCGAACGCCAGTTTCCGTCGCTGTTTGAACCGGTCCACGGTTCGGCGCCCGATATCTACGGCAAGAATATCGCCAATCCGATCGGCATGATTTGGTCAGGCGCGATGCTGCTCGATTTCCTCGGCAACAGTAGCGGCAATTATCGCGATGCCCACGATGCGATTCTGCAAGCCATCGAAACGGTGCTGCTCGGCGGTCCGCGCACGCCCGATCTCGGCGGCACGGCGAATACCACCGAGGTCGGCAAGGCCATCGCGGCAGTCTTGCGATAGTGGGCGGATCGCCCTATCGTTCCGCCAGCCTTCATTACAGCCGAAGGCTGGCCACCGCTTTTCCACATGGTGACACCCGACAAGTGGTGGAAAAATAAAAACCCTCGGTCCACTTCCAGGGCTCGCCATGATCGAATTTTCCGCGCCGCGCATAGCGGCCATTGCATTGACATTTTTCGTCGCCGGCATCGTCAAAGGCGTAACAGGCATGGGCTTGCCGACCGTCGCAATGGGTCTTCTGGGAACGATGATGCCGCCGGTCGTGGCCGCTTCCCTTTTGATCCTGCCGTCATTCATTACCAATGGCTGGCAATTGCTGGCCGGGCCGCGCTTTGCCGTATTGGCAATGCGGCTGTGGTCAATGATGCTCGGCATAGCGGTCGGCACCGTTGTCGCGGCGTCGCTCTTGACGAATGACAGAGCCGCAGGATGGACCGTATTGGGGCTGGGATGCGCCTTGATGCTTTATGCGGCGTCGGGGCTTCTAGCTTTGCAATGGTCGGTGCCGGCCAACATGGAGCGCCTTTTGTCGCCTGTCATGGGTGCTGCGACGGGCTTGGTCGCCGGCAGTACAGGCGTGCTCGTCATGCCCGCGGTCCCGTATTTGCAAGCGCTAGGCCTAACCAAGGAGGACCTGATTCAAGCGCTCGGCCTGTCGTTCACCGTTTCGACAATCGCACTGGCGATTGGTCTGGCGCGCGGCGGCTCGTTTCAGCTTGCGAACATCGAAGCGTCTTGTCTCGCTGTTGCGCCAGCTCTGTTTGGTATGTGGGCCGGCCAGCAGATTCGCCTGCGGGTCAGCCCTTTGACTTTTCGACGATGGTTCTTCATCTGTCTTTTCCTGCTAGGCCTACAGCTTGCGTTCCAGCGCTTCGTTTAGCGTGCGCACCGGCGGCACCAACGCCCTACCAGCGCAGCGCCACGACATGCCCAGCAGGAGCCCGCGCCGGTTCGTTCATCCTAGACAGACCTTTCATGTCGTTATGGATCTGTCGGCAAGTAGAAATGAAATTGCCTTTGTACGTTCACAAACCGGTGTTCCAATTCGGGGACTTTTTAATACTGCCAACGACCTCGGCATTCGTCACGCCGGGCGCGGCCACATCAAGTCACGCTGCGCAAAAGCATAGCAATAGCGCGCGGCGCGCTGAGACCACTCGAACCACTCTCTGGAAGCCCCACCCCATGTTTCGTCGAGCCTTGATCGCTGTCCCGAGCTCCGCTTTGGCGCTCGCGCTGGTCGCCTGCACTGGCAAAACCGCCCTTGCCACGGCTTCTGCGCAAAACACCATCGCTACGGCGACGCCCATCAAGCATCTCGTCGTCATTTACAGCGAAAACGTATCGTTCGACCACTATTTCGGCACCTATCCGAATGCCGCCAATCCGCCTGGAGAGCCTGCCTTTAAGGCGGCGCCGGGAACCCCGTCCGTCAACGGTCTGAGCACCGCGCTTCTGGCGAGCAATCCGAACTTTACCAACCGCGCCAATGGCAAAAGCGCTTCGAATCCGTTTCGGCTCGACCGTACGCAGGCGGCGAGCGCCGACCAAAACCACACGTACACGGCGGAGCAACAGGCGTATCACCATGGCGACGCCGACCTCTTTCCGAAGTACACCGGCAAGGGATCGAGCGGCGGCGCCGGCGCATTCGGCACCGCAGGCCAGGTGATGGGTTACTACGACGGAAACACCGTGACCGCACTCTGGAACTATGCGCAAAAATTTGCGATGAGCGATAACGCGTATACGTCGACCTACGGTCCGTCCACACCGGGCGCGCTGAACTTGGTGTCGGGTCAGACAAACGGAATGCAAATCGTCAAGACCAGCAAGGCGCCGTTCACCAAAACCGCTTCCTCGTACTATGTCAAGGATGGCCAGGGCGGTCTTACGATGATCAACGACGTGGACCCCGGCTACGACGTGTGCTCGAGTACGACGGACCAGGTCATGATGACCGGCAAGAATGTCGGCGATCTGCTCAACGCCCAAAACATCACCTGGGGCGGTTTCATGGCCGGCTTCAATTTGGCGAAAACCAACGCCAACGGCACCACCGGCTGCCAGCGCAGCACCATTGCGACGGCGGTTGGCCGTGCTGCGGCCGACTACATCCCGCACCACAATTGGTTCCAGTACTACGCATCCACCGCGAACGCGCAACACACGCGTCCCAATTCCCTAGCAGCCATCGGCTACAGCGTGCGGACGGACGGCAATACTCCCGAGCCGGCCAACCACGAGTACGACTCGGATGATTTCTTCGCCGCCGTCAAGACCGGCAATTTCCCGTCCGTGAGCTTCCTGAAGGCCCCGGCATCCCAAGACGCCCATGCGGGCTACTCGGACCCCTTGGACGAACAGGTCTTCGTAACGAAAGTCATCAACTTTCTGCAGCAACAGCCCGATTGGAAGAGCACGGCAGTCATCGTGACGTACGACGATTCGGACGGCTGGTATGACCACGCATACGCCCGTCCGACCCATGCCTCGTTCGACGCGCAGGCGGACCAAGTCAGCGGTCCAGGCACGTGCGGCACGGGCCCTGCGCCGCTCGGCGTGCACGGCGCGCCCGTCAACGGCCGCTGCGGCTATGGAACGCGCCTACCGTTTCTGGTGATTTCTCCGTGGGCCAAGGTCAACTACGTTGACCACACGCCGATCGTCGAAGCCTCCGTGCTGCGTTTCATCGAAGACAATTGGTTGGACGGCAAACGTATCGGCAACGGCTCTTTCGACGCGACGGCGGGCAGCATCATGGGGATGTTCGATTTCAGCGCCCATGGCGGCAACGATGCCAAGCTGTTCCTCGATCCGACGATGGGGACGCCTGTCGCGTCCGTTCCGGCGAACCTCGACTGACTTTTCCGTCTCGCCTTTGAAGCCGACCTCCCCTGCCCGCTTGCTCCCGCGATGCATCGGTCGCATCGGTCGCGCCGCCATGCGGCGCGGTACCGCCACTGCCGTGACCGTCATCGGCTTTACGTCTTTCGCATTGCTCTACCCGGCGAAAGCACCGCACGCGAGTAGTGCAAATGTCGAAGACTGGAGCGGCGTCAATCGCCACCCGGTATCGCTTCAGCGGCCGCCCGCGGCCCCGCTTAGCGCCGTTGCCGAATTGGGGAAACAGGTTTTTTTCGACGCCTCGTTGTCCGCTTCCGGTCGCCAATCGTGTGCGTCATGCCATAGCCCTGAACGTGCCTACGGTCCGCCCAATGACCTGGACGTGCAGCCGGGAGGTCCTCATATGACCCGGCAGGGCTACCGCACGCCCCCTTCGCTGATGTATCTCTATCAACAGCCGAACTTCAGCATCGGCCCGGACAGCGGGGAAACGGACGCGACGGTCGATATGGCTCAATTGGCCGCACAATCGGCGGGCGTTCAGAAAGCCCAAAAAAACGCGGGTTCCGCTCCGGCGGCGCAGGCGTTGGTTCCTCAAGGAGGCCTCTTCTGGGATGGCAGAGCCGATACGCTGCAACAACAGGCGTTAGGCCCGATGCTGGACCCGGTTGAAATGGCCAATACCAGCATCGAAGAGGTATCTCGCAAACTGCAAGGCAGCGCCTATCGCGAAACGCTATTACAGCTGTTTGGCCCAACCCTGTTCCAAGATCCGCAGCGCGCTGTGGCGGAGGCCATGTTCGCAGTCGCCCGCTATCAAGTCGAGGACGCGTCGTTTCACCCCTATACAAGCAAGTACGACTACTGGCTCGAAGGCAAAGCGCGCCTGAGCGCCGCGGAGTTGCGCGGCATGCACCTTTTCAATGACCCGAACAAGGCAAACTGCGCCGGATGTCATCTATCGACTCCCAGCCGCGATGGGATTCCGCCGATGTTCACCGACTACCAGTACGAAGCGCTCGGCGTGCCCCGCAACAACAAACTCCCCCTGAACCGGAACCCGAATTTTTTTGACTTGGGCGTGTGCGGTCCTTTCCGGTCGGACCTCAAAGCGCAAACGCAATACTGCGGAATGTTTCTTACGCCAACGCTGCGTAATTCCGCCACCCGGCAAGTCTTTTTCCACAACGGCATTTATCACTCACTGGACCAGGTCATGGCGTTCTACAACGACCGTGACACCCATCCAGGCCGGATTTATCCGCGCGGACCCGACGGCAGGATCCAGAAATACGACGATATCCCCCCGCGGTATCGCGCCAACGCGGACACGAAAGATGCACCGTTCGACCGCGCCTACGGCGACAAGCCGGCCATGACCGACCAGGACATTCGCGACATCATCGCTTTCTTGCGGACGCTGACGGATGGCTACACGGCATCGGACAGCGATCAGCGCATCACGAAAATCCCTGGCCCTGCGCCTTGAATCCGAGCGCCCGTAGCGACCCCGCGCCAACGCGCGGAACGCGCCGCCCCGCGAGTTATCAATTAATCGCCTACTACAACAGGACCGATCGGTGGCCGTATTCATTCGCGTCACGTAAGGTTCAATTGATAAAATCCGCGTCCAAAGCGCCTCGGCGAGACACCGAGTTTCCGCGGTATCGAGTCATTTCGCGTACGATACCGGGTTAAATTTTGAAACAACATATCGAAACTATGAATTCGACTTCCGTTTATGTGGGTCGCGATGTGGCAGGCCGCGACCAATTGGAGACACAAACCTACGCCAAGGTGACCCGGCGCCTGCTGCCTTTCCTGTTTCTCTGTTATGTGGCGGCTTACCTCGACCGCGTCAACGTCGGTTTTGCCAAATTGCAAATGTTGAACGACCTGAAATTCAGCGAGACCGTCTATGGTCTTGGCGCAGGCATCTTCTTCATTGGCTATTTCTTTTTTGAAGTACCCAGCAACATCCTCATGCATCGGGTGGGGGCTCGTGTCTGGATCAGCCGCATCATGATCACCTGGGCAATCGTCTCCGCGGCGTCGCTGTATGTGACGACGCCGACGGTGTTCTATGTCATGCGCTTCTTGCTTGGCGTGGCCGAAGCCGGCTTCTTTCCCGGTATTGTCCTGTACCTGACTTACTGGTACCCCGCGCAACGCCGCAGCCGCATGAACGCGTTGTTCATGATCGGCATCCCGGTGGCCGGCGTCTTCGGCGGCCCACTGTCCGGCTGGATCATGCAGTCCTTCAATGGTGTACACGGCCTGTCCAATTGGCAATGGCTGTTCGTGCTCGAAGCCATTCCGTCGGCCGTGTTGGGCGTTTTCACGTTGTTCTGCCTGCCCAACGGCATTCGCGCGGCAAAATGGCTGACGGAAGAAGCCAAGCAATTGCTGGAAGAAAACATTGCCCAGGACGGCACCGGCAAGGCGCATCACTCGCTGTCGAGCGTTTTCGCGAACGGCAAAGTGTGGCTCATGGCCGCCATCTACTTTTGCTGCATGATGGGGCTCTACGGCGTCGGCTTCTACCTGCCGACCCTGATCAAGAACGCCGGCGTCAAAGGGGCGCTGGAGGTGGGCCTGCTGACCGCCATTCCGTACGGCTGCGCGGTGGTCGCCATGCTGCTCATCGCCAAGAGTTCGGATCGTACCGGCGAACGCCGCTGGCATTTTGCCATCGCCAGCGCCATGGCCAGTTTGGGACTGCTTCTCAGCACCATTTATGGCTCCAATGTGATGATTGCAATGGCCGCTCTATCGCTCGCCACGGCCGGTTTGCTCGCCACCATGCCTGTTTTCTGGACCTATCCGAGCGCCATTCTCGGCGGCAGCGCCGCCGCGGCCGGGATCGCCATGATCAATTCCATCGGCAATCTGGCCGGCTTCGTCAGCCCGTCCATCATCGGCTGGATGAAGGATGTGACCCACAGCACCAACGCCGGGATGTATGTGGTCGCCTGCGCACTGTTTCTCGGCGCAGTCCTGGCGCTGTTGCAACCCCGCGCGCTCGTGAACAAATAAGTACGCCTCCATGGGACGTCCAGTGCCCGTTCGGAGCAGTGGACGCGTCTGCTCGACTCTGGCTCGGCCGCTGGCCGGCCAGTCAGTTCGATCCCGGGTCCTGTATCGCCGATCGGTCCAAGCGACGATGAACTGGCCGGCGCGCAGATGGCCGGTTGAAAGCTTGACTGGATAGAGTGTGACTCGGACTGCTTCGACGCATGCGGCATGTCGCACCACCACGACGCCACAGGCCGTGATTCCATTTCCCATCACAAAGGACATGCATGACAGGACAATTCCCCAAACTCAGCCGGACCGTGCGCCTTGCTATCGGCAGTTCGCTCGCGACGATCGTCGGCACGCTGGCATCGCATGCGGCGCTAGCGCAAACGACGGCGCCCGCCGCGCTACAGCCCGCTGACGCCACGCACACGGTCGCCTCGCTGTCGGCATCCGGTGTGCAGATCTACACCTGCAAGCGCGATCGGAACGGTCAAACCGCCTGGACCTTTACAGCGCCGCAAGCCGACCTCTACGACGCCTCGGGCAAGCTCGTCGTGAAACACTACGCCGGACCCAGTTGGGAAGGCCTGGACGGCAGCAAGGTCACCGGCAAGGTCATGCAGCAGGCGCCGAGCACGGGCGAGCCGGGCAGCATTGCGCAGTTGCTGTTGCGCGCGACCAACTCGGGCCATGCCGGGCTCCTGGCGTCGGTACGCTATGTTCAAAGATTGAATACGCAGGGCGGCGCCGCGCCCTCTCAACCTTGCACGCAAGAAGGACAGGAAGGCCGCAGTCCTTATATCGCGCAGTACGTGTTCCTTGAGTAACGCCGGGCACGGCATCCGCCGACCGGCGTCTGCTTGAGGGCACGTCCAGCGGCAGCGCTGTATAGAATATGTAAGGCAGGCGCCCTGCGTTATGAAGCCCGATGCCGTGCACTATTCGCTGCTGGCCGATGTTGTCCTGATCGCGCATCTTGCGTTTGTCCTGTTTGCGCTGTTGGGTGGCGCACTGGTATTGCGCTACCCGAAGGTGCTCTGGGTTCACTTGCCAGTGCTGATCTGGGGTGTCGTGGTGGAATGGGCGAACTGGATTTGCCCCTTGACGCCTTTGGAGAATCATCTTTTGCGTCTCGGCGGCGAGGCAGGTTACGCCGGCGGCTTTGTCGAGCGCTTCGTCTCGCGGATTCTGTATCCTGAAGCGCTTACCGTGCCGCTCCGTTACACACTGGGTGCGTTGCTGATCGCCGTGAATATGGCGATCTATGGGCGTGTGCTGGTGCGCAAGCGCCGGCAGGCTCGCATTTTCCGCGCTCGATGACGTGCGACAATCTGACGCGCTCAGTTCTACACTTCAAAGTGGATCTTGAACCGATATCGCCTCGGAGACACCCATGCGCGCAGCGGTTCCTTTCGACACGCGCCGCGACGCCGGCGCACAGCTCGCGGATGCGCTCGCCTCCTATCGTGACCAGGACCCGGTGATCGTCGCGCTGCCGCGCGGGGGCGTGCCGGTCGGTTTCGAGATAGCGCGCCACTTGCACGGCACGCTCGACGTGCTGCTGGTCCGGAAGATCGGCGCACCCATGCAGCCGGAACTCGCGCTCGGCGCACTGGTCGACGGCGATCCGCCGCTAGCGCTCTGGAACGATGACATCGTCGCGGAACTCGCTCCCGGCCGGGCTTACCTGGATGCCGAACAACACCGCCAGGCGGAGGAGATCGCGCGACGCCGCGCGCTGTATCGCGACAATGCGCCGGCCGTGCCGCTCGCCGAGCGCACCGTGATCGTTGTCGACGACGGGGTCGCGACCGGCAGCACGATGAAAGTGGCGCTGCAGGCGCTTCGCGCGCAGCAGGTCGTGCAACTGGTCGTCGCGGTGCCCGTCGCGCCGCGCGACATCTGGTTGTCGATCGCGCAGCAGGCGGACGACGCCGTATGCCTGGCGTTGCCGGAGCGCTTCGGTGCGGTGGGCTTCTACTATCGCGATTTCGCGCAGCTTGACGATGCCGAAGTGATCGAGTTGCTCGTCACTGCGCGACGGCAACCGAACTAGCGCAGCCGGCCGCCTTGGCGTCTTGCTTGGCGTCCGCTTCGAGCCGGCCATCGGGCAACCGGCGAAAGAACCGCGCGCAACTGGTGGCAAATGGTCGCGATGCGCACCAGGAGGGCCGCCGAGACGCGCCGCCCATCACTGTCACCCTATCGACGCCATAGTCCATAGAGCACGTTGGTGATATAATCGCTTGTTGCAGCGCAACAGTTCCGTCTTTCTTGCGCGTGGTGAGCGCGGACGCGGCGGTATGCGGGCAAAGGCAATGCACGGGCACTGCAGTTGCGACATCAGAGCCCAAAACAAGTTTGAAACAAGGTCAATCCGAGCCCAGATTCGCGAGCCCAGATTCAGCCCCCGTTCTCGATGGAGTTACGCGTGTTTTCAAGACGCATCTTCCGCCCGTTGCTTGCCTTCATGCTGTTGGGCAGCACTGGCGCATTCAATGCCGCTCAGGCGCAAACCAGCCCCCAACCGAAAGCCCCCGACACGATGGAGGCGCGCGTCGCTGCCTGTGCCAAGTGTCATGGCGACCAAGGTCAGGGCACCGATAACGACTACTTTCCGCGTCTGGCGGGCAAGCCCGCCGAGTACTTGTACAACCAGCTCGTCAATTTCCGCGACGGGCACCGCAAGTATCCGCCCATGAACTATCTGGTCACGTACCTTTCGGACGAGTACCTGCACCAGATCGCGCAATACTTCTCCGACAAGCGTCCGCCTTATCCGACGCCCGCGGCGCCGACGGCGTCCGCGGCGACGCTCGAGCGCGGCCAGCGGATCGTGATGCGCGGCGACCCCGCCAAGCAGGTGCCGGCTTGCGCGTCATGCCACGGCGCGGCGCTGACCGGCATGCAGCCGGCGATCCCGGGTCTGCTCGGCCTGCACGCCGACTACATCAGCGCACAGCTCGGCGCCTGGCGCTCCGGCGTGCGCCGAGCGGCGGACCCTGACTGCATGCACACGGTCGCGACCCGGCTCAGCGACGCCGATATCTCCGCCGTCGCCAACTGGCTCTCCACCCGAGCCGCGCCGGCCAATCCGGTGCCCGTCGCCGCCGGCTCGTTAAAGATGCCGTTAGCGTGCGGCAGCGAAGCGCAGTGAGCGACACGAGAGAGATCAACATGAACCGCAAGACTGTTTTAGCCCTGTCGGCTGTCGTCGTGGTGGTGGTGGCGGCACTGATTCCGGTCCTCTGGTCCGGCAGCGAGAAGACCACTCCGGGCGAGGCCGCGGTCGCGGCCACGGCAACCGACCAGGCCGCGCTGATCAAGCGCGGTGAATACCTCGCGCGCGCCGGCGACTGTATCGCGTGCCACACCGCGCGCGGCGGCAAGCCGTTCGCCGGCGGCCTAGCGATGGTGACGCCATTCGGCACGCTGTACACGCCTAACGTGACGCCGGACGACCAATACGGCATCGGCAAGTGGACCAGCGACGATTTCTGGCGCACCATGCACGCCGGCCGCGGCAGGGACGGAAGCTTTCTGTATCCGGCTATGCCGTTCGCCTCGTACACCAAAGTCACGCGCGCCGACTCGGATGCCATCTTCGCGTACATGAAGTCGGTGTCGCCGGTCGCGCAACCGAGCCGCCCGCACGAACTGCGCTTTCCGTTCAATCAGCGTCCGATTCTGCTCGGCTGGCGCACGCTGTTCTTCCGTGAAGGCGAGTACAAGCCGGATCCGACCAAATCGGTCGAATGGAATCGCGGCGCGTATTTGGTCGAAGGCCTCGGCCACTGCTCGATGTGCCACACGTCGATCAATGCGCTGGGCGGTTCGAATCAAGCCGCGGCGTTCGCCGGCGGCCTGATCCCGCTGCAGAACTGGTACGCGCCGTCGCTGACGTCAAGCAAGGAATCCGGGCTCGGCGATTGGCCCTTGCATGACGTCGCGGACCTGCTGAATACCGGCGTCTCGAATCGCGGCGCGGTGTTCGGTCCGATGGCGGAAGTCGTGCACAATAGCTTGCAGTATATGAGCGGCGACGACATCAAAGCGATGTCGGTCTATCTGAAAGACATCCCGCAAAAGGACGAGGCGCCGGAGAGCCTGCAGCTCGAGACCTCGGCCAAGTTCGGCGCCGACCTGCTGATGCAAGGCAAGAAGATCTACCAGGACCAGTGCGCGAAGTGCCACGCGGAGAACGGCCTGGGCATGCCGCCGCATTTCCCGCCGCTCGCGAATAACCAGTCGATCCAGATGCAGTCGGCGGTCAACCCGATCCGCATGGTGCTCAATGGTGGCTATCCGCCGAGCACCACCGGCAACCCGATGCCCTACGGCATGCCGCCGTTCGCGCAGTCGATGTCGGACCAGGAAGTCGCCGCGGTGGTCACCTATGTGCGGATGTCCTGGGGCAACCACGGCACGCCGGTATCGCCGCAGCAGGTCAACGACCTGCGCTCCGCGCCGCTCGACTGAGCGTCGCCGGCTCGCGTCGGGGGCGCGGTCGCCATAAAATGGCCGCGCCCGTTCGTTCCGTTCGAACTATTCCCGCTTGCACGGGTCTGGTTCCAGGTCTGGCTTCGCATGCGGCGCCGGACCCTGTTCCATCGAGGCGCCCGGCGCAGTAGTGTCGGGCGCTTACCATTTTCCTCTTTCGGCATGGCGTCAGTCGACGTGCCGCATCGATCCTGTATCACCCCGCCGGTTCGCGACTGACGCGTCCAATGCGTCGAGCCGGCATCGATTTCATCGATAATGTCTTTTGATTCTCTCGGCTTGTCCGACCCTCTCGTGCGCGCGGTCAACGAACTCGGCTACGCGACTCCCACCCCCATTCAATCGCAGGCCATTCCCGCGGTGCTCAACGGCGGTGACCTGCTAGCCGGCGCGCAAACCGGCACCGGCAAGACGGCAGGCTTTACCCTGCCGATCCTGGAGCGCCTGTCGCGCCACCCGAGCACCGCCGGCAAACCGCCGATCCGCGCGCTGATCCTGACGCCGACCCGCGAACTCGCGGCACAGGTCGAGGAAAGCGTACGCGGCTACGGCAAATACCTCCCGCTGCGCTCGGCCGTGATGTTTGGCGGCGTTGGCATCAATCCGCAGATCGACACGCTCAAACGCGGCATCGACATCCTGGTGGCAACGCCGGGACGGCTGCTCGACCATATCCAGCAAAAAACCGTCGACCTGTCCCGGCTCGAGATTCTGGTGCTGGATGAAGCCGACCGGATGCTCGACATGGGCTTCATCCACGATATCAAGCGCGTGCTGAAGCACCTGCCATCGAAACGGCAGAACCTGCTGTTCTCGGCAACTTTTTCGGACGAGATCAAGGCGCTGGCTGACGGGCTCCTGGACTCGCCCGCGCTGATCGAAGTGGCGCGGCGCAACACCACCGCCGAGACCGTGGCGCAAAAGATTTACCCGGTCGATCGCGACAGCAAGCGCGAGCTCTTGACGCACCTGATCAAGGAACACAACTGGTTCCAGGTCCTGGTGTTCACCCGCACCAAGCATGGGGCCAACCGGCTCGCCGAGCAGTTGACCAAGGACGGCATCAGCGCGCTGGCGATCCATGGCAACAAGAGCCAGTCGGCGCGCACCCGTGCGCTCGCCGAGTTCAAGGATGCGACGCTGCAAGTGCTGGTCGCGACCGATATCGCCGCGCGCGGGATCGACATCGACCAGTTGCCGCACGTGGTCAACTTCGATTTGCCGAACGTGCCCGAAGACTACGTGCACCGGATCGGCCGCACCGGCCGTGCCGGGGCAACCGGCGAAGCCGTGTCGCTGGTGTGCGTCGACGAGCACCAGTTGCTGCGCGACATCGAGAAGCTGATCAAACGCGCCATTCCGCGCGAAGTGATCGCCGGTTTCGAGCCGGACCCGAACGCCAAGCCGGAACCGATCCAGCGACGCAGCAATGGGGGCGGCAACGAATCCCGCGGCAGGAACGGACAACGTGCCGGCAACGGTTCGCGCGATCGGCAGGGCGGTGGCGGCGCGCGCGATGCGCAACCTGCCGTCCGCGCGCAGGACGGGCGGCGAGCGGAGCCTTCCGGCGACGCACGGCGCGGCTCACCGGCACGGCCGCCGCAAGGGCAAGGGCGACCGCGCAGCCCGGGCGCTGCGTCGGCGGCACAGCCGATCGGGACCGGCAATGTCAGCAACCGCAGCCATGGTGGTCATGGCGGCGCTAACAGCCAGGGCGCACGGCCCGGGACCGGACAAGCGGGAAAGCCGGCCAGCGGCAACGGTCAATATGACCGCGCGGCACGGCCAGCGGGCAATGGTCCGGCACGAGACCGGGAACCCGGCAATGGCAATGGCAATGGCAATGGCAATCGTCAACAACGCGACGGGCAGCGCTCGGCAAGCCACGGTAGCGGCCGCGCTAACGCCGGCTCGGCTGCGCTGCTCGGCGGACGCCCCAGCAATACGTCATCGCGTCCGACGCGGGATGAGCGGGACTGATTCGAGAACCTGATCGAGTGAGCCTTGATCCAGCGTCGCTGGATCAAGCGTCGCCGGCGATGTGACACATGACAACGGCCCGCCTCGGCGGGCCGTTGTCATTCTCCGCGGCTATCCGGCTATCCGGCTATCCGGCTACTTGGCTACTTGGCTAGGGCTGCCGCTACCCTGCTACGGGCTACCCGCCTAGCGCAGGAACACGTGCTGCGTGATCTTTTCCAGCGGATACTGCACGCCGGGCTGGAGCTTCGCAGGCAGGTCCAGCGGCTTCAATAGCATTTTCACGCACATCTCCGCCGACAAGTGCCGCCGCACCAGCGAATTGACGCGCGCCGCCTTTTGGCGCAACTGCACGGTGTTCTGCATTTGGTCCGGATAGCGAAAGGTGAACACATGACGCAGTGCGATCTCGGAATCCTCGTTCTTGATCTCGATGACGCGGCGCGTCAACGCACCCAAAACCGCCCAGCGGCCATTGCCTTCGATCTGGTTATATTTTTTAAAAAATTTGAGAAAATTCTTGTAATGCCGAACCTCGTCGCTGCGAATATTGTCGGTGATTTCCTTCAACACCGGATCGCTCGAACATTCGTTGATCGCACGGTACAAGGTCGCGGTGCCGGTTTCTACTACGCAGCGCGCGACCATTTCCAGCGCACGGGTTTTCTCGAAATCCTCGACCGAGCAGGTTTTCGAATATTCTTCGAAGAAACTCGCAAATGCACGGTCCCAATCGAACTCGGGCCAGACATAGCTGATGTAGGTCTTCAGCGCGCGGCCATGCTGCAGCTCCTCATGCTCCCAGTGGTCGTTCAACCACGTGGAGACTTCCGGATCGTCGTTGAAAAACTCACTAAGATTGCTCGTATAAAGATCCGAGCCACTTTCGATGAACGACGCCGCGCACAATAGCAACAGCAGATCTTCGTTCATCGCGGCTTGCGCACGGTCGATACGCGTCAAATCGATATCTTCGATTCGCCACGGCAACTCGATGCGGTGGTCGGTGTACATTTTGTTGTCCTCCGAAATCTGTACTGGGCTACATGCGGCAGTCGATCTGAAGCCGAAGTGTCGGCCGACCGAGTGCCACTGTCAATTCACCCATGCTGACAACGGTGTTTCCTATTGTTGCGTGCGCGTCATACGGGTCTGATCCCAGTGTAGTCGGTCCCACCCTGGCGTGCAGTTACAGCACTGACCTAAACAAGTTCGGACAAGTTCAATAGGAACGCTGTCGCGGGTCGGGCGAGCGCCGACGCCTTGGGCCGCTCGCCTTACAGTTGGCGATGAACAATTCGTGGTG
>Ga0310811_10003837_pt1 | contig 18943 bp, 18 predicted proteins | sample YCmetagenome_FD_207642 | JGI IMG/M metagenome (GOLD analysis project Ga0310811, IMG submission 207642) | Soil microbial communities from experimental microcosm in Duke University, North Carolina, United States - YC | ecosystem: Engineered > Artificial ecosystem > Soil microcosm > Unclassified ...
TTTTCGCGTTTTCGCGTTTTCGCGTTTTCGCGTTTTCGCGTTTTCGCGTTTTCGCGTTTTCGCGTTTTCGCGTTTTCGCGTTTTCGCGTTTTCGCGTTTTCGCGTTTTCGCGTTTTCGCGTTTTCGCATTTTCGCATTTTCGCGTTTTCGCACATATCACGCATTTCGCGTATATCACGTCTTTCGCACATTTCGCATCTCGCGCATTTCGCGTTTCAGATTCCTCACGTCTTTCGCGCATTTTGCATCTTGCACATTTCGCGTTTCAGATTCCTTGCATTTTTGCGCATCTCACAAATTATGCACATCTCGCATTCCCACACAGTTCGCAATTTGCGCACTCGCGTATCTCGCGGGTTTCGCATTTTCATGCATTTTGCGTATTTCGCATTCTCGCGTTTTCGCGCTTCGACATGCGCTACCGCGCACCTCCATGGGATCCATCGCATTCCGTTCGCATGTCCTGTCCTCATCCTCCAAGGTCCATTGGTGCGTATCTCACTTTGTTTCACTCACATTCCATCATATATGTCTTTGCATTCCCATTTATGTTCATTTATCTCATTATGTGTTTATATTACATCACCCTTGTACGTTTAGCGCTACTTACTTGGCTCCGAGGCCTGGGAACTTGCTTAGCATGCTGACACATCAGCGCATAGTTAGAGGTTTGTACTTTACTTCTCTTCTATCACTTAGACAATTAGTTGGTAGGACTTAGCATCAAAAAAATCCATCGACTTCAGATTCCATCGTTGCATTCCGCAGTAGCCTCAGGATATTCTCAAGAATCACATCTACTTCTCCTTCAGTATCTACCCTCGAGTTAGAGAGCCCCGCTTTCGCGTTTTCAGAGAGGAACGCACTTCGCGATATTTTCGCGCTTTTTCCCGCGCTTCGCGACTTACAGCGCATTTTCACGCGCCCTTAGCCAGACCAAAGCCCAGTCCACGACTCCCCTCTCCTACAGAAGAATCTTTTCTCAGTAGCAATCCCCTTGGGACGAGCTATATCTCGCGTCCAGAGGAGCACTGTAGAGCTCACATCAGGTCTAGCCCTCACCCACTCATCATTCCTCGCCTTCATCGTGCTCATTCTGAACAACATTGTTATTCATCTGGAAGATTCTGACCTTTACATTTATATTCGACATTGTGAAACCCAATCCTGACATGGTGCTTGTGATTCGTCTAGTTTCATTATTAGCTTTTACTCCACTTTCCTGTCAAATTTGAGCTTGAGCGATGAGTGAGGGTCTTTTCCTGATCACAAGCTGGCGTACGAAAATTGAAACCCTTCTTTCCTCGATAAGATCAAAAATGACAATGTGATGATCGATAGCAGATTTACACAGATTTTTGTGATTATGTGCTATATATTGTTATACATGTACTTCTCAGAGATCCACCAGTTCACTGATGGATGTATAACCACTTCAAGATGCTTGATTGATAGAAGTAAGTATTGCAGTGTGAAATCAAGCAAAGAGTGGAAGTCCTACTACTAGAGTTACTAGTACTAGTAGGTCGAATCAAAGTTGATTTCAACTTGATGACAATGTAAAGCAGTATCATGCAACATCAGGTGATGTCAGCAACTCATTTCCAACACCATGAGCTTCGGGTGTTCTTGCTACCTAAATTGAAAAATTCCATATGAAATCACTGTGTACACTGTATGTAGTCATCATGATCGATCAGGCCAGTGTGGTCTATGCGTGAATTCTAGACACTGCCCACACACTCATATCCTAAAGATTAATTTACTACCATCGCCATCATGCTTCCACCCAGTGACTCTCTGCCCGTCTGCACATAATTACTTCCTGCGCAATTAGTTTACAGCTGGGAACAAAGGTCCCACAGTACTACAGTGTCACAGTTTTCGACTGTCAAATTGTGCGTTCATCATTCCATTCCTGGTTGCTCTAGGCTTTACCTTATCAACAACACTACAGCATCTTCCGTTATGTAACTTTCAAGTTTCCTCTAGTACTACTATTAGTTGGACATAAACTGATTCGCCGTGATCCAGCACATCCCACTCCATTCATATGGACAACTCAGATGGGTAATATCATATGTGATGACTAGGAAGCAGACTCATTGCCTTTGGGTTTCACTCACCGGCCTCATGAACCACTGCCATTGATCCAATGCTACTCCTTCTCTCTCTAGCCGAGTCCTCGCACACCATCCGTTAACTCCCTCACGCTTTATTCATTTTTCCCCAGTCGCACAAGTCAAGTACAGATGGCAGATGTCATGGTGGTTGTATCCTGTGAACCAGAGCCGCTGGGTCATCAACAATCTGGGCTTCTACTCATCACAGTCATTTCTCCTCCCTCCTTCGTTGTGCTCAGATAGATGAAAATTCTCGATTGGATTTGATGATTGCAAAATCCTTGGGGCTATTAGCCATTTGAGCTCAGACGCGCTGCTTTTACTTTCCTGCATGTTTTCATCGTGTTCAACATGTTCTGCTAAGATGGATGATTGCATAATTTTTTGTGCTCAGACAATTGATACCTTAGTGATACTTTGTCAGGTATGCTTTGCTTCCCGCTCAGCACATCACTTCTATCCTCCACACATGATTTGGCACTCCTTTCCTGCAGCCCAAATTATGGTGTTGAACAGGCATTCTCGCCGATCTGACACACTCAGTCATCTGGATTTTCATGACTCTATTTCATTTCTTATTTTGGTTTACATGATAAAGCCAGTGCGATCTAATCAAAGTATGGATTTCAGAATATCATGGTTGGCGCCTTACTGATACTTTTCTAGGCGCACTTGATACCTTCCAACTTTTAAGCCCCAGTTATTTTCTCTACTCCCACTCAGCACTTCTATCTCCTTGCCACACGCATTCATTCATGAGAAGACAGAGGCATATATGCACATCGTAAGTCTCTGTTTTGAACCGTCATGCTCGATATGGTTGAGGCATACTTGAACAGACGTCGATCAGTGATATTGTACCAGCAATACCTACAATAGGAATGGACCTGGATTTCCGATGATCTGATACGACACCCAGTGTCAATAATCCCTATCGAGGACATCAACCGACAACTTTCGCCTTCACGCACGACTCATTACTACTTCCTTGCTGATGGATTACATGGGGTGGGCACGCATCTGGCACGTTTTTACTCTTATCCACCCTCAGTAATTCGGCAAAAGCCCTTGATTGACTCACAGGCACCATCACGGAGAGACAACGTGGATAAGGGCCATCTGTACCTACCTAGTGGCTTTCCAGCACGCCTTGAGCCAACTATGTAAGTTCAAAGCCGAACTTTGTCGTATCGCATCGCTGAGAGTTCATTCAATCTAGGTAAATCAAACAGAAGTCGGTCACAAAAACTTGGGGTGGTAGCAATATGGGGAATTTCACTCTTGGTATATTCAATAGATCTTTTCCACAAGTGCCTGCCCTCCCTTCAAGTTGTCGAACGTTTTATGTAAACAATATGTTCATCTTGTTTTCGAATGCATCCCCATTTTCCCATACTCTCTGATCAAGATTTCGTGCTCCTGACATCCTCTTCGAGGTTGCCAGTATGTTCGGTATGATCCCTCTGAAATGAACTCCTGGTGCTCACCGGTCAAACGCGAAGCTCTTTCTCAAATGAGAACCTAAGCGACTTCAGAGCAAAGCTCTGTGTCCATTTGATGTTTCGCGGTGACTTCTTTGTCACTTGTCTGCTCAGACAGCGGAACTCCGCCAGCACGTGAAATCATGTCTTAGTCGAGGACTGGGTTTGTTGCTAGATGTTCCAGACAATGTCAGTTTACCACTGGGTGCTGGCTTCCAGCAGTGATACAACCAGAAATGGGTTTGTCTACATTATAATAACTTGATCTTAAATATATTTTGAAACATCATAAATAAGATAAACACCATGACCAGATCCTCGACCGAATATCTCCTCCATGCAGAACACTCGGCAAGCATTTCCCTACACATTACTGCTAGTTAATGCATGTACGCGCTCCTGGAAGATAATCGAAGTCATGCAAGTTTCTGCGTGGGATCCGGCCACAAGTTCTGCGTGATATTCTCGTATGCCAAGAATGAGGCGTGGTCCCAGCACAAACATCTGCACACCATATAGAATTTGAGAAGCACCATCCGGTACCTGAGCTCCCCAAGAATTTGAATTCTACAGAAATAATGAGCAGTGGTTACAAGTAAGTGTCAGTGACAGGTCAGCGCACCAAGAGCGGTGAAGAGATAGAACCAAGCTGGAGGCAGGAGACACAAAGAAAGCTAGGATGTGCAGAACTTGAGCAGGAAATAATAATCACATCCACGATATAAGCTCACCTTGCAAAATAAAGCACGTGAGATTTGATCAGCACTCTAAAACAGTCCCTGATGGTCGATCCTGAGGATGGGCCGAGTTGTTGCAGCTGACGAAAGTGTTTCGCAGCAATCCAGAATGAAAGACACAGTGCAAGGACCTCCCAAACAGTGTTGAACATCCAAATCATTGCAATCAGAAGCTGGACATCCTCTCCATATTCAAATTCGCACAAATATGTTCCAGAGAGTATCAGCTCCTCTGGTGTTTGCCAAATGAGCCGTGATCTTCATATCAACAAGTAACTCTTACCTCCTACAGAATTCCTGAGTATTATTGTCATGATTACTCCGCAGGCGATGTTTACAAGCAAAAACATGATGACAAGGAAGACAAGCATGATCCCAGATCTCTGAAACATGGCATGCAACCGAATGATCATGATGACTTGCATCATATTTCAGTCGAGTTGATATCACTGAGGTATTGCAACTCACCACCCAGAACAGCAGGTATGACCACATATGTCCCATTTGATGTGTAGTCGAAGATATCGCCTGAAACAACCAATTAGCGATCACTCTAGTCCTAGGATCAAATGCTCCGACTCACACCTGTGTAGCTATGACTGTGAGCCAAGTTCAATGGTCAGAATCTCACTCACCCCTACAAATGAATATATTCATTGGATGGGAACGAGATGGTTACGGAATACTCACTGCATCTGTCAGGGGGACCATTGACATATATGCTGTGTGCTGCTAGTCAGAAGAATCGAACACAGCACATATGAGACATACGTATAACGCTAACACTGATAGCGAGAGATCGGCTGTTAGTACAGCACCAACTTGTTCGCCTCAGAAACATACACGGAATATGGTATTACACTATAACGTAACTAGAAGATTTGGAGTCAGCACAACTTGTCAACCACGCTATAGTATAATATGAGGTACGAACAACGAGATACAGCACAGTCATGAAGGACCAGCGTTGCCTCTTCCAAAGATTTATTGCATTCCATTGCTTTGTCCTGCTATGAGACTCTATCACTTACCCAGATTAGTTCAATCTAACACACTATGGTTCTTAACGAGTTGGTTACTCTGGGATAACCTAACGTACCTCTTGTCCCAGGTTTAGGGCTGGAAATACCATGAGAATATCAATGATTTTCGAACACTGTGCTGCTCACCCCAATCATATACTACCAAGGCACTGGCAGCAACTGCGAAACCGCAAGTCAATGCAAGGAGATTGAGACATTGCCAACCGATACAACGAACCCGACCAATAACTTAAAAACATATTCGAACTGATCAACGGCCACCAAATGGGATCATTTGAGACTACGGTCATATTCAAGGGATGGGTGTGAGTAAGTGAGGGATGTTGGGCCCCGGGGGTGATGATAACGAACTAGCGTTCATGCTAGATTTGTGCTAGATATACCATTGTTCAGCGCTCGCATTGCTAAGGCATCAACATGACGGTGATGAATATTGATGAGCCCTTAATTGGTTAAAAGAAGTGTTGTGATGCGAAATCGAGGAAAAGCAGTACTATGTAGTGGAGAGTGCTACGCCCTGTCCGATCACCACTCCGCAACCTCAGTTCAAGTGGCTGGTGAAAAATATGGTACTAAACTGGCAGTACTGCCAGTGGTCTACAACTCAAAACCTACTTTTATTCAATCCAGGAAAACTTCTACTTCTTGCTTGATTTCTCATCTCAACAGATCCATCAACCAATTCCAAGGGCGGCATTTAGTAGTAGCGGCACCGCTGCGACCGTACTAGTAGTACGGCAACTGCTGTGGCTGCGGTATAACATATATCAATTAACTAGTCCACTTACTGCTAGTCACTGATGGAACCTCCTAGTAGTACTTGTCCTCCACACGAGCTATGGAGCGCAGGTTCGTGTCATATCCATTTAGAGTATCGTGTTTCATGTATCATTCATAAATTATGATTTTCTAATTTTCTACACCCCGCTCAGCACACCGCATCCCCTTACATGCTTATTCATTAGAGGTATACAGTTGAACCACGAATCCGCGCGATTAGTTCCTTTTCTTCTCCGTGGACTAGATGGATGGAGTCGCATCTGAGACTAATGAGCTATCAACCATCTCAGTTTCACACTTCACAGTTACTTCCTCGTCATCTATGTGCTCAGACAGCAGAACTCCACAAACACGTAAAACCAGTCGTCTTTCAAAGACTGGATTGGTTGCTAGACGTTCTGGATAATTTTAGTTCGCCATTGGATGCAGGTGCGCAGGCAGTGTGATACAAGTGGTTTTGTCTACATGAGCCCCATCTTAGATATACTTTGAAACACCATAACTTAAATGAATACTACGATTAATCCTCGACCAAATTTCTCATCTCTGCAAAACACTCAGCAAGACTTTCCCTACACAATACTGCTAGTTGGTACATATACACGCTCCTGGAAGACAATCGAATTCATGCTAGTTGCTGCGTCGGAGTTGGCCACGAGTTGAGCGTGATATCCTCGGACGCTAAGGATGAGGCGTGGTCCCAGCACAAACATCTGCACGTCAACTAAAATTTGAAGAGCACCATATAGTATCTGAGCTCCCGTAGAAGTTGAATTCTACAGAAATGATGAGCAGTGGTTACAAGCAGATGTCTACGACAGGTCGGTGTACCTCGAGCTCTGGAGAGAGAAGACCAGATTGGAGGCAAGAGACGCAAACAAAGCTAGGCCGTGCAGAACTTGAACACAAAAAGGTAAGCACATTCACATTACAAGCTCACCTTGCAAAATAGAGCACATGAGATTTTATCAGCACTCTGAAACAGTCCCTGATGGTTGATCCTGTCGATAGGCCGAGTCGTCGGAAGTTGTAGAAGTATTTCGCAGCAGCCCAGATTGAAAGACACAGTGTGAGGACTTGCCAACCAGAGTTGAACGCCCAAATCATTCCAATCAGAAGCTGGACATCCCCTCCATATTGAAAATCGCACATATACGCTCCAGAGGCTATCAGCTCCTCTGATGTTTGTCCAATGAGCCGTGTGATTTTTTTCAAGTCGCAAATAGAGCTTACCTCCTACAGAATGCTCCAGCACTATTGCCATGATTACTGCACAGACGATATTTACAACCAAGAAGATAACAACAAGGAAGATAAGCATCATCCTAGATCCCTGATACATGGCATGCAACCGAGCAATCATGATGACTTGTATCGTATTTCAGTCGAGTCAATATCACTGAGGTATTGCAACTCACCGCTCAGCATGGCAGGTATGATCACATTTGTCCCATTTATTGTGTAAATCAAAATATTGCCTGGAACACCCTATTAGTGATCACCTCGTACTAGGGTCACACACTACAACTCACATCTGTGTGGTCGTTATTTTGAGCCAAGTTCAATGGTCAGAATCTTGCTTACCCCTAAAAATGAATATATACATTGAATGGGAATAAAATGATTGCGGAATACTCACTACATCTGTCAGCGAGATCATTGTGATAGATGCTGTGTACCGGTGAGAAAAATCAAATATAGAACACATAAGACATACGCAGAGAGCTGACACTAATAACGACAGATGGACTATTAGTCAAGCACCAACTTGTTAACTGCAAAAACATACACAGAAAATGGTATTCCAATATAGCGTATCTAGAGCATTTTGGAATCAGCACAATTGACCAACCACGCCATTGTATAAATGAGGTACGAACTATCAAGTACAGCACCGTCATAAGAGACCAGCGTTGATTCTGTCGCAAATTAATTGTATTTTCCTGTTTTTCTTCCGACATGTGACTCACCCAGATCAATTCAATCTACAACACCATTCTCAGCGAGTTAACTGCTCCAGAAATAGCACCGACATACCTCTTGTCCGAGCATTAGCACTGGGAATATCATGAGAATATCAGCGGTTTTCGAACACTGTCCTGCTCACCCCAATCGTATAGTACCACGGCACTACCTGCAACTGCGATATCGCAAGTCAATGCTAGATCTAAACATCACTGACTGATACGACGAACCTGACCAATAACTTAAAAGCACAGTCGAACTGATCAACGGCCACGAACTGGGACCATTTAAGATTACGGTCATGTTCGAGGGATGGGTGTGAGCAAGTGGGGGATTTTGGGGGTGTATAACGAACTAGCGTTCGTGCTAGATATACCATCATTCAGTGCTCGCATCGCCAAGCCCATCAGCATGACGGTGATGAACATTGATTGGTTAAAAGAAGTATTGCAATGCGAAATTAAGAAAAGTGGAGCACCTGTGACCCCTACATAAGTTGTAATATACGGGGCCCTCCGCACCTCTAAGTAGTAGTGGAATAAGTGAATCAGGGCTTGGTTCAATAATTGTTCAATTGATAGGTGGCAGGGACTTGTAGTTATGTAAGCCGCTCGGTAACGGCAACCGTGGTTATAATTTATTAATATAGATGCCGCCGGGTAACAACATCATACTTCGTTCTGCTCTATGCGCTTCAACGTTATGTGTCTATCCGAGAACGGTATGGGATGTTAGGAAAAAACGATTCGATGAGAAAACCGATGACTACGGAGCTAGTAACGACTGCGATAGTATCTTGTTGGGGTGGGGCTGGTTACTAATTGGTTTCTTGGGCGAAAGCCCGTAGGGCTTCCCGGTCCAAAACATGGGTCCGTATCTAAGTCGCAAGGTGAGCTGTGTTCCCGTTTATTAGGAGTGCAGCGACGCATACGGCGAAGCTTGATGCCCTCATTGTAATAGGAGGTGTACTCACAGATAGTTGCTACCGTATAGGTGGCATTGTGTGCCTTGTGAACGGCTCTAGCACTGGAGAGGCTTGTATGTATGGTGCGAGAATTGTTGCGTGTTCTCGTAGGTAAGCCGTGAATGCTTCACTGGACCATCTGCCCATGGTTTTAACGACGTCGAAAGGAACTCCGCGCAGGAGGTATTCCAAAGTGCCTCCTATCCGTAAACCGTGACCTTTTAGATCTGGTAGGCCTGCTGCTACTGCGGCTATTGTGACCCTTTTGAGGAATTCTTTCCTTGAAAGCGGGCGCATTCCTTTGGTGTGTTTCCACGCGAAAAGGTGGGTTTGGTTTGCGTTGGTTGCTGAATTCACTCTCAGGTGGTTTTCTAGCGCTGCTTTCGGATCGGTCAGACCTGTTTGTTCTGCCCAATATGTTTCTTCGCCTTCGATTGGGGAACATTTTGTTCTAGGGAGATGGAACCTGGTTGCAGGTAGGTTGTTGCGGTCAATTGTTTCTAATACTCCTGCTCTCGTGATGTGTTTTTTGGGGTTAAAGTCTTTGATAGCATTGACCATGAACTCTCCTAGCCTCACTATTGCGTAAAAGGTGGTGGTTAGACATGCGAATACTGCCGCGTCGAGTGGGGTGCTGAGGTTTAGCTGGTTGCGGATGGCCGAGATGAAATCTGGTGTGAAGGGGAGTCTCTTGGGTCTTTTTGATAGTTCTGGGGCTGACGCTGTTGCTCCATCTAGGACGGCTTTGAGCTCTTTGGGTGGGATTATCCACTCTCTCCCGTGTAGGGTATGCCATGCTTTTAAGCCAGCTGCGTAGTTAGCTAAAGCGGAACCTGAATAGGTACCTGCGCAGCTGCATAGGAAATCAAGAAGTAGGTTGCGCGTGATTGGACAGCGTTTTTCTTCATCGACGTTGTTGGAGTCGCAGAAGACATGAAAAACGAGGAGGCCAGCACCGTAAGTCTCTTTAGTCGATTGGGCCCATGCTAATCCCATTATGTCTAGTATTCATTCTAATTGTACATCTGAAATCTCGTGACTTGATGTTTCATCAGCTGTACCTACTAACTGTCTCGTGCTAAGTCCCATTGGTACCCATAGTCTCAAGCGATCTCGTGCTAAGCAGTGTGGTCTAAGCACTGACGGTCGTGGGGTTAGGTTTGGTTTGTAACGAGCAGGGTTTGAGTTAGTGATTGTGCTGGGCAAAGGTGCTCCGAAGCGATGGTTATGTGCGATATCATTTCTCCCGGAGGGCTTCGCTAATGAAAAACTCTTCTTCAGCTTGGTTGGCTCTTGCTCGCTCCACTGCTTGTTGTCTGAGGTACTCTCTGTTGATGACTTTAGTTGCGGGAATGGAGTATACCCCGTCCCGCAGCAGTCGAATTTCGGTGGTTGAGAGGGGTTCTGTGGAGTCGATGATGAAGTCTCTAAGCTCTGCTGGAAGCTGTATTGGGGGAAGAAGAAGGCTTGTTGGTCCATATATCCCTCTTGAGGGCTCATCTGCTGGGTTGGCTGCGCTTGGGACATATGAAGTGACGATGTCGAAAGGGAAAGGGAGGGTATGTGTGAATTCGTTAATTCTCTGGAAGACGTGATTGACATCTCGGTTTCTGTGTCTGCCTCTCCACCATCCTTCGATGACGCCCGTATTGTCTCCGTGAGTGAGGATTCGGCCGCTAATGTTAGGGATAGTGGCGATAGCGTAAACGAGAAGTTCGAAAGCCACAGCTTCTGCCCATCTGATGTCACGCTTGCCATTGCGGGTTTTCCAACCGGGTATCAAGCGCCACGCTCTCCAGTGATTTCTGATGACTATGCCCAAGCCTATACCGGAACTGGCATCTGAGAATGCACGGGGGTTCTGGAGTTTGGTTGTTGGGCAGATAGTTCTCGAAACCTTGCCTGATTGTAGGTGTTGAGACCACCAGTCCAGGTCTTCAGCTATCCTAGTTCCTGCTCAGTGTGGGAGAAAAGGTTTTTTACTACTGGTTGCGAGCATCTCCTCTAGGCTGGTTAGGTACGTTCTGCCTCGAGGCAGTGCTTCGCATGCGTGTAGCAATTTGCCGTATAACTCTTGTACGTCTTGCAGTACGTGAGTGGGTCGTTTTCTCCATTTATGAATTGCTAAGAGGTATTTGTTGACCTTTTCTTGGCTTAGGTAGACTATTCGGAGCTCAATGTCCCATAGGAAACCTATGTACAGGGTGGAAGTGTCGAATGGTTGGTCTTTAGCCGGCTTCCAGATTATTCCCAAGTCGTTTGATAGGTCGTCGATGTCCTGTAGATTGCACGAGAAAAGTTTGTCATGTTTGGATCTTTTGGAGCGATTCGAGAGGTCTTGTATGGGTTTTAAGCAGTTTTCATTTGATTCTTGAAGTGTTTTGGTGTCTTGGCACACTTCTCCGAACCAGAGGCGGCTGCCTGACTGTCTTAATCCTTGGTGAGCAAAAGAGAGGCCCCAGTTTCTCCTGTATTCATTGTATTGTTTTAGGAACTCTAGTTTGATCCTGAGAAAAAGATGGTCGTCAACCCATTTGTCTAAGGGTCCTATACCGTTGTTTCGGAAGATTTCGACTCCGGCGTCCACTATGAGGCCATAGATCCCTGCTGAGGGTGTAGCTCCGAAAGCTGTGCATGTGTCCACGCAGAAAAGGGAATCCGATATACGTACCACCCCTGCTGGCCATTGAGAAGGATGGAGTGGTATCGTACAGTACGCTTCTGCCACATCTCTTGTTGCTACTTCTGATCCTGGGGGAAGGTTTGCGATTAGGTTATAAACAATGGAGAATTTTCCCCATGTTGTTGGGAAATCGTTTGCTACGATGAAGGAGTTGATCGATGGATTGGGAAAAAAGCTATTAACGCAATGTGGAAAGGAGAAATTTTGAATGAGTCTGATCTTTTCCGGCTTGCCTGGTTTTGGAATGATCGATAGCGGGGAGGATTGGAAAGGTCCTATTAGTTCCTCTAGGGTGCTAGCTAGGAAAGGTCCTATGTATCTTCCTTTATCTAGTTCTTTCTGGATGACATTCTTAAACTCGTGTGCGTACTCGATAATTGAATCTCTATTTGGTGGAGTCTGTGTAACGGCGATATGTGGAAAATCTAGATTGAAACCTAATCGGAGACCATCTGGTATTTTAGCGAAACGCTCGAGCAACCCAGCTCGTTGGAGTTCTCGCTCCCATGCCTCAAATTTGTATGGGGTCAATGGAGCTAGCTTTCTGCGCTCTAGGGCATTTTTGGGCTCCGTGGGTGGTTGCTCCGCACCCTGAGCAGATGTGCCGCGCATCGTGCTTTGGTGTTGTACACCCTTCATCTCGTTGCCAGGCCGTACATATCTGTTTCCCGTCTTTGGTCCAGAGACCCTTGCAGATCCGTTCGGAGAATGTCTCGAACTGTTTGTCCCATGTCTGGACTGCGGTGCACTCGACTGTTCGGTGTGGATTTCTCCCAAGGCACACTGCACAGCAGGGTAGTGGGCCCGTGATAGCGGGGTTGCGAGAAACTCGCACCTTCTTGTTGTTACCCGAGTCATCTTCAGTAGGTACGTGAGAGCGTTTCTGCGTTATGGCAAACTGTTGTGCTTGGGGTCGTAAAAGACTCTGGTTGCTTGCTATGAAAGCTACTGCCGCTTGCTGTGGCGTTTGGAAGTGATTTTCGGGTAGTTTATGTGGTGTGGGATTTGTGGGTGTTGGGTGCCGTAGACATGGTTGTCGATGAGCACGGGGGTGTTGTAGCGCGTGATTGGCCACGGGGGAGTTATTATTTTCGTGATGAAATAATTGTCAGCGTGTGTTACGCGTAGGTGGGGTGTCGTCGGCGCGTGATTGGCCGACAGGTGGGACAAGTTAACATGTTGTAACGAGTCGTATAGTTTTTTGGGGGGAGGAGGAAAACGGCGTATTGAGCATTTGAACCTTTGGGTGGTAATTTTAAAAGAAGACCACTGACCTGGATTGCCGCTGCTGTTTCCTTGTCTCGTTTTTCGTTAAACAACTCTTCTCAAGCTTCGAGGATTAGGTCTTGGTTAAGTTCCTCGAGGCTCCAGCTTTGGACAGTCCCGATAGTCATGTGCCAGCGGCGCCGTTGTTGTGATTGATAAAGGAGTAGCGCTCTCTGTTTGAGCTGATCTGGGGCGTGACGCCAATGGTGAGCTTGGAGCGCGCACCAGAATTGGATGTGCATATTGACTCGGTCATCGGGCCAGTCATGGACTTTCATCATTGAGATCATGCGGGGGGCCGCTTCGTTGAAATCCTCCCAAGAGAGATTCTCATCTTTGATGACGGGAGCTGCTTTTGGGTCTTTAATTGCGGCTGTGGGAACCCATGAGTGCATGCCATCTGCGGATGGCATCATTACTAGCGCATTGGGTTCAGCTAGTAGATTGGATATTTTGGCATCTTCGAGGCCTCTGTTGGTAAAATAGTGCAACTCGCAATAATCTCCCACTTTCAGCTTTCTCAGCGCGTATTGCGCAGGGATGATGGTTGGGTCGGATGGTACCTTCCCACGTACTAGTGGTGCGTACTTGTTTTTGTTTTTCTTTCTTTCTTCTAAGCGTGCAGCTTCTTGCTCGTCTTTGAGTAGTTGCCGTTCTTGGTCTTCTTGCTCTTCCTGTCGCTGATGGTCTTCCCGTAAACGTTGTTGTTGCGTCGCCCAATGTTCTTTGTCTGCGTTATTGTTTAGCACCCAGAGGGCTGTTAAAGATCTAGCCGCCTGTTCCTCGGAGAGACCCTCTTCGATGAGTTGTTGTCTCGATTCTTGGTGCTCTTGAGCCGTGAAGTCTGGTCTTATGGCTTCATTGGGATCCTCTAAAGGCATTGTCTGGACTTATAAAAAGCAAAAAGATGTATATACGAGTAGCTGAAACTCGGAATAAGATAATGCTGTGAGGTGGGCAAGAGCAAGAGGCGCTGCGCCACCTCGCTTATTTGCGCGTAGACTAAACTCTATGCTGACCTCGTTCCTCGGTCTGCTTAGACAATCACCTTTGAACTCGCTTGTGAACAACAGCGAGCATGACGTTCCCGCTTGAGCCGTACTACATATATAAAAACCCTACCCGGTCCCACCAACTCATGAGTTCGGCTACATGCAGTAGCATAGTCTTGTAGGACTTCGGAAGCTTCCTCAATGTTCATTTCTTCCTCTTCTTCATCTAGACCATCCACATCTCTTGACCATCCCTAATTACAGTACAGGTGGGTTTCTGTGTATTCAACATTTTGCTCAATATCACACAGCAAGAAAAAGCCTGACTTGTGTTTCAATTTTCCTGGTCAGAAAATGATTGCAAAACTCTTACATTATTTTGTGGTTGTGCACCCAGTGTTTGTTGCTAGACATTCTGGATAATGACAGCTTGCCACTTGATGTGAGTGTGGGTGGATAATGCAATACAACAAGAAATGTGTTTAAAGTCTACATAAACTTCGTCTTAAATATACCATAACTAATATAAATACTACGACTGACCCTCGACCGAATATCTCCATGCAAAATGGCCAGCAAGCATTTCCTCACACAGTACTACTAGTTGGTACATGAACATGTTCTTGGAAGACAATCGAATCCATGCTAGTATCTGCATCGCAGTTGCCCACGATTTGAGCGTGATATTCTCGAACGCTAAGGATAAGACGTGGTCCCAGTAGAAACATCTGCACGAGCAATAAAATTTGAAGGGCACCATTGAGTACCTGCGCTCCCGCAGAGTATGAATTCTACAGAATGATGAGCAGTGGTTATAAGCAGTTGCCAACGATAGATCGGCGCACCACAGCGAGCTCTGGAGAGAGATAACCCAACTCGATGGAAGAGACACAGACAAAACTAGTGAGTGCAGAACTTTAGCAGAAAAAGACAAGCGTATTCACATTACAAGCTCACCTTGCAAAATAAAGCACGTGAGATTGTATCAGCACTCTGAAACAGTCCCCGATGGTCGATCCTGTCGATGGGCCGAAGCGTCGCAAGTCACGGAAGTGTTTCACAGCAATCCAGACTGAAAAACACAGTGCGAAGACCTCCCAAACAGTGTTGAGCATCCAGACCATTGAAGGCAGAAGTTGGGTATCCCCCTCAGACCCATAATCGCACATATATGTACCAGAGAGTATCAGCTCCTCTAGTGTTTATCCAATGAGCTGTGGTTTTCAAGTGAACAAGTAAGGCTTACCCCCTACAATGTTCTCGAGTGTCATTGCCACGATTACTCCGCAGGCGATGTTAATGGCCAGGAAGATAATGACAAGGAAAATAAGTATGATCCTCGATCTCTGGTACATGGCATGCAACCGAGCAATCATGATAACTTGTATCGTGTTTCAGTCGAGTCAATATCACTGAGGTAGTGCAGGTGGGTAACTCACCGCCCAACATGGCAGTGACGACCACATTTATCCCATTTATGGCGTCGTTCACAATATTGCCTGAAACACCTAATCAGTGATCACCCCCGTGCCGGGATCAATCGCTCCTACTTACACCTATTGAATCATTCTGAGCCACATCCGATGTTCAAAATCTGACTCACCCCTACATATGAGCGTATTTATTGGGTGGGAATAAGATGGTTGCGGAATACTCACTGCATCTGTCAGCGAAAGCAATGGCACAGTTACTGTGCGCTGCCGGTCAGAAGAATCGAACACAGTGCATATGAGACATACTCAGAATATTGGCACTAATGGTCGGAGATGAGCTATTGCTACAACACCAATTTGTTGAACTGAACACATACACAGAATATGGTATTCCAATATATCGTATCTAGAACATTTTGTATCAGCACAACCGCCGATCACGCTATAGTACAACATGAGGTACAAACCACCAAATACAGCACAGTCATGAGAGACCAATGTTGCCTCTGTCGCAATGTTATGTATTCTCCTGTTGTCTGCTGATATTGGGACTCTGTGACTCACCCAAATCAGCCCGACCTATGACACCATTTTTAGTAAGTCGACTACTCTGGCAATAGCACCAACCTACCTCTTGTCCGAGGGTTAGCACTGGAAATATTATGAGAATATTAGCGGTTTTCAAACATTATCCTACTCACACCAATCGTATATCACCACGATGCCAGCAGCAACTGCGGAACCGCAAGTCAATGTTAGATCGCGACATCGCCAACTGATACGACGAACCCGTCCAATAGCTGAAAAAAATACCCGAATTGATTATCGGCCACCAACTGGGATCATTTGAGACTATGGTCATATTCGTGAGATGGATGTGAGTGAATGGAGGATGTTGTCGGAGGTGTATAACAATTTAGCGTGCTAGATATACCACGTTCAGCGCTCAGCGCTTGTATCGCCAACATCGACATGATGGTGATGTCCCTGTCTCAACGGCTGGACTTAGTATTGCGATGCAAGTGGAAGTCCTCGTTTGAATCAAAGTAGTAAAACGGTTTTGATTTGCACAATTCCAGTGTTCCACAGTTCGTGCACGCGTGCAGTCACAGAATGGTCACGTTGGTTTCGGAGCCCGCGGTATCTTGGAGGCAAAATGCAACGCCTCGGCATATTCAAGCTCCGAATTCACTTCACGCGACTAAAAGTCGGCCTCGAAACTATATCTTGTCAGATACGGCATTGTGTTCATTCAAGCTCTATGGCAGTGGCATTCCGGGGGATTATGATTTAGCTTGGATATCTATGCCAGACAAACTGTGATTTTTGAGGATAAACGAACTGCCCCTGGTGGTACAGCATACTGGACGCTCTTGCTTCTTTATTCAACCCATTCCGTAAAAGACTCAGACAACTTCCCATCACCGATACAGTCGTTCTCCGTCCATTTCCTCCGTTCACCACTGCTCTACACCCCATCCCACAGGTTCATGACGCTATCTGTCAACGTTAGGGCTGACATGAGAGAGCGTACCCGAGTGGAACCCACGGGTGGCGTGCGGGCCGGGTGCTATAACTTACAGGCTAGCTTGGGCGCCGCCCTGCCAGTGGGTGCTACCCCTTCACGGGCAAATAACGCTACCTGAGGCTGCTTGTCGATGCGACTCAACGTTCACATCTTCCGATATCCAGAAAATTCCCTGACTGGCACCATATGGTGGTATATCTCCATATTTATTATTTGCGCGTTGCGTGTTTGCGTGAACTCAGGCTCCCGCGATAATTTTTGGTGATCTTCATTTACTGCTGGATGCTCAATTGAAGTGAGTGATACAGTGCTTTGACAATGTCATTTATTGTAATGTGACTGATGTCGTAACAAGTTATTAACACTACACAACTGGAATTCTTTTTTCAGTGTAAATAGCCTGACCATGGCGGCCACGGAACGTGAACACTTCACCCTTGCAGAAGTTCCACACTCGAGCGGCCTCGAATGTATCCCACACCTCTTGTTGGATTACAATGGCTGCACAGCATACATGTATCCACCGGGTAGTATGACTCAAAGTCAGTTTCAAGTCAAAGATTCTGGAGAAGGGTCAGGCTTAGATGAAGGGGACCAAGTTGATGGCTATTAAGCAAAAGGATTTTCGTGTGAATACAACCGCTAACGGAGCAACTGCCATGAGTTCAGCACCGTCAAGTTGATTCAAGCATTACATCTGAGTGTCGAGACTAATGATGATTCGAAAATACAATACACGCCAACTGAACTCGTAACGTGATACGCAGCATAGAATCTCGCTGATCGTCCGTGAAGCATAAATCCAACACATCTAAAGAACGAGAAACCTCTGGGGCTGCACTACTGACTGGAACAAAAGACAAATGGGAAGGAGGGAGATCTTGAATAACTGATGGAATAACATCGCACCGTTCGTCAGAAAGTTCTATGCGACATTTGAGAAAACAAGGCAAGATCACCGCATCAGTTTTGGTGCAAACATCCAACCTCTTGCGAGCCGAAACACGAGCGGTAAGCATCGGAACAAATACTGTAAGTTGGCATGATAATATTCCTCGTTGGACTGAAACCACGGGGTACAAAACCCTTATGAGAGTCGAGGACGTACACGGAAACGCTTTAAGTTCAAACCCATTGTAACAATCAAATCTGGAAATCGGAGACTTCAGTATACTCTTCATCTCCCTTCCGGACACTGTCACTCGAATCCTGGATATCTGCCCCTCTCCTAATGTCCTCCACAGGCGTCGCTCGCCTGCCTCCAAGGAACACGCGTCCACCAGGCGCATCCTCCAAAGACCTCACTATCACATCCTTCTCGAATAAATACTTGATGTCCTCCAACGCATACCCCTTTGTCTCAGGCAGGAAGAAATACGTCCACACTGCCATGATCATGCAACACATGCCAAAGAGCAGGAATGTCCCATACGTGATCTTCTCCAGCATCACCGGCGTCAGGCGTGATATAGTGAATGAAAACAACCAGTTGATGCTGACTGCGACGGTAAGTGTTGCTGCGCGGACATGATTGGGGGCAACTTCGCTGGCTACGACCCACGGCAGAGGTCCCCAGCCGATACAATAAAATACTGCGTAGAGGTAGACGGCGATGATTGACACGTAACTCGCGGGTACAATAGTACTCTGCGGGTGGATGGCGCCGAAGCCACCAATCCAGAGCATGGTTAAACCTTGCCCCACGGCGCCCACGAAAAGGCACATCTTGCGGCCCCAACTCTCCACAGCAAATGCCAGGGTAAGGCCGACTGCAACGACTTTCACGAGACCGTATATTCCTGTTGCAAATAGGCCAGATGCTGTACCGGTGATACCAAGCGCTGCAAAGATCTGTGGGCTGAAGTAGTTGATAGCGTTTGTACCAGTCCATTGCTGGAAGAAAGTGAGGATGGAGGGGATAAAGCAACGAAGCGCAATTTGACGTGAC
>Ga0310811_10003838_pt1 | contig 18940 bp, 14 predicted proteins | sample YCmetagenome_FD_207642 | JGI IMG/M metagenome (GOLD analysis project Ga0310811, IMG submission 207642) | Soil microbial communities from experimental microcosm in Duke University, North Carolina, United States - YC | ecosystem: Engineered > Artificial ecosystem > Soil microcosm > Unclassified ...
AGGCTTCGTCATCCTGAGTAAGGCGCGGTAAACCGCGCCTTACTCAGGATGACAAAAAATTTGTCGCCGACAGATCGTCGAGTGCGTCCGCCGAGATGATTGCGCGAGGTCTTCTGGCTCTCCGTCCCGTTTGTGCTAGGTATTGGCGTGCTTCATCCCAGGAGTAGGCGTCAATGAGCGTACCTGGCGACGGCGACAAGGTCCCCCAGACCGGGCTCGTAGACATGGGGGATATCGGCTTTTACGGCGACAACATCACGCCCATCCAGCCCTTCACCCTTTCCGACCTCGATAGCTTCACGGGCAACATCGCCACGGGCAGCATCAGCGAGATGGTGCTGAACGTCACCTGGGCGCAATTGCAGCCCACGCAGGGTGGCGCGCTCACGACGACGGCAATCGACGACGCGATCAATCTCGTCAATAAATACAACGAGGCAAACGGCACGACCCTCGGCCTGAAACTGCGTGTCTGGGGTGGCTACACCGCGCCCCTCTGGGCCCAGAACATCGACGGGCCGCCCATCACGATCAACGGCCAGCGCGCGGTCGATCCGGACAATTACGAATCGCAGACGCTCGGCCGGTTCTGGACCGCCGATTACATCGCTGCGTGGACGAGTTTCCAGAACGCGCTCGCCCTTGCCTACGACGGCAATGAAGTCATTCGCGGGATTTCCAACACGGCCGGCGCAGCGGCGACCGACGAACCTTTCGTGCCTTTGTCAGGCGCCGCCCCGATCTCGAGCGCACCTCAGGCCCCCACCGTGAACCAGATCGCGCAAACGCAGGCGGCCGGCTACACCGACGCCGCCCAGATGCTCACGCTGCGCGCGGCGATCGCCGACTATTCCCAATGGGCGACGACGCCGCTCGACTACACGATGAATCTCTTTCACCTCCAGGACAGCGGCAAGACGAGCGCCAGCGAGAACTTCACGCTCGCCGTCCTGCAACAGGCGCGGAATTCCACGCGCCTGGTCCAGGCAGGCAATCACGCCCTGAACAACCCGCTGCCCTCCTCGGACGCCTTCATCTACTACCAGATGGCCGCGGACGCGGCCCTTGATCCCGCGGCGACGCCGGGCAGCTATCAGACGGCTGCCCCGAACAACCTCAAAAAGAACGCGAGTCAGGGAAGCTTTCCGAGCTGGGGCGACTATGCGGACTGGCCCAATGCGATCGCCAACGGTGTCGCGGCGAATGCCGGCGATATCGAGCTCTGGGACTCGAATACTGGCTTCCTCGGTCTCTCTCCCAGTCAGCTGGCGTTTCTCGCCGCGACGCTGGCCGCCGGCGTCCCACCGACGACCAGCGCCCCCGATGACGGCTCGCCGCTCGACTTCATCGCTCCCGCCTTCGTGACAGGAGCGCCTGGCGCGATCGCGTTCTCGGGCACCAATGCGGTGCTCCTCGCGAGTACCGCGGATAATGCTTTCGCGCTCACGCTGACATCCCTGCAGGGCGGCACGCTCGGCGTCACCGATTTCTATGGCATCGTGATTGGACCGACGCACGGCGCAACACTGAGTTTGCTGGGCACGCTCCCGGAGGTGAACACCGTCCTCGCGAGCCTTACCGACACGCTGCAATCCGGCCGCGACGTCGTGCAGGTCTCGGCGACGAATCTCATCGGGACGACCGTCGTTCGCGACGTCGGCGTGCAGGTCTCTCAAACCGGCGGCTCTTCCGGTGCAGGGTCCGCCGGCGTTGCGAGCAGCACAGGCACTCTCGACAGCGCCGAGCAGCTCAATGGCGGCAGCATCCTGGTCGTCGGCGGCGTGCAGAACGCGACCGTCATTGCCGGCAATCTCGAGATCGGCGGCCTCGGCAACAGCGCCATGCTGCTCGCGGCCCTGGCGCCGAGCGCCTACAGCACGGCGAGCCTCTCGATCGGCGGCGCCCTCGACATCCTGAGCGGCGGCACCGCGCATTTCTCCGGTGCGCTCGGCGCCAACACGATCACCATCGACAGCGGCGGCGCGATCAGCGGCAATGGCACCCTGGCGGCCTCGGGCGGGGGTGCGATCCTGAACGACGGCACGATCGAAGCGGCGGCGGACACGACCCTCGGGCTCCAGCAACTGACCGTGGCCAGCCCCCTCTCGGGCAGCGGCGCGCTGATCATCGATCCCGCTGCCACGCTGATCCTCGGTTACGCGGTCGGCCCGAATCAGGCCATCCAGTTCGCCCAGAACAGCATCGCCCAGTTCGCCAACACGCCCTATTCGCCCAGCACGCTCGTGCTCCTGTCGCCGGACGGGATGAAGGGCACGATCAGCGGCTTTTCCTTTGCCGACAGCCTGGTCCTGTCGGGCATAACGGCAACCGGCGTGGGCTACAGCGGCAGCACGCTGACCGTCAGCGAGAGTAGCGGGACCCACATCTTCACCCTCACGGGAGACCTGGCCGGGCTCACGCCTGTCTTCAGTGTGGCCGCTCCTGGCACTCCGGCGCAGACCACGATCACGTTCGTGACCCAAACCTCGGTGGGCCTCCTGCCAGGCGTCGTTGCGCCTCCCACGCTGAGCGGCGCCGTCGGCACGCCTGTCTCCGTACCCGATGTCATTCTCCTGATGCCGTTCCCGGCGGCGCCCCCCAGCGACATGACCGTCACTGTCAAGGTCACTGCGGGTGCTGGTGAGCTGACCGCTGTCGACGGCGTCGGTCTGATCACCTTCGGCAGCACGATCACCCTCACGGGCACGCTGGGCCAGGTCGAGCGGAGCCTGCAGACCTTGACCTACGAGGGTTCGGCCGCCGGAACCGACACCATCGTGATCCTCGTCGAGGATTATGCCGGCGCAGGCGTCGGGGCGATAACGGTCTACAACGAAGCGGCCTCGCAGACGTTCGCGTGGGTCCCCGCCAGCGGCAGCTTCAGCGATCCTGGCAACTGGAGCGTTGGCACGACGCCGCCGGGCGGTAACGACATCGCCTCGTTCGGTCCGGGCACCTATTCCGTGTCCGGCGACGGCGCCGTGGGCGAGATCCTCGCTACTGGAACGCTCACGCTGACCGGACAGGTCATCGCCCAGGGATCGAGCGGCGTGGCGCTCGTCGTCGACAGCGGCGGCGCCCTCACCCTGGCCGGCGGTGCCGTGCTCTCGGCGCAAGCGCAGGCGACGGTGGGCGATACCGGACAGGGCCTTCTCGCTCTCATGGGCGGCGCGCTCGCGCTCACCGGCCCGTCCGCGGCGAACGCCCTCGTCATCGGCGAGGAGAGCGGCAGCAGCGGCACGGTCGTGAACCTCGAGCAGATCACGGCCCTCGGCACGGTGGTCGTGGGCGGCAAGGGCAACGGCACGCTGGAACTTCTGGGCGTCGCCGCGAGCCTCTACGACGGCGCGGCCGACATCGGCCAGTCAGCCGGCAGCCAGGGCAGCGTGATCGTCAATGGCGGCTTCTGGGCGTCCGGCCAGAGCACGCCCGAGGATACGACGTCCGGCCAGCTCACTGTCGGCGACAGTGGCATCGGCTCGCTGCTGATCAACGGCATGGACGGCGGCATCGCCGGCCAGGTCACCGCGTTCAATGCGACGATCGGAAACAACGTCGGCAGCGTGGGCTCGATCACCCTCGACGGCGGCGAGCTGCTGGTCGCCAATTACTCGGCAACGTCCAGCACATTGATCGTGGGCGAGAGCGGCGTCGGCAGCCTGATGATCGAGGATGGCAGCGAAGTCGCAGTCGGCGCGGCACAAGCGATCATGGCGGACGACAATGGCCTGCTGGTTGTCGGCGGCGGCGCCGGCGGCAACGGGCGGATCCGCATCACCGGCAACAGCACGCTGCTGGTCTATGGCGATGGCACGGTCGGTGGCGAGGGCGTCGGTGACGTGGCCGTTGGCCAGAGCGCGGACGATACGGCGTCGTTCGCCCTCACCGGTTCCCTGGCGGTTGACACCACCGGCCACGTCTCGCTCTCCGGCAGTCACGCCACCCTGCGGGCGAGTGAATTCGATGTCGCCGTTGGCGGTACTGTTTCCGGCGCGGGCACGCTGTCGGGTCTCCGTGGCGGCAACGATACCGTGAAGCTCGCCAGCATCGACAACGACGGCTCGATCATGGCGGACGGCGGGAACCTGCTGCTCTACGGCACCGTCACCGGCACTGGCGTTCTCCTGGTCTCCTCGGACTCAACGTTGACGCTACAGGCGGCCGTCGGTCAGGAGCAAATCGTGGCCTTCAGCCCGAACGCGCATGTCGTGCTCAACGATCCGACCGCCTTCGAAGGAACGATTGCCGGCTTCGGCAAGGGTGACGTGCTGGAGCTCGCCAGCATAGACGCGACCAGCGCGACCTTCGCCAACCATGCCTTGACGCTCGACACCGCCACCGGCCCGCTTGTCCTCAACTTCGCCGAAAACTATTCGGCGAACGCGTTCACGGTGCAGTCGGACGGTCTCGGCGGCACCAATGTCACGCTGACGTCCGGCGGCGGCTGGGGCGACGTCCACATGACCACCTTCGACGGCCTGCATTATGATTTTCAGGCCGTCGGCGAATTCGTCGCGGTACGATCGACGACGCCCGGCAATCCCTGGCAGATCCAGATCAGGACCCAGGCATTCTATGACGCTGCCAGCATCACGACCGAGCTCGCCGCCGCCCTCGGCGATGCCCGCGTCACCTTCGCGGCCGGCGACGGGGCAAATTCGGTCCGCATCGACGGCGCACCGGATGCGGCGTTGCACAGCGGCGTCGTGCAGAACTTCGCCAGCGGCACGCTCGCGCAGCTTTCCGCCAACGCCTATGAGCTCACCTGGAAGACGGGAGAGTCCGTCAGCATCACCAATCAGGGCGATTGGCTCGACTGGTCGGTGGCGCTCGGGCCTAACCATGCGCCCGGATCGGTGCAGGGCCTGCTCGGCGGCCACAGCGGGCAGGCCAGCGATTTCCAGCTGCCCGACGGCACCGTGCTTGCCCAGCCGCTCAGCAACGAAGAGATCCTCGGTCCCTTCGCCGACGCCTGGCGGGTGGCGCACGGCAGCTCTCTCTGGGATCCGGCATCCGTGTTCTGAGGGCGTCTGCGTGGCGGGTGTGGCTCATGACCCCGCCCCCTTACGGGGGCAGGCCGACGGCCAACCAAACGCTCATCCTGCGAGCTTGTGACCTTATTGAATAGACGCGCCCTTCTCTCGTCATCCTGAGCGCAGCGAAGGATCTCATCGCCAGAAGTTCCAAAGTACGCTCGTACCCCGCGGCGATGAGGTCCTTCGCTGCGCTCAGGACGACAGAAAAGCCGATTCTTTTGGGGGCACCTGTACCGCGGCTTCGCGCAGGGAGGACAAGATGTGAATGCGACACGGGCAAACGGCGGACGGGTTGACATGATATGAATTTTAATTCATTTCTTTCCCGAAGAAGTGAATTGGAATTCACTACATGGCCTACCGACGCACCGAGTCCGTAGAGATCAAGCTTCGGGACAAGCGGGACCGTATCCTGATGGCGGTGCGCGCCGTGGTCGGCGAGGTCGGCTTCCGCGGCGCCCAGGTGGCGACGGTGGCCGAGGCGGCGGGCGTGGCGACTGGCACCGTCTACCGCCACTTCCCGTCCAAGGGCGAGCTGTTCGCCGAGGCGCTGGCGCTGAACGCCCAGCACGAGGTCGACGTGGTGGCCGCCGTCGCCAAAAGCGACGGCCCGGCCGCGGCGCGGCTCGCCGATGCCCTGCGAGTCTTCGCCCGGCGTGCGGTGCGGGCCCGGCGGCTCGCCTACGCCATGATGGCCGAGCCCGCCGAGCCCGAAGTCGAGGCGGCGCGCCTGGTCTACCGCCGCGCCTTCGCCGACGTCTTCGAGGGGATGATCGCAAGCGGCATCGCTGCCGGCGAGTTTCCAGCACAAAACACGCGCGCCGCGGCAGCATGCGTGATGGGCGCGCTGAACGAGGGACTGGTCGGTCCCCTGGCACCGAACGGCGCAACCGACATCGACGAGCCACCCGGCATCGATTCCCTGATCGCCGAGATCACCGCCTTCTGCCTGCAGGCCGTCAGCGCACGGCCCTACTCCGAGGAGACCCGCCCATGACCAAGGCCCACTGGCAGGATTTGTTCGAGCGCCTGCTGGCCGAGTTCGATCGGCGCGGCGCGATCAGCGGCGCGGAAGAGCAGACGACGCTCGACCCCGCGATCTACCACGATCCCGCGCGCTTCGCCGCCGAGCGCGAGCGCCTGTTCCTGACGCAGCCGGTCTGCGTCGGCCACGAGGATCAGCTCGCGGCACCCGGCAGCGTGCTGGCGCTGGAGATCTGCGGCGTGCCGGTGCTGCTGGCCCGCGCCCGCGACGGACGGCTCGGCGCCTTCCTCAATGTCTGCCGTCATCGCGGCGCGCGGCTGGTCACCGAGCAGGGCACGGTATGCCACAGGCAGAGCCTCGCCTGCCCCTACCACGGCTGGACCTACCGCCTCGATGGCGCGCTGGCCGGCATCCCGCGCGCCGAGGCCTTCCCCGAACTCGACAAGCACCTGCTCGGCCTGCGCGCCCTGCCGCTGGCGGTGCGGCACGGCCTCATCTGGATCGTGCTCGATCCTGGCGCACAAATGCCAGACATGGCCGGGTGGCTCGGCGCGATCGACGACGATTTCGCGGCCATCGGACTCGCCAGCCACAAATTCTACCGCCAGCACGCGGTCCAACGCGCCACCAACTGGAAGCTGGTGGTCGATGCGTTTCTCGAGGTCTATCACGTGACGCGCCTGCATTCCGAGACGATCGGCCCCTTCTTCGCCGACTCCCTGATGGTGAGCGACGCCGTGGGCCGGCACCAGCGCGTGCTGGTGGGCCGCGAGAACACGCCGGAGGTCCGTACCCTGCCGGTCGCGCAATGGAGCCCGCAGCGTCACGGCACGCTGGTGCACTACGTGTTCCCCAACACCGTCCTGATCTACCACCCGGACTACGTCAGCCATCTCGGCATCTTCCCGGGCGCCGCCGACCAGACGCTGTTCATCCACACCATGCTGACGCCGCAAGCGCCCGCCGACGCCAAGGCCGAGGCGCACTGGGCGCGCTCCTTCGAGCTGATCGATACCGGCGTGTTCAACCGCGAGGACCTCGTCGTCTGCGAGCAGATCCAGCGCGGCCTCTCGAGCGGCGCGAACGAGCAGCTGATCCTGGGGCGACTGGAGCAGAACCTGCGCCGCTTCCACGGCAGCGTTGAGGGCGCGCTGCAGTAGCGTCCGCGGCCCGGCACGCGTATCTTGAGGGCATGCCTCGTCCCCTCATCGGAGTCACCCTGGATGCGGAAAAGCCGGGGGGCTACTCGAAATTTCCCTGGTATGCGCTGCGCCAGAACTATCTCGACGCGATCGATGCGGCGGGCGGCCTGGCGGTCGCGTTGCCGCACGAGCCCGACCGCGTCGGCGACTACCTCGGGCGCCTCGACGCGCTGGTGGTGACCGGCGGCGCCTTCGACGTCGATCCGTCCTACTATGGCGGCGGGCCGGCCCACGCCACTGTCGTCACCAAGGACCGCCGCACCGCGTTCGAGTTCGCCGTCACCAAGGGCGCCCTCGACCGCAACATGCCGGTGCTCGGCATCTGCGGCGGCCAGCAGCTGCTGCACGTCGTGCTGGGCGGCAAGCTGATCCAGCACATCCCCGATGCGGTGGCCGATGCGCTGGCACACGAGCAGCCCAATCCGCGCAACGAGCCCGGCCACCTCGTCACGGTGGCCCGCGGCACGCAGCTGCACGGCATCGTCGGCGCCGACGAGCTGGCCGTGAACAGCGCCCATCACCAGGCGGCGGCCGATTCGCCGGATGGCATCGTGGTCAACGCCACGGCGCCCGACGGCGTGATCGAGGGCATCGAGGCGCCGCGCTACCGCTTCTGCATCGGCGTGCAATGGCATCCGGAGTTCCTGATCTCCGAAGGCGATGCCCGGCTGTTCCGGGCCTTTCTGGGGGCGGCTGCAGCGACGTGAACGAGCCCGAACGGATCGCCAAGCGCCTGGCGCGCGCCGGCCTGTGCTCGCGCCGCGACGCCGAACGCTGGATCGCCGCCGGCCGCGTCAAGGTCGACGGCAAGGTGCTCGAAACGCCCGCCTTCACGGTCACCGACCGGAACGTGATCGAGGTCGACGGCAAGACGCTGCCCGATGCCGACCGCGCCCGCCTGTGGCGCTATCACAAGCCGCCCGGCGAGCTGGTAACGGCGCGCGATCCCGAAGGCCGGCGCACCATCTTCGACTCGCTACCCAAGACCCTGCCGCGTGTGGTGACGGTCGGGCGGCTCGACTTCATGTCGGAAGGCCTGCTGCTGCTGACCAACGACGGCGGCCTGGCGCGCCGGCTCGAGCTGCCGGCCAATGGCTGGATCCGGCGCTATCGCGCGCGGGTGCACGGCACGGTCGACCCGGCGCGGCTGGCCGGCCTCGCCAACGGCATCACCCTCGACGGCGTGCGCTATGGCGCAATCCAGGCCTGCCTCGAGCGCCAGCAGCGCACCAATGCATGGCTGGAGATCGCGCTCACCGAGGGCAAGAACCGCGAGGTGCGCCGCGTGCTCGCCCATCTCGACCTGCCGGTGATGCGCCTGATCCGCGTCGCCTTCGGGCCGTTCTACCTCGGCGAGCTCGAGCGCGAGCAGGTCGAGGAGGTGCCACCGCAGGCGCTCGACAACCTGCTGGGATTGGCGCCGCCGCAGCGCAAGCAAGGCTGGGCCCGGCCCAAGGCCAAGACGAAGAGGCGGCGGACCTGATGCTGCGTGTCATCGGCGGCAAGCATCGCGGCCGGCCCCTGTTGACGCCGGAGGGGCAAAGCGTGCGCCCGACCGCCAGCCGCGCCCGCGAATCGCTGTTCAACATCCTGATGCACGCCACCTGGCGCGACGACGGCACGTCGCCCCTGATCGAAGCGCGCGTGCTCGACGCCTTCGCGGGCTCCGGCGCACTCGGCATCGAGGCGCTGTCGCGCGGCGCCGAGCACGCCACCTTCCTCGACAAGGACGGCGCGGCGATCCGCTCGATCGGCGAGAACCTGCGCAAGCTCGGCGAAACCGGCGCGGCCAAGGTCGTGCGGGCCGACGTCACGCGGCCGCCGCCGGCGCCGGCTGCCTGTGACCTCGTCTTCCTCGACCCGCCCTATCGCTCGGGCCAGGCCACCCCCGCCCTTGCCGCCCTCGACGCCGCCGGCTGGCTCGCTCCCGATGCCATCGCCACGATCGAGTTGGCGCACAACGAGGATTTCGACCCGCCGCCGGGCTTCGAAGCGATCGACGAACGCCGCTATGGTGCCGCCAAGATCGTCATCGTGCGAAAGGTTCCATGAGCCTGATCAACCCGCTTTACATGCTGCGGCATGGCGAGACCGCCTGGAACACCGAGCGGCGCATGCAGGGCCTGCGCGATTCCAAGCTGACCGAGCGCGGGCGCCTGCAAGCGGAGGCGATGGGCCGCGCCCTCAAGCGCGAGCTCGCGGACGCCGACGGGCCGACGGTGTTCTTGCGCAGCCCCCTCGGACGGACCTGCGAAACCGCCGAGATCATCGGCCGCGAGATCGGGCTCGCGCCGGAGCAGTGGCGCGACGACCCGCGTCTCGTCGAGCTGGGCTACGGCGATTGGGAAGGCCTCAGCTGGCAGGAGATCCAGGTCACGCATCCCACGGCGCTCGCCGACTGGCGTGCCGACCCGCACGGCTACTGCCCGCCCGGCGGCGAAACCCACGCCGAGCTGCGCGCCCGCTCGGCCGCCGTGCTCGCCGATGTCATCGCTTCCGGCGTGCGCACTGTGATCGTCGGCCACGGCGTCAGCGGCGCCGTCCTGCGCGGCCTCAATCTCGGCCTCGACGCCAAGGCGATGTTCATCCTGGAGAAACCGCAGGACGCCTTCTTCCGCCTGCTCTCCGGCCGCGAGGAAAGGATTACCTGCGGCTAGATTTCATGTCATGCGGACCGCGGGCGTCAACGGCGCGGTAATCCGCGCCGAGCCCGCCCATGACCATGAGCGGGCGAGACGCTCGCGATCCTGAAGACAAAGATCCCTCGCTGCGCTCGGGATGACAGCTTTGTTTTCGCTGCGAGCACATCTGTCATCCTGAGCGCAGCGAAGGATCTCATCGCCAGAAGTTTCAGAGTACGCTCGTAGCCAATGGCGATGAGGTCCTTCGCTGCGCTCAGGACGACAGAAATGCTTGCTGCTGCCAGGAGTCGTCTAACCCCGCGCCAGCCGCGCCGTGCGGCGGCAACCGGTGGTTTCGCTGATCACCAGGCTGCCGCCCTCGCTCTGGGCGGTGAGCTTGCCGGAGCGGCGGTCGTCGGCTTTCACCGACGCGACGGTGACCAGCGAGAACGGGCCCGAGCTCTTGGCGACGCCGTGGATCTGCCACAGGCTGGGCGTCGGCGCCGGCGGCGGCCCCTTGCGCTGGTTGGGCACGGGACCGTGCGCCGTGGTGTCGTAGGCCGAGCCGTCGACGAAGCCGTTGTCGATGACGAGCTCGAAATCGAGCGGCGCATTGCATGAGCCGCCGTCGCTGCGCCCGCGCCACTGGCCGTCGAGGGGCGATGTCGGAGTCGGGACGGGCGGGCCGGGCCGGGGGGCAGCCTGCGGCGGCGCCGCGGTGGGCCGCGTCTGCGCGCTCGCCGTCACGGCGCTTGCCATCATCAGCAGGACAGCCAGAAAGCGCCTCATCGTCGGCCGAACAGGCGCTCGATGTCGGCGAGCTTCAGCTCGACATAGGTCGGCCGGCCGTGATTGCACTGGCCGGAATGGGGCGTCGCCTCCATCTGGCGCAGCAGCGCGTTCATCTCCTCGACGGAGAGGCGCCGGCCGGCGCGCACCGAGGTGTGACAGGCGAGCGTGCCGCACACCTCCTCGACCCTCTCCTTGAGCGACAGGTGATCGCCCAGCTCGGCGAGCTCGTCGGCGAGATCGCGCACCAGCCCCTGGACATCGAGCTCGCCCAGCACGGCCGGGGTTTCGCGCACCACCACGGCGCCGACGCCGAACGGCTCCAGCACCAGGCCCATGTCGGCGAGCTCGGCCATCCGGCCGGCCAGCCGGCGCGCGCCATCCTCGCCCACCTCGACGACCTCGGGCAGCAGCAGCGCCTGGCGCTTCACGCCATCGGCCTCGAGCTGGCCCTTCAGGCGTTCGTGCATCAGCCGCTCATGCGCGGCGTGCTGGTCGACGATCACCACGCCCTGGTCGGTCTGGGCGACGATGTAGGTCTCGTGCAGCTGCGCCCGCGCCACGCCCAGCGGGTAGGCGGCGCCATTGCCATTGGCCGGCGGCCCGGCCGTCGGCTCGACGCGCGCCGAGGGCTGGCCGAGCGGCGCCATGAATTGCGCCGCCGCTTCGGCAAGGCCGCGCGGCGGCAGCCACGCCGACTTGGCCCCGCCGCCCATCGGCAACGCCAGCGCCTGGCCGGTGTGCGGGCGGAACGCGCCCAGGGCGGCATCGGCAACCGTGGTGCTGGCGCGATGTCCGGCCGCGGCCAGCGCGGTGCGCAGCGCGCCGACGATCAGGCCGCGCACGATGCCGGCGTCGCGGAAGCGGACCTCGGTCTTGGCCGGGTGGACATTGACGTCGACCATGCCGGTCGGCGCTTCGAGGAACAGCGCCACCATGGGATGGCGGTCGCGCGCCAGGAAATCCTGGTAGGCGCCGCGCACCGCGCCGGCCAGCAGCTTGTCGCGGACCGGCCGGCCGTTGACGAACAGATACTGGTGCTGGCCGGTCGGCCGGTTGAGCGTCGGCAGGCCGGCGAAGCCGGTCAGGCGAAAGCCCTCGCGATTGGCATCGATGGCGACGGTGTTGTCGGCGAACTCGCGGCCCATGATGGCGCCGAGCCGCGCCAGCCTCGCTGCGTCGGCCTTGTCGAGCAGCGACGGCGCGGCCGCCGGCAGGTCGATCAGGGTGCGTTCGTCGCTGTCGAGGCGGAAGCCGATGCCGGGATGGGCCATCGCCAGCCGGCGCAGGGCATCGGCGACGTGACCCGACTCGGTGCGCGGCTCCTTGAGGAACTTCAGCCGCGCCGGGGTGGCAAAGAAGAGATCGCGCACCTCGACGCGCGTGCCGAACGGATGCGCCGCCGGCCGCGGCTCACCCTTGGCGCCACCGTCGATCTCCAGGCACCACGCCGTCTCGGCGCCGGCCGGCCGCGAGGTCAGCGCCATGCGGCTCACCGAGGCGATCGACGGCAAAGCCTCGCCGCGGAACCCCAGGGTGCGGATGTCGTCGAAATCGTCGTCGGGCAGCTTGGAGGTGCAATGCCGCTCGACCGCGAGCTCGAGCTCGTCCGCTGTCATGCCAATGCCGTCATCGACCACCGACAGGAACGTGCGGCCACCCTCCTTCAGGCTGACAATGATGCGGCGGGCACCGGCATCGATGGCGTTCTCGACCAGCTCCTTGGCAGCACTGGCCGGCCGCTCGACCACCTCGCCGGCGGCAATGCGGTTGACCAGGGTCGAGGGAAGGCGCCTCAGGGCGTGTTGGGGTCGTGCGCTCATGGCGCCCGAGTCTACGCCTGCCGCCTTGCAGAAAGATACTCCCGGGTGACGATCTTGGTGTCTTCCATCGCCGACTGGTCGAAGGCATCGGCATCCTCGAGCGCGTCGATGATCTGCGGGTACAGCATGAGACCTCGTCAGGGAGCGGAGACGATTCCTGCAGGTTTGCCGACGACGATCATGGTCAGGAGCTCGTCGTTCAACAGACGATGGGCGAGCCGGCGCACGTCGTCGAGGGTGATCGCGTCGATCAGCCTGGTGCGCCGCGTCAGGTGATCGGGCGAGAGATTGTCGACCTGCATCGACAGCAGCAGGCCGGCGATCGCTGGCGAGGAGTCGAGCGACAGCGACAGCGCGCCGCCGAGATAGGTCTTGGCGTCGGCCAGCTCCTGCTCGGTCGGGCCGTCGGCGCGCAGGCGCGCCAGCACCGTGCGCACCACGGCCAGCGCCTCGGCGATGCGTTCGTTGGCGCTCGCCGTCGAGATCACGATCAAGCCGGCCTTGTGATAGGCGCGCAGGCTGCTCGAGGCGCCATAGGCCAGGCCACGCTTCTCGCGCACCTCGGTGAACAGCCGCGACTGCTGGCCGCCACCACCCAGGATGTGATTGAGGGCCACGACGGCGTACCAGTCGGGATCGTCGCGCCGCACGCCGGGCAGCGCGAGCAGCGCCGTGCTCTGCGGCACCGGCCGCTCGACCACGACGGTGCGCGGCCGCGTCGGCGGTGTCCAATCGGACAGGTCCGGCGGCACACGGCCAGGCGGCAGGGATCCGAACGCGTGGTCGAGCAGGCGCGCCAGCTCGGCTTCCTCGATGTCGCCCACGGCAGCGATCACCAGGCCGCTGCGTTCCAGCAGCGTCTGGGCGCGCAGCTCGAGATCCTGTCGGGTGATCTTGCGCAGATCGTCGGGCGTGCCGTCAGGGTCTGCGGCGTAGGGATAGCCGACGAACTCCGTGGCCATCATCGTGCGCGCCGCGAGCGAGGCCGGACGCTGGCCCGCCTGGTTGAGCGCGGCGATCGTCTGCGCGCGCCGCTGCTCGATCATGTCCAGATTGAACCGCGGCCGGTTGAGCGCCAGGCGCAACAGCTCGAAACCCTCCTCGCGGGTCGCCGTCAGGACGCGCAACGACCCGCCCAGCCGATCGAGCGAAGCGCTGAAGGAGAGCGACGCGGCGGCATCCTCCAGGCGCTGACGAAAAGCATGGGCGTCGAGCGACCCTGCCCCGTCGGTCAGCAGCGCCGCCATAAGGCTGGTGACACCCGACTGGCCCGCCGGATCGGTGGCCGTGCCGCCCGGCAGCGAGAACGAGACGGACAGCGCGGGCGTACTCTTGTCCTGCACCAGCCAGGCTTTGACGCCATGCGGCGTGGTCACGATCTTGATGTCGACCGCACCGGCAGCGGTCGGCAAGCCCACCGCGAACGCCGCGATCGCCATGCCAAGAACGCGACGGCGGGTCGTCATCGGCTGCCTGATTGCGGCGTCAGCAGCGACGTCACCAGGCGCGACGGCTGCCAGACATAACGCGCCGCCGCGACGATTTCGTCTGACCGGACGGCCGAAATGCGTTCCGGCCAGGCTGCGATGTCGGCGACGGTGCTGCCCGTGCTGAGCGCTCCGCCGAAGATGCGCGGCCCGCTCTGCAACGAATCCTGCGAATAGATTGCGGCGGCAAGCAGCTGGTTCTGCGCCCGCTCGACCTCGTCGGCGCTGACGCCGCCGTCGATCAGCCGGGCGAGTTCGGCGGACACGGCGCTTTCGACATCAGCCATCTTCACCGACACGGCCGGATGGACGCCAACCTCGAAACTGCTGAGGCCGAGGCTGTTCGGACGGTAGCCGGCCCACACCGAGAGGGCGTGCTTGCCATCGACGACCAGCGCACGCCACAGCCGGCTGGTCTCGGTGCCGCCCAGCAGCTGGGCCAGGACCTGCAAGGGATAGGCGTACTGCGTTTCGCCCTTGTTGAAGGACGGCGCCAGCCAGTGGCGCGACCAGCGCGGCTCGACCGCGCGCGGGTCGGCGCGCGTTACGGTCTGCGGCAGGTCGGCGGCGCCATGGTCCGGACGGCGGCGCGGGGCGACCGGACGCGCGGGGATCGGGCCATAGAACTTCTCGGCGAGCCCGCGCACCTGCTCGGTGGAGGTGTCGCCACCGACGATCAGGATCGCGTTGTTGGGCATGTAGTGCAGGCGATAGAAATCCATCAGGTCGGCGAGCGTCAATCTGTCGACGTCGGCGACATAGCCACTGATCGGCATGCCGTAGGGCTGGTCGTGCCCGAACAGACGCTCCTGCACGACTTCGTCGAGCAGGGCGGACGGCGAATTGTCGATGCGCATGCGCCGTTCCTCGAGCACGACCTGGCGCTCGGGGGTCATCTCCTTCTCGTTGAGTCGCAGGTTGGCCATGCGATCGGCCTCTATGCGCATCACGAGTTCGAGCCGGTCGGGCGAGACGGTCTGGTAATAACCGGTCGAATCGTACGTCGTGTAGGCATTGTCGCGCCCACCGTTCTTCGACACGATGCGCGAGAACTCGGACGGCCCCACCGTATCGGTGCCCTTGAACATCATGTGTTCGAGGAAATGGGCGATGCCGGTCTTGCCGGGAACTTCGTCGGCGCTGCCGACCTTGTAGACCACGAGCTGGGTGACGATCGGCGCGCGCGACGACGGCAGTACGACGACCTCGAGGCCGTTGGCCAGGGTGAAGGTATCGACGCGACGTCGGCCGACACTGAACAGCTTGGCGCGCGCCGACAAGGCGGGCGTAAGCGCCGCCGCGGCGGCGAGACCGCCGAGCAGCGCCCGGCGGCCGATCTTGAGGGACGGCGTCAGAAGATGCCTTCGAGGATGCCGCGCTTGCGCCGGGTGATGGTCGGCGTGCCGCCGCTGGCCGGCTGGCCGGCCGCCTGGGCGTCGCGGATGCGCTGCTGCTCCTTGGTCGGATCGACCACAGTGCCGGTCGGCAGGGGATCCTGCCAGAAGATCAGGCCGTCGATGAAGCCCTTGTCGCTGTCGTTGATCGTCTTGGTGTCCTGATTGACGCGGCTGCGAATGTTGGGATCGATGCCGCCCTGCCCGGCCTTTGCGACCAGTGCCTGCTCCGAGCCTGTGACGCGCGGCGGCGGGGCGCCACCGCCACCGGCGGTGCGCTGCTGCACGCGCCCCGCCAGTGCCGGCGACAGCGCTTCTTTTGCCTGGTCGGCCGGCGTCATCTCCTGCGGCCGTGGCTCGCCCGGCCGCGGCGGGCGCAGTTCGGCGTTGGGCGGCATGGTGAGCGGCGAATGGGACACGATCTTGAACTCGTCGGGCGACACCTTCTTGCCGCCGCCGATGTTGGCAAGGGCGCCGCAGCCGCCCAGCGCGAGGCCGCACAGGACGGCCGCGAATGGCAGGAGTCTCGAGGAGGTAAAGGTCGTCCGTCGCATCGTTCGTCCTTCGAATTTCATTTTTGTCCGTCGATCATGGCCTCTTCAGGGCGCACGCCGCCGCTCGCCGATCAGGGAATCGATGAGCATCAATCCGACGCCGACAACGATCGCCGAATCGGCAACGTTGAACGCCGGCCAATGCCAGCGGCCTATGTGGAAATCGGCGAAGTCGAACACCGCTCCCCAACGAGCGCGGTCGATAACATTGCCGATGGCGCCCCCCATGACAAGACCGATGCCCCAGGCCGTGAGCGCGCGGTCGGTTCGTCGCAGCCAGACGAAAAGCCCGATGCAGACCGCAATCGCCGCGGCCGACAGGACCCAGGGCGGCAGCGCCCCCTCGCCACCCAGCAGGCCGAAGCTGACCCCCTGGTTCCACACGATGACCAAGCGGAAAAATCCGTCGATCACCGGCACCACGGCGCCCGCCTGCTTGAGATAGCCGAGCAGCAGCTGCTTCGACGCCTGGTCGGCCAGCAGGGTGATCGCGACCAGGATCATCGCCTGGTGATCGATGCGTCTCATGACGGGCGGCTCATCGCTGGGACCGCGCCACTTAAGGCGGAGTAACCTCCGCCGACTGTGGCGCCCTTCTGGTCGATTGAACAGCCCATGAGCGCCACTGGAGTGGCGCGCTCCCAGCAAGAAATCATCACCCATCCACCGCCGCAGCGCAGCGCAGGCAGAGCAGCGGATGCCGGGCGGACTTGCCGACGTCCTCCAGGACCTGCCAGCAGCGGGCACACTTGCTGCCGTGGGCGAGCGCAGGCTCGACGGCAACGCCCGCCACGTCGGCGAGCGCGAACGCGCCGTCCGGCGCCGCGCCTTCGACCAGCTCACCGCCCGAGGTGATGCAGATCTCGGCAAGGTCGAGGCCGGCCAGCGCCGTGCGGTATTCCGGCGCGACATGAATCCGCGGCGCCGCCTGCAGGCTGGAGCCGATGCGCTTCTCGGCGCGCTCGAGCTCGAGCGCTCCGGTGACGACGCGGCGCAGGTTGCGCACCGTCCGCCATTTGTCGCCGAGGGCGGGGTTCAGCCAGATGTCGGGCATGGTCGGATAGAGGCGCAGGTGCACGCTCTCGCGCTCGCCGTCGGGCATGTCCCTGGGCCGGGCGAGCCAGGCCTCCTCCGCCGTGAAGCAGACGATCGGCGCCAGCCACGCCGTCAGGAAGGAGAACAGCTCGGCCATCACCGTGCGGGCGGCGCGCCGGCGCAGCGCCGAATGAGCGTCGCAATAGATCGCGTCCTTGCGGATGTCGAAGTAGAAGGCCGACAGATCGACCGCGCAGAAATTATGCAGCTCGGTCGCGATCCTGTGGAAGTCGTAGTCGTCGACCGCCGGCCGGAAGATCGCGTCGAGCTCGGCCAGGCGATGCAGCACCCAACGCTCGAGCTCGGGCATGTCGGCATAGGCCACCGTCTCCGCCGCCGAGTAGCCGTCGAGGCTGCCCAGCAGGTAGCGCAGCGTGTTGCGCAGCCGGCGATAGGCTTCGGCCTGGTGCTTCAGGATCTCCGGGCCGATGCGCTGGTCTTCGGTGTAGTCGGTGCCGACCACCCACAGGCGCAGGATGTCGGCACCGTACTGGTCGCACACCACTTGCGGCGCGGTGATGTTGCCCAGCGACTTCGACATCTTGCGGCCCTGCTCGTCGAGCGTGAAGCCGTGCGTCAGCACGCCGTCGTAAGGCGCGCGACCGCGCGTGCCGCAGCTCTCGAGCAACGAGGAATGGAACCAGCCGCGATGCTGGTCGGAGCCTTCGAGGTAGAGGTCAGCCGGCCATTTGAGGTCGGGATTGCCCTCGAGGGTGAAGACATGGGTCGACCCTGAATCGAACCAGACGTCGAGGATGTCCTTCACCTGCTCGAAATCGTGCGCCTTGTACTTGTTGCCGAGGAAGCGTTCGGGCGGACTCTCGAACCAGGCGTCGGCGCCCTCGCTGCGGAATGCCTCGACGACGCGCGCCATCACCTCGGGATCGCGCAACGGCTCGCCGGTCTGCTTGTTCACGAACACCGCGATCGGCACGCCCCAGGCACGCTGGCGCGACACGCACCAGTCGGGGCGCTGCTCGATCATGCTGCGCAGGCGGTTGTAGCCGGCGCGCGGCACGAAGCGGGTGGCGTCGATCGCGGCCAATGCCTTCTCGCGCAAGGTGCCGCCGATCTCGGCGATCGGCTGGTCCATGGCGATGAACCATTGCGGCGCGTTGCGGAAGATCACCGGCGCCTTTGAGCGCCACGAATGCGGATACGAATGAGTGATGCGGCTCGACGCCAGGAGCTTGCCCGCCTTGTCGAGCGCCTCCGTCACCGCCTTGTTGGCCGGGCCCTTCTTGCCGACCGAGGTGTAGACCTGCAGGCCGGCGAACAAGGGCACGTGCGGATAGTAGCTGCCGTCCTCGGCCACCGTGTCGGGCACCTCGACGCCGTGCGCCACGCCGAGATCGTAGTCGTCGGCGCCATGCCCCGGCGCGATGTGTACGAAGCCGGTGCCGGCATCGGCGGTGACGAACCCGCCGGGCAGCGGGCGCACGTCGAACTCGTAGCCCTGGCCGCGCAGCGGATGGCTGGCGAGCAGGCCGTCTAGCTCGTCGGCCGCGACATCGCGCAGCAGGCGCGGCGTGAACTTGCATGCTTCGGCGATGGCGCCGACCAGCTCGCGCGCCACGATCATCTTCTCGCCTGCGACCGCACGGCTGCCCTCGCCCACCGCGGCGACCTCGATCAGCGCGTAGGCGATGTCGGGTCCGTAGGCGAGCGCGCGATTTCCAGGGATGGTCCACGGCGTCGTCGTCCAGATCACCACGGAAGCGCCGTCGAGCGCACCACCCTTGGACTTAACGACCGGAAAGCGGACATGCACGGTGTCCGAGACATGATCGTGATACTCGATCTCCGCCTCGGCAAGGGCGGTCTTCTCGACCACCGACCACAGTACCGCCTTGGAGCCCTTGTAGAGGCCGCCGTTCATCAGGAACTTGCCGAGCTCGCCTGCGATCGTCGCCTCGGAGTCGTAGGCCATGGTCGAGTAGTAATTATCCCAGTC
>Ga0310811_10003839_pt1 | contig 18937 bp, 13 predicted proteins | sample YCmetagenome_FD_207642 | JGI IMG/M metagenome (GOLD analysis project Ga0310811, IMG submission 207642) | Soil microbial communities from experimental microcosm in Duke University, North Carolina, United States - YC | ecosystem: Engineered > Artificial ecosystem > Soil microcosm > Unclassified ...
CGCAATCCGCGAAGGCGGCCGTACCGTCGGCGCCGGTGTCGTCGCCAAGATCATCGAGTAAGCCAGCCAGTCTCGTTGATCGGTAGTTTTCGGGGTTGGCGGTGTCGTCAACCCCAAATGGTTTAGGGGTATAGCTCAACTGGCAGAGCGTCGGTCTCCAAAACCGAAGGTTGGGGGTTCGATTCCCTCTGCCCCTGCCAACTTCTCGCGCTGTGCGCGACATGCGTTAAGGTGTTATGGCGAATCCTTCCGTCGAAACTGTAAATACCTCCGGCGACAAGCTGATGCTTGCGCTTGGCGTATTGTTGGTGGTGGCCGGGTTCGCGGGGTTCTACTGGCTCGGTAGCCAGGAGTGGTATGTCCGCGGCGCGGCGCTTGCTGTAGGCGTCATCGCGGGTGTGGTAGTCGGTCTTCTCTCGGCGCCCGGCAAGAGCTTCATCGCGTTTGCCAAAGACTCGTACAAGGAAGTCCGCAAGGTTGTCTGGCCGACCCGCAAGGAAGCGACCCAGACGACGCTGGTGGTCTTCGGTTTCGTGCTGGTCATGGCCATCCTTCTTTGGGTCAGCGACAAGTCCATCGAATGGGTGATTTTCTCGGCGATTCTGGGTTGGAAATGATATGAGCGATACACCGGCATCCCCGAGCGGAAAACGTTGGTACGTGGTGCACGCCTACTCCGGAATGGAGAAAAGCGTGCAACGTGCGCTTCAGGAGCGCATCGAACGTGCCGGCATGCAGGACAAGTTTGGCCAGATCCTCGTGCCGACCGAAGAAGTGGTCGAGGTGAAGGGCGGTCACAAGTCGGTGACCGAGCGTCGTTTCTTTCCGGGCTACGTGCTCGTCGAGATGGAAATGACGGATGAAACGTGGCACCTCGTGAAGAACACCGCGAAGGTCACGGGCTTCGTCGGTGGCGCACGCAATCGGCCGAGCCCGATTTCGCCGCGCGAAGTCGAAAAGATCATGTCGCAGATGCAGGAAGGCGTGGAGAAGCCGCGTCCGAAGACCCTGTTCGAAGTCGGCGAGATGGTTCGCGTGAAGGAAGGTCCGTTTACGGACTTCAACGGCAGCGTCGAAGAAGTGAACTACGAGAAGTCGCGCGTGCGCGTGTCAGTCACGATCTTCGGTCGTGCAACGCCGGTCGAACTCGAATTCGGCCAGGTCGAAAAGCTGTAACCCCATTCCACGGATCGCGCTTTCCGGCGCGGTCCGTCTTTCGCGCTTACGGTCCGCGTAATGGCCGTAGAGGAGCGTCGGTAATCCGGCCCGGTTCGCCGGTTCAGTGACGAAAGCGCGCTACTACTCACCCGAACGCTCACGCGTTCCAGAGAGGTTTTCACCATGGCAAAGAAAATCATCGGCTTTATCAAGCTGCAGATTCCTGCAGGTAAGGCCAACCCGTCGCCGCCGGTCGGTCCGGCACTGGGCCAGCGCGGCCTGAACATCATGGAGTTCTGCAAGGCGTTCAACGCGCAGACTCAAGCGATGGAGCCGGGTCTGCCGGTTCCGGTCGTGATCACGGCATTCGCGGACAAGAGCTTCACGTTCATTCTGAAGACGCCGCCGGCGACCGTGCTGATCAAGAAGGCCGCGAAGGTCGACAAGGGTTCGAGCAAGCCGCACACCGACAAGGTCGGCAAGATCACCCGCGCGCAGGCTGAAGAAATCGCCAAGACGAAGATGCCGGATCTTACGGCAGCCGATATGGACGCAGCGGTCCGCACGATCGCTGGTAGCGCCCGCTCGATGGGCATCACCGTGGAGGGCGTGTAAATGGCCAAGGTTTCGAAGCGTCTGCAAGCTTTTGCAGCGAAGGTTGATCGCCAGAAGCTGTACCCGATCAACGACGCCATCGCGCTCGTGAAGGAATGCGCAACGGCGAAGTTCGACGAGTCGATCGACGTGGCGGTCCAGCTCGGCATCGATGCGAAGAAGTCGGACCAGGTCGTTCGCGGCTCGGTCGTGCTGCCCGCAGGCACCGGCAAGTCGGTCCGCGTGGCGGTGTTCGCGCAGGGCGACAAGGCCGAACAGGCTCGCGCCGCTGGTGCCGAGATCGTCGGCATGGAAGACCTCGCCGAGCAGATCAAGGGCGGCAACCTGAACTTCGACGTCGTGATCGCTTCGCCGGACACGATGCGCGTTGTCGGTACGCTCGGCCAGATCCTCGGCCCGCGCGGCCTGATGCCGAACCCGAAGGTCGGCACCGTGACGCCGGACGTCGCGACCGCCGTGAAGAACGCGAAGGCCGGTCAGGTGCAGTTCCGCGTCGACAAGGCCGGTATCATCCACGCGACGATCGGCCGCGCTTCGTTCGAGCCGACCGCGCTGCGCACGAACCTCGACGCACTGGTCGACGCGCTGAACAAGGCGAAGCCGGCGACGAGCAAGGGCGTGTACCTGCGCAAGATCGCCGTCTCGAGCACGATGGGTGTCGGCGTCCGCGTCGACCAGGCGTCGCTCGCAGCACAGTAAGTAACGAGTTTCGCTCCGTGGCGGCCGGCAGGTAGAACGGCTGGCCGCGACGGAGATTAAAGGGCTTTGGGCGGTTGTGCGAGGGCAGTCTGCTTCGCGCAACCGGTTGTCAAAGACCGTTGGCGGGGCGCAGTCGTTGGGCGATCCCTTAATGCAAGCCAACGCAGATGGCGAACCCGAAAAGGTTTTGAAGTGATGAAGTTGACGTCCACAGGTAGCGATGCCTGCGACTGTCAGCCGAAATACTCCGGACTGGTCGGACGCCGTTGTTGAACGCGGCGCACCTCGCTCGAAGGCAAGGTGTGTCGAATCTGGAGGTTAACCGTGCCACTGAACAAAGAAGGTAAGCAGGCCGTCGTGGCTGAAGTCTCCGCGCAAGTCGCGAAGGCTCAGACCATCGTGCTGGCCGAGTATCGTGGAATCGCGGTTGGCGATCTGACCAAGCTGCGCGCGAAAGCGCGCGAGCAACAGGTGTACCTGCGCGTGTTGAAGAACACGCTGGCGCGTCGCGCTGTCGAGGGTACCCCGTTTGCTCCGCTGGCTGAGCAGATGACCGGTCCTCTGATCTACGGCATCTCGGAAGATGCCATTGCTGCTGCGAAAGTCGTCAACGACTTCAGCAAGGGCAATGACAAGTTGATCATCAAGGCCGGTTCCTACGAAGGCAAGGTGATGGACAAGGCAGGCGTGCAAGCGCTCGCCAACATCCCGAGCCGCGAGGAACTGCTCTCCAAGCTGCTGTTCGTTATGCAGGCTCCGGTTTCCGGTATGGCGCGCGCTCTGGCCGCGCTGGCGGAAAAGAAGCAGGCAGAGGCCGCGTAAGCGACTCATACGAACACAGGCGAGCGAGAGGGATCGCTGGCTGTTTCCGAATTCAATCCAGGAGTATTTCAAATGGCAATCGCAAAAGAAGACATCCTCGAAGCCGTTGGCGCGATGTCGGTTCTCGAACTGAACGAGCTGGTCAAGGCGTTCGAAGAAAAGTTTGGCGTGTCGGCCGCTGCTGTCGCAGTTGCTGGCCCGGCAGGCGCTGGTGGTGCAGCAGCTGCTGCTGAAGAGCAGACCGAATTCACCGTCGTGCTGACTGAAACCGGCGCGAACAAGGTGTCGGTCATTAAGGCAGTTCGCGAACTGACGGGTCTCGGCCTGAAGGAAGCGAAGGACCTGGTCGACGGTGCACCGAAGCCTGTTAAGGAAGCTGTGCCCAAGGCTGCTGCTGAAGAAGCGAAGAAGAAGCTGGAAGAAGCCGGCGCGAAGGCTGAAATCAAATAAGCTTCGGCGCGCTGTGCGAAGGCTGGCGGTTTTTACACCGCCGGCCTTTTTGTGCTTTGTGGGGACTGTGTTTTTGCATCCGATTTTTCGGGATCGGACGCGCGAATGCAGGACCCAGATGACAAAGAAAACCGTCTTTCGCAACTGTCGAACGGCGATTTCCTTTGTCTTCTGAAGCGACTGCAGAAGGCAAGTTTGGTCGGGCAGCGGATAGGGTGTTACATGCGGGTTTCAGATCGATCCGCATCCGCTGCCGTCAGCCAGCGGTTGGTAGGGGCCAACCACCAAGCTTCCAAAGGCTCGCGAAGCCATCGGGTCTCAGTCGGTGAACACTCGGGTCGTATCCATCGGGCAATCCCTGCTCCGACCAACCCGCCGTGATTCGGAGATCGTATGCACTATTCCTTCACCGAGAAGAAGCGTATTCGCAAGAGTTTCGCGAAGCGCCCCATCGTTCACCAGGTTCCTTTCCTGCTGGCTACCCAGCTTGAATCATTCAGCACGTTTCTGCAAGCGGAAGTGCAGGCTACACAACGCAAACCGGAAGGTCTGCAGGCCGCGTTCACGTCCGTTTTCCCGATAGTTTCCCATAACGGCTTTGCACGCCTCGAGTTCGTCAGCTACATGCTGTCGCCGCCGGCGTTCAACATCAAGGAATGCCAGCAGCGCGGTCTCACGTACTGCTCGGCGCTGCGCGCGAAAGTGCGCCTTGTGCTGCTCGACAAGGAGTCGCCGAGCAAGCCCGTCGTCAAGGAAGTGAAGGAGCAGGAGGTGTACATGGGCGAAATTCCGCTCATGACGCCGACCGGCTCGTTCGTGATCAACGGCACCGAGCGTGTGATCGTGTCGCAGCTGCACCGCTCGCCGGGCGTGTTTTTCGAGCACGACAAGGGCAAGACGCACAGCTCGGGCAAGCTGCTGTTCTCCGCGCGGATCATTCCGTACCGCGGCTCGTGGCTCGACTTCGAATTCGATCCGAAGGACGTGCTGTACTTCCGCGTGGACCGTCGCCGCAAGATGCCGGTCACGATCCTGCTGAAGGCGATCGGCCTCACGCCGGAACAGATCCTCGCGAACTTCTTCGTGTTCGACAACTTCTCGCTGATGCCGGAAGGCGCGCAGATGGAGTTCGTGCCGGAGCGTCTGCGCGGCGAAGTCGCGCGCTTCGACATCACCGACCGCGACGGCAACGTGATCGTCCAGAAGGACAAGCGGATCAACGCGAAGCACATCCGCGACCTCGAAAACGCGAAGACGACGTTTATTTCGGTTCCCGAAGATTATCTGCTCGGCCGCGTGCTCGCGAAGAACGTCGTCGACGGTGACACCGGCGAAGTGATCGCGAACGCGAACGACGAAATCACCGAAAGCGTGCTCGAGAAGCTGCGCGAAGCGAAGATCAAGGACATCCAGACGCTCTACACGAACGATCTGGACCAGGGTCCGTACATCTCGTCGACGCTGCGTATCGACGAAACGGCCGACAAGATGGCCGCGCGCATCGCGATCTACCGGATGATGCGTCCGGGCGAGCCGCCGACCGAAGAAGCGGTCGAGGCCCTCTTCAACCGTCTGTTCTACAGCGAAGACGCGTACGACCTGTCGAAGGTCGGCCGCATGAAGTTCAACCGTCGTGTCGGCCGTGACGAGATCACCGGCCCGATGACGCTGCAGGACGACGACATCCTCGCGACGATCAAGATCCTCGTCGAGCTGCGCAACGGCAAGGGCGAAGTGGACGACATCGACCACCTCGGCAACCGTCGCGTGCGCTGCGTCGGCGAACTCGCGGAGAACCAGTTCCGCGCGGGTCTCGTCCGCGTCGAGCGTGCCGTGAAGGAGCGCCTCGGCCAGGCCGAAAGCGAAAACCTGATGCCGCACGACCTGATCAACTCGAAGCCGATTTCGTCGGCGATTCGCGAGTTCTTCGGTTCGTCGCAGCTGTCGCAGTTCATGGACCAGACCAACCCGCTGTCGGAAATCACGCACAAGCGTCGTGTTTCCGCACTGGGCCCGGGCGGTCTGACGCGTGAACGCGCAGGCTTCGAAGTGCGCGACGTGCACCCGACCCACTATGGCCGTGTGTGCCCGATCGAAACGCCGGAAGGTCCGAACATCGGCCTGATCAACTCGCTGGCGCTGTACGCGCACCTGAACGAATACGGCTTCCTCGAAACGCCGTATCGCAAGGTGACGGACAGCAAGGTGACCGATCAGATCGACTATCTGTCGGCGATCGAAGAAGGCCGTTACGTGATCGCTCAGGCGAACGCGGCGGTGGCCGACGACGGCACGCTGACCGACGAACTGGTGTCGTCGCGTGAAGCGGGCGAAACGCTGATGGTCACGCCGGACCGCATCCAGTACATGGACGTGGCGCCGTCGCAGATCGTATCGGTCGCTGCTTCGCTGATTCCGTTCCTCGAGCACGACGACGCGAACCGCGCATTGATGGGTTCGAACATGCAGCGTCAGGCTGTGCCGTGTCTGCGTCCTGAAAAGGCCGTGGTCGGTACGGGTATCGAGCGCACGGTGGCGGTCGACTCGGGTACGACGGTGCAGGCATTCCGCGGCGGCGTGGTCGATTACGTCGACGCAGGCCGTATGGTGATCCGCGTGAACGACGACGAAGCTGTTGCTGGCGACGTCGGCGTGGACATCTACAACCTGATCAAGTACACGCGTTCGAACCAGAACACGAACATCAACCAGCGCCCGATCGTGAAGGTCGGCGACATCGTGTCGCGTGGCGACGTGCTGGCTGACGGCGCATCGACCGACCTCGGCGAACTGGCGCTTGGCCAGAACATGCTGGTCGCGTTCATGCCGTGGAACGGCTACAACTTCGAAGACTCGATCCTGATCTCGGAAAAGGTCGTGGCCGACGATCGCTACACGTCGATCCACATCGAAGAGCTGAACGTGGTCGCTCGCGACACGAAGCTCGGACCGGAAGAAATCACGCGCGACATTTCGAACCTCGCGGAAGTGCAGCTTGGCCGTCTCGACGAGTCGGGCATCGTGTACATCGGCGCGGAAGTCGAAGCGGGCGACGTGCTGGTCGGCAAGGTCACGCCGAAGGGCGAAACCCAGCTGACGCCGGAAGAAAAGCTGCTGCGCGCGATCTTCGGCGAGAAGGCGTCGGACGTGAAGGACACGTCGCTGCGCGTGCCGTCGGGCATGAGCGGCACGGTGATCGACGTGCAGGTGTTCACGCGCGAAGGCATCCAGCGTGACAAGCGTGCACAGCAGATCATCGACGACGAACTGAAGCGCTATCGCCTCGACCTGAACGACCAGCTGCGCATCGTGGAAGGCGACGCGTTCCAGCGTCTCGCCCGCATGCTGGTGGGCAAGGTCGCGAACGGCGGTCCGAAGAAGCTCGCGAAGGGCACGAAGATCGAACAGGCCTACCTGGAAGATCTCGACCACTACCACTGGTTCGACATCCGCCTCGCGGACGAAGAAGCAGCGGCGCAGCTCGAAGCGATCAAGGACTCGATCGAACAGAAGCGTCACCAGTTCGATCTCGCGTTCGAAGAGAAGCGCAAGAAGCTCACGCAGGGCGACGAACTGCCGCCGGGCGTGCTGAAGATGGTCAAGGTGTACCTCGCGGTGAAGCGCCGTCTGCAGCCTGGCGACAAGATGGCAGGCCGTCACGGCAACAAGGGTGTCGTGTCGAAGATCGTCCCGATCGAAGACATGCCGTACATGGCCGACGGCCGTCCGGCAGACGTCGTGCTGAATCCGCTCGGCGTGCCGTCACGGATGAACGTGGGTCAGGTGCTCGAAGTGCATCTCGGCTGGGCCGCGAAGGGTCTCGGCTGGCGCATCGGCGAAATGCTGCAGCGTCAGTCGAAGATCGAGGAAGTGCGTGCGTTCCTGACGAAGATCTACAACGAGTCGGGCCGCGCGGAAGAGCTGGAGAGCTTCTCCGACGACGAAATCCTCGAGCTCGCGAAGAACCTGCGCGAAGGCGTGCCGTTCGCGACGCCGGTGTTCGACGGCGCGACCGAAGAGGAAATGTCGGCGATGCTCGATCTGGCGTACCCGGACGACATCGCGCAGAACCTCGGCATGACGAAGTCGAAGAATCAGGTGCGTCTGTTCGACGGCCGCACGGGCGAAATGTTCGAGCGCACCGTCACCGTGGGTTACATGCACTACCTGAAGCTGCACCACCTGGTCGACGACAAGATGCACGCGCGTTCGACCGGTCCGTACTCGCTCGTCACGCAGCAGCCGCTGGGTGGCAAGGCGCAGTTCGGCGGCCAGCGCTTCGGCGAAATGGAAGTTTGGGCACTGGAAGCGTATGGCGCTTCGTATGTGCTGCAGGAAATGTTGACGGTGAAGTCGGACGACGTGACGGGCCGTACGAAGGTGTACGAGAACCTCGTCAAGGGCGACCACGTCATCGACGCAGGCATGCCGGAATCCTTCAACGTGCTCGTGAAGGAAATCCGCTCGCTCGGCATCGACATCGACCTCGACCGCAACTAATCGGACTACGGAGAGAAGGCAATGAAAGCTCTGCTCGATCTATTCAAGCAAGTCCAACAAGAAGAAGTTTTTGACGCGATCAAGATCGGTCTGGCCTCGCCGGACAAGATCCGCTCGTGGTCGTTCGGCGAAGTGAAGAAGCCGGAGACCATCAACTACCGCACGTTCAAGCCGGAACGCGATGGTCTTTTCTGCGCGAAGATCTTCGGGCCGATCAAGGACTACGAGTGCCTGTGCGGCAAGTACAAGCGCCTGAAGCATCGCGGCGTGATCTGCGAGAAGTGCGGCGTCGAAGTGACGCTCGCGAAGGTGCGTCGCGAACGCATGGGCCACATCGAACTGGCCTCGCCGGTCGCGCACATCTGGTTCCTGAAGTCGCTGCCGTCGCGTCTCGGCATGGTGCTCGACATGACGCTGCGCGACATCGAGCGCGTGCTGTACTTCGAAGCGTACGTGGTGATCGATCCGGGCATGACGCCGCTGAAGGCGCGGCAGATCATGACCGAAGAGGATTACTACAACAAGGTCGAGGAATACGGCGACGAATTCCGCGCCGAGATGGGCGCGGAAGGCGTGCGCGAACTGCTGCGTGCGATCAACATCGACGAGCAGGTCGAGACGCTGCGCACCGAGCTGAAGAACACCGGCTCGGAAGCGAAGATCAAGAAGTTCGCGAAGCGCCTGAAGGTGCTCGAGGCGTTCCAGCGTTCGGGCATCAAGCCGGAATGGATGATCCTCGAAGTGCTGCCGGTGCTGCCGCCGGAACTGCGTCCGCTCGTGCCGCTCGACGGCGGTCGCTTCGCGACGTCGGACCTGAACGACCTGTATCGCCGCGTCATCAACCGTAACAACCGGTTGAAGCGTCTGCTCGAACTGAAGGCGCCGGAGATCATCGTCCGCAACGAAAAGCGGATGCTCCAGGAAGCCGTCGATTCGCTGCTCGACAACGGCCGTCGCGGCAAGGCGATGACCGGCGCGAACAAGCGTCCGCTGAAGTCGCTCGCCGACATGATCAAGGGTAAGGGCGGCCGCTTCCGTCAGAACCTGCTCGGCAAGCGCGTCGACTACTCGGGCCGTTCGGTGATCGTGGTCGGCCCGACGCTGAAGCTGCACCAGTGCGGTCTGCCGAAGCTGATGGCGCTCGAACTGTTCAAGCCGTTCATCTTCCACAAGCTGGAAACGATGGGCGTCGCGACGACGATCAAGGCCGCGAAGAAGGAAGTCGAAAACCAGACGCCGGTGGTGTGGGACATCCTCGAAGAGGTGATCCGCGAGCACCCGGTGATGCTGAACCGCGCGCCGACGCTGCACCGTCTCGGTATTCAGGCGTTCGAGCCGGTGCTGATCGAAGGCAAGGCGATCCAGCTGCACCCGCTCGTCTGCGCGGCGTTCAACGCCGACTTCGACGGTGACCAGATGGCCGTCCACGTGCCGCTGTCGCTCGAAGCGCAGATGGAAGCGCGCACGCTGATGCTGGCGTCGAACAACGTGCTGTTCCCGGCGAACGGCGATCCGTCGATCGTGCCGTCGCAGGACATCGTGCTGGGTCTCTACTACGCGACGCGTGAAGCGATCAACGCGAAGGGCGAAGGCATGACCTTCACCGGCGTGTCGGAAGCGATCCGCGCGTACGAGAACAAGGAAGTCGAGCTTGCATCGCGCGTGAACGTGCGGATCACCGAAATGGTCCGCAACGAGGACACGTCCGAAGGCGCGCCGGCATTCGTGCCGAAGATCTCGCTTTACGCGACGACCGTCGGCCGCGCGATCCTGTCGGAAATCCTGCCGCCGGGCCTGCCGTTCTCGGTGCTGAACAAGCCGCTGAAGAAGAAGGAAATCTCGCGTCTGATCAACACGGCGTTCCGCCGCTGCGGTCTGCGCGAAACCGTGATCTTCGCTGACCAGCTGATGCAGTCGGGCTTCCGCCTCGCGACGCGCGCCGGTATTTCGATCTGCGTGGACGACATGCTCGTGCCGCCGCAGAAGGAAGCGATCGTCGGCGACGCCGCGAAGAAGGTGAAGGAGTACGACCGTCAGTACATGTCGGGTCTCGTCACCGCGCAGGAGCGCTACAACAACGTGGTCGACATCTGGTCGGCGACGTCGGAAGCGGTCGGCAAGGCGATGATGGAGCAGCTGTCGACGGAACCGGTCACGGATCGCGACGGCAACGAAACGCGCCAGGAGTCGTTCAACTCGATCTACATGATGGCCGACTCGGGCGCGCGCGGTTCCGCGGTGCAGATTCGTCAGCTCGCCGGCATGCGCGGCCTGATGGCGAAGCCGGACGGCTCGATCATCGAGACGCCGATTACCGCGAACTTCCGCGAAGGCCTGAACGTGCTGCAGTACTTCATCTCGACGCACGGCGCACGTAAGGGTCTCGCCGACACGGCACTGAAGACCGCGAACTCCGGTTACCTGACGCGTCGTCTCGTCGACGTCACGCAGGATCTGGTGGTCGTCGAAGAGGACTGCGGCACGTCGCAAGGCGTGGCGATGAAGGCGCTCGTCGAAGGCGGTGAAGTCGTCGAAGCGCTGCGCGACCGGATTCTCGGCCGCGTGGCGGTGGCGGACGTCGTCAATCCGGAGTCGCAGGAAACGCTGTACGCATCGGGCACGCTGCTCGACGAAACGGCGGTCGAAGAGATCGAGCGCCTCGGCATCGACGAAGTGCGCGTGCGTACGCCGCTCACCTGCGAAACGCGTTATGGCCTGTGCGCGTCGTGCTACGGCCGCGACCTCGGCCGCGGCTCGCTCGTGAACGTCGGCGAAGCGGTCGGTGTGATCGCCGCGCAGTCGATCGGCGAACCGGGCACGCAGCTGACGATGCGTACGTTCCACATCGGTGGTGCGGCATCGCGTGCGGCAGTCGCCTCGTCGGTCGAAGCGAAGAGCAACGGTACGGTCCGCTTCACGTCGACGATGCGCTACGTGACGAATGCGAAGGGCGAGCAGATCGTCATCTCGCGTTCGGGCGAGGCGATCATCGCCGACGATCACGGCCGCGAGCGCGAGCGTCACAAGGTGCCGTACGGCGCGACGCTGCTGCAGCTCGACGGCGCGCAGATCAAGGCGGGTACGCAGCTCGCGACGTGGGATCCGATGACGCGTCCGATCATCACCGAGTACGGCGGTACGGTGAAGTTCGAGAACGTCGAGGAAGGCGTGACGGTCGCGAAGCAGATCGACGACGTGACGGGTCTGTCGACCCTCGTCGTGATCGACGTGAAGCGCCGCGGCTCGCAGGCGGCGAAGAGCGTGCGTCCGCAGGTGAAGCTGCTCGACGCGAACGGCGACGAAGTGAAGATCCCGGGCACCGAGCACTCGGTGCAGATCGGCTTCCAGGTCGGCGCACTGATCACGGTGAAGGACGGTCAGCAGGTTCAGGTGGGTGAAGTGCTCGCACGTATCCCGACCGAATCGCAGAAGACCCGTGACATTACCGGTGGTCTGCCGCGCGTGGCCGAGCTGTTCGAAGCGCGTTCGCCGAAGGACGCGGGCATCCTCGCGGAAGTCACCGGTACGGTGTCGTTCGGCAAGGACACGAAGGGCAAGCAGCGTCTCGTCATCACGGACCTCGAGGGCAACCAGCACGAGTTCCTGATCGCGAAGGAAAAGCAGGTGCTGGTCCACGACGGTCAGGTCGTCAACAAGGGCGAAATGATCGTGGACGGGCCGGCCGATCCGCACGACATCCTGCGTCTGCAGGGCGTCGAGGCGCTGTCGCGCTACATCGTGGACGAAGTGCAGGACGTGTACCGTCTGCAGGGCGTGAAGATCAACGACAAGCACATCGAAGTGATCGTGCGTCAGATGCTGCGCCGCGTGCAGATCACCGACAACGGCGATACGCGCTTCATTCCGGGCGAACAGGTCGAGCGGTCGGACATGCTCGACGAGAACGACCGGATGACGGCGGAGGACAAGCGTCCGGCGTCCTACGAGAACGTGCTGCTCGGTATCACGAAGGCGTCGCTGTCGACCGACTCGTTCATCTCGGCGGCATCGTTCCAGGAAACGACGCGCGTGCTGACCGAGGCGGCGATCATGGGCAAGCGCGACGATCTGCGTGGCCTGAAGGAAAACGTGATCGTCGGCCGTCTGATCCCGGCCGGTACCGGTCTCGCGTTCCACAAGGCGCGCAAGAGCAAGGAGCTGGCGGATCGCGAGCGCTTCGACCAGATCGCAGCGGAAGAAGCGTTCGAGTTCGGCACGCCGGAAACCCCGGCCGCCGAGCATCAGCCGCACACGACCGACAAGTAAGCCACGAGGGGCGGCGCGAGCCGCGCCGGCTGAAGGTCGCACAGCCGCCCGGTTTTACCGGGCGGTTTTTTTTCGTCTGCGCGTTTGGCGCGAGGTGTCGGTGATAACGGTGCGTCGTTGCGTCGCAGAGTGCGCGCGAGGGATACCTCGCCGCGCGTGTCTGCTGCGGCCCGCCCGGAAGGCGTCGCCGGCGTTTGCGCCCGCCTTCGCCCGCAATGGCCGCGCCGCCCGTCGCGCCGTTAGACAGACGTGACCCGGACGTGAGGCGGACCACCTTCGTGTAAGATTCCGAACCGTTCTGGAGGCATAAATCATGAAGGTCGTTGGGACCGGTCTGTTTCTGAATCTGCTGGCGTCGATCGGCATTTTTTCGTATCTGCTGCATCGCGTCGGCATTCACTCGGCCGCGATGTTCTTCGCGACGTTCCTCATCGTGTGGGCCTTCATCCTCGTCGGCTTCATCATGCTGATCGCGGACAAGCGCGTGTTCGGCGCGGTGCTGATCACGATCGGCTCGCTCGTGTTCGTGCCGGTCGGCCTCGTCGCGATCATCGGGGCGATCAACGTGGCGCGGCGCAACGCGGTGCGCGCCGTCTAGCGCGCGTCGACATCGTCCGGACGGCCAATCGCGAAGGTCGATGCGGGCAACGCGGGCGGGCGTTGGTAAAATCCACTCCACCGCCTCTGCCTCGCACCCGCCTCCTTCATGTCCCGTTCGCTCGAAATCCTCAACGAAGTCTTCGGTTATCCCGCGTTTCGAGGGCAGCAGGCCGAGATCGTCGAGCATGTCGCGGCGGGCGGCGATTCGCTGGTGCTGATGCCGACGGGCGGCGGCAAGTCGCTCTGCTATCAGATTCCGGCGCTCGTGCGCCGCGAGGCGGGTCTCGGCACCGGCATCGTCGTGTCGCCGCTGATCGCGCTGATGCAAGACCAGGTCGCCGCGCTCACCGAAGTCGGCGTGCGCGCCACCTATCTGAATTCCACGCTGTCGGGTGCCGAAGCCGCCGCCACCGAACGCGCGCTGCGCGACGGCGAACTCGATCTGCTTTACGTCGCGCCCGAGCGTCTGATGACGCCGCGCTTTCTCGAACTGCTCGAACGCGCGCGGATCGGTCTTTTCGCGATCGACGAAGCGCACTGCGTGTCCCAGTGGGGGCACGACTTCCGTCCCGAATACATCCAGCTGTCGGTGCTGCACGAACGGTTTCCGAACGTGCCGCGCATCGCGCTCACCGCGACCGCCGACGCGATCACGCGCGACGAGATCGTGCATCGGCTCGCGCTCGACGACGCGCGCCTCTTCGTGTCGAGCTTCGACCGGCCGAACATCCGCTACCGGATCGTCGAGAAGGACAATGCGCGTACGCAGCTGCTCGATTTCATCCGCGCGGAGCACACGCGCGCGGACGGCACGACTGACGCGGGCGTCGTCTACTGCCTGTCGCGCCGCAAGGTCGAGGAGACCGCCGAGTGGCTGAAGGGGCAGGGCGTGCGCGCGCTGCCGTATCACGCGGGGATGGAGTTCGAGGTGCGTCAGCAGCACCAGGAGCTCTTCCAGCGCGAGGAAGGCGTCGTGATGTGCGCGACGATCGCGTTCGGCATGGGGATCGACAAGCCGGATGTGCGCTTTGTCGCGCACCTCGATCTGCCGAAGAGCGTCGAGGGGTACTACCAGGAAACCGGCCGGGCGGGCCGCGACGGCCTGCCGGCGAACGCGTGGATGGCGTACGGTCTCGGCGACGTCGTGCAGCAGCGCAAGATGATCGAGGAGTCGGAAGCCGACGACGCGCACAAGCGCGTCCAGACGGGCAAGCTCGACGCGCTGCTCGGGCTGTGCGAAGCGGCGTCGTGCCGGCGCGTGCGTCTGCTCGCGTACTTCGGCGAGTCGAGCAAGCCGTGCGGGAACTGCGACACGTGTCTCGAGCCGCCGGCCACGTGGGACGCGACGCGCGAATCGCAGATGGCGCTGTCGTGCGTGTTTCGCGCGCAGCGCGCGAGCGGCTTCCATTTCGGCGCCGGGCATCTGATCGACATCCTGCGCGGCAACCGCAGCGAGAAAATCCTGCAGCGCGGCCACGAGCAACTGAGCACATTCGGGATCGGCGCCGAATTATCGGAACCGGAATGGCGCGCGGTTTTTCGTCAACTGGTCGCGTTCGGTTATCTGAGCGTCGATCACGAGGGCTTCGGCTCGCTCGTGCTGACCGAGGCGAGCAAGCCGGTGCTGAAGGGCGAGCAGAAAGTCACGATGCGCCGCTATGTGAAGCCGACCCGTACGCGCCAGGTGTCGGGCCGCACGAGCGAGCGCGCCGACCCGACGCTCGGCATGAGCCCGCGCCAGCGTGCGCGCTGGGAGCGGCTGCGTCTGTGGCGCTCGGAGACGGCGAAGAGCGAAGGGGTGCCCGCCTACGTGATCTTCCATGACGCGACGCTCGCGGAGATCGCGCGCAACGGCCCGGACTCCGTCGACGGTCTGCGCGAGATTCCGGGGATCGGCGCGCGCAAGCTGGAACGCTTCGGCGACGAATTGCTGGAAGTCGTCGGCGACGAATAGCCGAGCCGGGTCCGCGTCCCGGCGGAAATCACTGCAAGCTATTGACGCGCTTGGCATTTTCGGAATACCATGCTGGGTTCCGGTTTCTGGGATGCTTGCGCTCGTCGTCAGGATCCCGAATTCGTCCATGCAGTCATCCAAATGCAGCGACGGCATAAAAAGAGCCGGGAATTCGAAAGGAAGTTCGTAGAAGTCATTCGTAGTAGCAATTGACGCGTTTTCCGCTTTGCCCGGAAACGAATTCGTCGATTTTGTTCAATTTCAGGAATAAACAATGCCAACCATCAATCAACTGGTTCGCAAAGGCCGTGCTTCGGAAGTCACGAAGAGCAAGAGCCCGGCCCTGCAGGACTGTCCGCAGCGTCGCGGCGTGTGCACCCGCGTGTACACGACGACGCCGAAGAAGCCGAATTCGGCACTCCGTAAAGTCGCCAAGGTTCGCCTGACGAACGGCTTCGAAGTGATTTCGTACATCGGCGGTGAAGGCCACAACCTGCAGGAACACTCGGTTGTGCTGATCCGCGGCGGCCGTGTGAAGGACTTGCCGGGTGTGCGTTACCACATGGTTCGCGGCTCGCTGGATACCCAGGGCGTCAAGGATCGTAAGCAGGCTCGTTCGAAGTACGGCGCGAAGCGCGCGAAGGCTGCGAAGTAAGCCGTTGTAGAAGCGTCGCCTGCAGGCAGGCGATAAAGGCGGTGGTGCCGGATTGGCCGGTGCTGTCGAGTAAGTGGTCACCCGACCAGGCTGGTAAGTCCGGGATGCACAAACCGGGATGAATCGGGTTAGTTGGTGGCCGCGGGGTTCGAACGAATCCCAACTGAAAAGTTAAAGGAAGAAACATGCCGCGTCGTCGCGAAGTTCCCAAGCGGGAAGTGTTGCCGGATCCGAAGTTCGGCAACGTAGATGTAGCCAAGTTCATGAACGTGCTGATGCTGTCCGGCAAGAAGTCGGTTGCCGAGCGCATCGTGTACGGCGCTTTCGAACAGATCCAGACCAAGGGTGGCAAGGACCCGCTGGAAGTGTTCACTGTCGCGCTCAACAACGTGAAGCCGGTGGTCGAAGTGAAGAGCCGCCGCGTCGGTGGGGCGAACTATCAGGTTCCGGTCGAAGTGCGTCCGTCGCGTCGTATGGCATTGGCGATGCGTTGGCTGCGTGAAGCCGCGAAGAAGCGCAGCGAGAAGTCGATGGCCCTGCGTCTTGCAGGTGAACTCACCGAAGCGGCCGAAGGCCGTGGCGGCGCGATGAAGAAGCGCGACGAAGTTCACCGGATGGCCGAGGCGAACAAGGCGTTCTCGCATTTCCGTTTCTAGGCATCCCGTCCCCCGGGTAGCAAAATCGGAAAGAAATTCCGGGCGGGTGCGCTTAAAAGGCGCCTCGCCCGTTTGTGTTCAGGCGCGTCGGGAACGTTACCCGTCGTGCCAACCCCATAGAGGATCAAAGTGGCTCGCAAGACTCCTATCGAGCGCTACCGCAATATCGGTATTAGCGCTCACATCGACGCCGGCAAGACGACGACGACCGAGCGCATTCTGTTCTACACCGGCGTGAACCACAAAATCGGTGAAGTGCACGACGGCGCTGCAACCATGGACTGGATGGAGCAGGAGCAGGAGCGCGGCATCACGATCACGTCTGCTGCGACGACTGCGTTCTGGAAGGGCATGGGCGGCAACTATCCGGAACACCGGATCAACATCATCGACACCCCGGGCCACGTCGACTTCACGATCGAAGTCGAGCGCTCGATGCGCGTGCTCGACGGTGCGTGCATGGTTTACTGCGCGGTCGGCGGCGTGCAGCCGCAATCGGAAACCGTGTGGCGCCAGGCGAACAAGTACAAGGTGCCGCGTCTCGCGTTCGTCAACAAGATGGACCGTACCGGCGCGAACTTCTTCAAGGTCTATGACCAGCTGAAGACCCGTCTGAAGGCGAACCCGGTGCCGGTCGTGGTGCCGATCGGTTCGGAAGAAAACTTCAAGGGCGTGGTCGACCTGCTGAAGATGAAGGCGATCATTTGGGACGAAGCGTCCCAGGGCACGAAGTTCGACTACGTCGACATCCCGGCCGAACTCGTCGACACGTGCAACGAGTGGCGCGAGAAGATGATCGAGTCGGCGGCGGAAGCCAGCGAAGAGCTGATGGAAAAGTACCTCGGCGGCGAAGAGCTGACCGAAGCGGAAATCGTCAAGGCGCTGCGTGACCGTACGATCGCGTGCGAAATCCAGCCGATGCTGTGCGGCACCGCGTTCAAGAACAAGGGCGTGCAGCGCATGCTCGACGCCGTGATCGACTTCCTGCCGTCGCCGGTCGACATTCCGCCGGTCAAGGGCGAGCTGGACAATGGCGATACGGCCGAGCGCAAGGCGTCGGACGACGAGAAGTTCTCGGCGCTTGCGTTCAAGATCATGACCGACCCGTTCGTCGGCCAGCTGATCTTCTTCCGCGCGTATTCGGGCGTCGTGAATTCGGGCGACACCGTGCTGAACTCGACCAAGGGCAAGAAGGAACGCCTCGGCCGTATTCTGCAGATGCACGCGAACAACCGCGAAGAAATCAAGGAAGTTCGCGCGGGCGACATCGCCGCCGCGGTCGGCCTGAAGGAAGCGACCACCGGCGACACGCTGTGCGATCCGGCGAACCCGATCGTTCTGGAACGCATGGTGTTCCCGGAGCCGGTGATTTCGCAGGCCGTCGAGCCGAAGACGAAGGCTGACCAGGAAAAGATGGGCCTTGCGCTGAACCGTCTTGCGCAGGAAGACCCGTCGTTCCGCGTCCAGACCGACGAAGAATCGGGCCAGACCATTATTTCGGGTATGGGCGAGCTGCACCTCGAAATTCTGGTCGACCGGATGAAGCGTGAATTCGGCGTGGAAGCGACCGTCGGCAAGCCGCAGGTTGCGTACCGCGAAACGATCCGCGCGACGGCGGCGGACGTCGATGGCAAGTTCGTCAAGCAGTCGGGTGGTCGCGGCCAGTACGGTCACGCGGTCATCACGCTCGAGCCGAACGAGCAGGGCAAGGGCTACGAGTTCCTCGACGAGATCAAGGGCGGCGTGATTCCGCGCGAATTCATCCCGGCGGTGGACAAGGGTATCCAGGACACGCTGAAGTCGGGCGTGCTGGCGGGCTTCCCGGTCGTCGACGTGAAGGTTCACCTGACGTTCGGTTCGTACCACGACGTCGACTCGAACGAAAATGCGTTCCGCATGGCCGGTTCGATGGCGTTCAAGGAAGCAATGCGCAAGGCGCAGCCGGTGATCCTCGAACCGATGATGGCTGTCGAAGTCGAAACGCCGGAAGACTACATGGGTAACGTGATGGGCGACCTGTCGGGCCGTCGCGGTATCGTGCAGGGCATGGAAGACATGGTCGGCGGCGGCAAGATCGTTCGCGCCGAAGTCCCGCTGTCGGAAATGTTCGGCTACTCGACCTCGCTGCGTTCGCTGACGCAGGGTCGCGCTACGTACACGATGGAATTCAAGCATTACGCGGAAGCCCCGCGTAACGTGGCTGACGCGATCATCAACGCGAAGTCGAAGTAATTCCCGTCGGCAGTTATCGAGTCAACTTTTTTTGAAAGAAGAGAAACATGGCTAAAGGTAAATTTGAGCGGACCAAGCCGCACGTGAACGTGGGCACGATCGGTCACGTTGACCACGGCAAGACCACGCTGACGGCAGCGATCACGACGGTGCTGACCGCGAAGTTCGGCGGCGAAGCGAAGGCGTACGACCAGATCGACGCCGCGCCGGAAGAAAAGGCGCGTGGCATCACGATCAACACCGCGCACGTCGAGTACGAAACGGCGAACCGCCACTACGCACACGTCGACTGCCCGGGCCACGCGGACTACGTGAAGAACATGATCACGG
>Ga0310811_10003840_pt1 | contig 18936 bp, 21 predicted proteins | sample YCmetagenome_FD_207642 | JGI IMG/M metagenome (GOLD analysis project Ga0310811, IMG submission 207642) | Soil microbial communities from experimental microcosm in Duke University, North Carolina, United States - YC | ecosystem: Engineered > Artificial ecosystem > Soil microcosm > Unclassified ...
ACTCACTAGTCGTCTGAATCTAGGAGTCCGTGTTGGGCAGGTACAAGTCATTTTCTCGTTACCTTCAAAATCCTTGCCACTCCTGTTTCCGCCAACAGTCGAGGTTCCCAACCACTTGGCTTATATCGAATGGTTCACACCATTTCCTTCGGCTCCCGATCGACACCACGGACTTTACAAGCTCTCGCGAGCCTTCCATGGTGGTGAAAAACTAGTAAGTATCGTGCCGTTGGCAAATATTGTGCGTAGTGTCCATCTTATACCGAATTTTGGTGCCGTCGTCCCACGAGAGTGGACAAGTGATACAGTTCTCGATAATTGTGACACTTTTTGGTTAAACTCATACATAGATAGATATACTTTTTGTATCTTCAAATGATAATTGATAATCTCATTGTATTTATCGTCTTCTAGCAGTTTTTATCCTAATACCTGTAATTACATAGAATTATCTGAATTACATTGTTTTATGAAATTTATGTGATTTTTGCCCCAGGAGGTTTTTCCTGATGTGTAGCAGAACTCCGAGGAACTACAGTCTACTACTGTAGTACATGGTAGCACTACCCGATCCTACATAGCACTATGTAGTACTATATAGAAGGGACTTGACTACCGAGCTACACGGTCTACCCTGGCTATATAGTACTATATAGTGACCGAGCTTTTTCCTGATGTGCTAGGCCCCGCAAACCACCAATACCCATCATACTTATGGTGCAGAGACCACCTACAATAAACCTGCCGCAACCTATTTTCGTTCGCCTTGGCAGACTACTTCGTTTCCCTGGCACGAACTCGATACACCCTATTTGGAACAGTCAACCTCATGATCCTTTAGATGTATGTATCTTTCTCTTGTTTCTTTTGCATTGATTTGACTTTCGCATTGCAGTTCTCTGCTACGTTGCCCCTACCACATCAGTGAATTCATGAGTCTGAGATATTGTAGCCATAATAACTATAGAAATATATAAATTTGCTTCTGCAAAATAAGGCCATTTATGCTCTGATAAATTTAATGAGTTGATACATAGGCATGTATGTCTACAAATTTTGAGTACCCTCAGGCATTCATGGCAAGGGCACAACATAGTAACTTGACGACCAGCAAGTGATGGTAGTGTGATGAGGTTCCCATTGTCAAGCATTTTCATTTTCCCTTATTTTAGGTTTGAATTACAAGGCTATATTTTACCTTATCCTGCAAAGCGGCTTTAGCGTTGAACCCAAAACATATATTATCTTCCGCGCTTGTGAATATCCGGAGACTTTGCGCCATCATGGTGAACAAGGGATTGTAGGGTGATTATGTTCTCAAAGTTAAACATGTTCATTTGTCGTGATCTAAATGTTAAATTACAAAGCTATCCATGGCTTTATCATAAAAAGTAGCTTTAGCCCTGGTTGTCAAATCAGTTATAGCCTCGGAGGTTGTGACTATGTTGGAATTTTGTGCCTTCCCAGCCTATAAGGGATGTATTACATCTTCAAGGGCACCAAGGAATGTTAGGGTAATCATGTCTCGCTTGTTGAATAATCTCATCTTGCTTTGTTAATGCCTTGGATTACAAGGCAATCCAAGGGATTAGCGCTAGTCATCCAAAGTAGAATAGTGCGGGGTTCATGAAGAATTTGTGATGCTTGTGCAATACCAGACAGCAAGAGTCCGTGGGGTACTCATATCAATAGCGTTGCTTTTTCTTGTCACTCCTTCTCAAATTAAAAAGTTTGCAAGCGCTCGTTGGCAAAGTTGACACAGAACTGATCGAGGAAGTTGGCTACTGGTCATGTTCTGTGGCCCAGGGATATCAAAAAAGACAGACAAGTCACTAAACTTGACAGTGGGGGAACGTATCTCTGAAACGATAATCGCCGCATTTGCGAGTACTACGTTTTCACCATCTAAAATACCACCTGCATTCCCTTCTCGAGTCCCTCCAACACTCGCTTCGACCTCATCGACCTCTTCCAATTCCTCCCCATGTCAATGCGCCCTACCACCACCGCTCAGATCGACCCACCCCAAAATTGCACTCTCCGTCATCTCAACACCTCGGAGGTGTACAAGGGTTATGTGACGGGGAATGCACACCGTTGAAATGCTCCACTTCCACCAAAATTGAACGCAGCGCAGGGACATGAATGTCCTCACGTATGTGAGGCCAACCCTTGTGAATATTTGAGCGGTTGAAGTGGCGATACCAGATTCCCGAGTGATCGTGAGTGGGGATGGGCTCTTTTACCTCCTCCCCCACCTCTACTCTCACCACCAGTTCCAACAGAGACAGATATGCCCCCATCCCCAGATACTGCATACAGCCCACTAACGCTTATCATCTCCAAAAGATTCGAATAACTCCCAGTCCTCAAGCCCCCGCTACGCCAACCAGAAAGCAGCTTCATCGCGAATATCAGCAACATGCCTCGCGCACAAAATGCAGGCGATGGATGGGTATATGTTTCAGGGCCTGATACCACTGGAGGTCTGTGCATCTCTAAACCAGAAACTGCAGCCAGAGCAGGTCTATGTGAATGTGGGATGGAGATAGTCACAGGCGGCCCCGTTTTTCCCACAGACACTGCTCAGGACTAGGGGCGCACACAACAAGCCGACTTGGGACTCGCCTTCAAGACCAGAACGGAGGGCGATTGCACGAAGTATATAGGAGATGAATGACGGAGAGGTAGTGGAGGGGAGGTGCTGCCGAGGGTGAGTGAGACCGGGAAAGGGTATTTGCTTGCTTTGAGGGTGAGGGTGAGAGTGACGTTTCTCACCTTCAAAGAAGGACCAATTATATGTGCAATGACTGTATATCTGCCCAGAAGAGTTAAAGGAAATTCTAGGTGAATTTTTCAATCAGAGAAGAAGGTTGATGTGAAAGAAAGCACATATGATTCGTGAAGAGGATACGGCATGCGAGTATTGCCACGAGATTGAAGATTTATTTCTTTGATGATGTCGCTTCGAAGAGAGTGAGGACTACATGTCCAGAAGGCAAAACAGATTCGTGCCATTGTGCCTTTAAGTGCAAGGACAGCAGAGTCAACTATATATATTCAACATTTGTCAGGTGGCGTGGACATGTATGCAACTGAGAGCGACGTGAGAGCTGTGCTAAGATGGACATCCACGGGTGCAGAAGTAGGGAGTTGAAGAGAGGACGGGCGTGCCATACTGAATGCCATCTTGGCGGAGACCCTGGTTGGGATGATTTGGAATTTAAGGAGAGTTAGACGTACAAGTCAAACTCACCTGTCACTTGGTCCTAGTCCTGAAATTTATGTTCCTAACAATCGTGAGCGACAAAGGAAGCATCGACCAGGCGAGACTTTAGTTATTCTTATAATAAAACTCGCAGCTTTGAAATATCATCATTCGTCCTAACGTTACTGGTGGCACAGAACGAGCCAGCTGCTAAATCTTAATCAATTTAGTCTGCACTTACTGCACTCCAAGACCGATCGAATACTTACAAAATGATTTTTGTCGTGATTGTGGTCGCGTTCGAATATATATGTAGTGTTGATCATGGCGGAAGGAAGTAAGATGGAAGGCACTGTTTAGAGTCTTTCGAACTCCGAAGTGATCATATCGGCCTGGACTCTGATGCAGTAGATTTTGAGCTGGCAATGCAGGAAATATCTACAGGGCCCTGAAAAATACTCGACGGCTGCATGCAGGAGATGCAGGAACGTCATGGTTGCAGTAGAGCAAGGTAAATTTGATCTTATCCTTGGAGGGTTTGGATCAACGTACATCAGCGTTCTTCGTTTTATATTTGTATCTACTATCTCCTTTAATTTACTACATCAACCTGTTCACTGGAGATCAGTGTCTATTGGACTGTGCGCAAGGAGTCAAAGCAACGCCTGCTTCAATTACTAGTGAGGATATTCAGTCAACGGCACTGCGTCATGAGGTAGGATAGCATTACTACATGGAAGGGGAATACTGAGGTATGGTAACATGAAATAGTTCGCAAAAAAATGAACAAGAGAAGCTCGGATTACACTGCAGTTCCACCTAGATGCTCATGAGCAGCAACCAATTGACGCTGAAGTCGCAGGTTGGTTGACTTTCACAGACCCATCTGCATTGGAAGCACCTCCCGATGAGACACCTGAGCCTGCTTGCGAGTCGATGAGCCGAGTCTTGCAGTCTCTGTACAGTCGGGACTTGGAGTCAAGTCTGCAAATATAATGCAGTGCGACAAACCTTGCAATGGTGAAGAAGGCCTCCTCTACACCTTCATTTGCCTTTGCAGATGTCTCCATAAACTTCATGCCAAGTTCTTCGGCAAGTGCACGTCCCTGGACTTCTGGTACGGTTCGCTTGTCTGTCCAATCTGACTTATTACCGACGAGTATCATGTTGACACCCTCTGAAGCATATTGTTCGACGTTAGTATGCCAAGTGCGGATACCTAGAGATGATATGGATCAGGGTGTGACAATAGTGGTGGAGATGCTAATAGCACGTACTGTCATACGATCGTTCATCTGTGACGTCATACACAAGAAGAATGCCCATTGCTCCATGGTAGCACACAGTTGTTATAGCTCTGAACCGTTCCTGGCCAGCAGTGTCCCACTGTACGATACGGGTCAGCTTGGTAAAGCGCTCATGTTTGTATTGGGATGGCAATACGCACAATTTGAAGCTTAGTGCGCTTTCCATCTAGCTCGATTGTGCGGATCTTGAAGTCAATACCGATTGTGGTGATGAACAATGGCATCCACTCATCATCGCAGAAGCGGAGTAAAAGACAGGACTTCCCAACACCTGAGCGACAACTTAAAATTGGAACAAACTAGAACCACGTAATGCACCTGAGTCGCCAATCAAGAGCAACTACAAGCAAGCTATGCGTGTGAAGTCTGAAGTATGCTGCATGCTTACCTTGATGAGGAAGTCATAGTGTGGAGGAGGCATTCTAGAATTAGCTAATGAGAGCTTCTTGTCTTTCTACAAAGTCGAACCAGATGAAGTCTCGAGTAGATGGCCGGTGAGCAGGTATTCTTAACGATAATTGTTAGTGCATCCCTGCGACTTGCTTGTTGCTGAAGTTCCAAGAGTATTCAGATCCTGCGGGAGTAGCCGCCGCACCAATTATGTAATACAAGACGAATAAGCAAATGAGACTTGAGTAGGGTGTTCACAACTGATTGCACAGAATCCATCGATCAAACTGGATGTCCCTAGTAGAGAAGTGAGATACAGCGCAAAAAGGAAGCGCAGACGACTTGCCTTTAACCTTACATGTATTGCTCTCATCCGTATTCCCAACGACAACCGAAACCCACTTAGAAAAGACAAGTGATAATGAACAAACACACTCACATGATCATCGTTAGTAGTTCTTTTCATCAAGGCACCACTGATGATATATTTTCCATTAGGGGACATGGCAACAGCCCAGACTTCTGAGTCGTTGTCGTGCAAGACTGGGTCTCCGACTGGCTGATTGGTTATGCGAACCGAGTGATTAGTACTGGGCTATCGCTCCTTAGCATCTTGAAACTGGCCGTCTCCTAAGGCGTCCAACTTGTCTCAACTTGGTTGATTAGTCCTTGAGCCTTTCCCGTGGGTGCGGGTCCACGCATAACACTCAGATAGCCATCCTGAGCGTCTGTTTCCTTAGACAGTATTCGTCTTTGGACTGCGCTCTTATGTCGCAGCATTCAAGGTCCATTCTTCTTTCATGCTAGATCCAGGATTTGGGACCCGCTAGATGGCGAAGTCGTTACTTTGCGTCTGTCACCCCATCTCAATCCAGGATGCACAAGTCCAGGGTGCAGGTCAGCTGCTGTGCTAAAAAGATGGCTTTCAGCAAGGGAAAGACAGGAAATTGACAGCATTGGCATGACCCTGAACAACAACGAGCTCTTTCCCATCGATATGCGTACCATCATACGACGCAGAGAAAACGTGGGCGCCGTCCTTGGACCGACACAACGACTTGACTGATACTCATGTCCCTCGATCTCCATGTGAAACTCCCCGTTCTCTGACCGACTACCTTATCCTCCCACCGCTCGTGAATTTTTTTTCTTGTGGAGAGTATCTAACAGCGCAATCCACCCCACGCCCAGTCTCTATGGGCGGTGGTAAGTATCCGGGTTCCAGCGTCGTATGGTGCCATTTTGTGATCCACTTGTTATCTCCAGGTATTGGGAGACCAATCGACGCACCACACTGCATCATCATACCCCTTCCACAAGTCACCAACCATATTGCCCTTCCTGGTGTTCCACAGCTGTAGCCTGCCATCTACGCTTCAGCTCACGACCAATAATTCATCTGGAGATATTGCCATTGAACCTACAGCTCTTCCGTCAGTAATACAAGGCCTCCCCACTGGATCTCCATCTATTGTCCACTGACGAATTGAACCCTCACATGACGCGATTAGTATATTGCAACTGGTGCCCAAGCAGGTAAGACTCCAAATGAGTTTGAAATGACCCTCGATGACATTCCCTGGCGGGCGTTCAGGTGCTGGTTTCTTCCAGTTATCCTGGTATTGTGATTGATGAAGTACAACTGACCGAGTGGTGGTGAGATTTGTCATGCGCATCCGGGAACGAGTTGTTACGGGAATATCTATGTTTCACCATGACTTCCTCGTTGCTAGTGGCACGTTCTTTGCTTACCCAGTCGCACTCCCGGTAAATGTCATTTCCATGAAGCCATCGCAAGTGTGTGATCTTGATAGTATATTCTGACATCAAAGACCTCATGTTAACACCACTCAGGAGGCAGAGCTTTATTGCCGCCTGTTTCTAGTCAAGTAAGTTAATAGGTATCAAAATACAGATACTCACCCTCCCAAAGTGCATTCTGGTGATATCGTGCACCGTATAGTGGCGGATCCGTCTCCTTCGTCTGGCGGGGTGCGCAGACCACTAGTGAGTTCGACATCACTCCTTGTTTTCCACCTCTCCGTTTTGCCGGTGTACTCGACTCAGCCATGACGCTGACGAAGGGTTTTAATCACACTGTCCGTACAGACGTGTCGACAGAACTTGATAATACGGACAGTAAAGAGAGCTGGTGAAATTGATGCTAGATGTTAGCTGCATATGCTGTATTTTCAGGCACATCTTTAAACCGTATGTCGATGGGAGTGCTTCGAACGTCAAGGCAATTCTATAGGTTGCTGCACATTATGTCAATTTCATGAGCGAGTGCCAAGATATGAAGATGCAGCCATGACAGAATAGCACGCCGGTCAATTGTGGAAATGCAGTAATTGACCTCCGTCAGGCGCAACGGGGCAGTGGGCTTCAAGTTTCCGCCCTGGCACATCAGAAGTAACGTGTGGACGCCGCTCCAAGGTGATTATAAGATTATGTGCTGTATGTAAGCGATTTTCGTTAATTATAGTCTGAAATTTTGAACATTTGACCTTCCTTGAGTCCTATTCGCTTATGCTATTTGATGTGCCCTGAGCAACTCGTTAGCAGGGACTTCAATGAAGAAGAGTGGCCATGTACTGGTGTCAAGAACCATTGTAAAATAAGCTTAAATTGAAATTGAATGTGACTTACGACACCCTAAGTTGATCATCGACCTTGGACGACTCAAATACTAGGTACCACGGTTATGCAATGGAGAATACGCGAGGAATGTCCTAATTTACTCTCAGAAGTAAATTGCACTCCAATTGGCGTGAGGATCAAGTATGCGATTAAAAGGTGCACGAAGTTGGTGGAGGGAGCCTTCAGGGAGCCAATTTTGAGGTATGCTAGTATTAGCCGGAAGGTGCTAAGTGATGCATTGTTACATGACTCTCATGTTCACTGTACATGTGTGATGAATTTGAATGCAGAGAAAGAACTTCTTGAGCAAGTGCAAAAATTGGTGGTTAGAAACAACCTACGGTAGTACTAGTGATGACACAATCGAAAGACTTTGAGGCACCGCCACTTTGTGAAGACATTTTGATGCGAGTAAGGCAGAGTGCGGCCAGCATATTTCTGCAATAATTTTCATTTGTGACAGAAGGAATTAAAATGACACTTACGTTCTTGGCCAAATTGAAAGTAGAATATTAATTCCAGTCACAACTACTCACGAGCCAGGTACAACCTTGCCAATTAGGTTTTCAGAGAGCATGAGGCATGTAAATTCACTGACTGGAATCATGCCTGCAATTTAGTTCGAAGGTCTATCCAAAGACCGGAAGCCCTGTGGTAATTCTCGTTGAGGGACAGTAGGGTGGCACTGCTGTAGATGCTGCGTAATAATGTGTGGCAGATCTTGTAGATGGGGAGCAGATGTGTAATAGCTATGATTCAGATAGGTGTGAACCTGTGGTGCAGTCTGCATGATGCTTCGGTATAGATCAATGGCGAAATTGATATCAGGAGTATCAAATCTCGAGGTTCAGCTTCGGACGGTCCTTCTGTCGTCGAACAAGAGCGGACAGAACTCTTCGAATACTTGATTTGGCAGATAGAACACTTGAGGGCCCTGTGTGCAAGCTTGGCCTGGTGGTTGTACGGTAAGTGTGAACCATTGATTCAACCATTACCTCGACTTACTTGACACATGGATTGTACATGGTAGTACAAGTCACCTTCGACAGACCACCACGAAGGTGCACGTTCTGGATGATAACAGAGATTGGTGAGGTCATTATCAGGCTACTTCATTTGTGACACACCTGAAGAAGAATTTTGCCCTTGATGAGGCCGTCCTCCAGATCGTCTGCATTGGCAATGCACTTGACGTACAAAACTATGCCAGCTCGAAGAGATAGGAAGACATCTGGCACAATCTGGCCCTATGATTACCTTGAATGCCTGCACTGGTGAAATGATGGTGAACCTTCAATATCCATCCGAGGGTGGAGTCACGGTAGTACAGGTCACATCGATTGGTATTGTGAAAATAAACACAAACAAGAATTTTTGTAGTACTAAGGCCCCTGGAATTAAGTCCTGAGATACGGTAAACAGTATGTAGCAATGGAATTTAAATAGTGCGGGCATTTGGGACTGTCAGAAAGAGACGTCTACATCCTCAAACTCGTCATTGAAATCTGCATCCTCATATCCTTCACCGTCGTTATCCCCAGCACCATCGTGCAACTCCCCATCGCTCAACTCCGAGTCATCATCGTATTCTTGATCACTGTCCTCATGGTTGCATTCATCATAACCCTCATCATCGCCAGCTACTTCATCGTCCACATCCTCATCGTTACTACTATTTGCAATGTCCATGGCATTGATCTGTACCACTGACTCGGAGCAGTCCCTTGTAATTTTCCGCAGCATTGCTGAATGTCCCACACCAAGATGAGTATAGCGCAGGAACATATCTCTATCAACGAATCTGGCAAAGGTTGAGGTTAATGCATCACAAAAATAGATGTTTGCACTTACATGCCGACATAGTGCTCTTCCCAGTCATCCAACTCCCCCCCAGGACGCGCCAGTGATTTCCCATAGCGAAGTGAACCTACACCGCATCCAGAAGAAAAGGCAGGAATCAAATGAGCTCCTCGGATTACCTGTCCTGGGTCAAGGAACCCGAACGCGTCTGGGTCAGATTCCTCCACAAACACAATCTTTGGGAGACGAGCATGTTTTATGCTAGCTTTGTGGTTCCGCAAGGTTGCTAACCACCTAACCCAGAGCACTTCGAGATACCGCTTCACGGGTCGACCTGCAACGTTAAGCCAAACCTCCATATGAAACACTCCTAATACACGGGCATACCAGTATGGGTGGCTGGGTGTTACCTCACCTGAGAGCACCATAATATCCCCGTGAGTTCTGGGGTTGATGGTGTCATATTCACGCCTCAAGTCATAGGTTGTGTAGTGCACTTGCATAGTCTGCACCGAGTAAATTGTGTTATCGGGGATAATGACAGAGTTGCGTTCCATATCTGTGAAGGTGTGGTCACAATAGCTAACGTCTAGCTCTCGTAGTTGATAGAGGATGTGGTCCTTAAGTCTTGGTAAAAAATTCTGACGATCGATGTGAGTAGATTATACTATTGGTATGTATAAAATGGAAGGCAATTTCTACCTTAACAGCCGGATCACCGTCGTGTTCTCGGAGGAATGTAAAAAGCTTTATTGGGTTGTTTCGATTAGTCGTGATATAATGATGTTGTTCGAGGAGCGTTGGTAATGGGGAGTCGACTCGCGATTGACTGCCAGAGGACGAAATGCCTACTTCTGCTACACAGCGTAGTACACGACGCCTACGCTCATGCTTAGCTAGCTGCCCCGGAGTATCTATCTTGCTCGTCAGCGGATAAAATGCCTTGAGTGCTCTGTGAGCAAGTTCTCCCTGACCAAACTTAGTTTCAAGTACAAACTATGAACGCAGATGGCATGTACAATCTGGGTAGTGAAAGAATCGGTGGTCCCGAAGAGTTTGATTGTTGTCGCATAATCTCCCATTGCATGAAACTTATAAGTGCCTAGATTGAACGTCTTGATCCTCGCTCCACTAGATTCTAGAGGGATACCATTCATTTCAGAGTGTTTAGCAGCCCTTCGTTGGCGAGCCGCTTTCTCTTTGGGCAATTCCAGAGTGTTGAAGGTGGCGCAGGTAAAGTTTCAAAATTTCCGTAACTTTTTCGACAGCTGCTTGAAGGTTTCCTCAAGAAATTTGATCGTAGATTCCGAGTGAAGCCTGAGCTTGGCAAGTGCATGCCACTGCACAAATTGATACAACAGCGATTGCACAACTGCATCATGATCGGTGGGAAACAATCCCTCGAAGACGGGAATGGCACACTAATGACGAGAGCTGTTAGCAGATCGAATTCAGAAACAAATACCCCGAAAACAAACCTGTAAAATGTCTTCAAAATCACGCGCTGCTAATCTTTTCATCTCAGATGTATTATCTGAAAATCTGCGAATGACGCCGTTACCGAAAGGCGGCACTTGTCGAAACCTGGAGCAAAATCGAGAGTTGATTGAAACGACCTGTTAGTAGATGACAGCTCTCCTTACAAACTCCTTGTACCTGCTGTCGAGTCTCACGACAAGTTCATTACCCCCAGGAAGGGCATAAAGCAACCTAATAAGGTGCATGAATACTCCCTTCCAGGTACCTAACTCACACTTGTGCATGAAGTCTACAACGAGCATCCAGAATGGATCGAGACCGAAAGGTCCAAGCTTCGCGACAAATTGATTCTGCAATTGAATATAGGAATTGACCACAAAAGAATAGAAAAACAGTTTTGCTCACGAGAATAGGTACCCATGACCCTTCTCCGAGGGTATGTTCTATCTTTGCCCCATCTACGGTGTTTCCGCATCTGTAGATAAAATCACGGGCCTGGATAACCTTCGACATAGCGTACACTCGAAGGTTGGTTAGACGGCTTTTCATATCCTTTACGAGCCCAAGAGAACTAAACATTTTTTTCGGTGTGAGACACCGAGGGCATAGACACAAGCCCATATCCTTAATAGTAGCGATTAAAACCCTGTAAAACGATGAATGAATCAAATTTATTAGCAAATTCACAGAAGAATGTACTTTTCAGGATAGTCGGCGGAGTAAGTGAAAATTCGAGGAAAAACCCTCTGCGCTATTCCGTCAGCACACTTCAGAACAATACCATGGTGATATGCAGAAAGGAAGTCATCATCCAATAAGATTTCCCAGCAGGAATGAAATAACTCCCTGCGGCAGTGAGTATGCAGGGACGCCATGCCGGTTTTCGATATACCCGATAGGTTATATATAATATCCTTCACGCTGTCGGGAAGCTAACATCGTCAACAGCGGTAGACGAAAATGTAATATTCAAGAGGACTTACCGAAGGTAAAAACCCAACCAGGTGACATGCTCCCGATTGGGGTAATGATCGTGCATATTTCGTCAGATTTCTGAAATACATATATAATGGCCAAGCTTTCGCAGTCCCAAAGTTTGCCAAATGAGTGGCGTCGGAAAATAACATGAGACCTGCGATGACATGTTCCAGTGAGCACCCAGGCTCTTTCGGAAGCCTCTGAAGACTGTCCTGAGCTTCCAGCCATGCGTCAGAGGTGTAGAGCTCATCAAAAACTCGTTCTTGGTGTCCGTCCAAAGGATCTTTCCACAACCGTTGGAAAGGCAAGAGATGGAACGCCCTTGCTTGCACATCTGCGAATGCCGTGCATACGACTTCAACAAGAGGGCGATAGTGGAAACCATGAATAGTATAACGCTGAGGGTCATCCTCCTTCGACTTCGCTGGAATGTTAATAGTGACGCTGGTCTCAATCCAGTCATCTGGAAAAATAACCTTTCTTCCCTTCTCATCCCGGTCCAGTTCTCGTAAGCTCCGCCTCACTGAAAAGTTCTCCAGATGCTCGCAGTCAAAATCTTCTGCCAGGATTACATCTCTGATGAGGTGTGAAACTTTAGTTTTGGATATTAAATGACTACCGGAATTCATCCAGGACATGAGACGATAGATCGTCATGTTAGGAAATGGGTAGGGCGGTGCAAAGACGCTCGGTGCAGGATCAGGTCCTTGGACAGCTGTTGGAGATGTTTTGGCGAGTAACGAGGACGGAATGAACCAATCCGGCTTGAAAGAAGGTCGACAAGGGTATAGTCGACAGAGTCCTAATGAGTTGAAGGATGTCTGCAGGGTGTCTCTTAGCGTCAAAAGAACGCGTTGAATCCTGGATCGGGCAGGTAGTGAAGCCACTTGAGCTGATGCGATACTGGTCGTAGTATTGTCGGAATGGTTGAGATCATCGTGCAAAGGGTTAATATCATCAAGAGGTCTCGGAATTCGTCCCCTTGAAAGTGCGGGTTCTTCTTAAAAATTGAGCAATTGAGAACACGTCAGAACTTGGAACGAGACACAAACCTGAAGGGGTATAGTCCCCCATGTTCCCCGAATTTCCATTCATTTCAACATCAAGATCGTCATTCTGTTGGTGATCCGCATCGAGGTGGCATTGCAATTCTGCAACCCTCGAGGTACTACATAACTCGCGAGCCATAGACATTGAACTCAGAAGTTTACAAGGGGTAATTGGTTTGAGACTAGGACGGTCTCTCACATGTCGGACGGCAGAGATTCCCTGACATTGACACTAATTGAATACTACATTCCAAAGCAAACCTAAAGCTACTCACTGTTCCACAAAGCCTCGGACCCAAATTCGAAAAGACAGCATCCTTTGCACGATCTTGTCTCCTCTGGTTTGCGAGAGTACTGGTCCTCCTGTAGAAGTGACAGGATGAGCGATGTCTTGTGAGTCCGCGATTGTCCGTTGCCCTCTCCCAGGAACAGCCTGGAGCATTGCAGGCTACCATCAGAAGAAAGAAAAAAAATCCTGTCCGAATGATTTCGGAACAGCGCATTGCGCCGCACTTTAAGGTCTAAGTAGCACTGTAGCAGACGGCAGAAGACTGACACGCAATTGATCCGGAGGTTGTGCTTACATAATTGAGCGTGAGTTCATTATTCGGCGTCACCAGTTGAGCAATAACACAGAAAGGTGTAATCTTTGTTGGCTAAATGTCCTCGATCATACCAATGTGCTAGTGATGCTTTCGATGTGTCCTGGTAGCCATTCTCAGCATTGTCTAGAGCGTCGTAATGGACGCCTCACACATTATCCTCGGCAAGCTCTTCCTCTGTATGTCCCTGAACATCGGCCGCCATGCCTCACACGCAAGGGCAGCTCTACGTAAAGCAGCCATCGAGTTCCATGCCGATATGACATACGTTCCTCCCAATGTGAGGACTGAGGTCGTTTACGAGTGACGTCTATTAGAACACGCCCATGGTGGTCATCAGACCGAGTCAGCTTTGTTTGGGCGTGGTGACCCGCGCCTTTCCTGGATCATTTCTTGACGTGGCGCGTGTTCCCAGAAATGTTCGATCATCGCCAAAGCTGCATTATCTTGGAACAACCATAAGTATGTATTGATAGAGTTGCTGACAAGAACACGTACAAACTCGATGCATGCAGCATGAACTTCAAGTTGCTTCTAAACCTTTAAGTAGAATTAGTCCAAGATTGACGCTTTGAAAGAACGAACATACTGAGCCTTCCAGGCACTCCCCACAGCCGCTTCATTCTCACTGAGGTAAATGAGAGTCGTGGCAAGACGTGACCAGTTTGAGATATTGGTGAACAATAATTTGGTGGCCTGGTAAAGCTCATACTCGAAGCACTTCTGTCCGACCTGCAAGATGTCAGCAACATTGATCATGGTCAAGAAGTCCTCCGTGCCATGGAGACAGTCAGCCTTAGCATAAGTTCTGTGTCAATCTTGGGTTCGCAAAGTGTCTTACGAGCCATTTGGAGGAAGCGAACAAGATCATCATGTTTTGCAGCGTGACTCGAAATTTCAATGGCCCCAGCGAAGTTGGAGGGGCACTCATCCTCAGCCTTGATATATGAGTCTGAGAAAAACATGAATGACAATACACACGACAAGTTACAAATAACTCACCAACGATGTCCTTGATGCGAAGACCATCGAGCTGAGCCTTGGCAAGTCTGCTCCACACTTGCCATTGCAAGCTGATCGTATTTCTTGTAGATCGTCAGTGCCTGTTCATACAATCCATGATCGGTCGCAATCTTTGCTATTTCTCCGGCTTCGTAGTTTTGGAGCTTGTTGATGAAGCCAACGACCTTCCCCTTGTCTGCGCAAATTGAGGGTCAGGAGAAGAAGGTTCTCGAGATTGCGATTGTCACTGAATGGAGAGGGCTCGATGACTACTTTCTCGCGAAGCTCGATCACCTCAATGGGGAGATCAACCAAGAGGAATGCCTTGACAGTTACTGAGACATCATCAAGATCCGTGCACTCTGGGAGTGCAGTCGCGATGATCTAGTCAATGTAGGGTGAGTCTCTAAGAATGCGTGATCAAATTTGTTCAATTCAATCTCACCTGATCAATGAGAGCCCTGCGGTGAATATTGTCATGGAAAAGAACCTGTGCCCGAAGCTCAGGCTGACGACATTTCACGAGGTACCGAGCTTGCTGCCTGCTTGAAAATCGAGTTGTCGTTGATAATATCAATAAGCTCGTCATCACAGAAGCCCTTTGCATAGGTGATGTAGGCAAGGTAAAGATCCCTGGCCTCGCAGAACTTTCTGACAACCAGTGGCTCATACAACTATAGAACAAGTGAGCACACCGGTTAAGCTCATTCGCCAGATGGCATGATTCATGTTGTTTTTCTTCAGGAACGTTTCCAGTTTGTTGTTGCTGTCGATGAAAATCTTGGCCAAGGCATTGAAGACCGCTGGGTCCTGGCTGACAGATGCACGTGAACCTCCAGCCAAGGCAGAATGAGTTTCAAACGGTTGGGTTGCTCAACTTCATTCACAAGCATCAATGGGGAAATTCCCAGTGACAGGGGCAAGTAAACCCTTGATGGTGGTCTCCGAGCAAACCCCCAACAACCTGAGACATTCGGACCGAGTTAACGCGCTGCACATACACCTCAATGAACTTTGTGAGTTTGTTTTGGTACAGGTACAGAACCAGGTCGTGCACGAAGTCGAAGCGGTCATAGACGATGATAAGGGGAAGTTGATCTGGGAGCTTCGCCCCTTTCAGGAAGTTCTTGTAGTGGTTGCTCTCTCTGTAGATTCGCTCTACCTTACAAATTTGACCTGTGCGAGTAGTAGCCTAGATGTACTTGAAGTGCACTTCGGGATCCTCACTGATATTAACGATGGAGCTAGGGTAGTATAGTAGAGGCCTGCATTATAGTTAGCGCTCGTTGACCACTCACTCTAGTCACATGCGATGGAAGTCACCTTCAAATGTCTTGAAATATTCAAACATCTCGATGAGCTTCACAGAACCCAAGATGTCAGAGTGCTTGGTAGCGATCTGGATTACAACCTGCAACTTCTGCCGGATGTTAACGCGCAGCATATCCTGCATGCATGACATGGACTGCGATTGAAGTAATTCACCAGCCAATTCGGAAATGTCAGGCCCCCACCCTCTGTTGAAATCGATAAATCGAGAACTCACCTCCAGCTGTAGACCACTGGTATGAAAAATAGCGTGCTTGATGTCTGCTAGGCCTTCATGGTGCACCGATGATTTCCCGCAGGTAAATGAGACACGATCAGCATTCACGGTCAAACATCACTCACTCGTTGGAGTAAGCCTGCCTTCTCGCAAAGATTGGCAATTCGTGGTCTATCATAGTTGGTAAACATCTCATTGCCGAGGATGGTATCTGCAACTTGAGGAGTATGGACGAGATTCATCCTGAGCAAGCGAGTTTACAGATGGCCTCGCTCAGCTTTATTATCCTTCAATGCATCGAGAAGGAACGAGGTTGCGGGCTGAATCACATTTTGTGACATCAAGATGTTGACGACCTAGAAAAATGACAAATAAAAAGCCGATCATCACATAGATAGGAAGTCGCCTTACCCTCCATTCTCGTCATTGACTGACTTGCGAATTCAGCCCCCTTCTCTGGATTTATCCTCGTGATATGCTGTAAAAGAGAACTATAATCTGGGGTATAACCAACTTTCTTCAAATATGGGGCGATCTTCTCGATTTTTCCAGTTTCCGCGAAGTTGTCATATCCCAGATTCTGGACCTATCGTATAGTCGGATTTATGGACTAATCCTTAGATTAGGATCCTAGACTTCATCCATAACCAGTTCCAGTCTCATCCACTATCACACTTGTCCAACTACCGCTCATCCGTCCGATCCAATATATGGATCCGATCCGATATGCCTATCCGATCCGGATCCGATACGATAAGCTTTCTTATTCATTACCTGTCCATATAACATTAACACAGCCTATTCCTTTATCCGATATGCCTATCCGCTCCGGATCCAATACAATAAGCTTTCTATTCATTACCTGTCCATATAACGTTAACACAGCCTATTCCTTTATTCGGTATTCTCTACCTTTCGGATAACCGGTTCTATACTTACCCGATATCTTTGCTATTTGTCTATGACCAGTACTCGGTTGTTTACTTATCCGTTATGCTTACTGATCTGTTATCCTTGACTGCGCTAAAGTACATAGCCTCGGACACTGCCTCTGATTATTCCATTAGCTACCTACAGTATATAAACTCTTGTACATCTTGATAGATCCTCAGTTCGAATATTACATTGTCTTGCAGCATTCTTGTCTTCACACATTAGTGTTGTAAGGACCCCTTCTCTATCCTTTGGGCCTAGGGATTGATTCCCTAGGCCAGAGCTCCGCTCTTCTGTGTTTCCGGACTTCATCCATTTCTGGATTCTATCTTAAGCCTAAAGGATTGTATCCTTAGGTTAAAGTCTTGTCTTTCCGATACTTACACTCCTTCCAATCCTTATCCAACTCCGTCTCTACCTAAGGGTAGTCCATATCCGTCCGCGTCCGCTCCGGAACCCCTATCCAGAACTCCGGACCACTATTCCTGCCTCGGACTGTGTCCATTGCAGTATATCCACCCTATGCCTTCACCAAGGATTGATACGTGCACTTATCCTACTTCCTATCAAGTAGATGGAACTCCATCCGAGTTTCCGATACTCGTCCGGAAGTTTTCCGCACTCATCCGGACGGTTCCTGCGCTCATCCGGAAGTCCTTTGGACGCTCCACCAGAGTTGTCTGCCTCCGGAGTCCTCTGGACTTTGTTAGGACCTCATTGGACTTTATCCGAAATTAAGGGCACCGTACTCAGGTGAGGGGCACAGCGTACGAGCTGAGGCCAAAGCCCTTCTGAGTCAGTCATATGCACCCCTCTGAGAGATTGTATGCACCCGGCTTGCCATGGTCTTTAACAGAAGTAAGCGATGACCTTATTGGGAACGTTCGCTTGTAGGTAGACACCCAGCGCCAGTGTCATGTCATGTACGCATAATGTCCACCAGTTCCTCGCTGTATGTGAGTTCCAAAGGAAACTTGAGCAAGAGAAAAACACGTAGAAGAATAACCTCACCTTGTTCTCCTTGAGCCGCTTCTCAAGTAGCCGTTTCCTTCCCTGTAGCAACACCGGGCGCGCAAGTTCGAGGGACTCAAAGTGCCCTTCCCTAATAAAATATCGAAGTATTGCAAAATCGATGACAAGCCACCAGGAGGCGCTGGAGCTTGTTTAAAGGACTCGATCTTGCGCAGTCCAAAGTATATCCTCCTATGTGGCAACATACATTGAAATAGGAATGGTCAATAATTTGAGACCTACCAGTAATCTCGGAGAGTTCGCAGCAACTTTTGCAGCCTTGCTGTACTATCCACTAGAGAATAATTGCTGGTACCTGCAAGTTGATGAAAAGTTATCAGCGCCAGGGAAGTTTACATGACGAAATTTGTGTTACCAGAGATGTATCTCATATACACACATGCGTCACTATCCACGTTCTTCGCTGAGTGAGTGATGAAAAGAGTACCTTAACAAATAGTTCGGATGATGCATGATTGTCATGGTGTCCTGCACAACCGATGAGCGCTGGTCCGAGTCAGCACTAAGCAAATGCCATGGCCCCAATAAAGTTAGACGCTTACATAAGCTAGGAACCCCTAAACACTAGTCACCTCTGTGTCCGCATAATTTCTATCAACACAGCACATTGGAATCGCTGACTTCTAGAACAGAGTGCAACTTGTGTAATTTAAACTATTCAGAGGCCACACATAAACCACTTAATCAAAAATTTCCCAAGAATCTTGAAGAGTTCAGAGTCAAGGCTTAGTACTTAGCTCGTGCCTTTTCATTCAACGTCGACGGTCTACTAGTACTATAGCAGTTTATATCCTGATACGCGTATCGCGCGTAACAACCCACTCAGATTTATTGTTCAGTATGCTATTTAGTCTACTCGACATCGATCGGACCGATGAAAAGCCGTTTCTCCAGTTGAAGGACTCGATCTTGCCGCGGCAGTAAGTCAGTGACTGTGCCCTGGAATACTGCGTGACCACATACATTAATG
>Ga0310811_10003841_pt1 | contig 18936 bp, 18 predicted proteins | sample YCmetagenome_FD_207642 | JGI IMG/M metagenome (GOLD analysis project Ga0310811, IMG submission 207642) | Soil microbial communities from experimental microcosm in Duke University, North Carolina, United States - YC | ecosystem: Engineered > Artificial ecosystem > Soil microcosm > Unclassified ...
TTCACGACCGGCTCCGGTCCCAGGGCGTAGCCCAGCCGCCAACCTGTCATGGCATATGTCTTGGAGAGCGATCCGGCCAGCACCATGTGGTCCCGGCCTTCAGCCACGGAGCCCAGCGAGAATTTCCTGCCTGTGTAATTCAGGTAGACGTAGCACTCATCGGAGAGCACCCAGATGCCGCGCTGCGCCGCCAGGCGCAAGATTTCCGTCATGTCCTCCGGGTTCATCACCGCTCCCGAGGGGTTGCCCGGCGAGTTCAAAATGATAAGCTTGGTCCGCGCAGTGAGGGCGCGGCTGACCATCTCCGCGGTCAGCGCGAAGTCCCGGCTCTCATCGGTTTCCACCATTACCGGCTCTCCGCCGGCATAGCGAATTATGTCCTTGAACGACACCCAGTAGGGCACCGGCAGAATGACCTCGTCGCCATGGTCCACCAGCACCTGCATGGCATTGAACAGCGCGTGCTTGCCGCCCACCGAGGCGATCACTTCTTCGCGCCGGTAATGGGAACCGAAATCGGCGGCGTGGCGCTGCACTATGGCATCACGCAGCTCTGCCGTTCCCCCCACCGCCGTGTACTTGGTGAAGTTGCTCTGGATGGCGGTGATGGCCGCGTCCTTGATGTGTTTGGGGGTGGGGAAATGCGGCTCGCCGGCCCCGAAGTCCACCAGGTCAATGCCCTCGGCTCGCAGCTTTTCTGCCTCGTTCACCACCGCCAGCGTGGCGGAAATCTCGATCCTGTTTATCCGCTCCGCGAAGCTCTCGGTGGGCCGCGCTTCTGTGGTTGCCATGATCATTCTTTTCTACTCGTGAGTTGCTTCTTTATGCTGAGCCCGCCGCGCTACGGTCGGTGCCAGCTTTTCCCGTAATTTCTTTTCCACCAGTTCCGGGACCAGCCCGCGCACCGACCCGCCCAGCGTAGCCACCTGGCGCACCAGGCGCGAGCTCAGGTAGGAATAGGTCTCGGCCGGCATCATGAACACGGTTTCCAAACGCGGCTCCAGTTTGCGGTTCATCAAGGCCATCTGCAATTCGTACTCGTAGTCGCTGATGGCGCGTATGCCGCGCAGCACCGCCGTGGCTCCCACCTTGAGCGCGTAGTCCACCATCAGCCCGTCGAAGCTGTCCACCCGCACATTGTCCCGCACCCGCGTCATCGCCCGGATCATTTCCATGCGCTCTTCCAGGCTGAACAGCGGCTCTTTCTCCGGATTGCGCAGGATGGCCACTATCAGCTCGTCAAATATCTTGGCGCCCCGCTCGATCAGGTCCAGGTGGCCATTGGTCAGGGGATCAAACGAGCCGGGATAGATGGCAATGACGGGCTTCAATCCGCCTCGATGGATACGGGAATCGCCTGAAACACCATGATTCTAATGCCCACTGCCACGCGCGGGCAATCACCAGCTGAGGGGTTCTCCGGGGAGCGACTCGGCTAGCTATTCGCAGGGCCGAGCGAAAAAGGACTACCGATTGACCCGCGAACTGCATGGGCCTAACATCTCCGCAATGTCGTCCCCTTCCCCCAGCATCGGACAGGTGCTCGGGCACTATCGAATAGTGGAGCAGATTGGTGCCGGTGGGATGGGCATCGTCTATCGCGCCCACGACCTGCAGCTGGAACGCGATGTCGCGATCAAGGTTCTCCCCGCCGGCACCATCAGCGACAGCGGCGCCCGGGCCCGCTTCCACAAAGAAGGTCTGGCGCTGGCCCGCCTCAACCATCCCCACATCGCGACCGTGCACGAATTCGGCGCGGAAAACGGCGTGGACTTCCTGGTTACTGAGTACATCACGGGCATAACCCTGAACGATAAGCTGCTCGGCGGCCCTTTGGGCGAGGCACAGGCGCTGAGCCTGGCTGCTCAGCTGGCGGAAGCGCTGGAAGCGGCGCACGAGCAGGGTGTGGTGCATCGTGACTTGAAGCCCGCCAACCTGCGGCTGACCAGCAAGGGACAATTGAAGGTGCTGGACTTCGGCTTGGCCAAGCTGGCGCGCGCGCTCGATTCCACCCTGCCCACAGAAAACTTGAGCCAGAATCCAATTCTCTCCGGCACGCTTCCCTACATGTCGCCGGAGCAGGTTCGCGGCCAGCAGGTGGATGAGCGTAGCGACATCTGGGCGGCGGGCGCGGTGATTTACGAGATGGCCACCGGACAGCGGCCCTTTCCCGAGCGGCACCCGCCGCAACTGATTGACGACATCCTGCGGCAGCCGCCCAAGCCGCCGAGCGCCATCAATCCCCGCCTCGCGCCCGGGTTTGAGGCCATCATCCTCAAGGCATTGGATAAGGACCCGGAACGCCGTTACCAGTCCGCCCGCGAGTTGCGGGTGGACCTGCTGCGGCTCATGCCCAGCGGCAGCGGGACGGCTTGGGAATCGAGCGCATCGCGGCCGATCGCACGCCCGGGGGCGAAAACCCGCAGAGCCCTTCTAGTCGTGCCTCTCGTGCTGGCTGGTGTGCTCGCCCTGATCGGCTTTCGGCTGAAGAGCCGGCTGCATCCGGCGCAGGCTTCCCCCCGCATTCTGGCGATTCTCCCCTTTCAAGCGGTGGATGGCGATAAGGCCACCGGCGCGCTGGGCGCCGGCATGACCGAGACCTTGACCGCGCAATTAGCCCAGTTCAGCGATCGCAATTCCCTGCAGTTGGTCTCTACCCACGAAATCGAGGCCCAGGGCATCAAAACCGCGGAACAAGCTCACCGCGATTTTGGCGTGGACTGGGTGCTGGAAGGCAGCCTGCAGCAATCCGGCTCGCAGCTGCGCATCAACTGCATCCTGGTGGACGCCTCCACCCAGCGCCAGCTGGGTGCAACCACCATAACTGCTACCGCTAACGACATTTTTGGCCTGGAAGACAAGGTGGTGAATAAGACGCTTGAGATCCTGGCTGTCGCCATTCCACGGGCGCAGCGTAACAGCACGCAGATGCGGGCGGGCACCAGTCCGGAGGCGTACCAGCACTACCTTCGCGGGCTGGGCTATCTGGAGGAATATCAGAAGCCGGAGAACATCCAGAGCGCCATTGCCGAATTTGGCCAGGCCTTGCAGGTGGACCCCAACTATGGACGCGCTTATGCCGGCATGGGCGAGGCCTACTGGCTGGGATTTCAGGAAAGCAATCGCACCAACGATTGGATCACGCTGGCCGCTCAGAACTGCGAGAAGGCCTTGGCGCTTACGCCCGACATCGCCGAAGGCCATACTTGCCTGGGAGACGTTTACAACGGACAGGGGCGCTACCAGGCGGCCGCGGATGAGTTTCAAAAGGCTCTGGCCGCGGATAAGAACCAGATTGCTGCCCTCAGAGGGCTGGCCGACGCCTATGAGAAACTAAGCAATTTGTCCGCCGCCGAAGCCACCTACCGGCAGGCCATCAACCTTCGCCCGCAGTACTGGGCGGGATACGACTGGCTGGGTGCGTTTTATTTTCATCAGGCGCGATATTCCGATGCGCTGCAGATGTTCCAGCGCGTGGTCAAGCTGACGCCGGAAAACTTCCAGGGCTACTCCAACCTTGGGGCTGTGCTGTCGGTCGAAGAAAAATATTCCGAGTCCGTCCAGGTATTGAAACGCTCGCTCGAAATCAGGCCCACGCTCGAGGCTTACAGCAACCTTGGAACCGCGTTCTTCTCCTTGCGCCGTTTCTCGGAAGCGGCGCAGAGTTACCAGCAAGGTCTGAAACTGGATGATCGCGACTCCCTCATCTGGGGCAATTTGGGGGACGCGCTGTACTGGACGCCGGGCAGAAGGTCAGAGGCTGAAGCCGCTTACCGCAAGGCCATTTCTCTGGCTAGTGCCAAGCTGCAGGTCAACCCCAAGGACTCTACTGTCCTGGCTTTTCGAGCCACTTACGATGCCATGGTCGGAGATAAGAGCTCTGCCCTTGCGGATTTGCAAGACGCTCTACGCCTGGCGCCGGCTGATCCCGAGGTGAATTTCCGCGCTGCCCTGGTTTATGACCATGTGGGCGACACGGAACATTGCCTGGCCTCTCTGGAGAAGGCGGTTGAGGGCGGGTATCCGCCCTCCGCCATTCGCGATACCCCCGATTTCGACCATCTGCGCGACCAGCCGCGCCTTCAAAAGCTGCTCGGCAAGGGCTGAAAGCTAGGGCTTAACGTAGTAGCCGGGATCGCTGGAGTCATCGCAAGCCGTGCCGGAGGCAGATGCTCCCTGGTAAATGAAAAACTTGTAGTATTTGCCACTGCGGACGATTGTTCCGCTGTCTTTCTTACCTGCCTTGATTTCGAAGGTTGTGCTGTCGAATGGGGAACTATTTGGATCATTTGGCGGTTGGAATGCCACGAAGTACTCTTTTTGGTCGTCGGAATGCCAGGTCACGGTTTGTTTGATCAGGGTGCCGTTTTTTCTTTTGCCGGTCCAGAGCGTCGCGACATCAATATCCACTAAACACTTCGTGGAAGTCGGGTCTGTCGGGTCCATGTAGATGTATACATCGAATACCCGGTCTGCTTGACCCTGTCCCCCTCCCAACGCGAGCTTGGGATTTCTTTCACGTTCCTCTTCTTCTTGTTCATGTTGTGACCGGCGGCTGCAGGCTGGAAGCAGAAGAAAGGACAGCGTGAGGCCGGCCAGAATTAGCTTCTTTGAGAAATTCATAATGCACTCCAGAAGGTGCTGTGGCCGTGGTGCGGCAAAGTAGCACATCTGGAACTTATGTCAAGAAATAAAGCACCGCATCTGGTGCGCTGGCGGGCAGCGGATAACACTCCAGGCAGTATTTTTTAAGTTAATGTTGGCGAATCTGGTAACGCTGATCCCTGGAGTGGGGGCCAGATGCCCTGATGTTCAGAAGCAGCGGCGCAAAACGAAGCCGCCCGGAATCGGGCGGCTTTAGAGAGCTGCGCTTTCACGCTCGCCGGTTAACGTCTCGCCGCGGGCATGGCCACGGCGCGGCTGGCGGGAGGCGGCACCACCTGCGGTTTCTCCGCTGCCCCGTTGGTGGGCTCTTTCATCAGGCCCAGCGCCTTGCGCACCTCGGCCTCAATCTTGACCGTAATATCTTTGTTCTCTTTCAGGAACGTGCGCGCGTTCTCCCGGCCCTGACCGATGCGCTCGCCCTTATAGCTGAACCAGGCGCCCGACTTTTCCACCACGTTATTGTTGACCGCCAGGTCAATCAGGTCGCCTTCGCGTGAAATGCCTTCACCATAAATGATGTCGAACTCACACTCGCGGAAAGGTGCAGCCACCTTATTCTTCACCACCTTCACCCGGGTGCGCGAGCCCACCACCACGTCGCCTTCCTTGATAGCGGCGATGCGCCGGATGTCGGCCCGGATGGAGGAATAGAACTTCAGCGCCCGCCCGCCGGTGGTGGTCTCCGGGTTACCGAACATGACCCCGATCTTTTCTCGGATCTGGTTGATGAAGACCATGCAGGTGCGCGACTTGGAAACAATGCCGGTCAGCTTGCGCAAGGCCTGCGACATCAGCCGCGCCTGCAGGCCCATGTGGCTGTCGCCCATCTCGCCGTCCAGTTCCGCCTTGGGCACCAGCGCCGCCACCGAGTCCACCACCAGCACGTCTATAGCATTGGAGCGCACCAGCGCCTCGGCGATTTCCAGCGCCTGCTCGCCATAGTCGGGCTGGGAAATCAGCAGGTTGTCCACGTCCACGCCCAGCTTGCGGGCGTAGGCCGGGTCGAGCGCGTGCTCGGCGTCCACGAATGCCGCCATGCCCCCGGTTTTCTGCGCCTCCGCCACCACCTGCAGCGCCAGCGTGGTCTTGCCCGACGATTCCGGCCCGAAAATCTCCACCACGCGGCCCCGCGGCATACCGCCCACTCCCAGCGCCGCGTCCAGGGAGATGGAACCGGTGGAGATCACGGAAATGGGCACCACCGCTTCCTTGCTGCCCAGGCGCATGATCGAACCCTTGCCAAACTGTTTTTCAATCTGCGACACCGCCAGGTCAATTGCCCGCGTTTTTTCCGTCCGTTCGTCGGCCATGAGCTTGCTCCTACCCGAGTTGGGGAGATGTAATTTTGGGAGATATCTACCCTTTAAAGTACACCTGTGCTCAGCCTGGCGTCAGCGCCAGAATGTAGCTGAATTTCCACAGGTTTCCCGCTTTGGGAGAGTATAAGCTAGAAGCGAATAAAAAGCGAATACATTTAACCGCTTTCCACAGGTTTGCTGAACCTCTCTCAGCAACCCTGTGGAAAATTTTGTGGATAGGCGGTCGGCGGCAGATGTCGGCGTTGCCTCACCCTTTGTTCGGCCACTCTACTGGGGCAGGAGATCCGACAACGCCCACTCAATTCGATTCACTTCTTCGCGAATCACCCGGATCGCCTGCTGGTTGCTGGGAAATGACAGGGGCGCGATCGCTTCCGCCGCGTGGCGAATCTTGTAGTTGCGGTCCCGGATCAATTTCATTCTTGCGGAAGTTTCGATTCGATACTGGCAGATCCTCTTCACGAGTTTCGTCGCTACCCAGGCGAGCGCCAGGCCGAACAACATTTCGATGGGGAACCGGTCGGTCGCCCCGTCAAAATCGAGGAATGCCAGGCGGTATACGGCCTCGCCAAGACCTAGTGAAGCAAATATCACTCCCATGCCAACCAATACCACGGTCAACCGGTCAGTACGTCGAAGCGCCACAGCGGGCTGCCTTGCGTCAGATTTTTGCGCGAACACCATTGTTCCCCCGATGCATATGATATGGGCAAAAACTTTATCACTTCTTTGCCGCCAATGGGCGGAGATTGCCTGCGGACGGGGGATGGAGGGAATGGCCGGTCCGGCTTTTATCGTTTCAAGATGTCCACGGGTTCTCTCACGTCCTGCACCCTGAACCACTTAGCCAGGGCTGGATGCTTGCGCGCCACTTCCTCATACATGCCCCAGGCGATTTTCCTGTAGGACATGTGCCCGGCCGGGCCGGTGCGCAGTTCGGAGATGTACACCGCCTCGGCAAAGTCCATTTTGAACAACGTGCGCTTGCGGAAGCCCAGGGGAATGGCGTATTGCGAGTTCTCCCCAGCTTCTGTTGCCTCGGACTTAACCAACTGCTCCACGGCCAGGGCACTCTGCTGCATAGCCTGCTCATACGCGGTTGTTTCTCCCGCTGCCTGCAATTCCTCGGGCACCTCATAGCCGTGGGAGGTGGTAAACCCCTGCCCGATCTGCACGCAGCGGCGGTGGCGGTGCATGTCGCGGAAGCCGCCTATATCCATGAGGATGTCAAAGCGCAATCCCTGGCCCCCGGCGAAGGGCCGCAGCAGTTCGTCGTGCGGGCCGCGATGCCGCATGCCCAGATCAATGACCTCTTGCCGCCGCTTCTCTCCCGCGCTCTCCACCGCCTCCCGCACTTGGCGGTAGGGATAGTGGCAGTGCTCATAAAGTAGCGTGGCGGCCAATTCCACCTCCAGCGACTCGTCATCCAGCAATTCCACCGGACGCACCTGATCGATGGCCGCACCCTTCATCAACTCAGCTGCGGCCTGGCGCAATTCTCCCCGGGTCTTTAGTTCGTAGGAATTAGGGTCGGCATACTTGACTAGAGTAGGCGCCACCCGCACCGGCCTGAGCAGTTCTGCCTCGGCGCGGCCGCCCAGGGCGGGATTGAGCTGTCGTATATCTTCCACCAGCACACGCCACAATTCATGATTCACGTTATAGGCGGGCTCGCTGGCCGCCCGCTTCAGCAACTCACCCAGGCGCCGCACTTCGGCGTGAGTATGGGAAAGTAGGTGTGAAACTTGGCTCTCCAGCGTGCGTGCGTTCACGATCTCACCCAGGGACGTAATCGTGGCCAGGGGCAGCAGGTAACGGGCGACATCGAAGGCTCGCGCCCGCAGGTTGCGCTCGTAGACCTCCTGCTTCATTTCCTCCGGCTTGGGAGTCTGCGACATGAGGTGGCGCCACATGCGCTCGGAGAGACCCTCGTAGGCACCAAACAGGCCGTCCAGGGTTTTGCCAAAAAGCCGCTGTGCTGCTTCGTCGCCGCCGAAATCCGGCCGGTAATAGCCGCTCTTTTTGAAGTCCTGGTAACGGGTGGAACGCTCCTGGCCGTCCCATCGCTGCTCATCCACCAGGGCAATTGCTGCCAGAATGGAAAGCCGCTCCACCGCCAGGGCGATGTGGGCCAGGTCGGCTATGGAGCGGTGACCGTATTGAAAATAAAAGGTGTTAAGGAACTTTTCCGCCTTCTGGCTGCTGATTTCGCGCAGCGACTCCTTCATGGACAGCGCCGAGCGCGAATATTTGGCCATGGCATAAGCTTGCACTTCCGGTTCGGCGCCATGCAGGGCAAAAACTTCGGTGTTGCTGGTCTGTCCCGCCGACGGGGAGCTGCCGTTCCTTGTCTCGGACATGGGAATCCGATACTACTTCGCTCTTTTGCCGCAGGCAAATTATCCATACGAATACGGGCCTAGGGCTTTTCTCTTATTAGACGTAACAACTTACGGCGGATCGGCATTCATTCCTGCGTAAATATTGGCTGGGCACCGGAGGTGCGGAACCGGAGCCCGGACACATTCGTAAAGAACTAGGGGCTTTGCCGGCGGAATTACTTTTGATACTTTTATATGGCCTGCAACATCGCATATAAACGTACGATATTCATGCGAAGTAAAGTACCAGCCTTCTTAATTGCTTTTGTGCTTGCCGTCGGTCTTCCCAAGGTCGCCGTCGCACAACAGGTTATGCCCATGCATGCCGCGCTGGGCATGGGGGAGAGTGTCCCCGCGCTCAATATCGTTGCCAGCAGCCATCCTGATCCGTCGCCTTTGCTTCCTCCGGTGCGGTTGCCGCGCATGGCTCCCGAACTCGCGCTGCAAGTCATGGCTAATCATGCCATCATCCAGGACGCTCATCTGGGCTCGTATTCCGCAATCAGCACGGTGACCGCGAAGCTGCCCGACCTGAAGGAACGTGGGCAGTTCGAATTGGATCGCCGCTATACCGCGCCCAGAACGCTGCAGTTCACCCCGGTTCAATTCACCGGTGATGGATTTGTGAAAAGCAACGTCATTGTCCGCCTGCTGCAGTCGGAGGTGGACCATGTGCAGAAGGACGAGCCCGGACAGACCGCCATTAACAACCACAACTATAAGTTTGCCTACAAAGGCGACGAGATGCTGCAGGGGCGCCTGGTGCATGTCTTCCATCTCAAGCCGCGCAAGAATCGCCCCGGCCTGTTCAAGGGCCGCATCTTTGTGGATGCTTACACCGGCACGCTGGCGCGAGCCGAAGGCCGCATGGTGAAATCGCCTTCCCTGTTCATCAAAGACATCAATTTCGCGCAGGATTACGCCGACGTGGACGGTTTCACTTTCCCCGTGCGCATGCACTCGCAAGCCAAGGCGCGCATCATCGGACGGGTTATCGTGGACGTGGTGCACCGTGACTATCGTGCTGTCCCGGCCAGCGAAGTCGCCGCCACGCCCGACGCCGCGCTGGCGGCAAGTAAGTAAAAACAGCACTCAGCATTCAGCCTGTGGGCAAACACTTAGCAATCAGCATTTAGCCAATGGTGGTTTTACTCAGGCCCTAGGTGGGTGTTCAGAGGCTAAATGCTAACCGCGAATGGCTAAATGATTAGTCTGCCGGCTGAGTGCTTCATGCACCCCCTCCTCACAGCCACCGCCCACCGCCCCTGGCCGTTGCCGCGGGGGCCATGGATCATGACCCAAACCTGGCATGAGCTTCTGTTCGCCCACTGGCCGCTGCCGGCGCAGGTTTTGCGCCCGCTGGTACCGGCGCAGCTTCCGCTGGACGCCTACGCAGGCCAATGCTGGCTGGCCGTGACCCCCTTCCACATGAGCGACGTGCGCCCCCGCGGCCTGCCCGCCATACCGGGGTTTTCCAGCTTGCCTGAAGTGAATGTGCGCACTTATGTGAAGCTGGGGGCCAAGCCCGGAGTTTACTTTTTCAGTCTGGATGCCGGTACTCTCAGCGCGGTCTTCGCCGCCCGCAGCTTCTATCGCTTGCCCTATTACTACGCGCGCATGCAGGTGGATGTGACGCGGGAGGAGATTGGCTACCACAGCCTGCGCCGCGTGCCCGCCAATGCTGAGTTTCGCGGCCGCTACCGCCCTGATGGTCCGGTTCAGTTGCGCGTTCCCGGCTCGCTGGAGCATTGGCTGACCGAGCGCTATTGTCTCTACACCACCACCGGGCGCAGCGTGTTTCGCGCGGAAATCCATCACCTGCCCTGGCCCCTGCAGGACGCCGAAGCCGAAATCCAGGTGAATACCATGGCAGCTGCCGCCGGCATCACCCTGCCGGGCGTTAAGCCGCTGCTGCACTTCTCCCGCAAACTGGATGTGCTGGTGTGGCCGCTGCACCGGGTTTAACGCCGGCTTATCTCCACTGGACGCAGAGAAGCACGTGGGAACCGGCGCATTCGCCTGAAGTTAGCCTGCCTGCTTGCACGCCAGGGCGGGAGGCGTATGATGCATGGCCGTGGAAAGCGCGAAATCCGAACTGATCGCTTCTCTGCGAAAAGAAGCGGAATTGGCCCGCAAGCGCTCGCAACGGCTGGTTGAAATTGCCAAGCGCTTGCCCACTCCCCAGGAGCAAAGCGACGCGATTGCCATGGCTCTGGCGGAAGGGCGCTCAGCGGAAGCCTTAGATCACGCGTTGGAGTTCCTACTGACCAACTAACAACCGCTGCAGGTTCTTACGTCGTTTTCTCTTTGGTCAGCATCCCCAGCAGGATCTGGAAGAGCAGCAGCCAGCGCTTCACATTGCTGGTCATGAGGAAATTTTCTTTCACGTGCTCGCGCCCGTTCTTACCCATCTGCTCGGCGAATTCCGGGTGGGTTAACAGGTAGCGGATCTGATAGGCGCAGCCTTCAATGGAGTGCACCAGCACTCCCGTGAGCTTGTGTATCACCTGCGTGGGAATGCCGCCCACCGCCCCCGCAATGGTGGGTTTGCCTTTCCACAGGGCCTCGGTGACGGTGAGCCCAAAACCTTCCTTCAGCGATTTCTGCACCACGACGGTTGAGGCGCGCTGCAGGGCATTGATTTCCAGCGCCGACCATGGCGGCAGGTTAAGAATGATTACATCGGGGTCTTCGCCGGCCGCGTCCATTACCTCCTGCAGGACGATGGCGCCTTCGGGGTCGTCGGTGGCCCCGCCCCCGGCCAGAACCAGCTGGCAGTCCACATATTTTTTTGCCAGCTTATAGGCCTGGATGACGCCCACGGGGTCCTTGAGCCGGTCGAAACGCGAGATCTGGGTCACGATCGGCCGGCTGCGGTCAATGCCGAAATCCTCGCACACCTTCTGGATGTAGCCGGCGTCCAACTCCTTGTTCTTCTCTGAAAGCGGATCAATGCAGGGGAAGAACAGGTACTGCGGCGCCATCAGCTGGCGGGAAAAAGCCGGCGAGGAGAACACGGTTGCGTCGTATTCCTCCACCATGGGCCGCAAAAATCCCCAGACGTCGGGATGGGGATTGGAGAGATCAATGTGGCAACGCCACATCCATTTCCCCCGATTGCGCTCCCGGGAGCGAATCAGCCCCAGGGGCTGGGGATCGTGAACCACGAACAGGTCCTCGGTAAACTGCATGCGCTGCCGGTTCTGCTCGTTGTACATCAGAAAAATGTCTCGTGCTTCCTTGGTGAGCACGTACTCGCCGCCGTGCAAGGCGTTGTGGAAGGCCTTAGTCACCTCGAAAAAATCGTTGCCGCCGGTGATCACGTCCCATCGAGTCACCACCTCCACTTCACCGAGCAGTGGAATGAGGCGGTTGAGCATCTCGGCCACGCCTCCGCCCATGGAGGTGGAGTTCACCATCTTCACGGTTTTGCCGCGCAGGGGGCGGGCCAGGAAGCGGAGTTCGTCCAGTTCCGGCTTGCCGATAATGGGCTCGTAGTCGTCCAGCTTCGGTGGCGGGGGCGCCGCGGGGGGAGTTTCCGAAATGCGCGGCCGTTTGCGGCGCTCGCGAAACGGTGCCGCGGGGGCTTCCGACCCGCCATTGCGGGGCGGGGCCTGGGCCGGCTGTTCCGTGATTACTTCGCGGCGCCTCTGCTCGGCCACACTTTCCTCGGCCTGGTCTTTGCTGGGGTCCATTTCTGCCTCATGCCTGGGAATGCAAAGCTCGTTCGATCACGCGCACCATGATCCGGCGCACGTCCTGCAGGGTCGAAGTGTAAATGTCAATGCGGTTGAACTGGTCGGCTATACGCCCCAGGTCCAGTTCCGATTCCAGCCAGACGGAAAAGTCGTTGGAATTCAGCTTCAGCCGCAAGCGCGCTTCAATGAAATGATAGTGAATGCAGTGGATGCTGATCTGGTTGAGGCAATCGCGGAACTCCACCAGGTTGCGGGCAACAAAGGGGGTGGGCACCACCACTGCATCGGAAGCGCAAAAGTAGAACGGCTCCATGGCCGCCCGGTCGGCCGCGCGCGGATTATGGTCCAGATAATCCTGAACGATCAGTACGATTCGCTCCCGCAAGGTTTCCACGGAAGTAAATTCCCGGACGTCCACCGAGGCCAGGCGCTCCGCCAGTCCCACCTCATTGCAGGCGGCGAAGGCCCAGTGGGCGTAGTCATTGGAAAAGCCTTCGCGGATGAAGTGGTGTTCCTGCAGGGTACGGAAGGTGTGCTGGAAGATGGATTCACTGGGCACGGAACGCATAGCGGCCAGCAGTTCGCCCAGGGTGGTCGCCTTCTCCCGTTCAATGCGGAGCAGGTGGGCCGCCGAGTTGAAGTAGAAAGGAGAGCGCGCCCAGCGCACCGGCGGCGCCGGCAATTGTGCGGTGGCCATGTTGGGGGAGTCCTCCTGCTCGTTCTCTGCCCGCTTGCTCAGAGACCGCTCTGCGGGCTTTAGATGCCGCCCGGGCAGGCCGTCGTTTGCTCCTGTTCAACATACACCATGCCGCGGGCCCATGCTCAAGCCCGGCGGCTGCTCGCGAAATCGCACAGCAGCTTTCGATTTTGCTGGCAGGGACTCTTCCCTCGTTGGAAAATTAGGTCTTCGCCCTAGTTAATCAGCCTCCCCGTATGCCACACGGCGCCGACACGTTGTTGCTGGAGTTGTTCGCCATCTTTGTCTGGGCCAAGATCTTTGGCGAACTGTTCGAGCGGCTTTCACTTCCCGCTGTGCTGGGTGAAATCCTGGCCGGCGTTATTCTCGGTCCCCATGCCGCCGCTCTGATTGCTCCCAGCGAGAATGTCTACGCCTTTGCCGAAATTGGCGCCATCTTCGTGCTCTTCACCGCCGGCCTGGAGACCCGCCCCCAGGATCTACTGCGCGTGGGCCGGCAGTCGCTGGGAGTGGCCATAGCGGGGGTCATTGCGCCCTTTGTCCTCGGGTTCTTTTACATGCGCTTGCGCGGCGAAGCCACTCATGAGGCCATCTTTGTGGCCGCTGCCATGGTGGCCACCAGCGTAGCTATCACGGCCCGGGTGCTCGCCGACCTGCGCGTCCTCAATGCCCGTTTTGCCCGCATCATCATGGGCGCGGCGGTTTTTGATGACATCCTGGGCATGATCCTGCTGGCCATCGTGAGCGGCATGGCCGGTGGAGGCGGCATCCGCTGGCTCCACCTGGGCGTGACCTTCGCCGAAGCGATCGGCTTCGCCCTGTTCATGATCTTCGTCGGACCACGCATCGTGCGTCGTGTCCGCCCGGGTCTGCGCCATATCTCGCTACAGAACGCGCCGCTGGTGCTCTCCCTGGCCGTTTGTCTGCTGCTCTCCTGGGCCGCGGCCCGCATCGGCATGGCCGCCATTATTGGCGCCTTCTTCGCCGGGCTGATTCTGGCCGACTACGCGCCGGAGTGGGGGCTGCAGCCCCGCATTCACGCCATCAATGAATTTTTGGCTCCCTTCTTCTTCTTCACCATCGGCGCCCGCCTCGACGTGCACCTGTTTTCCGGCAACGTGCTGCTGGACGCGCTTATCGTCTCCCTGCTGGCCGTTGTCTCCAAGGTGGTGGGCTGCGGCCTGCCTGTGCTGCGCGAAGGCTGGCCCACCACCCTGCGGGTAGGCGTAGGCATGATGCCTCGTGGCGAGGTGGCGCTCATCGTCGCCCTGGTGGGATTGCAGATGAACATGGTCTCGCAATCAACTTATGCCATCGTGATCTTCATGGCTGGATTCACCACCATCCTGGCTCCGCCGCTGCTGCGCCTGCTGATCCGTGACCGGCCCGGCGGCAAGGGAAAGGGAAGTCCAGAACTGGTTGGCGCTCACTACCCTGCGGGCGCGGCTGAGTGAAACCAGCACCGCTCCCATAGCGAAACGGCCAGGACATTCAGGCTCAGCGGGAACCCGAAACCTGAAACTCGAAACCGTTCGTACTCGGCTCGTTTATAATCGCGCCTTCTCCAGGGGGGCGGGATCGCATGGGCCTGCAAGGCCGCGTGGCGCTGGTGACCGGTGCGTCGCAAGGGATCGGGCGTGGCTGCGCTCTGCGCCTGGCCGCCTGCGGCGCCAGGGTTGCCCTGGCGGCGCGCAACCAGGAAAAGCTGCAGCAGGTAGCTGCTGAAATCGCGGCTGCGGGCGGCGAGGCAACCGCCTTTGCCCTGGATGTTGCCAGCGAGGAACAGATCAAATCCGCAGTTCGCGCCGCCATGGACCGGTTCGGCAAAATTGACATCCTGGTTAACAACGCCGGCATCACCCGCGACCAGCTGGTCATGCGCATGAAGCGCGCTGACTGGGACGCCGTTCTCAACACCAACCTCACCGCCGCCTACCTGTGCATTCAGGCGGTCATCGGCTCCATGCTCAAGCAGCGTTGGGGACGCATCATCAACATCACCAGCATCTTCGGCCAGATCGGCCAGGTGGGACAAGCCAACTATTCGGCTTCCAAAGCTGGACTTATCGGGCTGACCATGGCCGTGGCTCGCGAGGTCGCCTCCCGCAATATCACCGTAAATGCGGTGGCCCCCGGCTACATTGAGACATCCATGACGGCGGGACTGCCGGCGGAAATGAAAGAGAACATCCTGAAGATGATTCCCCTGGGCCGCGCCGGAAGCGACGCCGACGTCGCCAACGCGGTGAATTTTCTTGCCTCCGACGAGGCTGCCTACGTCACCGGCCACGTGCTCAACGTCAACGGAGGCATTTTCATGGGGTAACGCGCACGCCTTCCTCTCCGGCGATTGCGGTGTTTCAGGCAGTCACGCCCGAACATCTGGCGCAAGCCCGCACGCTGTTTCTTGAGTACGCTTCCTCGCTCGGTTTCAGCCTGTGCTTCCAGGGCTTCGAGCAGGAAATGGCCGGCCTGCCCGGAGATTACGCTCCACCCCAAGGGCGCCTGCTGTTGGCGCGCCTGGGCCAGGAATCAGTGGGCTGTGTCGCCCTGCACCCGCTGCAGCCGGGCACCTGCGAAATGAAGCGTCTCTATGTGCGACCGCAGTTTCGCGGCCACGGGGTGGGCAAGGCGCTGCTGAACACGGTGCTGGCTGAGGCCCGCGCCATCGGTTACCGGCGCATGCGTCTGGACAGTGTCGAGCCGGTCATGCAAGATGCTGTCCGCATGTACCGCGCCTATGGCTTTCGTGAGATCGCGCCCTACCGGGAAAACCCGATTCCCGGCGCGCTATACATGGAGCTGATTTTGGATCGAGCAATTGAGTAATTGAGTAAATTGGCTACTCCATTGATTTTAATTACACAATTACCCGATTACTCAATTCTCTGCCGCAAGGAGCCTCATGAAGACCCTCGTCCTGCTGCTCACGCTGTCCGTCTCCGCCACCTGCTTCGCCGTTACCGAAAGATCCGTCTCCTACAAGAGCGGCGACGAAACTGTCCATGGCGTTCTCTACACGCCCCGCGGGAAGGGGCCGTTCCCCGCCCTGGTCGTGATTCATGAATGGTGGGGCCTGGTGCCCTGGGTGAAGGAGCAGGCGGCCAAGCTTTCCGACCAGGGATACGTCACGCTGGCGGTTGACCTTTACCGCGGCAAGTCCGCGGACAATCCCGAAACCGCGCACGAGCTGATGCGCGGCCTGCCCGAAGATCGCGCCACTCGGGATTTGCTGGCGGCGGTGCAGTTCCTGAAATCGCAGAAGATGGTTAACCCGGCGAAGATCGGCTCCATCGGCTGGTGCATGGGGGGCGGCTACTCGCTCGACCTGGCCATCGCCGACCCCACTCTCGCCGCCGACGTCATCAACTACGGCCACCTGGCCACCGACCCGGCCCGCATCCAGCAGATCCACGCGCCCATCCTCGGGCTGTTTGGGGGGCAGGACAAGGGCATACCTCCCACTGACGTGCGTAAGTTTGAACAAGAAATGAAGCAAATGGGCAAGAAGATCGACGTTACCATTTATCCCGACGCCGGGCACGCCTTCCAAAATCCCGACAACAAGGCCGGCTACCGGGCAGAGGATGCCGCTGATGCCTGGAAGCGCACGGTGGAATTCCTGGACGCGACGCTCAAAAAATAGCCGGTTCCGGGGTCCCTCCACATGCTGGAGCTCAATCCGCTTCGGCGCGCTCCGCCTCGTCTCTGCAAGATCAGGGGAAATTCTCTGAGCGCAATGCTCACTGCCCTGCTGACTACTTTTTTAAATTCTGCTTGCCAGACGGTACTACTCTGGTTACTATGCATTCACCCCCGAACCGTAATTTTTCAGGCTGCGCCCACCATGAATATCGGCGAGACGATTCGCAATCTGCGGTTACATAAAGGCATGTCGCAAGGCGACATTGAGAAGCGCACCGGGTTACTGCGCTGTTACCTTTCGCGCGTGGAAAATGGCCACACCATTCCTTCGCTCGACACCCTGGCCAAGATTGCCACCGCCATGGAAGTGCCGCTGTCGCAGTTCTTCAGCGATTCCAACCACGATAATGGCTCCAAGCCGCTGCCTCAGCTCACCGACGATGAGGTCCGCTTCCTCACCCAGATCCGGCGTTACTCCTCTTCGCTGAACGATAGCGACCGCAAGCTGGTGCTGGCCATGGTCAAGAAGATGGCGGCTACGGCAGGAAAATAGGCGCTGGGCGCCGCCTCCAATCACTAAACATTTTGAAGGGTTATGTCTAATGGCCGGGGGCTGGCCTGGTCGCCTGCGCCTGTTCATGGGCGTGATAGCTGGAGCGCACTAGCGGCCCCGACTCGACATGGCGAAAGCCGAAGCGCAGCGCTTCTTTCTTGAGGTCCAAGAACTCCTTGGGCGTGTAAAAGCGGGCGATGGGCAGGTGGTCGCGCGAGGGTCGCAGGTACTGACCCACGGTCAGGATATCCACCCCGCGCGCTCCCAGATCGCGGAAAACCTCCACCAGCTCCGTCATGTCTTCGCCCAGGCCGACCATAACGCCCGACTTGGTGACTATGCCGGCAGAGAACTTCTTGGCGTTCTCCAGCAGCTTCAAAGTGCGTTGGTAGCGCGCGCCCGAGCGGACGGCGCGGTAGAGGCGCGGCACGGTCTCGGTGTTGTGGTTGAGCACGTCGGGACGGGCAGCGAGCACGATTTTCAGCGCTTCATCGAGCCCCTGAAAATCGGGAATCAGAACTTCCACCCGGCATTCCGGGGTGAGCTTGCGGATCTCTTCGATGGTCTGGGCAAAAATGCGCGCTCCTCCGAGGTTGTCATCATCGCGGTTGACGCTGGTCACTACCGCATGTTTCAGCCCTAGAGTTGCTACCGCTTCGGCGACGCGACGCGGTTCATCCCAGTCCAGCGCTCCAGGTTTGCCCTTGGGCACAGCGCAAAAGCCGCAGCGCCGGGTGCAGATATCGCCCAGTAGCATGAAGGTGGCGGTGCGGTGGTTCCAGCACTCGCCGATATTGGGGCACTGCGCCGATTCGCACACCGTGTGCAAGCCCAGTCCGCGGGCCAGGCTTTTCAAATTGTGGTAGTTCTCGCCCACGGGAGCACGGGCGCGCAGCCATTGCGGCTTAGGCAGCGGCCGCTGCGGCGCCAGGCTGATCTGAACCAGTTCGGGGGAAGAGCCCATTACCACCCTATTTTACACAGCCAGAGTTGTGTGGGCACAGCCACCCGCGCGGCAAGCGCTTGGTCAGGGTCACCCCTCGGGCGAGAGGAGGCAGTAGATGCCGATGGGTTTGTCTTTGTAAGGGTCAGCAGCTGGAGGGAAAAGGTCAACATTCGGGCAGTCTTGATAAATGGGGTTCTTGGCGGGTTGTATTACATATTCGCCCGGTTGGGGAACCGCACAGTCACGAGCAGTAAGAAAACAATACATTTCGCCCGGCCTGCCACCCAGAGCTATGTTTAGAGTGACTACTCTGCGCGTCCGAGATGTTCCGGTGACCGTTATTTTCCTTTTCTCACTTGCCGGTGATGCGAATGCCACCATGGCAGCTGTTACGGCAGTCAGGAAGAGAACTCTTATTGTCATATTTCATACCGCGCTACAGTGTGTGCAGGTAAGCCAGCAAGTCCTTGATTTGTTGAGGGGTCAGCACATTTCCGAATGCCGGCATGTGGGCTTTGCCGTATTGCACCACCTCGGTGACCCGGTCGTCGTTGGCGGGCAGCCCGCTGGGCAAGTACTGCTTCTTGAACATATGTTCCAAGCTGGGGCCCTGCAGGTCCTTGGAGGAGTAAGCTTCGTGGCAGCGTGCGCAATCGTAGTCGAATACCCGGCGGCCGGCCGCCTGCTGCGGATTGAGCCCAAGCTCAGCGTCACTTTTGCGTCGCTGCACGTCACAGCCGCCTAGGAAACATAGAATCAGAACTGACCAGCAGAGCAGGAGTACGTTTCTCAATGGTTGCACCTGGGAAACGTACAATAATAGAGCAAAGGCGATGGCGGTCGCAGTCAAACGCGTTTACGAGAAGCCGGTGCGCGCCGACGGAGCCCGCGTGCTGGTGGACCGACTGTGGCCGCGCGGGGTGCGCAAGGAAGCAGTCCACACCTGGTTGAAGGAGTTGGCCCCCTCCAATGAGTTGCGCCGCTGGTTTCACGCCCGCCCTCAGCGCTGGGATATGTTCCGCCAGCGGTATC
>Ga0310811_10003842_pt1 | contig 18935 bp, 20 predicted proteins | sample YCmetagenome_FD_207642 | JGI IMG/M metagenome (GOLD analysis project Ga0310811, IMG submission 207642) | Soil microbial communities from experimental microcosm in Duke University, North Carolina, United States - YC | ecosystem: Engineered > Artificial ecosystem > Soil microcosm > Unclassified ...
CACTTTTGTGTGCGCCCCCCAGTAAAAAATAAAAGCCCCGGGAGGTCCGGGGCTTTTTATTGGTTTTTTCACAGCGAAATTTTTTTTCTGCGATTCAAAAAAAAGAGCCAGCGATAGACATCGCCGGCCTGTGCTTACCTCTGAAACCACAAAAAGAAAGATGTCAAATATTTTTTCATTGATCGCTTGTTGTCTTGGAGACCCTATCTTGTAACATTACTGAATTTCCATTCCTCAACTATGCCTTCCTGTTATGACCAGCTCTATTCAACCAGACACTTTCCGGATATAATCAATATAAAAACAAAATTGTAAATTTTGAGGGTTAGATCAAATGGTTGCCGGCCAGAAGCCGAACATGCCAACGGGGTTGTTTAAAAAGGGTGGCGAACAGATAACTGCATCAGCAGCAGAGGACAAGATATAAATAATACGAAGAGATCAACCTTCATATGATAAATCAAAACTCGGATATTTTTTTGGAAATTGGAATCTGGGACGGAAATTGGATGGTCGGAAAGAGGAAATTGGATCGGGTAATTTTCGGGATATAAGCGTTTTAAGGTGAACGCTTTCGGCGCGTAAACAGGGTAAAAATAAAGACAGTTTTGTTAAAAAGCAATATTTTTTTAAAAGTTTTTTAAATAAAGGGGAGCAATCTCCTCTTTTTCACAGAGGTATCGGGCCGGAATGCCCTACTGTACAACGGTTTCGAGCTCTTTCTCTGCGGCCCTGAAAGTCCTTTCTTTTTTTAGCCTAAACCACCATTCCGGAGCCGTTTTCTTCATAAGCGTATCAATATGACGCATTCCCAGCAGGTACCAGGCTCCCTTTAATTTGCCGCTGAAAGACGACTGCAGCGCCCGCAGGCTCATGGCAAAACCACTATCCAGGTATTCCATATGGTGCCAGTACCCCGCCGGCATAAAGAGGGTTTCTCCATGGTCCAGGATCACCTCATACCCCCTTGCCAGTTTTAAGGCGGGAAATCTGGCAAGGTCCAGTTTGTTCTCGGTGGCGTCGAAATATTTCTCAAAGTTTACAAAACTCAACACTTCCCAGGGCTTGCGATAAAGCTTATGCTGCTCTTCAAAGGGGAATAAAAGTACCCGTTTCCTGCCGGCAAATTGCGTATGAAGGATATGCGATAGGTCGATATCGAAGTGCATGTGAGTGATAGACCCTTTTCCTCCTACAAACAACATGGGATAGCGTTTTACAAAATTCTTCATCAGGTCTTCCGGCCACTCGAAGTCCTGTGTGATTTGCGGAGCATGCTCGAAGATATTGAATAGAAAAATACGCCATTCTGCAGGTCCCTGGCGGACCATGTCTATATAGTCCCCGAATTTCATGTAACCGTCTGCCGTGTTGATAGGAGTATAGGCGTCGCTTTTTATATTATTGTACACGCCTACATTAACATTACCTACTATCGATTTAAAATAATCCCAGTTCCATTTTTCGTAAGCAGGCCAGTTTTTTGACAATCCCGTGATCACTAAAGGTTTCATGGGTGTATAGTACCGGTGCCTAAAATCGTCAGCACTGATAGTTGTCACCCTGTCTACCGTTTGTAGCTGCATGGATCCCGATTTTCGCAAAGTTAATACTAAATTAATGTTAAGAAAATGTTGTTATATGTCTCCGCAGATCCCGGCTGGTCCCATTATATGGCATGGATTTTTTATAAGAATTTTGTTAACTTTCCGGTATGCTATTGCATCTTCATCCTGACAATCCGCAACCCAGAAATATCCGGACCATCATCGAATGCCTACAGGACGGAGGGGTAGTGATCTATCCCACGGATACCATTTATGGCCTGGGCTGTGATATTTTCCAGCATAAGGCGATCGAACGGATCAGCCGGATCAAACAGGTAGATCCTGCCAAGGCACAGTTATCCTTTATCTGTTATGACCTCAGCGACCTGAGCACCTATACCAAAAGCATCTCTACCCCCCTCTATCGTCTGCTGAAAACCTATTTACCCGGCCCGTACACGTTTATCTTACCAGCGAGTAAAGAAGTCCCCAGGATCCTCAAAAGCAAAAAGGATACCATCGGGCTGCGCGTGCCCGATAACAACATCGCCCGGTCGCTGATAAAAGAGCTGGGCCATCCTATCCTCAGCGCTTCCTTACCGGGAGACATGGTGGAGGAATACACGGATCCTGAACGGATCTACGATAACTTTAAGAACAGGGTGGATATCGTCATCGATGGGGGTATAGGCGGCATTATCCCTTCTACAGTCGTGGATTGTACCGGGGAAGAACCCGTAGTATTGAGGAAGGGACTGGGCGAATGGGAGGTGGGGGCGTATTGATCAAAGACCGGGCCGAAGCGGGGTAAGCAGCCTGGTGATCGTGCTATTGGCTTGTTAAAGGGCTTCGGGCAGGACGCCGGGAGGGGGCTCCGGGTCGAACCCATATTCTTCCGAGTAGGTGGCTTCTTCGTCATCAGCCAGATCGTCCGGCGTGACATTCATGATATTAAAGCTCATTCGGTGATATTTGGAAAGTCCGAATTTTCCAATGGCTTCCCGATGCGCCGCCGTACCATATCCCTTGTTGCTGTCCCAGCGGTAATGAGGGAATTCCACGTGCAGCTGCCTCATATACTCATCCCGCCAGGTTTTGGCGAGAATGCTGGCCGCGGCGATAGAAGCATAGCGCCCATCCCCCTGGATGATACAGTGATGAGGGATTTCCCGGTAGGCGGTAAAGCGATTGCCATCGATCAGCAACAGTTCCGGTCTCATCGTCAGGCTATCCAGAGCCAGGTGCATGGCTTTAAAAGATGCCTGGAGGATATTGATCCGGTCGATCTCATCGTGGTCTACCCGGGCTACGCTCCAGGCAAGGGCCTTGGATTCAATAACAACCCGCAATTCATTTCGATCTCTTTCATTCACCTGTTTGGAGTCATTCAGCAACGGATGATAGAAGCGTTGGGGCAATATCACGGCTGCGGCGAACACGGGACCAGCATAACAGCCTCTTCCGGCTTCATCGCAACCGGCTTCTGTCAATTCGGTCTGGTAGTATTTTTTCAACCTTTTCAGAAGGGCTTTTTTTTCAAAAATAGGATAAAATCCCGAACGTGCATCGGGGCCTCCGTGTCTTTGCTGTACCTTTGCGGCGCTATGGTATCATCCACGTCTTCCTCTTCCCGCCCGGTGGCGATCTGGGTTTATACGGGTGTCGTTATGCTGTTAATACAGGTGATCCTTGGTGGCATTACCCGGTTGACTGGTTCGGGGCTTTCCATTACCCAATGGAATGTCGTAACGGGTACCCTTCCCCCGCTGAATGACACTCAATGGCAGGATGCCTTTTACCGGTATCAGCAGACTCCCCAATATCATATTCTTAATTCCGGGTTCACGCTGGGGAATTTTAAATTTATTTTTTTCTGGGAGTGGTTTCATCGCTTTTGGGCACGTATGGTGGGGGTGGTCTTCCTTGTGGGATTTGTCGGGCTGCTGCTGAAAGGAAAGATGAAAACAGCCATGATCCGGCCCTTGATCATACTATTCCTGCTGGGAGCTCTGCAGGGGGCTATCGGCTGGATCATGGTGGCCAGCGGTCTAACCGGGGATGCCATTTATGTAGCTCCCACCCGTCTTGCCCTCCATTTTGTATTCGCCCTGGGCCTGGTCGTCTATGCTTTTTGGTTTGCCTTGCAGTTATCCGTTCCCCGGCAGGCATTGCTGACCGCCGGTCCGAGGACCTCCCCCGCGGGTCTGGCTTCTCTTCGCCACTGGACGATAGGTCTGCTGGTCGTTCTGTTCTTTCAGCTGTTGTTTGGCGCCCTGATGGCCGGGCATAAGGCCGCCACGGTGGCCGCCACCTGGCCAACCATCAACGGGGATTGGATACCGGACGGCCTGTTTAGCAAAAGACCCCTGTTGGAGGACCTGATCGGGAATAAGATCACCGTGCAATTCATTCATCGTGGAATAGCATACCTTCTCTTGGTCATGGTGGCGATATGGTCTGTAATGGCCTTCCGGCTTCGGGAGACACCCGGCTATTTCCATCAACTCCGGTGGCTGCCCCTGTTATTGATAGGAGTACAGATCATCCTGGGAATTGCCAGTTTGCTGACCAGCCCGGGCATAATCCCCAATCAATGGGTGTCCTTCGACTGGCTGGCCCAGTTTCATCAGATTACGGGTTTGTTATTCTTATTGACAATTATAGGGATGTTGTACCTTGTAAAACCAATAAGAACTTCTGTAACCGTATGATGCGAACGCTCAAATCTATTTACTGTTTTTTCCCCATTCAACTGTTGTTGCTGCATGTAAGAAAATTCCAGGTGCTGCTGGCCTTCTGGTTGATCCTCTTCAGTACGCTGAATGGAGGTTTTATGCGTTCCTATGGCGCGGCGGCTCTCTTCCTTTCCCCCGAATACCTGGGAGACGTAAGCCCTGTCAGCGTGGCCATCGTTGGAATAGCGACCGGCATTTTTGTCATGAGCTGGAATATTACCACGTTCATTTTATTCAGCAGGCATTTCCGGTTTCTCGCCACTACCACGAAACCCTTTTTAAAATATTGTATCAATAATGCGTTTCTTCCCCTGGGATTCCTCGTCTTCTATTTTATAAAAGTAGTACAGTTCAGCGTTACCAGGGAGTTGTTGCCGGCCCTTCATATCCTTTGGCTCAGCCTGGGATTCCTGGCAGGGTTTGTCTTCATCACGGCCGTATCCCTTTTATATTTTTTTCGGGCGGATAAGACCATTATCCGGCGGATGACCCCGGTGATCAATAACCCCAAGCTCTTCAAATCCCAGTTCCGTAAGGAAGAGGTAAAGTTGAACGAGACCCGGCTGATGCGGGTGCAATGGTACCTCAACTCTCCTTTTACCATTCGCAAAACCCGAGATGTCTCTCACTATAGCAAGGATTTTATCGAGAGCATTTTCAACCGTCATCATATTGCGGCCGTATTGTCCATTTTCGTGGCCTTCATGTTCCTGATCGCTGTGGGTTTCTTCATGGACAGTCGTTATTTTCAACTGCCGGCAGCAGCCAGCATCCTCATTTTTTTTGCCATCCTCATCTCTCTGTCCGGAGCCTTTTCCTATTTCCTGCAGAGCTGGAGCATTCCTTTTTTTATAGGGTTGTTCTTTCTCCTTAACCTGCTGTACCGTTACAATGTGATCGATCCCACCAATAAAGCGTACGGGCTGAATTATACCAAAGAGGAACCCCGGCCTTTATATGACCGTCAGACGCTGCTGGAAATGTGTTCCGATAAAAAACTGGAGAGCGATAAGGCGAATATGCTGGCCATCCTCGAGCGATGGAAGGCCCGCCAATCGGCTGACAAGCCGATCCTGTTCCTTGTAAATACCAGCGGGGGAGGCAATCGCAGCGCCACTTTCACCATGAGCATCCTGCAACGCCTGGACAGCCTCTCCGGGGGACAACTGATGCGCAAGACCTTTCTCATCAGCGGAGCCTCGGGCGGTATGCTGGGCGCCGCCTATTTCAGGGCTCTTTCCCGGTTAAGGGATGCCGGAAACCCTTCTATCCATCTGCAGGATGCCAAGTATGTAGATGATATATCCGGCGACCTTCTCAATACCCTGTTCTCCTCCTTTGTGGCAAGAGACCTGGCTTCGCCGGTCCAGAAATTTAAGGTCGGGGATTACGAGTATGTCAAGGACAGAGGATATGCCTTCGAACAAAAGCTAAATGCCAATACAAGAGGGCTCCTTAACAGGCAGCTAAAGGACCTGGCCCCGGATGAGGCCGCGGGAAGGATTCCCCTGATGTTATTCAATCCCGTGATAACCCGTGACAGCAGAGCTATGATCATTAGTACACAGCCTGTCAGCTTTCTCATGCGGCCCCGGTATGACAGCTCGAAGATCCCTGTGATGGATCCGGACGCCATCGATTTTGGCGCTTTGTTCGCCCGGCAGGATCCTATGAACCTCCGGTTGCTGACAGCCTTGCGTATGAATGCAACATTCCCCTATGTATTGCCGAACGTATGGCTGCCGACCAATCCTGTCATCGATGTCATGGACGCCGGCTTCCGGGACAATTTCGGGGAAATGAATGCCATCCGGTTCCTGAATGCATTCAGGGAATGGGTGCAGGAGAATACCAGCGGGGTCGTCTTATTACAGATCCGCGACCGGAAGGCCGGCGGCTGGGAAAACCCCTTTGAGTCGGGCGATATTACGGAGGTTATTACCAAGCCAATTTTATTATTGCAGGATAACTGGTACAAGATGCAGGAGTACAACCAGAATGATCTGCTGAGCTTAGCCCAGAGCGGCATGGGTTTCCCCTTCCATAAATTGATCTTTCAATATGTTCCCAAAACGGAAGATGCGGGGGCGGCCCTGAATTTTCATTTGACCAAACAGGAGAAGCTGAATATTACCGGGTCGCTGGATAATGAGGAGAATAAAAGCTCGTTTGCCCAGTTCAAACGCATGGCTGGCCACTAAGGAATGGCTGGTGTTCCAGCGAATGCCGAAACGGATGGACCGTTCGGCATTCGGGTCTAATGATGGCCCTTCGGGCAGTGGACCCGTGGTCCACTAAGGCTGTATAAGCTGCAAGGCCTTCGGTTCTATTTTTATAATAAACTCCTTTGCCGTGGCCTTGGGATCTCCGTCAATATGTAAAGGGGCTTCCTCCGGGTTCTCGATCGTCAGCTCCGGAGTCTGAAAATAGAGAACGTTTTTCTTCCCCGCGTCGGGAGGGACCTCTTGTAAGGCATTTCCACCCAGCACCTGGCGGATCACCGCAAAGACCATAGGAAGTTTCCACATCCTTTTCACTACTACAATATCGAGCAGCCCATCGTGCAGGCTTGCTTTCGGAGCGATGGTGACATGATTGCCAAATTGATCGCCGTTGGCGATATTGATAAAAAAAGCATCCACGGGGAGGACCACTTTCTTGTCTTCCGGCAGGGTCAGCCGGATCCTGAAGGGATAGGGCCGGCTTGTAAAAAAATGGGCGAGGGATACCCGGACATAGGTCTGCAGCCCCCGTTTCTTTTGCCGGGCAAATTCGTGCGCTACCTTCGCATCAAAGCCAATCCCGCATAACATACAGGAAAACTGGCCATTGATGGTAAAGCCATCGATAAAGGAAGCTTTTCCGGCAAAAATAATATCCAGCGCCGCGGCAGGATCTTTGGGGATCTTTGCGGCGAAGGCAAGCCCATTGCCGGATCCCTTGGGAATGATACCTATCCGGACGGGCACTCCTTTCAGCGCGGCCGCTACGGCGCTGACCGTTCCATCGCCTCCGCAGATCACGATGTCTGTCACCTGCTCTTTTGCAATGGTCGGGATCAGAAAATCATACCGGCCTTCTGCGTCGGTAGGTAAAATGCTAAAATCAATTTTTTCAGCTTCCGTCTTCCGGGTGATCAGCTCCTGTAAAGAAGACTTACCTCCTGTACCGGAAATAGGATTTATGAGATAAATAATTTTTCTTGGCATGCCGGCGGCAAAGATATCATTTATCTTTTACGGGAGTAAGGTGCAGGATCTCCGTCATGAAATGAGTCACTCCCTTTTCAACGCCCTCCACATCATGGGAACGAATGGAGGAGCCTATTACATGGTTACCTGCTTCGGGGATCGCCTGTTTGTACTTCAGCGCGGCCGGTGTTCCCAGCAGATCGAACATTTCCAGGGAGGCCGATACTTTCACCGTGCTGTCCTGGTGTACCTTGTCTTTGTAATAGTAAAAAAGGCCCACGGGCTGTTTGACTTTTTCAAACGTGGACTTGTTCATCGTCGTCTCCAGCAGCTCTTCCAGCGCTACCGCCGCTTCCGTGCGATATTTTGTATTCCAGTACTGCTGGTATAAAGGGCCGTGGTCTTCCTTGCTCTCTATATAATCCGAGCCTGTTACCTTATGGGCGATCTGCAATCCCCAGTGATTGTTCAGCAGCCAGGCATTCGGGTCATTGATGGCAATGTTGGGGGATAGCAGGACCAGGGCTGCTACATCGTCCGGGTAAGTTGCCGCCAGTTGCAGCGCCAGCGTGCCTCCCGTGGAAGTCCCCATCAAAATAACCTTTTGCCCCAGTTGTTTCCCGATGGCAAGCGCCTGTTTGGCGGACTCCCAATAATTGTCGGCAGTAAGGTTGACCAGTGCATCCGTGGTGTCGATGCCGTGCTCCGCCAGACGCGCCAGGTATAGATTACATCCGAATTTGCGGGCGATGTACCGGTGTACCGGATCTCCTTCTCCCTGGGAGGAGGAAAAGCCATGCAGATAAACCAGCACGTAAGGTGTCGACCCTTTCAGCGAGTCATTGGCCCAGACGATCCTGGCCTCATTATCCGGCTTTAGCTTATGCTGGCTCTCCTGGGCCCGGATATATGCTTCCAGGGCGGCCGGCTGCGAAGGTACGGCCGGCATCTCCTTTTTATAGGAAGGTGTGGCCGGGCTAGGGCCCAACAAGTATAAAACGATCAGGGCGACAGGAATAAGGAGTAGCCATTTTTTGCGCATGGGGGTAAAATTTGCGCTGAATTTATAAAATAGAGCCCACCCCATGATATTTATTTTATGTTATTTCTCCCCATCGACCTGTATAAACTAGGAATTTAGGCCGTTTTAGCGTACTTTTGCGGCCGAATTATGCAAATCAGAAATATAGCTATTATCGCACACGTTGACCATGGTAAAACCACCCTGGTAGACAAGATCTTACATGCTACCCACGTATTCCGGGACAACCAGGAGACGGGGGAGCTGATCATGGACAGTAATGACCTTGAGAAAGAGAGGGGCATTACAATTTTCAGCAAAAATGCCGCTGTTGAATATAAAGATACCAAGATCAATGTAATAGATACCCCGGGTCACTCGGACTTCGGTGGAGAGGTGGAAAGAGTATTGAAAATGGCCGACGGGGTTATCCTGCTGGTGGACGCTTTCGAGGGCCCGATGCCCCAGACCCGTTTTGTGCTACAAAAAGCCCTTCAGTTGAACCTGAAGCCTATCGTGGTCATCAATAAAGTGGACAAGCCCAACTGCCGTCCTGATGAAGTACACGATGCCGTATTTGAATTATTCTTCAATCTGGATGCCACGGAAGAACAGCTTGATTTCCCTACTTTTTACGGTAGCGGTAAAAATGGCTGGTTCAACAGCAAAAACGAGCAATGCGCGGATATCACTCCGCTGCTGGATGGCATCCTCCAATATGTCCCCCCTCCCAAAGTAGCGGAAGGCCCTTTACAGATGCAGATCACCTCCCTGGATTATTCCTCCTTCCTGGGAAGGATCGCCGTCGGCAAAGTAGCAAGGGGTTCGATCAAAGAAGGACAGCAGATTGCCTTAATGCAGGCCGATGGGGTGATCAAACGCTCCAAGGTAAAAGAATTATACACGTTCATGGGTATGGGCAAGAAAAAGGCCGCCGAGGTAATGGCTGGTGATATTTGTGCGGTGGTCGGCCTGGAAGATTTTAATATCGGCGACACCATTGCCGATGCTGAAAACCCCGAAGCGCTGCCGGTGATCAGCGTGGACGAACCTACCATGAGCATGCTCTTCGGGATTAATAATTCCCCCTTCTTCGGTAAGGACGGGAAATTCGTAACCTCCCGCCATCTTCGTGACCGCCTGTTGAAAGAGACGGAAAAGAACCTGGCCTTACGGGTAGAAGATACGGACAGTGCCGATAGCTTCCTGGTATTCGGCCGTGGTGTATTGCACCTGGGTATCCTCATTGAGACCATGCGCAGGGAAGGATTTGAGCTGACTGTAGGACAGCCTCAGGTCCTGGTAAAAGAGATCAACGGTAAAAAGAATGAGCCTTTTGAAATCCTGGTAGTAGACGTGCCGGGAGAATACAGCGGTAAAGTGATCGATATGGTCACCCAGCGCAAAGGAGAGATGCTGGTCATGGAGAGCAAGGGCGAAATGCAGCACCTGGAATTTGAGATCCCTTCCAGGGGCCTGATCGGTCTGCGTAGCAATATGCTGACCAATACGGCCGGAGAGGCGGTAATGGCCCATCGTTTCCTGGAATACAAACCCTGGAAAGGACCCATCCCCGGAAGGAGCAATGGCGTGCTGCTTTCCAAGAACCAGGAAAAGACGACCGCTTATTCCATCGATAAATTACAGGATCGCGGCACCTTTTTCGTAGATCCGGGAGAAGAGGTATATATAGGCCAGATCATTGCTGAACATATCAAACCGGGCGACCTGATTGTGAATGCTACGGAAGGTAAAAAACTGACCAATATGCGGGCCAGCGGAAGCGACGACTCCGTTCGCATCATCCCGAAAAAGCAGATGACCCTGGAAGAATGTATGGAATATATCCAGCAGGACGAGTGTATCGAGGTTACTCCCAAAAAGATCCGCCTCCGCAAGACCATCCTGGATGAAGATGAAAGAAAGAGGTCCCAGAAAAGCATGAAGTCGGAAGAGGTCCGCTAATACCGCGACACTCCCATCCATATTTATAACTGCCCGGTCACAAGCCGGGCAGTTTTTTATTATTTTTGTTTATTATATTTGTAGTCTCAACCAGGTAGTTATGACCAAGTGTATCGGGCTCTTCTTACTCCTGCTCTTTTTGCTGGCCGGTTATCCCCCGGCAAAAGCGCAGTGTTCCATCTGTACCCGGACGGCGCAGCAACTGGGAGAGAAACCTGCCAAAGCGCTGAATAACGGGATCATGTACCTTGCTCTGACACCTCTCGCCATTGGCGGTATCATCGGTTACCGGTGGTGGAAGAGCAATAAAGAAGCATAATTCCTTCCCTCACGACGATAGCGCCAATGCCCCCTACCGAATTATATAACAGAAGTAAGGATAAAAAGATACGGGTCTCTCATGTCTGCGAGATCGGGGTATTTTCGCCGGAAAGGTCCACCGTTCATGACTTCATCACCAGGGATCGGACCCGGGCTACCCTGGTCGAGCCCGATCCGGAGAGGATCTCCGCTATAAAAAAATATTTCGCCGGTTATCCTGCTATCCGGCTTTTTCCCTACGCGATCTATGATTATAACGGGACTCTCGAACTGGCGCAACGGGGAGAGTCCACCTTCGCGACAGCCCTTCCTTTCAGTCCTGCCGTAATAAATGACAGCTACGAGGTGAGAAAGGAAGACACCTTCAGCGTAGAATGCAAAAGATTTGATGAAATAGATGACAGCACGATCGACCTGCTGCACATCGACACGGAGGGCTGCGAATGGTATGTCCTGAAATATTTAAAAAGCCGCCCCGGGGTCATATCCCTGGAGACCCATGGGAAAACCTATTCCAATCCTTATCTGGCTGAAATCTGCCAATGGATGGAAGAGAATGATTATAAAAGATGGTATATCAGCAAGAGCGATAGCATATTCTATAAACAAGGGATCTTCCGGGTCACAGGATGGGAAAAGATAAAGCTGAAGCTGATGGATGTATATATAAAGTTCAGGAAGTGGCGGAAAGGCCTTGCGAAAAGATCACGCCCCGTGTAAAATTTCAATATACAACCGGATATACCGGAGAATTGTATCCTCCCAGGAAAAAGTAGCGGCATAGGCTCTCAGCTCGGCTGCCCGGCCGGCCTGGCGATGATGATCGTCTAATCCCTTCAGCAGTACTTCTTTCATATACAATGGGGCGAAATGCTCCCAGTAGCAGACTTTATCGGAACCGATCTCCGGAAGGCTGGAATGTCTGGAGGCAAACACCGGCTTACCGCAATACATCGCTTCGATGACAGGCAGCCCAAAACCTTCGAAGAGAGAAGGGAAAAGAAAGGCCTCGCAGTGAAGGTAGAGCCAGGCTTTTTCCGATTCGTCCGGCTGGTCCAGCGTAATGATGTTGGTTATTTTTTCCTGCTGGATCCGCGTCAGGATCTCCCGGGCATATTTTGTCTGCCAGCTGCCCGCTATTACCAGCTTCTTTTCCGGCAGCACCTTCATCAGGTCCACCAGTGTATGGGTATTCTTTTTTCGTGAAATGGCGGAGAGGTGAAACAGGTAAGGCGCGTCACTGTTAATGCCCGGGGGTTTGGAAGGCCTGGCTTCCGTGGGATCGGCTACCCCGTTGCGGATAGTGAGGATCGAAGGATCCGGGACCTTTAAATATTGAAGGACCTCTTTTTTGGTAAAATCGGAAATAGTAGTGATGGCGGAGGCCCTGTCTATCTTTCGTTGTAAGCTGTGTTTGTACTTGTCTACTTTCCGTCCCTTTTTTTCATGTATAAAATTAAGATCATGGATGGTGAGCAGATACTTCGTCCCGGAATGATAAGGGTTGTAATTGCTGGTTTGATGGATGGCATGCCATAGGTCGAAGGCTGGCAACAGCGCCGGAAACCTTTTATTTAAGAAAGTAGCGTTGATATAATGGAAATCATCGCCGAATTGTCCTCTGTAAGCGGCGGGAACAAGCAGGTGAATCTCGATCCCGTTATCGTGCAATTTTTTTGCGTGACCTTGTAATGCCTTTGCAAAACGGGAGGATACCTCCCCCAGACCGACATAGCGGTTCTTCAACTTTTCCAGATCGATGAGAATTTTTTTTACAGGAGGCATATGAATTGTTCCAGTTGCAAACTACTGATATTTTTGATTCATTTAATTCCTATAATTCCTAACTTCACCCCTTATTCAGTTTTTACATGACGGATTCCCAGCCTGTTTCCTCTTCAGGAACCCAAACAGACAGTCATTCGATCTTAAAACGGAAATTACCGGGCAAGGAAAATGCTGTGTTCTCTATCCTGATACCTAGCTGGAATAATATCAGCTACCTGCAGTTATGTATAGAGAGTATCCGCCGCAACTCCCGGTTCCCCCACCAGCTGATCGTCCATATAAATGAAGGAATTGACGGGACCCTGGATTGGGTAGCGTCTCAGCCGGATATTGATTATACCTACAGTGAAAAGAATATCGGGATCTGTTATGCCTTGAATATCCAGAGAAGCCTGGCGGACACGGATTATATCGTGTACATGAATGATGACATGGTGGCCTGTCCGGATTGGGACCTTTTTCTGCTTGACGAGATCAGGGCTATCGGGCATAAGTATTTTTTTGTATCCTCCACGGTTATAGAACCCTTCTCCTCCGGCAATCCTTGTGTGATCGTAAAAGACTATGGGACGGACATCGCCAGCTTCCGGGAAAAGGAGCTATACGAAGAGTTAGCTTCTCTTTCCAAATCTGACTGGCTGGGGTCTACCTGGCCCCCCAACGTGGTGCATAAAGATCTTTGGGACCTGGTGGGAGGCTACAGCACGGAATTCTCTCCCGGTATGTATTCGGACCCTGATTTTTCCATGAAATTGTGGAAGGCGGGCGTAAGGATCTTCAAAGGGATAGGCCGCAGTCGCCTCTACCATTTCGGGTCCAAATCCGTGGGTCGCATAAAAAAGAATAAAGGCTATTATACCTTTATTGCAAAATGGGGGATGACCTCGGGAACCTTCACCCGACGCTTCCTCCGGAGCGGTGAACCCTTTGACGGGGGCGTGTTGACCGAGCCCCCGATGACACGAAAATTACGCTGGAAAAACGCCTATAAAAGGGTATTGACGGCCCTCAGTAGTCACTGACAAATTTATATAGGTTGAATGTCCCGGCGGCAGTTTGCCGGGCGATCTTTTGATTCATCTCTCCTTTGTCGACATCTTTCATACGTCGCTTGCTGATCAGATAAAAAGCCCTCTCTGTCAGCAGCCTGTTCCTTCTCTCTGCTGTCTGCTGTTGCCGAAGGCTCTCCTCTATTTTCTGCATCAATTCCTCCAGCCCCTGTTTTTGAGAAGCAATGGTCTTGACGATGGCCGTCTCCCGGCCGGGACGATGGAAGGCTGGCGACAGCATCAGCCTCAGGTTTCTCACAAAGAGGTCCGCATCGGGACGATCGCTCTTATTGACGACAAAAATATCGGCGATCTCCATCAGACCCGCTTTCATCGTCTGGATCTCATCTCCGGCCTCCGGGACCAGCACCACAAGGGTGGTATCCGCCAGTCCGGCAATCTCGATCTCATTCTGGCCTACGCCTACCGTCTCGATGAGGATGCAGTCGAACTGTGCCGCCCTTAGCAGGTCCGTGATCTCCAGGATCCCGGGATGTAACCCCCCTAAGGACCCCCGCGCTGCCAGCGAACGGATAAAAACATCCGGGTGGGTATACCATTCGCTCATGCGGATGCGGTCTCCCAACAGCGCGCCCCCATGAAAGGCGGAGGAAGGGTCTATGCACAATACGGCGACCCTTTTACCTCGTCCTACCCACTCTCCGATAAGGGCGTCCGTCAGTGTGCTCTTGCCCGCTCCCGGAGGACCGGTTATTCCAATGACAGGTGTATCGTTTGGATGGGGGAGGGCCTCCAACAATAGCTCGTATCCGCTGACCCCATTCTCTACCAGTGAAATGGCGCGGGATAAGAAGCGAATATTCTTTTCCTGGATGGAATGCAGGTATAGCTGCCAGTTAATGCTCGTTGGGGAAAGATCAGCCATAATGTTAGGATTCATTCAAATAACAATAGCAAAATAAACCTAATTTGGGCGATTTAGTCAGGTCCGGGAATTTATTTAGCTTTGCCGGTATGACGAATTTCATTCCTGTTTTTCCTTTAGGAATTGTGGTCTATCCCGGTGAAAGTGTCAACCTGCACATCTTCGAGCCGAGGTACAAGCAGCTGATAAATGAATGTTATGCAGAGGGCAAACCCTTTGGTATTCCCACCGTCATTAACAATAAATTGAATGAAATGGGGACGTTGGTGCGGATCACGGAAATGGTGAATACCTATGACAACGGCGAGATGGACATCAAGACACAGGGCATGCTGGTTTTCCGGGTCCTGGAAATGATACGCTCTATACCGGATAAATTGTTCAGCGGGGCCATCGTCAATTACCCGGAAAATATAGAAGGGCCCGGCAAACGGGAATTAATGCAAAGAGTGATAAAAGCCATCCGCGAGCTCCACCGGATGCTGAATATCGAAAAAGACTTTCACAAACCCGACGATGAACTGACAAGCTACGATATAGCGCACCATGCAGGACTATCCCTGGAGGAGGAATACGAATTACTGGGGTTGTTCCGGGAAGAACAAAGACAGGAATACCTCAAACGTCATCTGGGAAAAGTATTGCCGGTGATTGCTGAGATGGAGATCCTGAAGGAAAGAGTAAAGTTAAACGGTCATTTCAAAAACTTATCTTCGTTCAAATTCGAGGACTAAAGGATCTTTATGTCAACTACTCTTTGCTTTGATTTTGGCAATACCCGTATGAAATGTGCTGTTTTTATCGATGGCGGGTTCTATCAGGAACAGGTGCTGAAGGATGACGGAGAAGCAACGATAAGGGAGCTTATTCGCACCTACCAGCCGGAAAAGTCTATACTATCGTCGGTGATCCACCACAACCCTGCCATGGAGGACCTGTTGAGGCAAACCACCCGTTTTCATAAATTAGATCACACTTCCAAAGTACCCATCACCACACCCGTCGGCAAACCGGATACGATCGGGGCTGATCGCCTGGCGCTGGTAGTGGCGGCCGTGGACCTGTTCCCCGGGAAGAACAATCTGGTTATCGGCCTGGGTTCTGCCATCACCTATAACTACGTTAATAAATACCGGGAATTCATCGGGGGCGGTATTTCGCCGGGCATGGAGATGCGCTTCAAATCATTGCAGACCTTTACGGCAAAATTACCCCTCGTCAAAGCCGATTGGAACTTTCCCCTGGCCGGCTATGACACAAGGACCAATATCCTCAGCGGCGTGATCCTGGGCATGGCGAAGGAAATTGAAGGCATTATCAGCGCCTATGAAGAGAAATATGACAATTTTAACGTGCTTTTAAGTGGAGGAGATGCGTCCTATTTTACCCGCCACCTGAAAAAGAATATTTTTACAGACCCCCATCTAATTTATAAAGGGTTATATGTTATCAGTGAGTTCAACCAATAGATCCCTGCCCATCCTGTTGATGGTGGCCTGTCTTCTTTGCAGCAGCTGCGAGAACAATGTTAAAGACCTGCCTTCTTCCGGCAAGAAACAGGGGATGCCCCCGGAAGAGGCCTGGCAGATCGAAAGCCTGATGAGTGAAGGCGGTAAAATAAAAGGAAAGCTGAAATCCCCATACATGCTGCGATTTCAGCGGGCAGACACGCCGTATGCCGAATTCCCCAGATCCCTGCACGTAGACTTTTATAAGGACTCAGTAAAAAATAAGGACTCCATCCTGATCGAAAGCCAGATGGATGCCCTGTATGGAAAATACCTGCAGAATCAGAATAAGGTCTTCCTCCGGGATAGCGTGGTAGTGAAGAACATCCTGAAGGGAGATACCGTACACTGCAAGACGCTTTGGTGGGACCAGCATACGGAAAAGTTTTATACAGATGATTCCGTTCGGATCTATACAAAGGATAAGATCCTCTTCGGGAAAGGCATGGAGGCGGACCAGAATTTCCGCTGGTATACCATCAAAAAACTCACTGGCTCCGTTCTCACCTCGGAGAACGCGATCAACAAATAAGCCAGCTCCCCAAGTAATATTTTACTGATAATTAAACAATTACGCAGAACAACCCGCTGCGGCGGGAAAATATTTTCCTAAAAATTCAATTAAACGTTTGTTTAATTCAAACGTTTGTTTAATTTTGTGTCATCAATTCAAATCAAAAATGTCAGAGAAAGCAGATAAAAGAGAACATATTCTTACAGTGGCTGAGGAGCTCTTTGGAGAGAAGGGATTTGACGGAACTTCTGTAAGGGATATTGCCCAAAAGGCGGGGGTGAACCTGGCCATGATCTCTTATTATTTTGGCTCTAAGGAAAAATTACTGGAATCCCTGATCGAATTAAGAGCAGGATACGCACATGGCATCCTGGAGGAGTTGAATAAGGACCAATCTCTCACCCCTTGGGATAAGATCAACCGGTTGGTGGATTTCTATGTCGACAGGGTGTTGAACAATCTTCCCTTCCACAATATCATGTACCGGGAGGCTACCAACATCCGCTCGGATGAGATCAGGGACCGGATCATCAGCATCAAGGTGCGCAACCTGGAGCAGATCACCAAGATCATCACCGATGGTCAACAGAAAAAATTATTCCGGGAAGTAGACATCCCGATGACGGTAGGGACCCTCATGGGCTCTATCTCCTCCTATACTCAAGCAAAGCCTTACGGCTGCCATATACTGGCCCTGGGATACGATGCCAGCGAAGAAACTTATCGCACGAAGCTTGCCCCACGATTGAAGGCCCATCTGAAGCAACTCTTAAGGGCCCATTTGGATATAAAAAATGAAGAATAATAAATACACTAAAATGACAAAGTTAGCAGGGGCTTTAGGCTTCTTACTTTTAACTGCTATATCCTCTTTTGCACAAACCAGGACGTTGGGCCTGGATGAAGCGGTGCAGCTGGGGATCCAGAACAGCAAGGAATTAAAAAGATCACAGTACAAGATCGATGAGGCCCTGACTCGTTTTGCCCAGGCAAAGGACGCCAGTTTGCCCAGCGCAAAGGTGAGCTTTCAATACTTACATGCCCTTATGATGTCAAGGGTGATCAGCATTCCCGGCGTAACAAAGGACCCTATCAAGCTGCCCTTTGATTTTCCGGCCTACATGGGCACTCTTTCCGTATCGGAACCCATCTTCAACGGCAACCAGTTCAAATATGCCCGCCAGTCTGCCGACCTGATGGTGCAGATGAGCCGTCTGGATGCCGATAAGGACAAGGAAGATATCACCTGGCTGATCATCGACTCCTATATCAATTATAATAAGATCCTGCAGAACCAGCTTATCGTTGCACAGAACATGCAGGATATACAGGGCAAGCTGGAGGAGATTACCAAATATGAAAGTCAGGGTCTGGCTACCAAGAATGATGTGCTGCGGTATGAGCTTCAGAAGTCACAGATGCAGCTGACGGAGATCGAGCTGGAGAACAACCGGAAAATAGCCAACTATAATATGACGATCCTGTTGGGCATTCCGGACTCTACACAGCTGATCCTGCCGGCGCCCGCGTACAAGCTGGACGAACATCCTGTCTATTCCGAACTGTTGCAGGTGGCGGAGGCCAATCGCCGGGAGCTGCAGGACCTCTCCTATCAGACCAAAATAGCCGACGTCAACATCAAAAAGATACATGACCAGCGGCTTCCTACGGTAGCGGCATCCGCCGGTGCGTATTATATCAACCCTACGGGTCAGGTGATCCCCACCAATAATAACCTCATCGCGCCGATAACGCTGGGCATCGGAGCCTCCTGGGACATCGGTACTTTATGGATGAATAAAAACAAGGAAAAAGAAGCCTCTTTGCAGCGTCAGGAATTAAACACGGGGAAGGACCAGGCCCTCGACGAGATCCATAAGGACCTGAACAAAAATTATATCCTTTACCATCAATCCCTGGAAAAGATAAAGGTATTACAGGACGCCGTCACCCAGGCCGAAGAGAATGAACGGATCACGGAATCCAAATTTAAAAACAACCTGGTAAACACGACGGACCGCATCGATGCGCAGACCCTGTTGTATCAATCCAGGGTTAACCTCGAGCTGGCTAAATCCGATGCGACCATCGCTTATTACGATATGCTGAGATCCACCGGAAAGATCCATCTCTAAAATCTATTAATAATACTCGTTTTCAAAACTGCATTTTTTATATATGGAACAGAACAACACTCAAAAGAAAGGCGGCAAAAAACTTATATTCCCTATTATCCTGGCATTGGTGCTGGTGGGGGCCCTGGTCTTTTCTGCCAAAGAATACTTCTACTATCAGAGCCATGAGGTGACGGACAACGCCCAGGTGGATGCTGATATCAGCCCCGTAGTCGCCAGGGTCGGCGGTTATGTCAAAGAGATCCGCTTCAGGGACAACCAATTCGTAAAGGCTG
>Ga0310811_10003843_pt1 | contig 18934 bp, 12 predicted proteins | sample YCmetagenome_FD_207642 | JGI IMG/M metagenome (GOLD analysis project Ga0310811, IMG submission 207642) | Soil microbial communities from experimental microcosm in Duke University, North Carolina, United States - YC | ecosystem: Engineered > Artificial ecosystem > Soil microcosm > Unclassified ...
GTCGATGGAGATCCGCAACGAGCATCGAAAGCTGTCACTCGCCATGGCCGTGGCGCTGGACCGATCGGGCAGCATGGCGATGCCTGCTGGTGACGGCCGCACGAAGATGGACCTCGCGAACGCCGGAACGTGCGCCGCGCTCGAGACGCTCGGACCCTTTGACGAAGTCGGCGTCATGGCGATCGACAGCGCTCCACACGTCGTGCAGCCGCTCACGGCGGCGGACAACAAGGGCATTTGCGACCAGGTGCGCCGGATCGAGTCCGGGGGCGGTGGCATCTTCGTGTATACCGCGCTGCTCTCGGCCGCGGAAATGGTGCAGGAGTCGAAAAAGGGGACGCGCCACATCGTGCTTTTCGCCGATGCCGCAGACGCTGAGGAGCCGGGCGACTACGTGCGGCTGCTGGAGAAACTGCGGAACATCGGTATCACCGTCAGCGTGATCGGCATGGGCACCGAGTCCGACCCCGATGCCGCGTTCCTGAAAGACGTGGCTCAGCGCGGCGGCGGGCGCATCATCTTCACGTCGAACGTCGAGGAACTGCCGCGGCTGTTCGCGCAGGAGGCGATTACCGTCGCCCGTTCGAGCTTCGTGACCGAGCCGACGCCCGTGCGAACGCTTGCCGACAGCATCCTGCTCGGCGAGCGGCCCGCGTCCGCGTTCCCGCCCGTTGACGGCTACAACCTCACGTATCTGCGTCCCGGCGCCACGCTTGGCGCCGTCACGACCGACGAGTATGGCGCGCCGGTGCTGGCGTTCTGGCACCGCGGGCTCGGGCGCGTCGCCGCGCTCACCGCAGAAGTGGACGGGAAGTATTCGGGACGGTTGAACGCCTGGTCCGATTTCGCGCCGTTCAGCATCGGGCTCGCGCGATGGCTGCTCGGAGGCGATCCGCCGACCGGCGTTCAGGCCACGATCGAGCGGCAGGGCTCGCAGGGCATCGTCCGCGTCGAGCTCGACCCCGATCGTCCGCGCGACGGATCAGCCGCCACGCGCGCGCCAATCGCTGTGATCGTGCCGCCCGGGAGCGGCAACGCCGAATCCGAGCGGCTCCCGCTGTCGTGGGTGGGCGAGCACACGCTCGAAGCGCGCTTCGCGCTTCGGACCAGCGGCGTCTATGTCGGCGCGGTTGAAACCACGCCAGGGCAGGTGCTGCCGCTGCCGCCGCTCAGCCTGCCGTACTCACCCGAGTTCGAGCCGCGAGCCGATCCCGAGGAAGGACGCGCCACATTACGCGAGGTCGCGCGCATCACCGGCGGCACCGAGCGCACTGCGTGGGACGACGTGTTCAGCACGCGCGGACTGCGCAATCGTCAGGTCCGCGATCTCGTGATTCCGCTCGCGCTGATTCTGCTGTTGCTGCACCTCACGGAAATCGCCGGCCGGCGGCTGCTGCTGTTCGCCGCCGCGCCTGAGTGGCTGCGCTCGCACGTGCCGTCGTTCGCGAGCGTTGGTGCGCTCTGGTCGCGCCTGCGAATGCCCCGGCGTGTCCACCGGCGACCGCAACCCGAGGTTGCTGCTGTTGCACCAGCGGCGATGACGGAGACGGTGCCCGATCCCGCGGCTGTCTCCAGCGCGATGGCCCGCGCCAAGTCGAAGGCGAAGAGTCGCGTCGAGCGGTGACGTATCTGATGGCGCCCGATCAAATTGAGAGTGATTCTTAGATCACGTATCTAAATTTGATCGCCGCGATCTTCGTGTTAGCGTCCACGCAAGGTGTCCCGAACAAGGTATCTCTCTGCGCTCAGTGCGCTCGTGATAGTCCTGTGCGTGGGCGGAGTCCTGCGGGCGGCGCCACAGGGGCGCGCGCAGAATGGCGAGCCGCTGCCGACGCTGAAGCTCGACACGGGTGAAGAAATCTTTCAGGCTGCGTGCATCGGCTGCCACGGGCCGGATGCGAAAGGGCAGCCGCTCGCCGTGCTCGGCTTCGAGCCGCCGGCCACGTTTCCCGACTTCACCGACTGCAACGGCAGCACGCGCGAGCGGCGCGTCGACTGGCGCGCCGTAATTCACGAGGGCGGCAAGGCCGCGCGTGGCTTCTCCGAGATCATGCCGTCGTTCGCCGAGGCGCTGACGTCCGAGCAGATCGACAAAGTCACGGCCTATCTGCGCACCCGATGCCCCGAGCCGGAGTGGCCGCTTGGCGAGATGAATTTTCCGCGCGCGCTGTTTACTGAAAAAGCCTTTCCGGAAGACGAGTGGGTGTTCACGAGCTCCAGCAGCCTGAGCGGTCACAAGTCGATGGGGAACCAAATCATCTACGAGAAGCGATTCGGCGTCCGCAACCAGATCGAGATTGGCGTGCCCTTCGGCTTTGCCCGCACGCGGACCGACTGGGCCGGCGGCGTCGGCGATCTCATCGGCGGCTACAAGCGCGTGCTCATGAGTCGATCCGATACGGGTTCGATCTTCAGCGTGCAGGGCGAAGTGGCGATTCCCACCGGCAATTACGACCGGGATCTCGGCTCCGGCACGGCGATCTTTGAAACGTTCGGCAGCTTCGGTCAGCTGCTGCCGCGCCAGAGCTTCATCCAGGCACAGTTCGGCGCCGAGCTGCCGACCGACACGGAGAAGGCCCCGCGGGCTGTCTATCTGCACACTGCGTTCGGCAAGAGCATCGCGCAAAACGACGGCTTTGGACGCCTGTGGACGCCGATCGTGGAGATGATCGCGGACCGCGAGCTCGAATCAGGGCAGCGCACCAACTGGGACGTGGTCCCGCAATTCCAGGTGACGTTGAGCACCCGGCAACATGTCCGCGTCAACGTCGGCATCCGGCAGCCGATCAACAACCGCGACGATCGCTCGACGCAGCTTGTCTTCTACGCCTTGTGGGACTTTTTCGACGGAGGATTGCGTGAAGGCTGGTAACCGGACGCTGTGCTCCGCGATTGTCGTCTTCATCTGCGTCTGTTCGTCGAGGGAGTTCGCCCAGGAACGCATCGACCACGACCTGTTTCAGACCTCCGATCGCTGCTTCGCCTGTCACAACACGCTCTCGACGTCAGGCGGCGAGAACATCTCCATCGGGACCTCGTGGCGGCCGACGATGATGGCGAACTCGGCACGGGATCCGTACTGGCAGGCGAGCGTGCGGCGGGAGACGATCGATCACAAGGAGTCGGTCAAGGTCATCGAGGACGAGTGCTCGCGCTGCCACATGCCGATGATGAACGTCGAGTCGCGCGCCAAAGGCCTCGACCCGGAAATCTTCGCTCACTTGAACGGCGAGTCCGACGATCGGCTGGATCTCCTCGCGCAGGACGGCGTGTCCTGTTCACTGTGCCATCAGATCCGGCCGGACAAGCTGGGCACGAGCGACAGCTTCGTCGGGCGCTTCGTCATCGACACGGTCAAGAAGACTCCGGAGCGTGAGGAGTTCGGTCCGTTCAAGATTGAGAACGGCGAAAACCGCATCATGCGCACCTCGTCGGGCGGGTATCGGCCGACCGAGGGAGAGCACGTTCGCAAGTCCGAGCTGTGCGCGACCTGCCACACGCTCATCACGACCGCGCTCGGTCCGAAGGGCGAAAAGATCGGCGAGCTGCCCGAGCAGATGCCGTATCAGGAGTGGCTGGCCAGCGAGTTCAAGGACAAACAGAGCTGTCAGAGCTGCCACATGCCGGTGGTGCAGGAGCCTGTGCGTGTGACGAGCGCGCTCGGGCAGTACCGCGAAGGCGTGTCGCGCCATGTGTTTGTCGGCGGCAACTTCTTCGTGCAGCGGATGCTGAACCGATATCGGGGCGAATTGGGCGTCTGGGCGTTGCCGCAGGAGCTCGAGCAGGCAGCCGCGCGGACCATCGATCACCTGCAGACGAACGTGGCGCGTCTCTCTGTCGACCGCGTCGCGGCGAACGGCGGCCGTCTTGAAGCGGAATTGTCTGTGCAGAACCTCGGCGGCCACAAGTTTCCGACCGCGTATCCGTCCCGCCGTGCCTGGCTGCACGTCACGGTTCGCGATCGCGACAAGCGGGTGGTGTTCGAATCCGGGGCGCTGAATCCCAACGGATCGATTGTGGGCAACGACAACGATGAGGATCCGGTGCGCTTCGAGCCGCATTACACCGAGGTGACGCAGCCCGCGCAGGTGCAGATCTACGAGGACATCATGGTCGGGGCGAACAACGTGCCGACCACAGGCCTGCTGACGGCCGTGCGCTTCATCAAGGACAACCGCCTGCTCCCGGCCGGCTTCAATAAGCGGAGCGTGACGCAGGACATCGCGCCGCAAGGCGGAGCCATGGACGATCAGGACTTCACCGGTGGTAGGGACACCGTGCGCTACACGGTGAACGTCGGCACTGCCCAGGGCCCTTTCACGATCGACGCCGAGTTCTGGTTCCAGCCGATTTCATTCCGCTGGGCCAACAACCTGAAGTCGTACGACGCCTTCGAGCCGAAGCGTTTCACCCGCTATTACGACTCGATGGCGGGCGGATCGGCCGTGCTGCTGACGAAAACGACCGCGTCCACTCGGTAGCCCTTCGCCCTTCGAGCTCACCCTCTTCCTGCGATCCGCACCCTTACGAATTCTTCGAGAAGCTCACCTGCACCCACCGCAAGCCGCTCCACACGAGGAGCATCTCGTCGCCGCCTTTCATCTTTCGGGTGGCACTCAGCTCGGTTCTGTGAGTCGATACGTTGTCGACCATCGTAAAGCCAAGTGCCAGTGAACATTCGATCAGCAGCAGGTGGCCGTTCTCTTTGCCCCTCGTCAGAATCACGCGAGGATTGGTCCCATCCCCGGAGACGGAGAGATAACTGTTATCGCCAACCGTGATCGTGCGATTCGTCTTGGTGACTTTCACGCTCTTTCTTGGTCCGATTGACAGCATCAGGAGCCTCCAATCAAATGGCCGTCACCTCGTGTCATAACGCGCGGCACGCTCCACGCCTCGGTGCGAATAGCGTCCGCCGGCACCCCCAGCCCGGCGAGCGTCGAGACGGACTCGTTCACCATCGCTCGCGGCCCGCAGACGAAGCACAGGGTATTGGCGGGGTCGTGCACGACGCTCTGGAAGTGCGCCCGGCCGATGCGCCCACGTTTCCCAGCCCACTCCGCGCCGTCGTCCCGCGTCACCGTCTGGTGCACCTCCAATCGGCCGCTGGATTCGTGAGCCCGCAGCTCCTCGATAAACGCGAACTCGTCGCCGTTCCTGGCGCTATAGAGCAGCGAGAGACGATACGCGGCTTCGCGCCGTAGGACGTGGTCGATCATCGCGCGCAGCGGCGCGATCCCGGTCCCGCCGGCCACGAACAGCAGCCGCTGCGCTGGCGTTTCTTCAGGAAACAGGAACGTGCCCAACGGCCCCTCGAGATCGATGGCGCTGCCCGGCGCGATGGCGGCCAGATGCGGCCCGAGCGTCCCGTCAGCCTCCAGCGCGATCAGCAGGTCGAGGGAATGCGTTTCGGCGGCCATCTCCGGTGAGCTGGAGATCGAGTACGGACGCCGTTCGGTGCCAGGCGCGCCGATCAAGACAGCCTGCCCGGGTCTGAACTCAAACGACTGATTCCGGAGATCGAGCGTGACCAGACGCGAGCGGGGCGTCGCGGCCGTCACGCTCAACAGCGGCAGGGTAAGCGTTGGCACTGAAGGGAGTTTACAACTTCAGTTCGCGCACCAAGGACCAAGGACCAAGGACCAGGGACCAGGGACCAGGGACGGACTAAGAACGAAGCACCAAGGACCAAGGACTAAACAGGCGTTATGTCGTACGCGGTACCAGACAGCGCTCGCAACACGGGCTCGTGGTGGCGAGGAGTCTCGGCGCGGCGGCGGCTTTTGTCGCCATACATCCGCCGGTCTGCGGCGGCCAGGAGCAATTCATACGTCTCGCCGTCGTGCGGGTAAACGGCGGCGCCGGCGCTGATCGACAGTGGCAGGCGCAGGTCGGGCACGGGCTCGAACACGACCCGCTCGATGGCCTCCTGCAGCTCGCGACGTTTGTTCTCTGCCTCTTCGATGTTGCAGCCGGGCAGCACGATCACGAATTCATCGCCGGCATAGCGCGCGCACACGTCATACGGCCGGATGGTGGCGCGCAGCACGTTGGCCACCTCCCGCAGCGCACGGTCGCCAATATGATGGCCGTGGGTGTCGTTGATCTCCTTGAACGCGTTGAGGTCGAGCACGATCAGCGCGAGATCGGCGCCAAGACGCTGCGTCCGCGCGAGCTCGCGCGTGAGGTGCCGGAACATGAAACGCGTGTTGGGCAGTCCGGTCAGCGAATCGGTCAGCGACGCCTCGTGCGTCTGATCAAAAACAATAGCGTTGCGAATCACGGCCGATGCCTGCTCGCAGACGCGCTCCAGCAGCCGGCGGTGATCGTCGGCGTAAAACGCCTCGGTGGTGTGATAGACGGCCAGCGTGCCGAATATCGTGTTGCCTGAGACGAGCGGGCAGACGAGCACCGACTCGAGGGTGGTGGTGTGGACGGATCCGGCGGCATGCAGGTCCGAACTCGGCCGTCCATTCACGAGCGCACGACGATTGCGGACCACCCACCCGGTGACCCCCTCACCGCTTTTCAACACGAGCGGCTGCAGCAGCTCGGCGTCGGTCCCGGAGGCAAACCGGCACTGCACGGTGTCGTCCTCCTCGGTATAGAGGAAGAGCGAACACGCGGCAAACGGCACGACCCGACTGAGCTTCGACGCGATGTGCCCCATCGTCTCGCTGACGCCGAGCGTGGTGCCCATCGTCTGCGCCAGCTCATACAACGCGTAAATCTCGCGGTGCGCGACGGCAATGTCCTCGAACACCGAGGGCCTGACGCCAGCCGCCGCACGCGGGCTGCCGCTGATCGGCGCGCCTTCGCTGGCGGACATGGGGAGGATCCGCGGACGGTACCGGCCAGCCTGAAGGTTGGCCTCGACCTGTCCACGAACCTCTGGAAGGATTTGCAGAAATGCCTCCACGGCGGCCGGATCCAGTGCCTTGCCGGACTCCTGCTTGATCAGCTCGGCGGCGGCGTCCATCGGCAGCGGCTTGTGATACGGCCGGTCGGACGTGAGCGCGTCGAAGTAATCGACCAGGCAGAGGACGCGCGCACCGAGCGGAATGTCCTCGCCTTTGAGGCCGTCGGGATAGCCGCGGCCATCCCATCGCTCGTGGTGCGCGAGGACGAGCGGCGCCACGGGATAGGGGAACGGCACGGCGCTGAGGATGTCCGCGCCGATCTGCGGATGCATCCGGACCTTCTCGAACTCGTCGGGCGTCAGCGGCCCGGGCTTCGCGAGAATGTGCTCGGGCACACCGAGCTTGCCGATGTCGTGCAGCAGCGCCGCAGTGCGCACGGCCTCGATGTCGACGTCCGACATGTGCAGCGTCCGCGCCAGCGCGGTGGCGTACAGCTCAACGCGCGCGACGTGGTTGTAGGTGGTCTGATCCTTGGCGTCGATCGCGAGCGCGAGCGCTTCGATGGTGGCGAGATGGAGTTCGCTCATCTGCTGCGCGCGCTTGCGCTCCTGCGCGAGCTGGTCTGCGAGAGTACGGTTAGCCCGATAGGCGCGGCGGAACCCGAGGGTCGCGACCAGCATCACGCTGGCTAGGAGCCAGAATGATGGCTGGGTCAGCATGGCGGGTTCCTAGCGCGAAACGATCGGCAGCCAGATGATGGTGATTCGAGTTCTCATGACGTCCTCGTTCCTTGATTGGCCCGACTGAAAGCCTGGCCCTGCGTACGGTTGCTGCTCGCCAGTCCGGCTGAAGCCGGACACTATGTCGACCACACGATGTTGGTGCTCCACACGATGTTCGTGGACCACACGATGTTGTTGTCGGGATCGGAGGAGCGGGTGCTCCAGACGATGTTGGTGCTCCACACGATGTTGCCGTCGCCGCGCGTGCTCCAGACGATGTTCTGGTCGTCCCCGCCGGATCGCGCGGTGCTCCACACGATGTTCTCGTCACCGCTGCGGCCCGTGCTCCAGACGATGTTCCCGTCGTCCCAGGTGCGCGTGCTCCAGACGATGTTGCCGTCGACCGACTTGGTGCTCCAGACGATGTTCTCGTCGCCGCGGGCGGTGCCCCAGACGAACGAGCCGCTGCGATCGCCCCAGCGGACGTTCCGGCAGTTGCGGCCGCCGCAGTCGGTGTCCCACACGACGTTCGTGACGAACGCGGTGCTCCAGACGATGTTGCCGTCGGACGAGCGCGTGCTCCAGACGATGTTGCCGTCGCCGAAGCTGGTGCTCCAGACGATGTTCTCGTCGCGGCCGGTGCTCCACACGATGTTGCCGTCACTATCGCGGCCGGTGCTCCAGACAATGTTGCCGTCGGCGACGTAGCGGCCGGTGCTCCACACGATGTTGCCGTCGCTGTCGCGGCCGGTGCTCCAGACGATGTTCTGATCCGCGCCGCCGGTGCTCCACACGATGTTGCCGTCGCTGGAATTCTTCGCGGTGCTCCAGACGATGTTGCCGTCGCCGCGCGTGCTCCAGACGATGTTGGTGCCCCAGATGATCGACGTCCCGGATGGCGTCGTCAGCGACCCCCACGGCACGTTGAGCGCCCACGCGTTGCCGCTCGACTGCGGAATGCCACCGGTGATGAGGTAGTTGCCCCACAGGATGTGACGCGACCACGGGATGATCTCGCCGGCGATTTCGTCGGACAGCGTGTCCACGGTGTTGCTCGCCGACGCGAAGTTCTTCGCGAGCCGCACGGCGCCCATCGCGTTCAGCAGGCCCGCGCCCTGTTCGAGCTGGTTGGCGGCAAGCTCCTGCGCGGTGTACTGCAGGATGCCCTTCACGGCGTTCGGCGTGAGCGAGGGGTTCGCCTCGAGCATCAATGCCACCGTGCCCGTCACAACCGGCGCGGCCATGCTCGTGCCGCTCATGCTCAGGTACGGCTTAAACGGCGTCTTCACCGTGCCGTCGAGCAGATAGTTGGGAAGCAGGCCATACAGCGTGCTGTGGCCATCGGCCAGCGACTCGATGCCGACGCCCGGCGCGATCAGGTCAGGCTTGGCGACGAAATCGATCCACGTCGGACCGTGCGAGCTGAACTCGGCAACCGTGTCGTCGCTGCGCTTCGCGGTGCCGTGATGGTTGCTGGCGCCCACCGTCAGCACCCACGGCGCGTTGCCGGGCGCCGTGATGCCGCCGAACTGCTCCTGGCCGCTTTCGTTCTGGCCCAGGTTGCCAGCCGACGCGACGACAACGATGCCAGCCTGGACGGCGCGCTGCGCGGCGAGCGTGAGCGGGTCCGTGAAATAGGACTCGCTCGGCGCCGCGGCGACCGAGAGGTTGATGACGCGAATGTTGTAGGCGGACTTGACGGAGACCGCGTAGTCGAGCGCCGCGATCACGTCGCTGATGTAGCCCTGGCCCTGACCGTCGAGCACGCGCAAGCCGATCAGGCTCGCGCCAGGCGCGATGCCCGTGCGCTTGCCGTCCGAGTCGAACCCGGAGCCGGCGATGATGCCCGCCACGTGCGTGCCGTGACCGAAGTCGTCCGATGTGCTGTTGCCGTTTGCCGTGCCCGTGAAGTCCTTGAAGTGCACGACCGCCGATGCTGCGTTGTTGCTGTGGCTGTCGTAGAGGTCGTCGTGAAATGCCGTGATGCCGGAATCGATGACCGCCACGCCGACGCCGCGGCCGGACACGCCGTAATTCGCTCGCGCCAGCGTTGAGCCGATGGCGGTGCCCGTGCGCTCGAGCGTTGCGAACGCCGGCCGATCCAGCCACACCTTCACGACGCGGGTGTCGGCGGCCAGTGTCAGCAGGCTGGTGTTGGCAATTTCTGCAACCTGGCCGTGCGCGCCGAGCGTCCGTCCGGCGGTGCCGTTGCCGAACGCTTTCACGTCGGGTTCGGAGACGAACTCGACGATGACGCGCGAGGTGCCGGAGATGCGGCTCGAGCGGTCGCGAACCTGCGCGTCCATCTTGTCTTTCGGGTCCGCCATGGCAAGCGATGGAATGCTTGCGACGACGACCGCGATGGCGAGGACGCGAACGGCCTTCGCGAGAGCGGCGGCGGTCAGAGTGGCAAATTGTGCAAGTCGGTTTGTCATGAGTCCGACCTGGACAATGGCAAGAGGTCTGCCGCGGTTTTTGATCACCGCGTGGACATATCTAAACGTTTGCGCGTGAAGCAGTTAGCTGGTGAAACGACGAGGAGGTCAGACTTTGACGGTGATCAACGTGTGCAGATCCTGCGCACGCGCGAGTTTGCGAGGTACGCGTAAATTGCTAACTGCTAAGGAGAAGCGTCGAAACGTTGCAAAAAAGAACAACGTTGGACACGCGATCGATGTGCGCACTTCTGCGGTGATCTGCCGCGAACCTGTCGCCTCTCCGGCAGACTTTGCGATGCGTGTTCTCAGTGAGCAGGGAAGAGAATCTGAGGCGGGTCCGAAATTCTGCGTGGCGGTTGAACGCGCACGAGACAGAGCGCGCGCGGCTGCTCAGCACGTTGAGCTATTTCGTGACAGCGTTGAACGCGTTCTGTGGTTAGGGAGCCTGACCGCGGATTGTGATCTGACCTTGAGGATTGGGCAACACGCGGCGGCAAAGAGCGAGTGGCGTGCCGATCAGCGGACCGCTGGTGCTGCGCGCCGGAAGTCGGTTTCTGCTCGCTCCCCTGTCCCCACCGCGGCGAGTAGGAGCTGACTCGATGCCTGTACTGCCGCGCGATAGAAGCGCGTCAAGCTCAGTGTGCCGGTGAGACAAATCCCTACGAAGGTCAGGCCGACTCGAATGTACTGACCGCGCGAGAAGGCTGAGGCGGCCAGCCAGCTCACGGAGCTGGCGTCCAGCGACCGTACTCGCCATCGCAGCGGCCTTCGGCGTCGTGAGCGGCTTTGCGGAAGACGGTGTCAGACGCCCGCTGCCGCCGCTTGCTGGCTTCTATCGAGCGGATCGGTTTCTTGAAGACTTGGATTCGGGCCGGAGTTGATACTCGAGGATCTTGCGATACAGCGTGCCGCGGCTGATATCGAGCAGCCGGGCGGCTTCCTTCTTGTTCCAATCACACGACTCGAGCACGCGCGCGACGTGTTCACGCTCGTTTTCCGCGAGCGTCTGCAGGCCGCGCGGTTCGGCCTGCGGTGCCGCAATCGGCGAATGCGAGTGCAGAAACTCGATGTCGGTGTCGCGGATGACACGGCCGGGCGCGGACAGCGCTGCCCGCGACACGGTGCTCTCCAGCTCGCGGATGTTTCCTGGCCACGGGTACGCCACCAGGCGCGTCAGCGCCTCCGGAGAGAACGTCTTGGAGTCGAGCGGCATCCCGTTCGACGCGCAGTAGCGCGCCGCGAACTTGTTGGCGAGCACGGGAATATCGATCGGCCGCTCGCGCAGCGAGGGTAGTCGAATGGAAAACGCGTTGACACGGTAATAGAGGTCCTCGCGGAACCGTGCGTCGCGGACGAACTGCTCGAGCGGGCGGTTGGTCGCGGAAATCAGTCGAAAATCGACGTGGATCGACTTCTGACCGCCGAGCCGCTCGAAGCGCCGATCTTCGAGCACGCGCAGCAGTTTCGCCTGGGCCACGAGCGAGAGATCGCCGATTTCGTCGAGGAACAGCGTGCCGTCGTTCGCCAGCTCCACGCGCCCGGGCTTCCGATCGTGCGCGCCGGTAAACGCGCCCTTTTCATAGCCGAAGATTTCAGACTCGAACAGCGTGTCGGGAAGGGCCGCGCAATTGACGGCCTGGAAGTTTTCACGTCCGCGGCGGCTTAACTCGTGGATCATCCGCGCCACGACTTCCTTGCCGGAGCCGGTGGGGCCGAGGATCAGCACCGAAATGTCGGATTTGGCCGCCGTGCGAATCCACTCGAACACGACGAGCATCTTCTCGTCGCGTCCAATCATCTCGCGGAAGCGCTGCACCGACGGCGACTGATCCTCCATGCTGACCGACGCGCGCCGCTCGAGGAAGGTGTCGAGCAGTTCCCGGCGGTGATCGTCGAGGATCTCCGTCCCCGCATACCGTGCGGGCTCGCCGGGGAAGCGCGTGACCAGCCCGAAGTCAACGAGCTCGATCAGGCAGTTCTCGACGTCCAGCCGCAAGCGGCCAAACGTTGCCATCAGGGTCTCGATGTCGAATGACTCCGCCGGGCGCGCGCTCAGAAATCTGAGAATGCCCGCCCGCAGCGGAGACTGCACGAGCGTACGGAAACGTCCCTCGGTTTCGGCCATGCGTTCAAAACGAATCGGGGGAGCCGATCGGGTGACTACGCTCATCTCGTCGTCGACGATTGGGGGAGGAAAAACACCACGCTCGACTGTTATCGGATCGATCGAAGGCCGCCCACAGCCGCCGAAAGCGTCAGCACTCGACGGCAAAAACAGGCAGGATGCTAAGCTAGCCAGCACATGCCGTACCGTGCACCCGGAGCAACGGAAAAGAAATCCAATTACCTTTCAGGCAAGCCGATCCGCTACTACCGGCCGCGCGGCAGCGCAGATCTGCGTCAACTGATCGATGACGGGTTTCAGGCATTCAACGCAGCCCGGCTTGGCGAGGCCTGTCGCATCTTCACGGACAAGATGTTGTTGCCGGAAAACGACACGACGATCGGATTGACGATCGCCGGCGCGATGACACCGGCAGGCCTGGGCGGATGCGTCGTGGAGCTGATGGAGCGTGGACTGGTCGATTTCGTAATCAGCACCGGTGCCAACCTCTACCATGACCTGCACTATGCGCTGAATTTCACGCTGCATCGCGGCTCGCCGTTTGTGAACGACGTCGAGCTATATGAAGAAGGCGTCATCCGCATCTACGACGTCCTGTTTCCGTCGAGCGTGCTGCTCGAGACCGACGCGTATATACGTGACTTCCTGAACCGGTCAGGGATGAATGGTCCGGTCTCCACCGCTGAATTCCACTACGCGCTTGGTCTCGATCTGATGGAAAAGCACCCGGGCTGCCAGGAACACTCGGTGGTTGCGGCCGCCGCCGCCACAGGCGTCCCTATATATACGTCGTCACCCGGGGACAGCTCGATTGGGATGAACATCGCTTTCCACGAGCTGATGAACGACAGCCGCCTGATGATTGACCCTAATAAAGATGTCAACGAGGTGTGCGCGTTCATCCTGGCGGGGAAGAAGAACGGCTGCGTGATTCTTGGAGGGGGATCGCCCAAGAATTTCTACCTGCAGGGGCAGCCGACGCTCTGGGAGGTCTACGGCATCCCGAAGGGCGGCAACGAGTTCTTCATTCAGATCACGACTGATTCTGTAGTCTGGGGCGGCTTGTCGGGCGCGACGCCGGCCGAGGCCGTAAGCTGGGGAAAGGTCAATCCCGGCGTGCTGCCGGATACCGCTGTCGCGTATGTGGACTCGACGATCGGATTTCCACTGTTCTGCGAGTACGTCGTCGGTGCACCGACAGGTCGTCGCGAACGGAAGAACCTTGTGCACAGACGCGACGAACTCGTCGCTGTGCTGAAAAGGGAAGCGTCTGCCGCACGCCGCGAGCATCCGCAGCCTGCAGAGACGGTGGATACGATGCCGGATTTGGAAAGGCATCGCTAGTTGGTAGTTAGCTAGTTAGGTAGTTAGCTAGGTAGGTAGTTAGCTAGTTGGTAGTGGGTTCTGAGTTGTAAGTTGGCAGTTGTGGGTTGGTACTTATGGGCACGCTGGCTTCGGAACTCGGACCGCACGTCGAGCGCATACAGGCAGAGCCGCGCATCTACGTTGACGCGAACATGCCGGCCCCGCTCGTCGCCTTCATGCGTCAGACGCTCCACTGGGATGTGATGTTCGTCATCGAGCACGACGAACTGCGCCGCGCGCGTGACTGCGAGCATTATCGCCTGGCGCGGCAGCTTCGACGGACACTGATCACGCTCGACCGCGATTACCTCGACGACAAGAAGTTTCCGCCAGACGAGAGTGGCGGCGTCATCGTGCTCATGGCGCCGGAGGAACGCGGATACCTGAATATCCTCAAGCGGCTCGATCAGGTGTTTCGCGCTCCCGAACAACCCGAACGACCGGAACCCCTTCCTCTCGAAGGCCGCAAGCTTCATGTGCACGTTGACTGGAGCGGGTCGCTCGACGCCGTGTAGAGCACGCTCAGTTGAATCACACGATGATCGTTCTCAGCGGCGGCGACATTGTCCTGCCCGACCGGGTTGAGCACGGTGGGTCCGTGATCCTGGCCGACGGGCGGATCGCGGCGATCGAAGCCGGCCCGGTTGCGCCTGAGGGCGCGACGATCATCGACGCTTCGGGCTCCGTCATCGTCCCCGGCTTCATCGACGTTCACGTGCACGGCGTGGAGGGACAGGACACGCTCGATGGTGGCAACGTGGTCGCGGAGATTGCGCGTAAGCTGCCGCGATACGGCGTCACGTCGTTCTGTCCGACCAGCGTTGCATGCGGACCGGATGCGCTGCAGGAATTCCTGGACGATGTGCAGCGCTGCAGCGCTCCCTCCGCCACGACCGAGGGTGCCACAACCACGGGCGCGGCGCGCGTCCTGCCCGCACATCTCGAAAGCAATTTCATCAACCCGGAATTTCGCGGCGCGCAGCCGATCAAGTGCCTTCGAGCGGCGAACGAGGGCAAGGGAGCCGTGGCGTGGCCGTTCACCGGCGCGCAAATCCTCGAGATTATCGAAAACTCCCGATCCAGCGTCGGCATCGTGACCCTCGCGCCGGAAGTCCCCGGCGGCATCGACCTGGTTCGAAGGCTCGTGTCGGCGGGGCACGTCGTCTCGCTCGGCCACTCCGGGGCTGATTTCGATACGGCGATCGAAGCGATCGAAGCCGGTGCGACGCACGCCACGCATCTCTTCAACCGGATGACGCCGATTGCTCATCGCGCACCAGGGCTTGCGGGGGCTGTCCTCGCTCGTCACGAAGTGACCGCCGAGTTGATCTGCGATGGCTACCACGTGCATCCGGCGATGTGTGCGATGGCGATTGCGGCAAAGGGACCGTCGCGCATGATCGCCATCTCCGACGGCACGTCGGGATCCGGTCTGCCAAGTGGTTCGATGGCCCGACTGGGCGGTCAGGCGATTCACGTCCGCGAGCAGGCGGCGTTTCTCGATGACGGGACGCTCGCGGGGAGCACGTTGACGATGAATCGCGGATTCCGGAATCTCGTGACGACGCTGAGGCAGTCGCTGATTGACGCGGCGCTGATGTGCTCCACCACGCCGGCGAATCAGCTCGGACTGGGCGATCGAGGACGTATCTCGGAAGGATCGCTGGCGGATCTCACTGTGCTCGATCGCGACTTCGAGGTTGTGCGGACGTTCGTGGGCGGCGTGCAGGCCTGGCCGGCCGAACCGTCGTAGTGTCCGCCCTCAGTCCTCCTGTGCGCTGAGCGCAACGTCGACGTTCCCTGTCCGCTGTTACGCGAGTAGACGCCCTCCGCCCCGGAGAGGGGAATTGGAAGCAGGGCAGAGGGCGTCCGGGGCAATCCTGTTGGCTAGTGCTTTTCCTTGCCAGCCCCTACTAGCTCACTGGTCTTCTCAGCGGTCGTCTTCTCTCCGCTCTTTCCGGTCGCCAGCTCATAGGCCCGCCGGTAGTCGCGCGCGATGGCGCGCACGGCGCGGCCGATATCGTCGTAGACGTGATCCTCAAGATTGGCGAACGAGATGCGCACGGACCAGTCCGGCGCGGCGAAGCCGCTGCCGTTCAGCAGGACGATGCCGTGGTCCTCGGCGAGTCGGAACACGATGTCGAGCGGATGCACGTTCGCCTTCATCCACGTGACGACGTCCTCGCCCAGATATTTGCGCGCCCAGAATTCAAAGTCGATCAGGCCGTAGTAGTAGTCGTACAGTTTGTTCTCGCCGACCTCGATGCCCAGCCCCTCGATCGTCGCCTCGAATCGCTTCTTGACGATGCCGATGCACGCCTTCTGATAGACCTTCTTGGTGTCCATCAGCTCGTACAGCGAGAACAGCGACATCATCACCTGCTGCGGCATCGACAGGCCGGCGGTGTGATTCAGCGCAACGTCGCGGCTGTCCGCCACGATGCGGTCGATGAAGGCGAACTTGCGCGGTTCGAGCGTCAGCCCGCCGTAGCGTTTGTCCAGCAGCTTCTTCGTCTCTTCGGGATGCTTGGCGATCATCTCGTCGAAGATGTTGTCCTCGTGGACGGCGATCGTGCCGAGCCGCCAGCCGGTGCAGCCGAAGTACTTGCTGTAGGAATAGACGCCGATCGTGTTTTTCGGATACGCCCCCAACAGTGAACGGAAGCCGGGCACGAACGTGCCGTAGACATCGTCGGTCAGCAGGATGAGATCGGGTCGCTTCTCGAGCACCTTGCCGATCTTCTTGATCGTCTCCTCGGACAGCGCCACGGCGAACGGGTTGCCCGGGTTAACGATGAAGAATGCCTTGATCGTCGGGTCGAGGAGCTTGTCGAGCTCTTCATCCGGATACTGGAACTTGTGCTCCTGCTTCGCATGCACTTCGACGTAATGCAGGTCGTAGTCCTCGAGGTGCGCCATCTCGAGGTACGGCGTGAAGATCGGCACGCCGAGCGCGATCGTGTCTCCGGGGTTGAGGAGGCGATTGCTCTTGAGCGACTTGAAGATGTAGCACATCGCGGCCGTGCCGCCTTCGACCGCGTAGAGCTTGAACGTACCCTTCGGGCGCGGATCTCCGCACATCGCCCATTCCAGGTATTCGTGAACGATCCGTTCGTTGTGAACCAGCATGCGATCCGGTACGGGATAGTGATCGCCGATGATGGAATCCACCAGCTCGTGGACGAACTTGTCGGGATCGAAGTCGAACTTGTTCACCGTCCACGGCACCAACGCCTGCAGGAAGGGCGCACCCGGCATGTCGGCGTGCGCCTTCAGCCAGGCCTCGAGGCGAGCCGCAATGCCCTTCGCCTTGGGCATGCCGCCCACTCCTGGCGGCAGATCGAACACCCGCTTGCTCTCCGTGATGGCGAACTGGCCGAGCAGGAAGAACGATTCGCGCGGTTCCGTCGCAATCCAGTTCGGGTTGCCGCGCCCCGCGTTCAAGTAGGTGACGGACTCCTCCTGCGCCGACTTCAACGCGACCTTGGCCAGGAAATCCTTGATCTCGAAGGGCCCGAGCTTCTCGTACTGTTTCAGGTTCAGATCGTCCATGAATGCGTCCTTATGAGTGTGGTCAGCGAAGGTACGGGCCTCATGACAGCAGCATGACGAGGACCATGCCCCAGATCGTCAGTAGCGTGTTGCCGACGGCGTAGGTCACTGTGTAGCCGAGCGCCGGAATCTGGCTCCTGGCCTGATCGCACACGAGTCCAAGCGACGCGGTAGTGGTGCGCGCGCCGGAGACGATCCCGAGCGTGAGCGCATCGTGGAAGCGGAACAGGTACTTCGCGATGAACATCCCGAGCAGCAGCGGGACCGTGGTCGCGACGGCGCCCCAGATGAACAGGCCCATGCCCTGTGTCTTGAGGCCGTTGACGAATCCCGGGCCGGCGGAGATGCCGACGATGGCGATGAAGATGTTGAGGCCGACCGAATTCATGAACCAGATGGTCGGCGTCGGGATGCGTCCGAAGCTTGGGCGTACTGAACGCAGCCACCCGCCGACGATGCCCGCGATGAGCGCGCCGCCAGCCGTGGACAAGGTCAGTGGGACTCCAGCGACTTTGAAGACCAGCGAGCCGATCAGGGCACCGATCACGATGAACATTCCGACGAACGCCATATCGGTGGCATCAGTCGGACGATCGGCGACACCCAGCAGCTTGACCGCCTTGTTCGTGTCCTGAGTGCGGCCGGCGATGGTGAAGACGTCGCCGCGCTGAATCGTGGTGTTCGGCAGAATCGGGATCACGGTCGCGGTGGCGCCGCGCACGATCTTCCGCAGGAAGACCCCTCGGGTTTCGGGCATCTGCGACAGATCCACCAGTGTCTTGCCGTCGACCGCCCGATTGCTCACGAGGACATCGACGCCCTCAATCGGCATCGCCAGCAGCTCGTGATCCTCGATTTCGTCCGCGTGCGCGCCGAGCATCTTCACCAGCACGTCACGCGCGCCGGCCACGGCGACGACGTCGGCCCCCCTCAGCGACGCGATAGGCGCGCACTTCCCAGCGCCGCCACGCGGTGCCGGGGCCGCCCAGTTCCTTGACGCCACCCTGCTTCTGCTCGTAGTCCTTGCACGCGGTCACGAGATTGATGCCGAGGAGCTTGGGGCCGAGGATGGCGATCACGATCGCCGAGCCCATCGTGCCGAACATGTAGGTCACCGCGTAGGCGATCGGCATCGAGTCGATCAACCCCTTGGTCTCGTCGGCGGCCTGGCCCAGCCGGTTGATAGCGTCTGTCGACAGGCCCATCGCGGCGGAGATGGTCTGCGACCCGGAATAGAGTCCGGCTGCGTAGCCGAGGTCGTAGCCCACGAACTTGACGATCGCGACGGGGACTGCCAGGCAGAGGATGCATTGGACCACCGAGAAAATCGCCTGCGGCAGGCCATCCCTGGCGACGCCACGGACGAACTGCGGACCGACGGCATAGCCGACGGCGAACAGGAACATCAGGAACGCTGTCGCCTTGAGTGGCTGGTTAACGGTGATGCCGATCTGTCCGATGATGACCCCGGCCAGCAGTGTGGCCGTGACTGAGCCGAGGCCGATGCCCTTGAAGGTGAATTTGCCGAAGTAGTACCCCAACCCCAGCGTAAGAAAGATGGCGATCTCCGGGTATTGACGCAGCGTTGCGAAGAACCACTCGATCATGATGTGCTCCGTTGTCCCGTCCGGGACCGGCGCTGCTCTCGAGATTCACGAGGCTGCGCCTGTCGTCGCGTTGCTCTCCTGTCTCGCACGAGAGAGAGCAAGCCACCGGCCACGGATTTCACTCGCCAAATGGCTTCGAGGGTTCAGGCGGTGACTGCGTGTCGTAGAGCGATCACGACATGCGGTCGCGTGAGGCTCGACGGCGATGAGGTCAGTGCCGAGCGATCGACCGTTTGCGCATAGCCGAGCGGCGCCGATCTGCAGC
>Ga0310811_10003844_pt1 | contig 18931 bp, 11 predicted proteins | sample YCmetagenome_FD_207642 | JGI IMG/M metagenome (GOLD analysis project Ga0310811, IMG submission 207642) | Soil microbial communities from experimental microcosm in Duke University, North Carolina, United States - YC | ecosystem: Engineered > Artificial ecosystem > Soil microcosm > Unclassified ...
ATTCGATGCATGGTTTGAAATTTCAATTCGATTGTGGAAGATGCTCAAGGAATCAAAGGTAAGGACAATAGCTTAAGCTAGACGCTACATCTTCCAAGTTTTGTAATGTACAACTTGAACACGGCAGCGACACAATCGCATTCGGTGATACATACAAGAAATAGGCTGGGGTTGGCACGAAAGTAACTCGGCACAAATAGGAACAGAACAAGAACCAGAACTCGACTATGTGTACTAAACGAAAACGAATATAATGACGAAAGATTGGACAGTACACGAGTTGGCGATTGATGGTGAGAGAAGATTAATGATTTGGAGTTGGAAGCTTTGGAAGCTCCAACGAATCCTAAACAACTGCCAAAGTACACCTCAGCGATGGGCGAGAAATGAAGGAAGGAGACTTACATTGTCGCATAAGCAACACCATGTCGATGATCGATTGATCGACATCAAGCAATGATACAAAATCCACCCCCCACCAGTGGGCCACGCTCATGGTCAACGGGGACTGCGTCGTAGCCCTCTGGAATATTATCATTCTCCAGTATCGTGATTGATGGATAAAATTGTTCGGCGATGGATGAGAATACGTCCATGGCAAAGGGGTCTGCGAAGAGCGAAGAACGAGGTTGTAGCAGTTTGTGATAGTCAACGACGTAATGACTGTAGGGGTTTTGGGGTTAGTAAGTCGCGAGGGTTATTGGGAAAAAATCACTGTACATTTGGCTCTTTTAAAGTCGCACCATTGACGAGGTAATACAAAGTATTACAAGGTATCACAATGCCATTAAGCTTGTTCGCAATTGTTCGATCAATGGGGCTGCACCACAATAAATTGTTCTCGGCGGAGTTAGAATCATGCCGATCTCTGCCGAAGGACTTCATACAGGTGGACGGCTTATACTATAGCTATGGCATCCCCATGCAGTCGCTACCAAGTACATGATATACCTCTGCACGCAGTCTGCCGTTTTGCGTTCTATAGGTAACATGTGATTCATGTGCCAGGCACGGCATCAAAGTTAAAACCTTAATGTGTCGGGGGATCGTCACAGTGAATCACCGGATCACAGCACGTCGGCTTGGTCCGTTTGGTCTAGTTCCTCGGTCAGCCGACATGCTCACCACGACGAAAACAATGATTCCAGTTATCAATGAGACACGGGACTGGCTACATGCAAACTAGACAGGGACAATTCAAGAAAGTTGGTGGTCTTTGTACCACGTCACTCGGAAACAGCGAAATCTTACCTTTGTGCCTGCAGCGAACTGTTGACATCAACTTATAAACGTCGTTGCAAGTCAATTGTTACGATCTACTAAATGTAGTGCTCTTGTATAGAACAGAATCGCGTGAGCACGCTGCTGCCAGCTCTCGATACCATAAGGCTGGCAGACATGTCGCGCGTCATACCGCATAACCAGCAAGCCACCAGCCCAGGGCCCGATTTTCTGTTCATGACGGGTGGCAACGAAGGGCGCTGCCGTGCCAAAGGCACTATGGAATTTGGTAGGCGCAGTGACCTTGCCAGGAGTTGCTCGATAACCAGGTTGTTAAGGGTCTTTCCATTATATAGCGTGAGCCAAAACAGTACTTACTGATTGGACGATGGAGTTAGGAATAGGACCGCGTGTGGTACTAACGCCACCTTGGGAAGACAATTTATACAAAAGCGACCAACAAAGGGGAGGAAACAACAAACAAAGCGACAAAGCGAGAGAAACCACAAACGAAACCATCTCCCCGTTGGCACTGTGACGCCATGGACACAAAATATTTGTCGGAGGGCAAATTCAAAGCCAACCACTTCATAGGTAGCGGGAATTTGGCGGGGTGAAACTTGGTAGTTCCGAGTCAGGAAGGAGATTGAAAGCAACACCGCCGACGCTTTTTGACTCGATACGGGGCTCGCCTATCGAAACTCTCCAGACGTTTCAGGGACCGGGGGAATTCAAAGGAGGCCCTAGAATTGTGTCTAGTTCGATACCAGGTGAAGGCGAAGTTTCAAATTCACTAGTAACCCACTTTTTAATATCTTTTTCGAAGACAAAAAACACACCTTGCGATCGATCCGGAGGACTTTGTTACAGACTAGAGATGCGGGAGAATAAGGCTACTTTGCAAGCACTGTTATTCTGACAGTGACTGATAGTGGAGCTACAATCCCATTACTTGTTTCCTGAAAGATAATGCTGGGTGCTTCTGACTCAGTGTGCACTGGCACTCCTGCCGGGTCATGATACATCGATGCATCAACCCTGGACTGTTTGATAAGGTTCAACTACTCACATTCGCCATGGAATTATATGCCGGATCGTACGTGCGATTATATGTGATTTGAACGGTGGCGTTTTTGCTCCAAGCTTCATCAGTTCGCGACTTAAGGCATAACAATCGATGCTATCAATAGGACATGAGACATAGTCAATACTGAGCACTTGATAATTATGTGCAGTACAGGCATATGACGTATCCAATTGTCTATCACACCGGTATATAATTTGCTAACTACTCATGGTTCGCTTTTTTGTCAATGGCTTCGCTACCCTGTTGCTCGTCCTCATAAGTAGGCCTTTTGCTTGCAATTCATGAGATTCCCGGGCTCGCATTACCTAGCTAAGCCTAGTTGGACAAATGACAACTCATAAGCTGTAGCCCAGCAGGACAGCGTGGGATCAATCAAGCATCCATAGTCTGCAATCAAGCGGGACAGTGGGATCAATCAAACCACCGTATTCTGCGATGAAGCCGGACAGAGTGGGATTAATCGACCACAAAATAACAAAGCGGTGCTTAGGATTTGGACTAAACTACATGAGCTCCTGAAGCAAGAATAAACGATGAACAAGAATGAAAATCGAATCTATATATCGATGACCAGAGTAGGGCCAAGGGAGGATACTGGGCAATCATTGGTCCCATTTACTTATGAAATTATGAAAGGTAGCTCGCTATCGTGTTATGTAGAAAAAAAAAATAAGGGTCCTGCCAGAGAAAGGTCCAAGTAAAGAACAAATAATGGCAATGGCCGAGTGGGGTATATTAACGACCACTGGAAGTAGGGTCAAGAGACGAGTCTGGGAAACCGTCAATCCTACTTGTTTGTGAAGTCACGAATAACAGCTTACTGAACCATCGCGTCGTACGCAAACGAAGAGAAAGGCGCAAATAAATAACGATGAGGACGAAAATCAAATGATGTATATTGACGACCAGAGTATGGTCAAGAGATGGATCTGTAGAAACCATCAATCCTGCTTGCTGGTGGACTTACGCATGGCAACTCACCTGGCCCATGGCACCTGCGCAAACGAAAGAAATGTCTCGCGCCTCAAGCTGAGACACTACGCTCAATCAGACAAGTTCAAGTGGAAAGATCACGACCAGCTTACCACTAAATAATAATGCAGAAAGCGTTCTGGGTGCAACTTCCCATATAATATTCGGCGTCCACGAGTACGGGGTCGTCATTAGCCATGCTGCAACTTGGAGAATCGCCATCCAGCGACACAACGTTAAGGAAATCAGATATTGAGGCCAATACGTCCATGATAATGTTATGGTCAGGAGTGTCGCGAACGCGAGACTGAACAAAGGAGTGAGATTAGTTACGGTGGCCGAGTCCACCGTGAGTTTGTTTTATAAGACCAGCTAGCTCCATTATCACCCTAAAGTGGTAATGTGGCATAGAAGTTTATCCATTGTTCTCGCAATGGAACTAAATCATCCATTAATGCAATATGTATATGAAGGATTGATCAAAGACAAAAGAGAATCCCCTGCGAACTGTTGGATTGATGTTGAGGTATTTGTACTCATTAAATATTGGAACGACGTGTGAAGTTCGAAAGAGAAAAGGATATCGATGAAATCTGATTCGGAGAATGATGAGATTCTTGCAGTGGGTAGCTAGTGTAGATGCATAATCCTGCTGCGTGGGTGAGGCCTTAAGGACTCGGTTAATGAGAGCTACGGCTTCAAGTAAAGACTGAAGCTTGAAGCCTAACTCGGAGGAGTGCTACTTGGAGCTCAAGAAGATTCTCACCCGCTGTTTCATACAACCTTACATCAGCAAATCACGAGATCACTTTTGACCCACTTATGTATCACTTTTCACACGACATAACGAGCACCGTCGCACAAAGTCAAAAAAGTAGAACCGACTTTGAGCGGGCTGGGGCTCTCGTCATCCATAAGGCTGTCCACTTCGGGGTAGACACGACAATTGAAGCTGAGGAGTCGCGCGTAATATCAAATGATCAATACACCATCAACCCAGTCCCCGACTCTCAGGCGCCAAAACCGGGTGGCAACCTGGGTCAACGGGCAGGAAGGATCGAAAAGGGCACTGACAACTTAATGACCAAAGAACGAGAACATCACAGCAGAGAGTGAGCGGGAACAGTACTTGCTTACTAGTATCGGATGAGTCAGATGGAACTTAGCGTGCAACACTGTGCCACTTCGGGAGGACATTTATACAAAAATGACCGACAAAGGAACAATCAGAGGTGTGCAAAGCTATCTTCGGCACTACGATGCCATCATAGTACCTCAGGCCTCCGCTTGGCCTTCCTTTGTATGAACCCTATATAGAAGAAGAGGAGGTCTAAGTAACGGGAATTTTGGCGGGGTGAAACGAGAGTGAAACCCACTGTCGAACCAGATGTTCTGGGAAGTCGATTGAAAACAACACCGGTGACTCGATATGGGACGAATACTCCCAAGAGCATCCTAGACCATCTGATTCGAGAGTAGGGAAGACGAAGCTTGAAAGCTTCACTGGCCAATATCTTCCCGGACAAAGAGAGATGAAGTGAGGACTTTGTGACGGGCCAGGGAGGTGAGAGATTCGAGAGTAAGGCTACTTTTTGGACATGATTCAGTGAATCGATCAAAATGCAGAATTTCAGAAATGGGAAAATTGAGTGGTTTGATGGACAAACCGAACAAAGGATGACGCAGTGGATGATCGATTATCGATGATCCCAGCTTCATTGCATACTCCCAAAGGGATTCGAAAACGAGTATAAAAAAGCAAGGTACAAGCGGCAGGGCCACTTCTAGGCCACTCCGACAGTATATTGGCCAGGTGAGTGGATGAGATGCGTGAGAATCTCTGGTATTGTAGCAATTTGACTCTGGCCAAAGCAACTGCAAAGCTCGGATAAGTATGATCGAAGCATGCAAGGCCCTCATCAGACTCCTTCTTGTCTTCTTGCACTTAGCAGCACACTCCTCAAGCTTCAAGCTTGGGTCATTACTTGAACCCGTAGCTCTCATTGACCGAATCCTCAACGTTTGAACTGCAAGCCTGACTCGAAATCTTTCCTTTCCCTGTTCACTAGACTCCAACGCAAAGGATGAGTACAAATACCTCACAACACCAACGATTCCGACAGCTCGCGTGGCATTCTTTTTGTCTTTGATCAATCCTTCATGCATCAGTGGTCCATTGCGAGAACAATGAATAAACTGTGGCCCATGCCACTTCAAGGAAACAATGGAGTTGGCTGGTCTCATAAAGGGGTTAGTGGACACAGTAACAGTAACTAACCTCACCCCTTTGCTCGATCTTGTGTTCGCGACAACCCTAACTATAATCATATCATGGACATATTGACCTCAATATCTGATTTCCTTAGTGCTGCATCGCTGAACGACGATCTCCCAAGTTGCGCTATGGCTAACGATGACCCTATACTCGTAGACGCTGAATATTACGCGGGAGAATGCGCGCAGCAGTGTTTCTGTATAATTACCTAGTGGTAAGCCAACCGTTACCTTTCTCCTGAACTTGTCTGATTGTGCTCAGTTATGATTTATCTCGTCTTGCATGAAGTACGAGACGCTTGTTTTCGTTTGCGCAAAACGCAATGGACCGGGTGAGCTGCCATGCGTAACTCTACAAGCAAGGAGAATTGATGGTTTCCACAGATCCGTCTCTTGATCACACCCTGGTCGTCAATATACCCACTCAACTTTCGTCATCGTTATTTATTTGCGTCTTTCTTTTGTCTCACTTCAAGTGTGAGGTTTTTTTTGCGCATGACGCAGTTTGCAGCATGGTCACGGTGGGACCCATGACGCGATGGTAAGCTGCCATTTGTAATTCCATAAGCAAATAGGACTAATGGATTTCCCAGACCCTCTCTTGGCTTTATTCTGGTCATCGATATAATTATTCGACCTTCATCTTTGTCCCTCATTTATTCTTGCCTCGGGGACTCATTCTGTACTTCAGTCCAGACCCTGAGCTCCACATTATTATTCTGTAGTTGATTGATCACACTCTATCCCGCTTGAGTGCAGATTATAAGTGACCAAATTTCAATTAGTTAATGCGAGACGGGAGTCCCATCCTCGGGCACTCACTCTTTGTAGTGTTGTGGGGCTCAGAACCCGCTCTACTTTTATTATGTAACATTTCCCTGTGTTAAAGGCATGATTCAAATTGAACATTTCGTGACTGATTGTCCTATATCTCGCTCGAGTTATGAGCACATGAGTCGTGCAAATAACTATACGGCCCATCGCTAGTCTGTCAAAGTCGGTTGCAATCACGTGCTTTTGAGACTCGGCTCCAACCGTATTGATACCGAGTCTAAGCTTCATTACTGGGTCCCATTAGGACTATTCATACTGAAGTTGTGCCATTGAAAGTGAGTTGCATTATTGATACCAAATTTCAATGACTTCACTCAGTAATTAAATATCATGACTATTCTTATTATCTGAAAATCAGCAATTCACCCCCCTTGTGTACAATCACATACAATATTGTACATAGCTAGGCAGCACTACAGCAAGGTCCCCCATTGTACAATGCAAGCTATTGTACAGCTCGAGCTTCTTGTACAAAACTATACAGAGTGAGCTTGTTGTATAGTTGATTATCCCCTGTACAATGATGATACTTTGTACAAAACTGCACAGACCTGTAATTTCTAATGGCTACACAGTACCATACAGTCTTGTGCAGCCTCTGTACAAATAGGGACCTATATGTGCAACTTTGTTCAAGCTTGTATGCAGTACAGATGTTGTGCAAACATATCCATACTGGTTAGTATTATATAGGCTTTGTAGTGCACAGTACAGAGCCATACTGAACTGTACAAAATCCTTTGATGTTACTCATATTCACATATTTGATTCATGCTATTATTGAATGAAATTATAAGATCAAGGCAAATGACATTAACAATCCAACATATTAGTAAGGTAAATGAGTAAGAATCACTGCAGACTCAAGAGGGAACATATACAGTATGTGATGGGTGGTATAGTGTCATTGATAAGAATGAACAGATGACTCCAAAAGAAATGCATGCAATCCCTAGGCTGAAATAATTATATGTAAGTGAGTGAGGTAAAGAAAAATAAGAGCAGAAACTACATGTGTGGCAGCTAGTAGTTGTCCATTGGTGCAATGGCAAACTTGTCATTGTCATCATCAATGATAGTGCGCTCATCTTGAATCCCGCACCTAACACTTGATGTCAGGAAAGAATCCCTACTTAAAGAATGACTTACTTTGAAGCAGATGCCCACTTAGCCAGCTGCCAGTCAAGCTTGGCACCAGCCCTCTCATTATCCAAGACCTTTTCTAACATAATCAAAAACTTCTGGTAATCTTGACAGTAGATATTGTTGGACACAGATAATGATGAAGGACTTCATTGTAGTTACTGTAATTGGTACATATTAGTCATCTAGAACATTCTGCACTTTCCCTTACCTACTCTTGTCCTAGTAGTGCAGTTTCCCTCAGTCTTTCTATCTGAGACTGAGGGTACGTCCATTCCTTGTTATACTCGTAGCTATCACTGACTCCTAGTAGTGTACTCACACTTATATCTAGGTACATACCAATAATTAGTCTTTCTATCTGAGACTGAGGTGTACTCACACTTATATCTAGCATGTTTCTACAAATATTCCCTGTGAAGTCTTGGATATGGTGAAGATGACTGTATTGAGAAGGGCAAGGCAACAAAGCACACACTCAATCTAATATATAGTCAGTGCTAGCAAACTTGTGTGGTGAATGTGTACTGCTGTGACAATGAGAATCAGAGCACCAAATGGGATGCTCTTCTCAAATTCTGCTGTTAGCCCAAGAAGCTTATGACTTCAACCATAGTAAAATGTGACAATGATCCAATAAAGAGCATTGTGAGCAAAGTTGGCCTTGTCACCCTAGTGAGATTATGAATTCTGAAAAGTATTGCAGATGTCAGATCACACACATTATCATTGGGTAGGCCCTGGAGAAACTTGGCTCCTTTGAGCAACATAGATGCTTGATCCTTTACCCAAGTAAGCATGCCTAAAGAAGTCAGGTTCAAAGGTGGAATCAAATTATACAGCTCAGGAACCATTCCGATGCAAAGCTTTTTCAATTCCAACTTATAGGTTGATGCATCATTAAAAATATAGAAGTGTGAATCACCATCAGATCAACAGTGAGATATATTAAGTCTCACCTGTTACTGACTCGGATAGAGTACGCCAATAAAGGCAATCATCAGTACCAATAAAGGTGGTTCTGGATCAGGACCGACTGAAGCGTGGCTTCATCAGGCTATGGACTCCCGCAGGATCTAGAGCTAAGTCGAGGTCAACAAGGCTAGCCTCCTTCCCAAGGAGCTAGAGTTCAAGTTATCAGAGATAACCGAGTAGATTCAAGTTAAGGAAATACAACCAGTAACTATGTTCTTAAATAGGTAAAGAGATAGAGCACGGGCCAAGGATAGAAGTACAGAAAAAGGAAGGTTCATGGGAATGTGAGTTGGTATGAGTCAGAGATAAGAGAAGCATGAGGAAACAACAATGTGATAAGGAAACATAGCAGAATGGAAGAGAAGTGTATTGTGAAAAGAATAGGGTGACTGTAACATTACCCCCCAGTTAACATCTAAAGTCTCCGACTTTAGTTATCCAAGTTTAAATATAAGTCCGCGGAAAAGGTGTCATCAGCGAGAGTTCTCTTCTCAATCGCTTCATATTCTTCGTCAAGACAATCTTCATACGTTTTCAGTGCAGAAAGGAAAAGCCAAGACCCTGGTTTGGCTGAAATAACACGTCTTCCCTTAAGTTGAGGGCAGAAACATGTGAGGTGCTTAGGGGCGTGGTTGTGACAAATATGGCAGAAGTATCAAGGGCAATGGATTTGGCGGTGCCCATTGTCTCTGCAGTAGCGGCAAGTCATTTTAGAGTAGTCAACTCTGTTGCGGTCATAAAAGGTTTCCTTGGAGGGAGCATGAGAGTTGGTGGGGGAAGGTGGACGTGATGGTTCAGGAGGTGCGATGGATGGTTCGGAGTCTTCCTCTTTGATGAGAGGGGCGGGGGATGGTGTATATGGTCGGGACAGACCTACTCTGAATGAGACGCTGTTCCTTCATTTTCCACGACTTCTACAAGGAGCTCCTGCTGAGCGAATGGCAAGCTGAGAAGAGGGTGGTGGGACTGGAGTGCTTTCATCTGAAGCCTCGGATAGGGAGCTAGGGGCGTCTAATGATGGTGAGCGCATGGGTTGCATAGGTGCTGGTCTGAAGGGATCACAAGATCCATGCCTGGATTCAGTGATTTCATGAATCATTGAAGGGGTGAGTGCTTGCTCAAATCTGTGTTCAAGGAGTCGGTCAGCTAGGACGAGTTTGATCTTGGTCATATGGTAAATAATGGAGCGTTTGGTAGCTTCCTCTTCAGGAGCATTAATGGTATGGGCGTAGCTAGATTAAAGGTCCGCGCTGCGGTAGGCGGTAATGAGGGAGAGGGCAATAGGGTCTTCAGAGAAGAAATGGTCTAGTGGGAGTGTGCATGGGAGGGAGAGCAGGGTTGATTCTACAAGGGCACGTTTATGGTGAAGTTCGAGTTGAGAGTGATGAGTTTCAAGAGAGGATTGGGAAGATTGTGAAGAGGGTATGTTTCAAGTTCTAGTTGGTGAGGAGTCGGGAGATTTGAAGATGTTTTTTATAGGTTTTCAGGATTTCTTGGGCATTGTTCATTTCTTTTTCGGGTATCCATGAGTTATCGGAAGAGGAGTAACCCTTCCATGACACAAGGAAGCGGCGTTTCCCTTTTATGTTTCCTTTGTGGGTGAGAATGGCTTCGATTTTGTATTCTTCTTGACCATTGATGATGTCAGGAGGGGGTTCAGGGTTATTCGGACCATGGACTTCTGTTTCTTGATAGGATGATAACTCAGAAGCATGGAAGACAGGATGTGATTTCCAAGAAGAGGGGAGTCAGATCTTGAATGTGATAGGGGAGAGGGCGGCTTTGACTGTGAAAGGGCCATATCGCTTAGGGGCAAGCTTCTTAGAAGGGAGAGCAGAGATGAGATTCTTCACTGAGAGCCATACTTTCTCACCAACTTTCCAGGGTTCGAACTTCTTTCCATAGGATCGAGCGGCCATGCGTTGCATTGGAAGGTTGTGACAGGCAATGGCTTCTTCTCTGATCTTCTGGAGGTATCTGATTCGATCTTCTGCAGCGGGGATGGCAGAGTTTAGGAGAATATGAGGGATACCTCGAGGTTCATATCCCATCATGAGGAAGAATGGGGAGGTGTTGTGGGAATCATGCTTTTGGTGATTGTGGATGAATTCTGCCATAGGAAGGTGCTTAACCCAATCGAGAGGTGCAGAGCGGCAATAGATGTGGAGGTAGGTCTCTAATTCTTGGTTCAGACGCTCAGTCTGTCCATTGGTCTGAGGGTGATATGTGGTGGAGAGAGTGACTTCATAGTCGAGGAGTCTTCCAAGTTCTCTGGCAAATTTAGAGGTGAACTGGGGACCTCTGTCGGAGATGATTTTGTCATAAAGGCCAAATCTCAAGAAAACTTTCTTGAAAAATAATTGGGCTATGCCTTCGGATGTGATGGTTTTCTTGCAGGGAGAGAGAATTACCCCCTTCATAAGCCCATGGTCTACCACGACCATGACTGAGTCAAAACCTCCGGATTCAGGTAGATCGGTGATCAGATCTACGGAGATTTGCGAGAAGGGGCGTGTTGCAGATGAGGGGATAGGGGTCAAAGGAGGGGTAGATGGGTGTGTGTTGGATTTCATTTGCTGACAAAGGGTGCAACCCTCAACGTATTTTCTGATGAATGTGCCCATTCCGGGCCACCAATAGTCACGCTTGACTAGTTCTTCAGTTTTGAATCATCTGGGATGTCCGGCGGTGGGGTGATCATGGTGAAGGGTGAGGATATGGTGATGAAGGTGAGCTGGGACATAGGCTCGATCTTTGTAAAATAGAGTTCCATCATCAAGGCGCCAATCGGAAAGGGCTGATTTCATGAGGGGTGCATTCAGCCCATCAAGGGCCTGCTGGGCAGCAATGATTACAGGGTTGGAAAATGGGTTAGTAGATTTCAAAGCATTGGCGAGGTCAATATCAATGATTCGGGTGAAGAGGGTATCGGGGAGAAGGGTAACGTCTGTGTTGTCAGCAGGATTGGAGGATTGGTCAGGGCGGCACGAAAGGGCATCAGGAGCGGCGAGTTTGGTTCCTGGGACATGGTGGAGTTCTAAATCAAATTCATTCAGGGTTAATTACCATCTAGCTTGGCGGCGAGTGAGGTTCTGTGCAGATCGGAAGTATAGAAGGTTCTTATGATTGGTGAATATGATGACAGGGTGAGGGTTCCCTTCAAGGTAGTGCCTCCATGCTTTCAGGGCACGGATGATGGCAAGGAGTTCGCGATCGTAGATCTGGTAGTTTCATTCGGCGGGGTTAAAGGACTGTGAAAGGTATCCACAGGGGTGGTAGGCTCCATTCTCATCAGTCTGGAGCAAGACTGCACTGGTCACGACAAGCGATGCATCGGTGGCAAGGGCGAATTGTCGAGAGGGATCAGGGTTTCGGAGGACAGGTTCTGAGAGGAAGCATTGCTTCAGCTTCTCAAAGGAATCGGTGCATGCTTGCATCCATGCAAAGATGGTATCTTTCTTTGTAAGGTCAATCAAAGGTCGTGCGAGGTCAGAGTAATGGGAGATGAAGTGGCAGTAGAAGTTGCAGAATCCGAGGAATGATCGGACTTCTTTAACTGAGGAAGGGGTTTGCCATTGGCTGATACCGGACAGCTTGGCAGGATCCATGGCTACTTGCCCAAGACGGATGATCATGCCGAGGTAGTCGACCTCTTGAGCATCGAAGGTACATTTCTCGGGTTTCAGGAAAAGGGTTTCTTTGCGGATGATTTCAAGGACACAGTGGGTTCATTTCTGGTTTTCTTCAAGGGTTTTCGAAAATATAAGAATGTTGTCCATGTAGACGATCATCCATCCTTCAGTGATTTCTTTCTGGAAGGTCTGGTTCATGTAGGCTTGGAACGTGGCCGGGGAATTGCACAAGCCGAAGAACATTACTTTTGGTTCAAAGAGTCTGAAGGATGTGGTGAAAGCCGCTTTCCAGAGGTCATCAGGGTGAATCAGGATGTTGTTATATCCAGATCAGATGTCCATCTTCGTGAAGAATTTCGCATTGCTTAACTTAGCGATCAGGGGAGGAATCAGGGGAAGGGGATAGGCATTCTTTATTGTCCACTCATTGATGTAACAATAGTCTTGGCAGGGTCGAAGAGAGCCGTCTTTTTTTCCTACGAAGAAGAATCCACTAGCTTGCGGGGATTTCGATGGTTGGATAAAGTCTTTTGCGATATGTTCATCGAGGAATGCTTTTACAGCATCGGTTTCTTTCAGGGAGAGGGGATAAGTCTTTGCAGACTTCGGGATAAATCCTGGCTTCGTTTCAATTTTGTGATCTACTCCAGGACGGGATGGTGGGAGTTTGTTTAAGCTGTCTTTGGCGAAAACATCAGTGAAGTCATGAAGGTAGTCAGGGACTAGTTCTTCGAAGGTCTTCTTCTTCTTTTCTTGAGCATCTTTAAGGGCAAATTCTTGTGCCTTATTACTGGTCTTCAGGTATTCATCTTCTTCGGTCTTTCATGCATAGATCCAGGAGTTCCTTAGGGGTCTAAGGGCAGCGGTCTGTCGGATCTCGGAGGCAGATGTGCCATCACGAGTAAGGGGAGAGTCGAAGGAGAGGTTTTCATGGAGAGTTACAGAAGATCCATCTTGAGCATATTCAATTAAGATCTCATCGTCGTTGATGGGATAGGTTACTGGATCTTCTACTTTTCTGGCAAACATAGAAGAGTCGTCCCATACATCTTCCATGGTGTCATACTGAGATGGTTCATCATCAGGGTCTGGGATGAGAGTGGGAACAGGATCTTTCTTCTTCTTTTCTTTTTGTCGTTCAAGAGTTCTTTTCCCATCTTTGGGAAGTGGAGCATAAAGGGGAGCAAATTGCTTGGGGTCTTCTTCTTCTTCAATCGAAACTTTCTTTCTGGGTTTCGACGGTGGAGTGGGATTTGATGTGGAATTTTCTCTCCAAAGCTTTTCAAAGGCTTTTTCAAGTCTAAGGGATCTAGGAGTCAATGGGAGTTGAAGGATGTCTTTGGCCCAATTGATGTCAGGGTTCATGGCGGTCAGCCAGGGTTTTCCGAGGAGGATCATGTCACGATCACTCATGTTCATGATGTTGAATTTTCCAAACATCAGTCTTCTGTCAATTTTGATTGCGAGGTGACAGTAATGCGTGATAGGGTTCTCGGAGATCTTTCTGTCTGCTGTTCGGATAGGGAATGGGGTGGTAAAGCGATGGGTTTTGATGCCATGCTTTCGGACAAACATCCAGTGGATGAATGTGGCGGCTGCGCCGCAATCAACAACAGCGGTGGTTTGCAATGATTTGTCAGGGTGTATGGAGGAAAAGATGGTTGCCAGGACCCTTAATTCTTTAGGTTTTCCTACATTCTGGACAATACGTACATCTAGGGAGGAGGTGGCTAACATTGCGGTAGGCCTCCTATTCAAAAATCCGTTCTTCTGGCATTGAGTTCTTCATCATCAGAGAGTTCTTCGATCTTCGTGGTATCTTCATCATCAGGCGCTGTACGCCTTACCGTTTGCTTTCCTTTCTTCTTCTTATCAGCATCTCCAGTCTTCGGGTGCTTGTCAGGGTTGTTAGCCCTGTGTCCTTTCTCACCGCATTTGAAGCAGTGGCCTTCTTTCATATAGGCTTTCTTGTCAGCCTCGGATAGACAGTCTACGTCCATGGCGTCAGGGTCGTTCCTATGTGGGGTGAAGCGAGGTTTCGGGCCTCGGTTATTGGATCAGTTTTGGGGGTCAGGGGTAGTGGTTCTATGGGAGAGGAGAAGTTGGTAGGCGTTCTCGATGGCAATCACTTTCTTATACATGGCTTCCATTTCGATAGGGATGTCTCCAGAATTACAGAGCTTTGAAAGAAGTGCGGGTTTTAATCTGCGGATGAAGTAGTCTTTCTGGGCGTTGAAGCTGTAAATCTCAGCTCAGTTGCAGAGCTGTTTGAAGGTGGAGATGTACTCGCTCAAGTCATTGCCTTGTTTAAGGGCATGTAACTTATGGAGCGCAGTACCGGCAGAATTGATAGGGTTGAATGCTTCTTCAAAGTGGTCTAGGAACTGTTCCCAAGTTCCATAGCCATTGGGTCGGTGCATGGCAGGGTTCATTAGGTGTGCAAATGCGATGGTGTCTTCCATCCATGCTGCAGCGGTGCCTTCTTTCATGAAAGAAAGGGCGAATGCAATCTTTCATGTGTCGGTGTCATAGATCTCAGAATTTACATCGAGGTAGAGGGTGATGAGTTGCACGAACTTCGTGGTCTCGTCTCTGTTACCACTGAAGTCGGGGGGTGTGCAGATCTTTCATTCAATGGGTTTCGGCATTTTGTCATCTGAGTCAGAGTTGTCTGAGTTGGCTGGTTCTGGTTCTGGTTCTGGTTCTGGTTGGGGAAATCTAGGGTAGGGTTCTTCTACAATAGAAGGTTCTGATTCAGGTTCTGAGCCTGGGTCAGAGTCAGGCGATGATGCGTCTGGAATTTCTTCATCTTTGTCTTCTACAACTGCTGGTGCAGGTACTTCGGAGGAAGTACTGACACTGTGAGAGAAGGAAGGGCCTGGAACAGCAAGTGCAGGGAGGACAGGGGTGCAAGGGGGTTCAAAGGTCCCTCTAGAAGATGATCTTCTGGGTGAAGTTGGTGGATAAGGGGCGTAAAGCCTGGCATGTTCTGCTTGAGCTGCTATAGCTTTCGGTCCAGGGACTCTTTCAAGTCCTTTTGTGGAGAATGGGTTTCTAGGCGCCACACTGGCAATCAATCAGTTTCTTGTTTTTTTCAAGAGGTAATCCCTACAGATGGAGGAGTTCAAAAGTAACTTGAATCTTTTGTTACTGACTTGGATAGAGTACGCCAATAAAGGCAATCGTCAGTACCAATAAAGGTGGTTCTGGATCAGGACCGACTGAAGCGTGGCTTCGTCGGGCTATGGACTCCCACAGGATCTAGAGCTAAGTCGAGGTCAACAAGGCTAGCCTCCTTCCCAAGGAGCTAGAGTTCAAGTTATCAGAGAGAACCGAGTAGATTCAAGTTAAGGAAATACAACAAGTAACTACATTCTTAAATAGGTAAAGAGATGGAGCATGGGCCAAGGATAGAAGTACAGAAAAAGGAAGGTTCATGGGAATGTGAGTTGGTATGAGTCAGAGATAAGAGAAGCATGAGGAAACAACGATGTGATAAGGAAACATAGCAGAATGGAAGAGAAGCATATTGTGAAAAGAATAGGGTGACTGTAACATCACCAGGGTGTACAGCTCACTCTTGTAGGTTGGATAGAAACCTTTCTCCAATTTCCATCCACTATCTGTATGATCAACTATACCTTGGGCAATGATGTTGGGAATGGTTTCCTTCAAAGCTAATGAATGATCAGGACAGGCATCAGTAACAGTGAGAAATAGCTGTCACTCAAGCTTGGCCTCATTGATGAAAGCAGTCCAAAGAGGGGGCCAAAAACAAGCTTCATCGCTTCAGATACTTTGCTAACTGGGGCCCTAGACTTAGATTGCTTTAAATGACCATACTCCTTATGGCATTTGCAGTTACTGTCGTCATCATTGTTGTCTGAGTAAGAGTCACTGGTAGAGTCTTCAACTACATGACAAAGCTGGTGTTGAGAAGGAGGTCATGGTGCATGGTTTTTTTATGGTGTTGATCAAGTACATCGTAGATGTCAGATTCATGAAAAATTAGCTGGCAGGCAGAGTGACCTCAAGTCTGATGACTGTTGGAACCCTGTCTCTTCTTATGGTGGCCCCTGTGGCCATGGCTGTTAGAAATTAGACTTAGGTGCTTTTTTGCTTTGATAATCTTATGAGGCCTGGAGTACAGGTGCTAGTTGTGAGTCACAGTTCAACTGCTTGAGATAAGTGGGTCGATGAGTTAAAGTGCAGGTGCTGTCTTGTGGCTGGCAATAACTATAGCCTGAGTCATAGGAGACAACAACAAAGGCTTCTGGAAGATCTAAGATGCGATGACCAAGGATCAAAGCAAAGCAAGAGATCACAAGTATAAGCTTATTAGGCTTAAGAGGTTGTGGACTAAGTAACTAGGAAGAACCAAGTAAATTCAAGTTAGAGAATACAGCTGTGGTATGTAGGGTTTATATAGCTGGAGGAAATGAGCACAGACCAAGCTGTAAGTAGTAGTACAGGAAAAGGTAAGTGAAAGGGAATGAGTCAGAGACTGGTGGTAAGGTAAGGGCAAGGGGAATGATAGTAAGGTATGGGGTTCAGGATATAATAGGGTGAGCACTGGTAAAGCAGAAAGGGCATAGGGGGACAAGCTGGAGGTCTGGCAAGCAGATATAGTACAAATGCAGGAGGAAACAATCAGAGGGAATATAGCCAGAAAAGATAAGGGGAAAGGATGACCAGCCAGAAGAGGTAATGCATGTGTATGCATGCAAAGTCCTCAGGATAGAGGTAGAGACTAAAAATGAGGAGAGAAATGAATAGGGGCCATGCCAACAGCGGATGTTCTTATAACAATGGTCATCCTTGTGATTGTAGTCTTTGGTCTGTGGACAACATGATGGACCCAAATGTTGTAGAGGGTCATGGTTATCCTCCTGATCATAGTCTTCAGTCTGCAGATGATGCAATGGACCCAAATGTCATGGAGGGTCATGGTTATCCTTATGATTGCAGTCTTCAGTCTGCAGATGACATTGAAGGGTGAGGCTCGACTACAGAGATAAAAAGGGGGAACTAAGTAAGAAGGAGCACTCTGCAGTAAGACCTGGGTGCAAGATATATACTTGACCCATAGGACAGCTACTGAGAGGGAGAATCTCAGAATTTGAACAAGGGACTCTTTTGCAATGAGGGAGGGTGCTCTAAGGGTGTGCGCGTTAATAGCGTGAGGAACGCAGAAGGCATGGTGCATGATATGACTTGCGTGTTGTCATGCATGGTATGAACTCCATACCATGACATATATGATAAGGAATATAGGAGATGATTAGGGAAGTATATGAGGATATATTTCTCACTATCATATGTTTAGTTTCCTGTTCTGATTCATTTATTTACTTGTATTTGTAGTTTTCTATCAGTTTCCAGTCTCTTTCTATTTTTCAGCTACTTGATTACATCAGAGAGCCACTCAGATATGTTTGTAAGCATGTCATGTGACTGGTAATAATCTGATTTGTAAGGATTTTTCCATGACTCATCATGTTTGGTCATGATTTGTCATGCTTTGTAAGATTTTACTGTGTTTTTGTTAAAGACTGTGGCACGCTGGTGCATACAATCTCTTGGAGGGGTGAGTATGACCAACTCAGAAGGGCTTTGGCCTCAGCTTGTATGCTGTACCCCTCACCTGAGTACAGTGCCCTTAATTTCGGATAAAGTCCAATAAGGTCCTAACAAAGTCTGGAGGACTTTGGAAGCAGACAACTCTGGTGGAGCATCTGAAGGACTTCTGGATGAGCGCGGGAACTGTCCGGATGAGTGCAGGAAACTTCTGGATGAGTATTGGAAACTCGGATGGAATTCCATCCACTTGATAGGAAGTGGGATAAACGCGCATATCAATCCTTAGTGAAGACATAGGGTGGATATACTGCAACGGACACAGTCCAAGGCAGGAATAGTGGTCTGGAGTTCCGGATAGGGGTTCCAGAGTGGACACAGACAGATATAGACTACCCTTAGGTAGAGACAGAGTTGGATAAGGACTGGAAGGAGTGCAAGTATCAAAAAGACAAGACTTTGACCTAAGGATACAATCCTTTAGGCCTAAGGTAGGATCTGGAAATGGACGAAGTCCAGAAATGCAGAAGAGGAGAGCTCTGGCCTAGAGAATCAATCCCTAGGCCCAAAGGATAGAGAAGGGGTCCTTATAACACTAATGTGCGAGGACAAGAATGCTGCAAGACTGTAATATTCGAACTGAGGATCTATTGAGAAGTACAAGAGTGTATATACTGTAGGTAGCTAACGGAATAGTCAGAGGCAGTGTCTGAGGCTATGTACATTAGCGCAGTCAAAGGATAACAGATCAGTAAGCATATTGGATAGGTAAACAACCAAGTACCGGTAATAGACAAATAGCAAAGATATCGGGTAAGTATAGAACCAGTTATCCGAAAGGTAGAGAATACCAAATAAAGGAATAGGCTGTGTTAACATTATATGGACAGGTAATGAATAGAAAGCTTATTGTATCAGATCCGGAGTGGATAGGCATATCGGATTGGATCCATATATTGGATCAGACGGATGAGCGGTAGTTAGACAAGCATGATAGTGGATGAGACTGGATATGGTAATGAATGAAGTCTAGAGGTCTAATCTAAGGATTAGTCCATATATCCGACGATAGGATAGGTCTGGAATCTGGGATATGACAGTTTTGTAATATTTTACTCATGTACTTTAGTAAGCAGCTGATTCAGCACACCAAAAGGCTTGGTTTGTAAGCACATTCTTACCAATCCAGTGATGACTCATTGCTTAGTAAGGATGG